>MDSX01041760.1_pt1 | contig 38603 bp, 43 predicted proteins | sample 811141 | NCBI WGS metagenome assembly MDSX01 (sample SAMN05326642, study PRJNA326480) | marine metagenome | isolation source: seawater | place: Atlantic Ocean: South East | collected 2010 | reverse complement strand
TTCTTTATGTTTTGACAGCATTTCTTTATAATCATTCTGATATGTTTTGTACAAACTGTTCAAATTCATCTTTAACGTTTGATCATGCTCGTGTAAGGCACTCTCAATATGTTTCTGCGTTTGAGTAGTCTCTTTAATTCTTTACCTAAACTGTATCACGTGTAGGTTCACTTTCTTTTTTTCCGTAAAATTATTGAGCATCTCATTTGCATACTCTAGCAACTTCTCTGTATTATTTTTGAATGCATCTAATAATGGTGAGATAACCGCTTTGACATTACTTCTATGTAGTCTAAGAGCAGCATCCATTTGTCGGCGGCTTTCATGAGCATATGATATCGCAGCATCTCTCATTTTTGAAAAGGCCTTAACATAATCCCCGATTTCTTTTTCCTGAGTTGAGCCAATGTGACATTAACTTTTTTTTGAAATTGTTCAACTTTATCCGCACTCTCATTTGTTAATTTTTGAATTTTCCATCCAGAGTCATCCATATTCAAAATAGTGCACTGCGCCGCGCCGTCCAAGCGACCGACGTGATCGCATGCTCCCCCAGTTGAAGTCGCATGTGGTTGTGCGAACGGTATGGCGGCAAGTCGACATATCGGTCAATTTCGTCGGTGCCGCTGGATAAGCAGATGTTGCTCACATCAAAACCATCCGACTTAAAATGCATCCTCAACTCATCAACGTCTGCACGGCGCCACAGTACCGTGGCACCGTGCTCGACAGTACGAGTCGTCGAACTCAGTGTAAATTCAGTCGTATGCACCACCAGTCCACCTGGTTTGAGCAACCGAGCGCTGTTCAGAGCAAACGACTTCCCTAGTGCAATGGAACCAACATGCTCAAGAGAGCAAGTGCTCCATACAAAATCGAAAGTACCGATAGAAGCATTGATGTGGTTCATGTCCATGGTCTGAAAACTCACCAAACTGTCGAATTTCTGCTTGTCCAGCATGTACGGTCGGAACAGCTTGTTCTTGGAAGAAGAGTGTTGGTTCGTATGAACCCATCCTTTCTTCTTCGCATCTGCGTGGTCTATATCCGTTGCGAGTACATGCACTCCCTTGGACGCAAAGTAGGAAATCAATGGTTCTTGACCTGCCGCAAATACCAATGCTCTACGACCTGGAACCAGTAGCTTGAGATGTTCGAGCGCCTGTACGATGTAGACAAATTCCCATTGCTTCCTGTGGTTGCGCACCTTTGAACGCTCCAACTCGTAAATAATTTGAATCGCTTCTGGAGTTTTCAATTTGTCCACCGTCGCCAATTGGGTGTCCAATGGCGAGGACGCGGTGCAGTTTGCATGTTTGAACTCCTGGAGTATGACATGGGTGCATACGAAGCACGTAACGAACAACATTTGAGCTTTGTGATGAGATAATTTGAAACAATTTGAACACACTCGATCCTTTTTTTTGTTTGGTGGTCAGCTTGGGGATGTCAATATATTCCAACGAGTATGAATATAATTGGAAAATACACTCATAAAATGTTGCATTCATTTTTAATTCTATGATATGCACAAATAACATGTATGGAAGCAGAATGTTTAGATAAAATCAAATAAAAATGTATTAACGAGATCCACCTCCACCGTCTTCATCACAAAAGAATAGACGTATGCTTAAAAAAAATATAGAGGTTAACTGAAAATGCGTGTTGTTCTTCTATTGTTGACGGAATTAAGTCTCTTCAGCTTTTGGCTTGGGTTATGGTCTTTGTTTGAGAATGTAGGAATCACAAAAAGTTTTGTATTTTCGGTAACTTCAAGCGTCGCTGGCTTCATTTCACTCGTCGGATTGACTGTTTTGTTGTATAGAGAAGATGATAGAAAAGAAAAAAAGAGTTTGAATAGCATAATTGAATGTGTTCAAAAGTCAAAAACAAAACAACGGTTGCGAAATGTGTAGAATAGCAATACTTTTGTTCAGAAAGCAAAACTGAGCGTAACAACTGAGAGCAAGAGTCAAATTTAAATTTGGTAAATTTGAACAGCCGTGGATGAAAAACGTTGCACTTGCATTGTTTGGTATGGCTTACAGGTCAGTATACCGCGGACCTCGCACAGGAGGGGTTGTCAGCATCGACTTCGAACGCAGCGTGCAAAATTACAAGGAGCTCATCATTAACCCTTTCTCTGCAGATGTTTTCACCTATTAGTGCAACCGGACCCGGGAACTGCTCAGCGCGTACACTCCCAAAGCGTATGTCATAGACGATAAGGTTAGGGAGAGGAACGCTCACCTGGCTCGCGCATTAAGGCTCATAAGCGATTACAACAAGGAGTATGACATGGTATTTGCAACACGCTTTGACATCTTGTTATTTCAACGATGAATATCGTCACGCGACTCATAGATGGATTGTTGTGCGACAACCTGCATTTCACACATTTGTCCGTACCTACCAATCGCATTACTGGGAGCGTGATTTGGTACGCATTTTCGGAAACATTCACTTTTTGACAAATGATCCTACATGGATTGGTGGAATCAAGTTTTACAAAATCGTGCGTCAATACGTGCACCGAAGATAGTTTTTTTTGGTAAAATTAAAAATGAACTGCTTCAAGAAACTCTATTATTTTTTGTTCAAGAGAAAGGATGACCCTATAGTAAAATTACATGATACTTCATCGTTGAACAATTCGTTGATAATTACGGATAGATTGGTGCCAACATATTCTTCAACTGCAAGTACATGTTGAACCATGTGGATTTTAACATTCCCTATCAAAATTAAAGCCTGGTCGTTGTTCTAATTCAGTCTTTAATTGAGATACTTGCTTGTACATCTCTTCACCGCAATTTTTTTGTTCGGATGATAATTTATCTGGATGTAAATGTTTTAACAAATCTCGCACACATTTTTTCATACTTGTTCCTGGTTCACAGGACAATTTTGAAGATAATTCATTAAATCTGGATGATTTACATTTTGGACGAGTTTCGTGTCGCAGAAATCGTGTACGCATATCATTTGAGCATAAAAGTGTTTCCAATGTAGTGTTATATTTATTCGTCCATGCATACACTCCAATTGGTGGTTCGTCGTTGTCTGATTCCGCATCCGAAAGTTCGTGAATATTTTGTTCATTTGAAGAATCTTGATTTGATTGTGCTTGACTTGAACTTGCACCTGTATTTTGGTGTGCTTGACTTGAACTTGCACCTTGATTTGGAGCTGGATTTGCATTTTGGTTTGGATGTGCTTGACTTGAAAAACCTGCATCTGTACGTGTGTATGCAGGATGTACAATGTGTATGGTTTCCATATTCACGAATTTACTTAATTCTGGTTCCAATAGTATGAATGCGTCTTTGCTTAGGTATAAGTTGATTCCTTTATCTATTTTTCGTTTCAAAAAATTTGAAATTGCGTGAAGATCAAGGACCATGAATTGCAAAGGTTTGTTCTTTTGATAAATAATGAATTCATTCGTAAGTCCTATACTTATTAAAAAATCATTAATACCTAATGTATGTGATTTACGAATGCTACCTTCTTTCCATGAATAAACTTTTCGGTCTTTGCTCAAATTTCCTTGTTTAACCATTTTGATTAAGTTCAATATTATAACCAACATATTCAGAAAATAAAAGTTTATTCTCAAATTATGTAATTACTTGAATTACGCATGTTGATGAACCATTAAGAACACTGGTAACCACTTTATTTCTGGTCGGATTCAAGTATGAATGTTATTAACTGGGTGGTAAATTGGAACCAAAGGTTTGCCCCTTATTATTGCTTGAAGGGATGGTGAGACCTACGGAAGCTCCAATACCAGAAGCGATTATTGATATAAGAACAGCTTTCCAAAATCCTGACCATGACTGACATTTTGTACAGTGTGACAGAAATATAAGACTTCCTCCAATATGTAAAGTAATTCCTACGATCTGTTTCCACAATTCTGATTGATCTAATAACATTTTTGTCTGGTTAATTGCAGACAAAACAGACAAGATGGCAAATAATATACATATCCAACTTATGTGTCTTTCTATTACCGTTTCGTTACCTTCTTTATCGTACCTGATCTCGTTACAATTGTTTTTACCAAAAAGTAATTGCATTTTTATTGAAAGCGATTATTTTTTTTTTGCTTCCTCGAGGGTATATTTTATTGTCAGGATCCTAACACTTTGTCATTCAAATGACACGCTATTTTATATGTCAACAATGGAGGAATCGCCTCGCCCAAACATTCTCGCACTAGTTTATCATTATTCTCAGGAAACTCGTATTCAAAAGTCACTTCTTTGCAACTAGGAAACGGACATAATGAGGATATTATCATTATCTCCCTTAGACTTAATACACGGTTCTGATTGTAATGACCTTTGACATCTGATGATATAACGCCAGAATTCATCGTGAGTGTATTTGCAGGTCGACTCGAACTTTGCCTTCTATAAGCTGTCTTGAATGCTTTCACAACTCGGTAAGTTCCATCTTTTAACAATTTGACGGGTCTTGGCAACATTTCATTACAATGAATACAGTATGCTACTTTCAAATCTTCCGTTACATTTCCACAATGAACACATGTTTTGTTATTGAAAGCAGTGTCATCCTCATTCGTATGCTGCATCGCAAAATACTGCATTTTATTCCAAACCGGCACGCGATGAAATATATCGTTTTCGTCTTTGAGTTTGTGCAATGCATCAAGCTTTGGTAGATGCTTGATTGCATTTCCTAATGTTATATGAGGATGAATTGTGTTACCATGTGTTTTCGCTGGATGGAACACCGATAATTCATCTGAGAAATAATCTTCGATTCGTTCTTCGTTGGTAAAATTATGGTCGATCGCAATCGTTATCAATCTTTTTCGATTTTGTGGGACGCCATAATCACATGTGTTTAATACACATGTCCGGAATACATAATTTGGCAAACGACGATATAAGATTGACAGTATTTTCTCGTATTTATCGTTTTCATTCAGAATACAAGTATGCCGCATTCCAGCTACATTTTCTATAATAACACAAACTGGATTCAATCTTTCGATGATTTCGATTGCGGGTAGAATAAGTCTATTTCTTGGATCATCTTTCTCTCTTTTGTTTTGCTTTATGGCAGCTGTCATTCTTCCCATTCCATTAGATGACATTGCTTGACATGGGCAGCTTACTATCATAGCATACAATCGTTCTCCATTTAATCTAGCAAGTGCACATTCTATAATATTATCTTGACATTTCCATACATCTCCGCAAATCACTTTGGTTTCAGGAAAGTTTTTTTGAAATAATTCAGCACGATCTTCAAGAAGTTCATTGGCAACGATGGTTGTAAATTTTGCCTTTTCCAAACCAAGGTCACCAAAACCTGTATTAGAGAAAAGCGAAACGCACTTTTTAGTCATTATTAAGTTTCTTTATTTTTTTCATTTGTGTTTAACCGAATACTTTCATAGTGTTTGCAGAACGAAAAAAATACACAACATTTTTCAAAAAAATATCGGAAAAATGCAAGATGTGGATCGTTCGACAAAAATATGGGCGAGGCCTGCAATGCACTGGAAGGCAGTCGATTATGGTCATGACGTTTTATCGGCGATATGGTGCGCAAATACTTTATCAAAGTGTCAATTTTACTACAATGTGAGATATCGAGGAAAACGCAACGGTTTGCATCTTTATGAAGACGATGATGGCTCGATGATGGCTTCTTGTGTTTTATCCAATATGCTTGACACAATCTTCTTGACTGGAGAAACAATGCATGCCAAAAATACGCAAAACCAAGTATTCGTGCATGGTTTCTTATAAGATTACTAAATGATTTTCAAGAATGTATAGGTTCAGATTTAGCTTTAAGCGTTGCGATGAAAGTTGCTGAGATGGGATTTGATGGCGCTCTAGATTTGGTTCTTTATCACAATGACACAATTTGGTTTGTAGAAGTGAAATCAGCAACTGATAAGTTGAAGCCGCATCAACTCCGCATGATGCAAGAACTTTCAAAATTTCAAAATGTCACCTGTCAAATTTGTTGTCCTAAAAGTGCTTTAAAAAGGTTTGCGAGTGTAATATTGTCAAATGATGATAGTAGTAATGAGAGTGATTGAAAAATGAATTTCGTCTAATAGTCGTTTTTTAGCATTGGCCCTTCGTACACTGTGCCTTTACGAACACCTTTTTGACGAACACATGTTTTACTCTTTTTTCTCCATGAACAGTTAGGTTCTGATCCACATGTCCTAGGGCTCTTTCTTTTTGTGCAGTGTCCTTTTCCAGATTTACGAGAATTTTTAGGTGACTTCTTGGTTGTTTTCTTTCGGGCATTTTTTCTTGCCGCTAAAATTCTTTTTCCAATTACACCATCTGCAAACACTTTTTTTCCAGTTTCTGGATTGACAATTTGTCTTCTTTCTGTCATTTGTCATAGGAAGCTAAAAAAGAGTTGATCGTTTGAAACGGTGTAGTGGTGCGGGCAATTGATTTTTTTTTTACTTTAAAAAGAAAATGGAAGATATTTTTCAGAATCGTGCAAAAGAAGAGTTTTATGAATTATTCAAGCATTTCATGGTAAGTTTATTAAAGCTCTACCCAGATTCTGATGAGTTAAAGAAATATACTGAAGTATCAGATGAATGTATTATTTCAAAATGGTACGATAACATGACGACAGATTTAAATAAAAAAGTGAAGTATAATAAAGCAATTGAAAGAATTTTGAAAAAATCAGGTATTGTTTTCCATGTGTGTGAATACAGCGATATTGATGGTTTTGAAAGTACGAATTCTCTAGATATTTTAGAGGAAATCGATTTATTCACAAAGTACAGAGATATGAGCGACGATGACAAAAAACTATTTTGGAAATACATTTCCTCGATAAATTTGGCTTGTTTCCGTTTTAAAGATGAAAAGGCTCCCTATGTTCCTACACGGGAGCAAATTCAAGAAAATATCAAGCAAAAAAAAACAAATGTATCGCATGATGCGGATGGTCCGTCAATGAATAAAGCTTTTGTCAACAGTTTAAGCTCATTTTGCAGATTGACAAATAATAAGGATGTTACTGAGAACGCAAGTGATACAGAAATAGAGAGACTTTCTTCTCAGTGGGTCAAGTATACGCAAGATACGATTGATGGGGAGAAAATCCCAGTACTATGCAATCAGAAGAGTGTGAGTGCCTTTTTAAAGTTGGGTGACTATTTTGAAGATTTTGTACTGGATGATACGACACTAAACGATGAGGTCTGGTCATTAGTGACTCAGTTAAATGGATATTCTGCAGTGAATGATAACATACCTAAGAATATGATGGGAAAAATTGAAAATATTGCAAATCGCCTTGCAGATGATATAATGAATGGTAGAGCTGATTTGGGATCAATGAATCTGTCCGATATTGGACAAGAAGTGTTATCCCAAGTCGATGAAGGAGAAATAAATCAGTTTGCAAGTAATATTGACAACTTGATCCCTGCGTTGCAATCATTTCAAAAAGGCATGCGTTAAATTTGCTGAAACGAACTGTTGCAACTATGCGAGAAGTTACCTTTTTTTTTAATTGTGTATTTGTGTTTGACGATTGTTTTTATTACTCGATTCAAATTAACTTTAGTGTTGTATGTTATTTTAGCATGTGTTTGTTTTATAGCATGTGTTTGTGTTTCAGAATGTGCGTGCGCAAGGTTTCTAAAAGTAGAGCGGAAGTCAACTTTATTAAAGGTATTAAAGGGATTGCATGTATACAGTCTAAAACATGACCACCAAAACCAAGATGTAGTTTCTACATAATTTATATATTTGCCTGGAATAACAAATTTGTTATCATGCTGTGTGTTGAGCCATGTGTGCAACGCAAATGCGTCATAAATGTTGTTATCAGATCCACGAACATGATGTCGGATTTTATTTACATCTGAATGCGTTAAAAGACAAATATCTTCTATCTTTTGAAGTGTTGGTCCAAAAAAGTAAAGTTGCCATTTTGGTAGAGTCACAAAAGCTTCAATATGAATGCGCATTAATTATAGTATACAAATCATTTTAGTAAAGCAACCGCGCTTACTCTTTTTACTCTTTTTTAATTCAAAGTTTATTATTTAATCCATTGTAAAACTGATCAAATATTCTGGAATTGCTTGAAAATCCTTGTAAATCACATAAATCGAAGGATTCTTGACATTATCTACCGTCGAATCACACATTATGTTGTTGCATACATCCGGTGTTATCTGTCCGGAGCGGCCTTGACATGTGTGTCCAACGAGTACAGATGCCGCAAATATGCGTTTGATATGCTTGTCGTCAGGTACGCTGTATATGTTTTGCGCAGAGTAGTTTATATCTGATGTAAAGTAAACACCATTCCCATATACGGTTGCGTTACGCCCACAAAATGAGCGGTTGAAGCCGTCGCGACAGATAAGAGGTACAGCGGCTGCAGTAGTACCGTGAAATAGCCAGCGATGCTCTGTTCCAGATTTCATAAGTTCACGCATTACTTCGTAGCATTTCCGTGATGGGTTGAGCGTTTCTATCTTTATATGTTTTGCCCGTGGTATTTTGGAAGATACGATTTTGTAAAGAGCATTAATATCTTCTTGTGTATTTCGTGTGTTTGATGTGCTCAAATATTTATTAAGATAAGTTATTGCATCGTCTTGTCGTTTCTTTTTGTCTGTTTTCCACCATTCATCACCAAACATTTCGCGACATCGCTTACGAACAAGGGGATCAGTGCGCTTCATTTTTCTTTTTTTTTTAATGGCAGGTTAACGTTGAAAATAAAATCGGTGATTCCGTCTGAATTTGTAACAATAGAAATCGAAACACGAATGTCAGTAACTTGTATGCTTCATTTTATAATGAACGAATTGCTCTTACACAAATTGATTTCAAAATTACTTTTTGTTCGGCTTACATTGATTTGTCCATTGACCGCCATTTTTTTCCCATCCGGAATAGTATCCTGATTTACAATTTAATTTCCCGGATTGTGATCGTAAAGGAGCAGGCACCACCTGCATAGACGGAAACGGTGAGGGTGACAGCGGTGGAGCAGATAATGCCCTAGATAGACCTGGAGCCGGGTTTGACTGTGGGGGTGACGGCGGTAAAGCAGGAGGAGCAGGAGGAGCAGGAGGAGCAGGAGGAGCAGGAGGAGCAGGAGGAGCAGGAGGATTACATGAACAATTTGCTTTGTATAACGGTGTGTTTTTTTTCTTTATCATATCTTTACAAAAAGGCGGTAGTTTCTTCATACATGTTTGGTGCTGTTTCTTATTAAAAAATATGAAATAAACAAACAACACGAAAAGTATACATCCGATTACAATAGCAATAACAGTTAAAGTTGGAGGACTAAATTCATCTCTCAATGAATTTCTCATTTCTTCTAAACTATTAAATAACTTGATATTATTGCGTGGTGAAGTGCCGTTCAAATCACTTAATTTAGAAACGGCATTAAATTGTGCTGTACCGCTTTCTTGAGGATCAACGGGTGTAAAATCAATTATTGGAGTGTATATTCCGTAAACGAGCTGGTTTGTTTCTAAGAGACGTATTGGAAAATCAGAATCACTTCTTATTTGAAAATTGTATCTCAGATCATAACTGACATCACACATCCTGTTTTCTGTATACAATTGTGAAACTTCATGAGGACAAATATGAATTGCAGATGAGTTTGATTGCCAAATTTGTTCAACAATAATATCTCTACTGTTGTTTACTGTTTTAATTCTACCAATAAATGCTTTAGATGGCCAAGTTTGCAGTTGAGCAGTCGATACTTGACCATTTTCTACTGTAGTATAATCAAGTATATTTTTTGAATAAGAATTATTTCTTTTTCGGATCGCATTGACAATATCTTGTTCTAAATCTATGGGAAATTCTGTCGGTACTGCTTTGAGTGTCGATTCCGGTGTTGGTGTTGATTCCAGTGTTGGTGTTGATTGAGGTGTTAGTGTGGATTCAGGTGGGGGTCTATCCCATACCATTTGTTTTCCAAAAATATTTTTTTTCTCTTCGTTTTCAGAATTAAATTAGTTCTGGTTGAAGTCCCAACATAACAATCTGTCTCAATATGCAAAACATTTCAGATGGACATAACAATCTGTCTCAAAACGATGGTTAATACAACGAAAAAAAGCCAATAATAAACATGCTCTCAAAACGGCCTTGCCTCAAGTGCTAAGAACATGCTTTGCCCAAAGTTTCCGCATAAATGATTGGTTTTTATCTGACATTATGGCACTTGCTAAAGATTTTCTATTATGCATGTATGATTCTTGGGTAAACCCTGCATATTGTCTATGAATTGGTATTGGAGATGAATATGACGGTAATTCTTTGATCGAAATCAATCTAAAAACGATGGAGTACAACACATTTAGAATATGAGTGAGTATTTTCATCGAAAAAAATAGCAAAAACAAATGTCGTTTATAAAATAAAATCAAAAAATCAAAATACGCGATTTCAAATGCGATTTGCGATTATTCTCATACATTCTACAAGATATGCTTCAAGATCAGCAATGGTCGTCCCGAATCTACTATTCAAGTAGGATGTGCATGATGATGAGCTGTAATCACGTGCATCATATGTTTTGTAAAGAGTGAGACAATCACCTGCAGTTTCGACACCGTTTCCATCAAAGTCTATACCAGAAATTCCGCATGGCATTGATGGTGGTGGTGGACTTGGCGATATAGGTGGTGATATAGGTGGAGGTGGAGAAGGAGGAGGCGGTGACGGCAGACTATCATATGCTGATTCGTAACAATAACTGCCGCTGAGACTAGTGCATTCTGTTATTCCTGAAGATGCTGCACATGATGATTGACTTGCTGGCACTGCACCGATGCCAATTCCGGAGCCAGCTATATAATCTGTACCGCATTGAGTAGTAGCGCCACCATAAGTAATCCGACATTCGCCCGAAACTGAATCGTATACACAACTTGATTTCAAATTGACACTAAAGGTACTCCAATCGCTTTGTGGATAAACTGTACCTGAAGAGACAGCACTATCACACGATTCACATGATGGTGGACTCGGTGCTTGACATGTTCTGGACCCTGTATCCATACCAACAGTACATGCTATGTTTGTGCATGTATCACATGGTCCTGGAACATATAATTCCAAGTTTGTGGGCGTGGTTGCAAATCCCGGATTATCATCTGTTGTTTCTGTAGTTTTTCCTATTGATGCTACTATATTACTTCCATCAACAGTTTTTAGTCTTACGAAGTTGTTTGTAAGAGTATAATTATTCGAGGTCCCATTATATATCCAGATGGTTTGGTAATCATTATAATCTGCTACTTGAGAAGTAACAAAATTATATACGATCTGTACACCTTCGTCTATGTCACTGCTACTACCATACAAAAGCGCAAGATTATTACAACCGATAACATTATTATTACTATTTACACTTATTAAAAAGTAGTGACTTATGTATGTATTTGATATTGGTAATTGTGTAACAACATCAGAAATGTTTACTTTTATAGAATGTCTGGAACCAATGTTATACGAGTTTGTTAGTGTTTTACCACTTGGTATTGTTGTGCTGTCGAGATCACTTGAACATGAGAATGATTGTACCATGATAAAACAATAAGATATAAGTACAAAGAATTTCATTTTAATAAATAAACATTTTTTTTTACATGGAATATGATATTGTTAATATGTCATCTCGGATAGTGTCAACAATCAGATACCCTTCGTGTGGTAACAATAAATTACCACCTCCATCAAACCCAATTCCATCAGTGCGACCGAAACAATTTACTTTTCCGTATATATTGATACCCTTCGTGTTGATTCCGTCGAATAGATCATTGCATGTGGTTGGAGTCAGTATAGGCACATACGCCCAATTCGTCCCACTGCTTGCATCAAATATTTTAGTTCCACTAACTGGAATTTCACAAAATGAAAATGTTATGTCATCGTCTCGTAAGGTGTCGACTATCAGATATCCTTCATTTGGGTACAGCAAATTACCTCCCCCATCAAATCCAATCCCGTCAGTGCGACCAAAGCAATTTACTTTACCATATATATTAATACCCTTAGTGTCAATTCCGTTGAATAGATCATTGCATGTGGTTGGAGTCATTATAGGCACATACGCCCAATTCGTCCCACTGCTTGCATTGTACCTCTTAGTATTTTCAAAGCATGTTGGTGTATTAGGTGGCGCTGTGGGTGCATTCTCTGGTGGTGGCGAAGGCGGAGGTGAAATATCTGTGGATATTGGGTCTATTATGGTGGGTAGAAATGGTGAAGGTGGTGTTGGAGGAGGTGACGGTGGAGGTGGCAACGGTTGGGGTGGCAACGGTGGGGGTGGCAACGGTGGGGGTGGCAACGGTGGAGGTGGCAACGGTGGAGGTGGCAGCGGCGGAGGTAGCAGCGGTGGAGGTGGCAGCGGCGGAGGTGACAGCGGTGGAGGTGACAGCGGTGGAGGTGGCAACGGTGGAGGTGGTAGCGATGGAGGTGGTGGCAGCGGCGGAGGTGGCATCGGCGGAGGTGGCAGCGGCGGAGGTGGCAGCGGTGGAGGTGGCAGCGGTGGAGGAGGCAATGGTGGAGGTGATGATGGAGGAGGCGATGGTGGTGGTCGTGAAGGTGGCGGTTGTGAAGGTGGGGGAGGTGCAATCACAGATACTATTTCAACATAGTCAATGAATTGTACATCGAGTCTTCTCAAGTTGTTTCTCACTTCTCTATAATGGTTCGAAACAAGACGAGGATCTAAGCGTGATCTAGTCGTGAAATATGAATCGGTAGAAGTATTTGAAGTCATGAATGCTTTTAAACGGTCAAAACGACTGGTCATTAAAGCGGTATTATTTTGATCCATGCACAATTGAAATGATCCTGGAGGCAAATTAATGGACATAATTGGAGAATCGCCTAATATTCCAAACTGTATATATGGTGCAGTGTTATTGAAAGAACATGTATCGTTTTCACCTTTCCAATATATTTTATCACCTGGAAAGAATGGGTGCGAAACAGGTGTTTCCATGAATTCAATCCTGTAATCAAAACCACTCCATATGGTAAAATTGGTTTGATTCTGATGGATGTAATCAGGATGTATTAATTGAGCATAATTGAGCAAAAATTGATCTTCTATGTGCAGAAGTATGTTTGGCGGTGGTGAAGGTGGATTCGCGGGTGGTGGTGATGGTGGAAGTGATGGGGGAAGTGATGGGGGAAGTGATGGGGGTGGTGACGGCGGAGGTGACAATGGAGGGGATGACGGAGGCAGCGACGGAGGTAGTAACGGTGGCGATGGTACAATTAAATCTATCACAATATTTCGATTTTCTTGCACCGAACCATTATAGTCGGAATATGTGACAGCAGAAGGAAAAACTGCATTGCTTAGAGTGTCAAATGACTGAATATTGCCTGTGAAGGGTAAGGCCATGAGAATGGTATTTGTTGGCTTATTGTGTGAATATGTTCCTATTAAAAACTTGTACTCCTCGTATGTAGTGCCTTCTCCATCAAAAAAACCGGATGTACCATTTTCCATAGCAAGTAAATTCTTATGTATTCCGGATACATAATAATGATTTCCGACATGTGTAAAGTTTTCATCCGGTGTTGTTATATTTGCTCCACTCAAATTAAAGTAAAGTTGAAACCCGGCGATTTCTTGAGAAGTACATGAGAATCCTATATAATTTTGATCTAATATTGTAAAGACATTTGCGCTTATGTATACTGTATCAGGAAAAGATGGAGGTGGAAAAGGTGGAGATGATGGGGGTAAATATGGTGGTGAATATGGTGATACAGGCGGAGATCGTGGGGGGATGCTGTTTAAGATAGTTAAATTTAAATTCTCAGCACATCCAGACCATGTCTGAATTCCGATTGGCAATTCATGTGCAAATGTCCAACTAATGAAAGCTAGGAACTGATCACTGCTGGAAATTTTTTGGATGTTATCAAAATTAAGCGAATATGAATTGTTATGTAATATCCAGCGATTATTTGTATGACAACTTGTTTCTGAATCATAAATATGACCAGTTGATAATGGATGTGGATCCCAGTAAAGGAATGTACCATGACTTATATGCTTATACACTGGACTTTGTAATCTTGTATGTGTGTGTAATTCGTATATTCCTAGCACTTGCGAATCACAATTACCTTCAATCGAAATGAAAGGAGGTTCATTTCGATTTGTTTCGTTTATAACTGCTGTAAGCCAAGCGTGGAGTGCGGGTGTAGTTACGCTAACAGAATGGCTGCGTCTCCACGCATAAGTTCCATCCGGATATAATGCACTGGCTAGAAAAGAATTGACCCCGATCACTTTTCCGTTATACATCATGGGTCCCCCCGAATCTCCTCCTCTTATCCCAGAGTTATCCGCATCTGCAATATAATGACAAGAATCTGAGTAATACTGTAAACAATTTGTTGTACATGAACTAGGTGAACCTCCTATTCCGTTTTCGCCTTGTCCAATGTATGGCCGACTTATTTTAGCTAAAGTTGGACGTTCAGCGATAAATGGGTATCCGTAACCAGCGAATGTGACGTTTTGGTTTGCATCAATCGGAGGACTTTTTGAAGGTGGATGAATATCAATGAATTCAACATCAAGGTTTGACGGCAATGGATTTAATGGTACTAATACAACATCAATTCCGGAATAAAAATGAGATGATGGTCCGGTGCTGCCATTCATTTGAACAGCACTTGTGTTCGGATAGATATACCAATCTCCGCGTTGTTTATTTGATCTTAATGTTCCTATATCCAATGTAGTATTTCCTAACGATACTCTGCTAGTGTATAATGTCGCATTTGATGCAGCTCTCCAAACAAATGTTCTATATGGATTGTATACTCCACCTATATAGAACAACATATTATATTGATTGTCGATACCATCAATACAGTGTTTTGCAGTTAATACAAAGGGATTAGATATTGAACCAATCAAAGATCCAGAACATATGTGGCTTCCCCAAATCAGTTTCAATGTTCCGGTATCTCGATTTATATTTGCTGTACTAATAAATACTAAATGTTTTAACCCAACTGTAGGAACTGGTATATTCGTGCCACCTTCAATTCGTGGAGCTAACGTTGTGTTGTAATTCATAATCTGCATGGGCGGAAATTCTTTTTTATAAATTAATCCAGTAATTCCATATAATACAAAAATCATGTCAATATTTATTCATTGAAATATAAAATTACTCAAAAAATCGTGAGAATGTCTGACCTCTAAAAAGGAAGGTGTCGAAGGAAAAAAACGTATCTCATCTATTGTCAGAATGATTTCGCAATAATCCGACATGTGCTCAGATGACATTCTGAATTTATCACAGCATCTCAGATTTCTATCTGTAAGTTGCCCTGCAGACTTCGACCATTAGTTCACTTCTTCCATGTAGAATTCAGACGGAAGCAATAATGTAACATTATTTCATTTGCTTTTTTTCATTTTTTTAACGAGACAATACTAGACGATTCATCAGGATCAATTATGATAGTAACCATAGGAATGCCATTGTTTTCATTCTGTTGAATTTCTTGAGTATGATGAGTTTGATCATGATGAGAAGTTCGAGAACACCTAAACCAATTGGCAGCAAAGAGACTTAGAGATATTATAATGAGTATGACGATTGCGGTTATCAACACAATGTAGTTTATCATATGATTCCAATCCAAATGAGCTTCTTGTGGTGATAATATTTGCGGAGGAAATGGTGGCGGTAATGGTGGAAAAGGTGGGTTAGAAGGAAAAGGTGGTAGACGAGGCGTATAAAAATTCAAACAACTTCTAATATGTTGTTCATCTTGATATTTCTTGCAATATTCATAAATTTCCATTTCGAAAAAAAAAAAGATGTTTTGTCCATCCATCACCTGCTGAACCAGCATTATTAGCACCAATGAAATGCTGCAATTCTACCAAAAAATTAAGCGGAATCTAACTTTGCATCACGACGCTCTTATTTTTGTAAGGATAACCACTGAACGTTAACATTCTATAGTGATGACACCAACCGTAAGCATTATTAGACAAACGTTGCACATCTGCACAATCATGACAGATTGGGATGATTTTTTTGAATCGATTCCGATGAATTAACTTTCCATTCCCCATTAAGCTATATAATGCGAATGTCGAAAAACTCGTTGTGGATACTACTGTCGCATGCAATATAAGCGTCAAATCACGTGCTACATAAAATATGTCGGATTCATTCGCATAAATGCTATGTCTTGGAATATGTTGATATGGACACTGTACTGTGTGGTGATATATCTGTGCATTGATGCACAATGAAGGAGCGTCGCTGATGATCAGTAGTCTCCTCGCGTTTTTTGCTTGTTTTATAACATTGTTGATATAATTTGATGGACATCCTGCATTAAGATTCGCCCATACTGTCGCATCAGGTTTATGGTTGACAGTGATTGAATTATTTCCCAAGTCTTCTGTGAAACCTGTACGAATATGTACGATGTCATATGAGGTGCTCGGAATTTCACGCAATATAACTGCAGACGGTGTGAAAAATGATTGATAAAGTGGTTTGAAATGCTTATACCGTAGTATTTGTTTCCAGTGCATATTCATAGTGATACTTGAGTAATTCCAAAATATTTTTCTGCCATCTGACATACAATATACCATAAACTGAAAAGATTTTGGAGCTTTGATTTCAAATCGTACTTTATCTTTTTCTGATTTCAATGTATTGGTGATGACATCGCACTTAATGTTTTTGTCTGAATTGATTATCGTAGCATGATGTAGATCATTTATTGACCAAGACGATCCGTCAGCATATGTAAAGTATTTTCCAAGTTTTACCTTATTTTCTTTGAAGATCAAACGTCTATTCGTTAAGTTTGCGACAACAATCCACATTGCATAGTCACCAACGTGGTTTCCAATCCCAGTGGTTGGCCTATAATTTGACAAATCTAGTTGCAGTTCCCTCATTATACAGAAAGCCTTTTTTTTCATTATTATTGCCAACGGACCGAGTTCTGTGGTCTTTATGACGGACAGTCGTGCGACACGGGTCGGCATATCGCACTCTCTTTTTTTGTACGACATTTACATCCATTTATAATCTGGAATATTTGAGACGGATTCTAAGATCACCTTCCTCTAAATGCATTAATTCATAAATTCATATATTTTATCATCCCACAATCGATTTCAACCAGTGTCAAAGATATGTTTGTAATATCTTGTAGAATTTCTATAGTAAAGGTGTTCGTAAGTTGTTTACACATGTGATAATATAATGGCAATATAGTGTAAAACGTGCACGAAAATTGAAATTGTATGAATGATGTATGTACACACAATGTCATTTACACCAATGTTTGTATTCAAGAGCGTTTGCATGTAATCGTTTCCAATAAGTTTTCCATGATTGACGGTAATAGATATTTCAATGGGCTACTGAATACGTTTGTAAAAATATTCCGTAATGTCACACAATGAAGAGAATATAACAAAGTAATCGTGAACACAGAATCAAAAAAATAGGAAGATGTATAAAATGCAGAATTTAGCGATTGTATTTTCTGGTCATATTCGAGATACATGCAAAAATGTAGACCTTCATAATTCGACACTTCATTTTTTGAGAGGTTGCAATACAGAATTTCGTTGTGATGTATTTATACATACATGGATGACTCTTGATAAAACGAATCAAGAGTCTTCGCAGCCTTGTCTGGATAAAATAGTACATTTCATGAAACCCAAGGCATTTACGAGGGAATATCAAAATGTGAGCTTGTATAAAAGCTCAGAATTTGGTTAGGCTCATGAAAATTTGGAAGGTATGCGAATGAATGCATACGGAATTTATGGAGGGTTGCAACTTGTATTGCATCATAGTCTAAAAATATATAAAAAGTATGATGTTATTCTGCGAATTCGAGCAGATATGTTTGGCAGTAGAATGCAAAACAGAAAAGATTATAAAGAGCAATTTCCAAATGTTCAAGAGTGGAAGAAGATGAAACAAAAAATAAAACAGTCGCCAAATTCGCTGCATGAATGCATGAGACCAAGAGCAAAAAGAATCGATTTTTGTATATTCGGAAGACTATCGCCAATGATTACTGTATTTTTCAATCTGTTCGATAATTTTTCGAATGTCGCTAATGCAGACTGCGTAAAACATTTAGAAAACATACACTGGCCGGTGTATTCTGAAAGTATGATTGCATGCTCTATAATGCAGAAAAATATGAGTTTGAAATATATTGGATAGTTTTATATGACACTTCAAGATATAGACTGTTGTGTCAGGCATTTAGCAGTGAAAAATCTATAATATCTAAGATCTAAGCTGTTTATAATGTTCTTTTATTTCTAAAGTACCTGTTAGTTCTGCAAAATATGCTGTAAATGTGCTGAGCTCATCTGCAATTTTATAATCTGCTGTGCTCATAATCTTATTCAAGCTATGTATAGATGTTGTAATCTTATTTGAACGATTTTTGAATTTATGTTCAGATGGCGTTAGCCACGACAAAGACTTTATGGGAATTTCTTGAGCGCTGAGCATCTGTTTTCCACTATTGCCAATTGTACTGATGACTTCAAAATAATCAACTCATACTCAATATATGAATATTAAAATAGTGAATAAATTAAATTAAAATGACAAATTCTCTTGGATTTAATATTGAAAATACACCAGGCGAAAGAAAACAAAAATATGTGAACAACGTCAATGTAAGTACAACTACTAAAAAAAGAAGTCATACAGGCAAGATCGTGTTTGGTCTAATAGGCGGAGGAATTCTGCTTATTGGAGGAACAACTACTGCAGTTTTGCTAAATATTCCAAATACCTGCAATGCATCGACGAGCTGGAAACAATATACTGGAATTTTTGACAACTTTACATCTTCTCTTACATCTTCCCAATCAGATTACCTAGATCTTATGTATGATAATTTTTCGCATTCAAAAATTCGCACACACCTTACACGATATTGTGAAGAAGCTCCGCCTCTTCCCGTGGGTGTAAATTTAAGTCATTATAGAAATTACAATGAAATATGTGTAAGTCGTGTCAATATAGTAAAATATCCGTTACACACTGTAATTAGTGATTATTCATCACCTGAAGTATTCAAGAATATGTATTTAAATTTGAATGAAAAGAGACTGTCATTTCAAGTTTCTATAATGGATGAATGTTATGGAGACAGCATATCATATTTCGTTTTGTTCAAGCGACGATATAACGAAAGTGTGCAAATGTGTACCCTTCTAAATAAGAAAACAAGACATGTACAATCAATACAATACAATTTTACTTTGACAAACTGTTCAGTCTTAGATACTTTTTGGTATCAACATATTTCTGGACCACAATTCGATAATCGGACACCAGACTGGATTAATGTGACTGAAAATGGCAGAACATGTTTGTGCAACAGCAATTGTCAACATGCTGCGAACATATGTTCTAATACTGAATATTCAGACGATTGTGAAAAACAATGTCAACTTCATAATGGACAAATACGTAAAAGTGAAGCTGCGATCATACAAAGACGTTTAGATTCGTCGGATGGATACTTTCCAAGTGAAGAAGAGGCAGAATCACAAGGTTGTCCTATTCATAAGACATTTATTGGAGAAGATATTACTTTAACTAAAAAGATTACTGAACAATCAGAACTGGATTTCTCATTAAGTTCAAAAGGAGGAGTAAAGCATATTCTTTGTGGCGGTAGTACATGGATGGTAGCTGGTGCAGAAATTGAAATCGCGACAACAGTTTCTGTTTCTATAGAGGTCTCTTTCAAACTGCTCTTGTTTGGCGTCCCGGCCGTTACATCAACAGCGGAAGGAGGATTTGAAGAGTCGTTAGATTTCCAATTTATGGTTGGAGCCAAAGCCGAACTCGGACTTAATATTGATTTCAAATCGACAATGGGGTACAATATATTTAGTACGACTACTGCTTTGAATCCAGTTTCAGGAAGTGACATTCTCTCCATAAAATTGGAAGGTAGTATGAGCGCGACTGCATCCTTTGCGTTGATAGGATCAATTTCAGAGGGTGGCATAAAAAGTGCTTTTGGTGCTGGTGCGTATCTTGACCTAGGTTTTACATTTACTGAAAACACGCAGTTGCTTCCACCAGTTGTAAATAGTGATTTAGAGTCGATTTGCTACACTTTAGGGCTTGGAGGCTTTTTTGCATTAGATGCTTCGATAGGACCACTCTCTGGTGCAATTTATGCCAAGGTTCCAAGTAAAACTCTTACAGGGGGTTATTCATCAAGTGATAAATGTGAATATAAAGGTATATCTGCGAATGCAATACTTGAATTGAATACGGGCGCTAAGTGTATAGGAGAAGAGGGAAAGGTGTGTATGCCAGTTTTAGAGTGATTGATAGATGCCACAATCGAATGGTTTTGGCACACTGGCTGCAACGTCCAAGCGTCGATTCACATCGTATTAAGCCCGCTAAAACTTACAAAATTTTTTTATGTATGATATGTTTTGAATCATTTTTGTTTGAAAAGATTAAAAGTAAAATGTCGTTATATAAAAGAACGGTATTGATTACCGGAGCATCACGTGGAATTGGTCGGGCGATTGCATTACGTTGTGCAGAAGATGGTGCGAATGTCGGTATCATTTCTCGAAGTGGAAGAGTACCATCACACGAGTCGTTAGACGGAACGTTGCGAGAGGTTGCTTGTCAAATACAAGATCGTGGAGGAAATCCTTTCATCATGCCGTTGAATGTTGGAAATACAACTGATGTTAAACTTCATGTGTCCAAAGTTTTAGACAAGTTTGGATCGATCGATGCCATTGTAAACAACGCTTCTGCTGTTTATGTAGAAACACATCCAAATAGCAAACAGTGTGATACCATGTTAAATGTCAATATTAAAGGAACATTGAATATGATTTTGGCAACATGCGATGAATTGAATAAAAGTGACATCGGACATATTTTGACCATTTCTCCTCCATTGCACACTCTGAAACATCTGTGGATGCAACCACATCCTACTTATACCATGACAAAATATGCAATGAGTATGCTTACTATTGGTCATGGGGGAAATACGTTGTGGCCTAAAAAGCTTGTTAAAACCGCCGCGACTAAAATGCTGGAAAAAAAAACGGGGATTCCTGGATATTCTAGAGGTGGTTCTGCTTATAGATTTGCAGTGTGTGCACATAGTGTATTGTGTAGTGATATGACCGGAGAATCGCTTTTTGACGTAGACGTGCTTCCTAACATGGTAGATGAAAATGGCGTGGACGACATCTTTATTTAATTAGAGTATCTAATTGGTCGGAAGCAGGCATTTATGTGTGAAATGTGTCAAACGTCTTCAATATGGCATTCTGCTTCAAATGCATCGCGATCTCGCTTTCTGCCACACATTCCCTCACTACATATTCTCCTTTGCCACTCTTCCAAAATTACGACTGCAATGCTTCGCTTGTAAACATATTTACGCAGCTTTTCCCAATAATAAGGCGCAGAAGGCGACAATGAAAGCGTCGCCGTCTCACCCAAATGTCGTAATTCGCGGTTTATTTGTGGAATTTCCAAATTGAAATTCTTCAAGATTGAGTACATGATCTCACCTCTACGTTCACTCGTCTGATCTAGCCCAATCTCGGACAGTATATTTCCTAGTTCAACTAATGCATATTCTTTATGAGGTTCAGTATAACGCATAGTTTGAACAAACTGCGCAACAGCATCTTTCACATTGTCTTTTATTTCATATGTACAAAAAATGAAACTATCAACACTCTTTTAAAAGTTCTGATACTATATAAATATTTTTGCATTCTTTATGATAAGTGTTAAGATCAGGTGTTGATATATTTGAATGTATTTGATGGATTCTTAGTTTATTATGGTCTACATCTTTAGGAAATGAATATATGGTATTAGTAGATTTTAATCGTCTCCCTGAGTGATTTGTGTTCGTTTTGATTTTTTTGTTTTCATCATGGACCTGCAATATATATCTCATAACCTTATCTGACGCAAGCGTAAAGTTTACAATATGAATGTTGATAACCGGAACTCGAAAGTGTTGCGCTTTCCACCATGCTGTCTTTTCACAAAAATCCTTACTCCATTTTTGAGCAGCGTCGGGAGTAATTTTGTTATACCGTTTTACCAAACTCCAGACAGTATTGGGTTTGTCTCTCGTCATATACACCACGACATGCGCATATTTTTCTATGTCATTTTTCATCGAATTCATCCTTGCTATACTTTCATACAATGGATATTTGATCACGGGTAGTTTCGTATTACCGTTCGGTTTTTCCTCACTGAATCTTGTCGAAGTAGATATATTCAACGCAAGCAGAAGAGAATGCTGCATTATCGTCGTTCCCGAATGATGATAACCAGTTACGAAAATCATCTAATTGTTTGTTTTTTGTGTATAGTATTTAACTTTTCGTTTTCCAACGAAACAAGGCCTTGTCCTTGTCTTTTCATCCTTTTTTTTATTAATTTTTTTGATCCGACTCTTTTGCAAATGAACGCTATCAAAATGTTGTTCATTTTCACCATTCAATTAAATAATTTTCATTGAAAATATGATTTGTTGCAACTACCAGATAAGAGTCTTTCACTCAAAAAAGTACATATTCAAGGGAAAAAATGAAATGAAACGGTAAAAAAATTAACTAAGTTCACAACAAAATACTTTATAGTTTTCTTTAATATTGTTAGTAGCGTATTCCTGTATAAACATATTTTCATCTTTGCAAAAATCTCTTGGATAATATACAGGTCCATCGAAACCTTCGCAGCGAAGAAAACCGTCCGATCTCCAATTATTAGAAAAGGGACAATAATATTTCCAACTTGCTTCTTCTTGACAAGTACAAATCGAAGGACATTCGTTGTAAAAGTAGATGCTGGATAAAACACTGGACAGAAAAAAGTAAAGCATTTGTGTTTTTTTATTCGAAAAAAATTGTTGAAAAAATAATGAAGCTTCCCTATATTCCACTAGCGACAAACAATTTAGAAGCAGTTCGTAAAGATCCCAAAGGCGCTCGATGTGTTTATTGTCTTGGACGACCGAACTGTGACATATTTTTAGAATTGACAGATAAAACTACAATAATTTGTCCAGATTGTGGTGTTGATGCGGTTGTACCTGCTTCGAAAGTACCAGACGAAGAAACTCTTTGTCATTGGCATAATCTTGGTTTTGCACCAATCTTCGCAAGTTGACAAATCTATGAAACAGTCGCTTATGAATGGCGAATGTCGTCGTTATACGTACAAAATAATTTTAGGGATGATAGCATGTGTTCACCTTATTGTACTAATTTATTCATATGCGTCAAATGGCTACATGCAGTATATGTCTACAAGAATGTGAAGAAGCTACGGATTTACCATGTGGCCATCGATTTCATGCGGAATGTTTGGTACCGTGGTTATGGAAACAAGGTTCTTGCCCAAATTGCCGATTCACAGAAAGAGAAGAATCATCACAGGAGTCGACCTCAGTTGCGGACATAAGAACAATAATTTCGAATTTGAGAGCGCAGCGTTTATCACAGCAACGCCGGTTAGCAACAAATTTACGTCATTCAAAAAAACCAGATGCTCCGAGAGAATTAAAGAAGAATGCAAGTGCATACCACAAATACAAAGAAAGAATTAGAGAGACTACTCAAACACAGAAACATATTGAGAGTGTTTTACACGAGCATGATCAAACGTTAAAGATGAATTTGAACAGTTTGTACAAAACATATCAGAATGATTATAAAGAAATGCTGTCAAAACATAAAGAAGTGACACGACATGACAAAATATCGTTAATGAAAACTAGACAAAAATTGCGTGTCGACAAGAATCGAGTATTTGCATTACGTCATCAACTTATTGATTTTGATGCGTGACGATGCGTCTCAAAAATATCAAGAGACCAGTAAATGCAATTATTAGGTGCTCTTAAAATACACAAAACTTTAGCTGCACAAGTATGCGATCAATTCTACACGACGGGATTGTTGGTGCGGAACATTTCAATACGCTTCCAAATGTAGGATGGGTGCTTACAAATCATCTTCTGAGTATGTATGCATGCGCGTTACCAATTGATCCACATACCCGTTGGCACGCGAGACTTCCAAAGTGCACAACGACTATGTCATACAACTCATTAAAATGCGAACAGTTGTATCGTTTGCGTGCGTTTGCTTGTTGTGGGCGAACATTGAAAGATGTAATCTCTATCCAAACGCGGATCTTGAGACACTGCATAAATAATTACAACCAAGTGAATGTCAGGTGGAATACGACTGATATTGTCGCACTCTTCTATAAAGGTAACAGCACTCGGACCAGCGTCGCTTTGTCGTCGTTGCGAACAAAGTTTCCTGCATTACCCATGATAGAGTTGAAACAAGGCGAGTGTTTTCCTCGGTGAAGACGAATGTAAAAAATATTTACCGCGTGTGATTTTGTTTAAAAAAAATTAAAAGTAAATAATGTAAATGGAGTGGCCAGCGGAAGTTTTGATTCGAAATTTGCAAGAGTCACCTGCGAGTTTGCAAAACTATGTGTATGATAAACACATTTTGTAGAAAATGCAACTATTGTACTTGCAAACAAAAAAAATTGCCATCTTGAAAAATGTATATCGATCAAACAAAATTAGGTGTTTATGTATACTTATTCGGATCTTTGTTATTTTACTTAAGCATGTTACGTAAAAGTAAAATTCAATATTGTAAAGGATACATCATTTTGTTTATTCTTGTTTTCACTTCAATCGCAGTTGACTTGTGTATGAACAAGAGCTAGAATACACAATCACGTGAAGAGATCCGTTTCATAGGTTTGGTTGCCATTTGTAGGCAGCCAAAACTTGTTTTTTTCATTTTCATTATATTAAGTTGATTGCAAATTGTTTGGAAATCGGGTCTAATATATTTTTGATTATGCCACGAGTTTTCAATCAATTCTTTCATGTCTTCAGGCATAGGAGGCAATGTAGGTCTTTTTCCTCTAGCAACTGCAAACGCAACTTCTAGTGGGCTATACGATGCAAATGGAAGGCACAAAGTCATCATTTCATATTGAAGCATAGCGAACGAATATACATCACACGATTTATCGTAATTCTCATGACGAATTACTTCAGGAGCCATCCAACGGTAGGAACCTGTTTCTGCTGTCATTTCACTTGCAGAGAAACGTGCGAGTCCAAAATCAGATATAGCTAGTAAATCGTTTTTTATCAGTATATTTGCGGATTTTAAGTCACGATGTAAAATATCTTTAGCATGAAGATATATCATAGCATCGCAAATTTGTATCATTTGTTTAATTATTGTAATTATTCTTGGGTTTGATCCAATTCTCAACATTCGAACATGCATATCGTATAATGATTCATCTAGTAAGTCGCTTATACAATAAACATTAGGATACTTGAAAATGACATCATGTAATGTAACGATGTTTGGATGAAATACGGATTTCCAGATTAAGATTTCATTTTTGAGAAGCTGTTTATCGTCATTTTTCATCTTTTTTTCATTTATGATTTTACATGCAAACATGCTATGATTGTATTCACATGACCATACTTTGCCAAATGCACCAATTCCAATATTTTTTATAAAATTTATGTTTGCAACTTCATTTTTCTCGTCTTTTGAGCGTTTACATTTCATACTTTTGTACCATTCAAAAATTGTTATGAACATTTTATTACAATTAATATTTAAAAGGTTGTCAGTTAATATTACGGATTTTCGATTTTAAAAAGGTGAGTGTAAAGTGTCATCTTTATCAAAGTATCAGTTGCACAATCTTGACATGCGCGTAATATTCCGTCACCATCTCCATGTCCCCATAATTCATTTCCATTACAACATGTAACATGAGCAGCAACTTTGACTGGACCCGACATTTCATTAGATGTTGCATGAACTGTGATACTATCAATATATGACACAGAAGAAAGAGAATCGAATGCCTGTTTCATAATGCATATCGTAGAAGGGTTACTGTTGAGAGCAGATCTCAAAACAAATGTATGAGACAATCCTAGCAAAAGAATCAACATCATATTTTTGGAAAATTACGCAAAATTTGATTCTTTTTTTTCCCTGTTGTTTATGACGACTATTTAGGGAAATTGTCTAATCAATGAAATAAAGAAAGTAAATGTAGGAAAAAGAATTGCGTGCGGTGTGATAGGATTGTGCTAATAATGTATCAATAATTTTTTCATTTTCCAAATCAACATGTGTGATATTCCAAAATCATTCTGGACATTTGACGACCCATTTTTCAAAAAGTCAAGTTCAAATATTATACCATTTATAGATTCAATTTTTAGTACAGAACCTTCAAATATGATTGATCTGTTTATTGATTACCTCAATCAACCTATTATTCTGCTTAGTGTAAGTATACTTGCATTTTTAATAATATATATTGCCTTCTGCTGTGTAAGATTTTTCTTAAAATTCAAAATCGGATATCCGTCATATGCATTTGTTGGATTTATAGGAATGTGTATATCAATATTAGCATCTATGCTATCAATCAACGGCATTTTTGAAGCTGCGAACATATTATGTGAAACGAATAGTACTTCATCCAACTTTTTAAGTATGTTTGACAGCCTACTATATAAAACATCAGAATGTGATTTACTAGATTTTGAGTTTACTTCGTTCAAAGAAGTAGTTAATGAGTTATTTACATTAGTATTTGACATCTTTACGCCCTTGTATACAACTATGTTTGCAATTGTATTAAGTATTTTACCAGTGTTTGCAGTGCTCATTTTTCTTTGCAATCCGAGTAAAAAAAACAAAAGATGTTATTGGTGTTGTTCTCATACATTTAATGCAATATTATGGTCTTTGGCAACACTTTCTATAGTTTTATCTTTTGTCTTTTACGATATTTCTGATGGTAAACGTGAATTCAAAGCGAGTCCAAACAAATCTCTTTTTATTTGTCAAAATCTAACTATTTTATCACTGAACATCAATCCCTGTAACATTGTATCAACATGTTTAAAAAATCCGAATCGATCTATACTATCTGTATTATTTGATTCGAATTCAAGTGCAAGCGATTTACTTTCTGACATTCTGCAGGAAAATTTTTCGGCTATCGGTGATATATTTCCGAGTGTATCACCTTCTGAAGCAGCTGCATTGACTGATATACTGCTGTTTGATGACTTGGATCATTTACTGCCTATTTTTACAGGAAGTAATGATCAGTATGTTAATGCCAGCATATTATCAAACTTTATCACTACTGCGATCATTCCAAACATTGGAGATTTGACAAATCAAACAAACTCTACAACGATATACTTAAGTAATGTAGCCGATGATTTGATGAATTACACTACAATTGATTCTTACTCAATACGTGAAATATTGCAAGACACAGAGAATGTACCGACAGATTTACAAAATCAGACTGTCGATCAAATTTCTCCGCTTTTAAGTGATGTTCTTTCTTTCGAAAGACGTTCAATGAGGAAATTACAGTTGATTACTCTTCCAGAGGACACTACATGTATAATAAGTTTATTGAATTTCATAACAGAAATTGAATGTTCTGTTTTTACAAATCTTTATGAGTCTATAAATGTTGAATCTATTTCAAATTATATGTTTCTTTATTCCATTTGCCTCTACTGTATATGTTTCATGTATTTTTTGGTTAAAATATGTAATGTTAATACTCGTGTACGAATTTTCTTGAAAAATCAATACATTAACGACAAGACATGTAATGAAAGAATCACAATCAAAACAAATAAAAAATCAATCAACACAAATTCAATCAACACAAATAAAAACTCAAAAGCTACACGAATCCAATATTTTGCGTAGTCGTGTGACGAATACGAAGATTCTTGTGAGCAAATTGGAATTTATTATTTTCGCTTTTTAAAGCGTTTTTTTGCAAATTTTGTGACCAACATTTTTATTCCTCATTTATCGCGCCTCGTTTGCTTATCTACAACAGAATTGATTTGAACTTTTTGTTTTTTCGCAGATGACATGTATAAAGTTGTCATTGAAGGCCATGTCATATTTAATATATTGTTGAAAAAAAGTATTTAAAAGTCAATAATATACAATAATTGATTTTTTAAACACAAAATTTTTGTGACCTCGATATTGTAAAGCATACAATTTGTTTTGAGCTGGCCACATTTTCCTTTTGTAAATATTTGAAAGAACAAAAAAGGTTCATGAAAGACCTGGTCAAAATTTAAATGTGTTCACGGATGCTGGATATCAAATGCTCTTCAGCATCTTTGTATCCACGTTCAAACAAGGTATCCCAAACTTTACATGTGAATAATCCCATAATAATGTAATAAAGTTTCTCGAAACGATTCATATGTGTCAACGGTATTTTCAACCTATCACCAAAGTATGATATATCTGGCTGTGAACCTATCATGCAACCATCGATGAAAGGTCCATTTTCTTCAAGTTCTACAAACGAACATGATGCGCAACATGAATTTACATAGTCTTCAAAATTTGTGAAATCTGATTTCATCATACGGGTATTTGTTTTCGTATGCACAACCATAATTTTATGATATTTCATAGCATACAACTTATCTTTTTCAGTCGAGTATCTTTGTGCTAATTCTATATTGTGTTCCTTTGCCATTCTGATAAATTCACCATTCAAATAAATCATAAAACTAGACTTGTCTAGCAAGCTTTGTTTCTTGGATTCAAATGACGCGAGTGATGCTTTTGCGGGAGCCTTGAAAAGAATCGTTGAGACACCAGGTGTTGAACCACTTATTGTTGTGAAACATAAATCGTTCACATTTACATAATCTTGTAATGCTCCACATATTCCGTAAACATAGGGATACATTCCGCCGCAACCAGGTAAATTAATTTTGTACTTTTTCCTCATGCTATAGCATTCAGAAGACATTTATTTTCATAATTTTTTTTTCGCTTCTTTTCGATGGAAAAATTTATCCACGCATGCTCTTTGGGATCGCCTGAAATAATGGGCAATTTGTATGGATATCCGTATAATGGAGCATATATTGAAGGAGTATCATCGATACACGAAGGGTGTATTGCAATTTCTCCCATTTGGAGAATCATGTATGATGCATTCTCGTCAAATGGTGATAAAATAACTTGCATAGAGTACATTGAATTAGTTCATCTTCCCCATCTGTTTGTAACTCCAACAAACTCTAATTTTGAATCAATTATTCAATTTTTAAGACAAGGATTAATGCATCAAACTGTATATCCAGAGTGTCATGTGGCGGCTATCTCAGGCTAGAATCGTTCAGACCATAGCATCCCAATGTAATTGTGAAGCTAGAATAACATCATCATTTGCATAGTATGGTAAAAATTTAGAAAACTCTTTACAACTTTCCGATACAGTTGCAGCATTTTCAATCCTTCTTTTTGATGTTTTAACCGTATTTGTCTTTACTAATCGTAACACATAAGATGTTCTTGGTTGACCAGCCGAAACAGAATGCATAGCTAAATTATTGAATGTATTTCCTATTTTTGGAGTATTCGGTTTTATTTCTGCAAACAGAGAAGAAATTGGTAGAATTAAACTTGCCAGTATTCTATGGGGTACGCTAAATATATCAAATTTTTTGTTAATAAGACAATTTAAATAAGACAAAATTGGCCATTCGAGCGTTTTTAAACTTCCCCCATCTCTGGTGAGATTAAAATGTATGGAAATGAAATGCCTTTCGATGATGGCTTTAAATGGTGTTTCATTAAGAAATGGTCCTAAACTTTCGTGGTCAGAATGCCAATCTACTTCGTTACCCATGGATTGAAAAATTACATCAAATGTAATAGTATAATCAGGATATTCTTTCAAAACTTGATTCTTCAAAGAAGTCAGATATGGTGAGTGAATAAACATTCCTGCATAAAGTCGTTTTGCCCAGATATTAATATGAGATTCATTTTGTGAATGAAAGTTGTCGAATTCGTTTAAAATATATATCATCTCGTCATCGGACATTTGCAGCTTCATTTTTTACTTTGTGTCATTTTTTAATTAATTCACTAAGAATACTTTTGCCGCTTGAAAAGACACTTTTCAAATATTCAAAAGCTTCGTCGTCAAAAAGTTTACTACATTCAGACATATCTCCCATAAAACTTATGAAAGCTTCTTCAAGTAATTCTTCTAGTGATAGATCTTCTTCTTTTTTCAAAAATGGTATAGGTTTATATCTTTGCTGTAAATCTGAAAAAGGGTTAGTATGAAATGTGTGTACTTCAGCAAAATCTACGATTTGCACTTTTTGAGAATGATTAATCATTATGTTATCAAAGTTCAGATCCATGTGTAAAAATTGTGAATTTAACATGTCTTTGATTATACTTAAGAGGTTTTGTAAAGATTTGCAATTAAGTTGAAAGTTCAAGTTTTGTTTCTGAGCCTTTGAAGACCATTCTGTCAATGTATCATATTCCGGCTTTAAATTATCCATAATTAAGATTCCTTCATCAAGTCTGATACTAACCTTACTTAAGAAAGGGCCTATATTTATTCTATTAGCCTTTTTCAAATTTGCTACTTCTCTTCGGAATTTGATCTGGGTAAATTCACTATTAAATTTGCATGTCTTTTGAAATTTGTTCTGTAAATTGTTTTTATGATATGTGCATGCGTTCATTTAACATTTGATGTCATCGCATAAAAAAATTACTGTCTAGAACTAGAACGTTAGCGTGGGTACATTGCGTATGTTAGTAATTTCTGACAAAGGCTTTCTCAATTCCTGTAGATGACTTATATGAGCTTGTTCCATCATAGTAGATGCCTTAGATGTAATCTTGTTTTCAAATAAAAATACAGCTTCTTCAAAGTCTTTTCTTGCATCATCGTCCGTGCAATATGTTTGCAAAAATTGTGCAATGGGGTTTGCATTATAATTTAAGTGTGCAATGATGTCTGCTCTTACTTCATTCGCCTTTTTAAAATACATTGTTGAATCTTTTGAGTGTTGAAGAAGCATGACTAACATCAAATATATCGCAATCATTTTGTTGTGTGTAGCAAGCATCTTTTTTTTATTTTGGTACTGTATATTAAGCATATTATTGTGTTTCTTTAATGTCTTTTTATCCGTTTTAAAGCTATCATCAACATAGAAAAATATGCAAACGTCCCAATCTATGAAGCGTGCTTCTTCTGTCACATACGGCTGAGCTGGTAGATGCAATGCTGCAGACGATTTCTGATCATTTCTTTTCGAAATATATCGAATATTTTCAATAGAAACATCTCCATGAAGCATTCCGCATTCAGCGGTTTTTTCAACGAGATTTATAATAGCTTTTTCGTCGTCTTTCGGTAATTTTTCCAATTTTTGCATACAAATTACACTGATTAAGAATTTGGGAATCTCATAACTTTGTTTATTAAGTTCAAATTTTATTTTTGGAACTTCAAAAAAGAAAGATTCCAAAATTTTAGGGCCTATATTCTCTTTTTCCGCCCTATTCCACGTTTCAATGAGATATTTGTGTGCAAACATACTTGGACTTCTAACAGATTTTACAATTTTGTCATTGAGAGAAAATACCATACCGTCAGATCCACAAATCAAGTTATTCATATGTTCTATTTTAAAAATACTTTTAAGATTTAACAATACTTTTTGTTGTACTAGTTGACACAATTCTTTATATACTTTATTATCAGGTTGAAAGTAGCTGTCGCCCGCTTTGATGAAGTGGTCTATGGTGATACCCTTTACACCGAACGCGTCCCATTCGACTTGACCGAACTCAAGTTTGGTTTGTAATGCCGTTGCAAGCTTTTCATTTGTTAGTTCCGTACCTTTCGACGGCCGTATTTTGCCATTCTTACGCCAGTTTAAACCAGATGTATCATTCTCATTTTTACAAAGCATACATTGATCGTTATCTTGTGTAAGCCATTCGTCAACTTTTTCCAAATTTATCAACTCAATAGGCGCTGCAGACGGACGATTTTTTCTGTTGTGTTCTACCAATCTATCCAGTGAATCGAATTCATCTTGCGGATAGTTAAAACCACGAAAGATGTTTGCCATTTCTAGGGCTCTATGCATTTATATTATGAGTACAAATTATAATTCGGATATCAAAGCTGCTCATAATTTTCTCATCCTTCCAGGTTTCCTCCATGATACATTAGAAGTTGGAGATTTTGTATAACGTCCTCTTCGAAATGAATTGTTTACACCTCCAAGTTGTTGATTTCGATTTATCGGGTTTCGTTTTTGCCCAGAATACGGATAAACACCTGCAAAACCTCTTGCATTGTTTTGCGGCAAACAAGTAGAATTATGGAAATTTCCTCCGTTTCTCATGCATTGTCTTCGTGACATGCACGGAAGCGTTTTTGCCGAATCCGAACGTCTTGCTGGCATTCTCAATCTTGATGCATCAAATCTGAAATTTCTTCCTAGATTATAGCCATCGTCGTTTCGTGCCATTATTTTTATCAAATTGATCATCACTTCGTATCCTTTTTGATTAAAATCTTGAACATGGTATTTGAGTAAACCTGGACTTTGGATACATTGATTATTGCGTTTATTCTGCAAAGCAGTTTGTAGCTTTTCTTTCAGCCTTTCAATTGTGAGTCTTTCTATACTCTTTGCGAATTTTCGAATAGATATAGATTGTCTATTAGGTGCAAAGCTTCTTAAGAGTCGTGTATACAAGTAGTCACCAATATGTTTAATTTCGAAGAGTTTAGATTGCGGTTGCAATTCACCGTTTTCAAATGCTCTTTTCAGTATTCTTTGCATTTTCACTTTTTTAAATAGACAACATAAAAAATGTAATTGGTGTAATATTGAAATTAGTTTTCCATCAACACTTTTTAGAAAAAATATGATCCATACCAATCGAATTGATGTGCTTGTATGCATGTTTTATAAAAATTTGTTTGAGTGTATTTAGTATTGTTAAAGAATTACACCAATTATTATCTTCGATAGAGAAATAGCGAACACACCACTTTTCGAATGGCCACGATTTGATAACATCAAGTTCACTTCCTTCAATGTCTAGAGATACAAAATCTATGATATGATAATTGTTGTAATATTTGTGTAGGAGCTTTTTGGGAGGTACCGTATATACACTTACAAATACTTTACTAAATCTTTTCCATAACGCTTTGTCATGCTGAGACATTGATTTTGAAAGCCCACTCAACCCATTATTATGATCCATTATACGCATAAACTGCATTTTTGAAGCATTTTGTGAAACCGCAATATTTATACCATCTAAGCGTTGTGAATTTATTTTAATCCTATCAAATGTGCGTGGATCTGCTTCTAAACATTTTCCATACCATCCTTTATTGTAAAAGTAAAATGTGTTGGAACCGTCAATGCCGTCGTTACAACCGATATCCAAGTACACTCCACTTTCATTTTTTTTAAATTGTTTGTTTATATATGCATCTTGACCGAATTGAGAGCGTAGATTTTGATGGGTTTTCGGGTAAGTTTTCTGAATAGGACAAGAAGTTAATAACAATAGTTCCAAAAGCATTTTTTTGATTTTTTGTTTGATTTTTTTCCATGTTGCAAAAGTCACGCGATGATATTATCTTCTTAAGAAAGGAGGAATGTAGTAAGTTGCGATTACAAGTATTATTGTTATAATTATGACTTTTAAATAATTAATTTTTGAAATGTGTGAACTTGATTGTGTGGAAGTTACAATTTGCGGTTTTATGAGAACGATAAAAATGAATGTGACTACAGACTGACATAGGATAATTTTACCAACAGGATACTCTCCAAATGCATCAAAGTTTTTTTGAACGGTTCCCCATTTAGATTGTACAGCATCCATTTATTTATTATGAAAAAAAAAGTTTTTCATTCACAAGGCAAGTATGTTAATATTATTATATACGATCACCATAGGTGTGAGTTTGTATGCCAGTTCGTATTTGTTTTACTATCCAAGAAAATTTCAAGAACTTTCAGAAATAATGTATCCAATTCATGACAGAATCGAAAGAATTAGAAAAATTGAAGATATAATTAAGTTACTTCAGTTTTTAGCAAGAACAAATCCGACTGAAGATGTTGCGGATAAGATTGTAGCTGTTTTAAATATGAATGCTTTGAGCGACGAATCGGTACAACGTTTATCTCGTTTGCATATGAAGTATGGATCAGACAATGGTATAAAAGGATATGCTATCAACATGTTATGGTCTTGTATTGTTTTACAAAACTCATCTGATTAATTATTCTTTGCATATAAGTACCACACACCTAATGTTAGTGTAAAAGTAATCAAATATATGGTTAGGCTGCATGCAATAAGACATTTTTTATTAAAATCATGGTGTGTAATTTCAATGTTTGATTCAATTTCAATGTTTGATTCTAGTTTGATGTTTGATTCTAATTCGATATCATGTTCCTTTTTTTGAATAGATTGTTTTTGTGAGGGTGTTTGTGTGTTAAAACCGAATGCTGACGCTTTCATATTTCAATAAGTATGTATTTTATTTTTGGTGTAGTTTATGCTTCCTGATCCATGTCTTCTTCTGTCTTATGTCGAATTCCAATTATAAGTTCCCCCGTGTGAGTTTTTCCGTTTGCACTTGTTAACGTACCCTTAGTAACACTAATTCCAATTTCTTGAAATGTAGACGCGTAATGTTCTCTATTCCATCTGCACTTGGTTTCTCCATTTGCCTTTCTATGAAGTGCATATAGCTCTTTGAAGTCAGCAACCGGCATTTGATAGGAATCATTATATTCAAACGTAGGACCCTTTAGGAAATTGTACAAGCAATCGACAGAACTCCTCATATTATTTTTAAAGTCATAAATTTGTTGTGGTAATATATTTGGAGTTGAGCTCCATATATCTTTGTCTCCGTGCTCTCTTATTTTTTCTAGGTATAATGATACTGATTTTCGGTGAAATAAGTCGAGATTAGCAATAATTTTATCGAATAGATATGGATCACTTCCTCTTACTTTGAAATTAAACTCAATCATGAAAATGCGTCTGTCTACGGAACCTGACGCATTTTTATAATTTGGAACTTCGTTGCCCAAGAAAAAGAATGGAGTATCCCACAAATGCTGAATCGCTGTTTTATTCTTGATGGCAATACTCATTTCTTCGCCAGAAGCTGCCGATTGCCAATCTGCTTGATCTAATCCGAAATCTTCTCTGACTTCTGCGCATATACAAATCAACCCCTTGTATATAGCAGATAATCCGAATTTTGCTTCAACGTTGCTAGAAAGAGTTGTAATTAAATTTGGAGGATACATATAGCGTATCAATTTTGCAAGTGTTGATTTTCCACTTCCGGCAACGCCTTTTATAAAGAATACCACCTGCCATTTATCTTTCTCTCCGACTTTGAAAAATAAGCGTGCCAACATGATTAATATCCAATCCTTTGTATCTGCATCTAATTGTTGAGAGTCAAACACTTTTTCAAGTTCTGGAAGTTTTATCTTGGTAGCATCAAATGCTTCTTCGGTTTGTGGATTTATTTGGAATCGAAATGGTTGTTGAAAGAATTTAACTGTCATATGTATGCCGGATGGTGGTTCAATCATGTATCTGTCTCCCCAACCCTTGTCTCTCCTGTAAGTTTGTAGAGCGAGAGCTTGTTCATGCCACAAATGTTCTTCGCCGAATTCCCAAAATGTATCAGATGATGAGTCATATATTCCATTTTCATATGACCATTTATGTCTATCTACTGTAAGTGATGGAAAGTTTGCTTGTTCATAATCAATTATATGTCTTATAACTTTATCGCCGTTATCTTGTGGATTTGTCATGTACTGCCAATTTTCAAAGTCAGTTTCTTTCTGCACCATTTTTGAAAGATACTCTTTAACAGTAGTCTCATGTCTCCATGCTTGTGTAGGATGTCCATCAGCGTTTTTAATTTGAACCCAGCATTGGTCTTCCATTTTTCTGTATTCTGCAATTTCTAGCAATTTTGTCAAATTGATTACGAGCTTCTGAAAGTTTGTTAGTTTATCTGAAGAATAATTGAATATATAATCTATGGGCGTGTCGTCAGGAATTCGTAATTCTCTTCCGGGATCCATTCTATGATACAATAAAGCCATTTCTTTGAATGAATCATATGTATGTTTTATACAATTTGCAATTCTTATGAGTTGATCTTTGATCAAATCATCTTCTGCCAATGAAGATTGTTTCCACAATGTGCTTAGCGCAATCAGCTGAAACTGTCTTCTTTTGAATTTCTCATGTAATTCATTAAACGATACAGAGTTTAGTTCCATACCAAATCGTGATGCACCCCAAGTAAATAATTCAGAAGGTTCTGGAATAAAATTATCTTCGTCGTCTTCTTGTGGAATCCATTCTCTATGAAGACCATTCACTAATCTGTACACATCTTCATCTGTAGGAGGTGGTAATTCAGCTATACGGTTAGTGTTCAGTAAGTCGGATAATTCCCATTGATCTTCCATCGTTTATAATTTAAAATATTTTTTCAAAATATGATTTGAAAAAAAATGCTGAGGCTTACAGTGAGACCAGAAACTTTGTACTTTGAAGATAATTTTCAGTTGTATGCTCATATGTTGAGTGGTAGTACTACTTACATAAATTCTTTTATGAAAATAGTAGATATACATACAATTGCTGATTTTTGGAATACATACAATTCCTTACCTTCTGCAAAAGATCTTCATTCTTCCACTATTAATGTAGCCGGCAAAAAAATGGTCGCTTATAGTCTTTTCAAGAACAATATTACACCTGAATGGGAACATCCAATAAATAAAAAAGGATCTGAATGGGGATGTAGAGAAAATTTGTCGTGCGAGACATTTGCCGAAACATGGCGTACATTATCTCTAAGTTTTGTTAACAATGAGCTTGATCATGTTGTTGGAGTAAGATGTATAAATAAATCGAATCGTAATCGTGTTATTCATAAAATTGAAGTATGGATGGATACTGTTGATACAGAATTGTGCATGTCAGTAAAGGATGTTTTGTTAAACCTAATTCCAGATTGTCCGTATTTTACATTGATGCAACACGAATATAAGCAACATCAAGCAAATGAGTATAACAAAACTAAAAAAAATCATAAAAAGGAGAGAGGTATTCTGAGGTAAAGGAATGGATTTAAAAATACAATAAAAGAAATCCATGCATCTATTCCGTCTTTCATCTACAACTATGCATTCCAACCAACCATGCCTTGGATGCAAATGGAATCAATATATCTAAAATAACAAGTAACTTTTTTTTCGAAATGCTTTGTTGTCCTCTGTTTTCACAATACTATCAAAAAGTCCCGCGCGTTGATATGCAAATATTTCCTCCCAGAGCACAGAGTACTGAAAAAAAAGATGAACAAAATTGGCTGAAAACACGATTTGAATATAGAACTATGAAATACGGAAGAGAAACTGCGGAAACATTACTTGAATTTGATATGTTACAAACATTACATTTTAAAGAATTAAGTCGCTTTCATGACTCAACAACATAACCTAATATTTGAGGAGCACAGGAAATATGATGATTGCAACAGAATAAATGTTCTCTATTCGTACCCTAACCACATTCTTCGTTAAATTTCGCTGTATAATTATTGTATTTTTTCTTATGTAACATTCAAAAAAGAACTTAGGATGACACTTCCATCGAATTTTCTTCCATATTCATATGAATTTTGTGTGCGTCAACATATTTAATCATTTTGTCTAAGTCATTGTGTGCATTCGTAATGGCGCTTAATAAACAATCTATTTCATCGTCAGCTTCAATTTGGATGCTGATGAATGTGTCTTTTGGATGCTTGACGACGCAAGCTGCAAAACTTGCTCCTTCATTAAACAATCTTGGTCTTAGCAGACATCCAACGGTATGGTCTTCGTTTTCTATTTCAAATGTTTTCATTTTTAATTTTTTTTTGGGGATAAATTTGATTCATTTGAAACCGGAATGCACTTCATCTTTCAGAAGTCATCTTTGAAGTATCTGTAAGTTGGGTTACATAAGATTTACAAGGAGATTTTTTTCTACGATCTTCTTCCTTCTCTTCTGAAGATGAATCGTCGTCATCGTTATGAAGCATTTGTGGCTTTTTGCTGCTCTTGATAACAGATGAATTTTTTTCGTTTTCGTATGTGCGTTTTTCACCTCTGTAGGATGATTCTGAAAATATGTCCTCATCATTTTTGTTTTTGTATGTATCTTTCTGGTAAGTATCACTTTTGTGTGTTACGCTCGGTTCTCGATCTTTACGCGTCTGTGATAAAGTTACGCTTGATAAGCTTAATTCGTCTATTTCATGTCTCCTTTCATTTGAATCATTTATATCGCTGTATCTGTCATCTCTTTTGTTTCTATCGTCTCTTATGTTACTTCTGTCATCTCTTTTGTTTCTATCGTCTCTTATGTCACTTCTGTCATCTCTTTTGTTTCTATCGTCTCTTATGTCACTTCTG
>MDSX01001187.1_pt1 | contig 38719 bp, 29 predicted proteins | sample 811141 | NCBI WGS metagenome assembly MDSX01 (sample SAMN05326642, study PRJNA326480) | marine metagenome | isolation source: seawater | place: Atlantic Ocean: South East | collected 2010 | reverse complement strand
TCCATTGTAATGTTGTGTTTGTTTCCTAGCTATTAACTCAAGGATAATTGACAAGGTTTTTTGCATTCCTTGTTTCTTAAATCAATATGTAAAGAACTTGTTTCTTAATCTCCCCCTTTCTCTCGAACGGGGCGGCAAATATACGTGGCTTTTCCTATTACACAACTTGTTTGAAGGAAGAAATTAAAAAAAAACACAATGGCTCCTATTCAAACAATTCGAAGCCTCAAAAGCACAGGTAGTTAGAGGAGAAATAGATGCGAATAAAAAGCACTAAATATTTCTGAAAAACAAAAAAAGCCTTGACCATTGGCCAAGGCTTCTTTAAATAAAAAATAAATATCTATTCAACAACTAGTTTGAACTCTATAATTTCTTCGTTGCTTTCAACCAAATAAGCAATAGCATTGTAGTCTTCACCCGTACTTAAGGTTAGGATTCCTTTGTACTTGGAATTAGAACCATCTGTTTTGCCATAGGTTGATGAGAACATACCTTGATAGTCCCCTGCGCTGAACTCTACATTTAAGGTATTATCTACATTGTCTGAGGTCTTGGTTATATTCGAGGTACCTTGAGCGTTCAAGGAGCCTTCTAATCTAAGCTCAACATCTGCATAACCCATTTCAATAACCTCTTCAACTTCAGAAGTAGCAGTCGGAGTCTCATGAGTTGATGAATGACCGTCGCCCAAAATTGGAGCGATAACCAACCCAACTAAACAAGTCAACTTAATTAAGATATTCATGGAAGGACCTGAAGTGTCTTTGAATGGATCACCAACAGTATCTCCCGTCACTGCAGCTTTGTGTGCTTCTGAGCCTTTATAAGTCATTTCACCATCAATCATAACACCTGCTTCGAAAGATTTCTTAGCGTTATCCCAAGCGCCACCGGCATTATTTTGAAATATTGCCCAAAGAACACCTGATACAGCAACACCTGCCATGTAACCGCCCAACATCTCCGCAGCTTCTTTTCCGTCGTAACCAAATACCATTGGTAAGAAAGCTACTACTAGTGGGAAGATTATTGTCATTGCGCCTGGCAGCATCATCTCTCTCAAAGAAGCTTCCGTAGAAATAGCAACACATTTGTCATATTCTGGCTCAGCTTTGTATTCCATAATACCAGGAATCTCTTTAAACTGACGGCGTACTTCTTTGACCATTTCCATGGCAGCTTTACCAACAGCGTTCATGGCAAGCGCAGAAAATACGACTGGAACCATACCCCCTACAAACAACATTGCAAGAACTGGAGCTTTAAAAATATTAATACCGTCGATCCCCGTGAAGGTTACAAAGGCAGCAAATAATGCAAGCGCCGTTAAAGCCGCAGAAGCAATAGCAAAACCCTTACCTATTGCAGCAGTAGTATTACCTACTGAATCTAAAATATCTGTACGTTCACGAACCTCCTCTGGTAATTCGCTCATCTCAGCAATACCTCCTGCGTTATCCGCAATTGGACCAAAAGCATCAATTGCCAATTGCATGGCAGTTGTAGCCATCATAGCTGATGCTGCAATAGCAACACCGTAGAAACCTGCAAAGGCATAAGAAGACCAAATTGCACCAGCGAAAAGAAGAATCGGCGCAAATGTTGAAATCATACCTACTCCTAAACCTGCGATAATATTCGTGGCAGCGCCGGTCGCTGATTTTTGAACGATATCTAATATTGGCTTTTTACCTAAACCTGTATAGTATTCCGTGAAGTAAGAGATTAGCGCACCTACTACCAAACCAACGATTACTGCGCCGAATATATCATTGCGTGTAATATCCTTAAAACCTTCGCCGAAAAACTTCATACTCAGTGTTTCCGGCAATAACATTTGAATCAGCACATAAGACCCAATACCCGTTAGGATAATTGAAACCCAGTTACCCATATTCAAAGCACGCTGTACTACTGGTTCTTTTGCACTGTTATCCTTAATACGAATGAAAAACGTACCAATGATTGAGAAAATGATTCCCACACCAGCGATCATCATTGGTAGCATTATAGGACCATGGTTCTCTAAGAAATTTCCCGTACTAATTAAATTATCGTTGATGACGTAGTTACCAAGAACCATTGATGCCAGTACCGTTGCTACATACGAACCGAATAAATCGGCACCCATACCCGCAACATCGCCTACATTGTCACCTACGTTATCCGCAATAGTTGCAGGGTTACGTGGATCATCTTCTGGAATTCCTGCCTCTACCTTACCTACGAGGTCAGCCCCTACATCTGCAGCTTTAGTATAAATACCTCCGCCCACACGAGCAAACAGCGCGATAGATTCAGCACCCAATGAGAAACCAGCGAGGGCTTCCAAAACGACGGTCATTTCATTGTAAAAGCTATCCTCTCCAACGATAAACAAACTTGACAAAATCCAGAATAGCATACCTAAGCCAAAAACAGCAAGACCAGCTACACCTAAACCCATCACAGTACCACCGCGGAAAGAGACTTTCAACGCTTGTGGTAAAGACGTACGGGCTGCTTGTGTTGTTCTAACGTTTGAATCCGTTGCAATGCGCATACCAATGTTACCAGCTACAGCTGAGAAAACAGCTCCGATAACGAATGCTACAACAATCAACCAGTGGGTGGTTTCAACAATAGATGATACAACCCCAAGTAAAGCACCAGCGATTACTACAAAAATTGCCAAAATGCGGTATTCCGCGTTCAAGAATGCCAAAGCGCCTTCTTTAATATAGGCTGCCAACTTTGACATTTTCTCTGTGCCTGAATCTTGTTTTACGACCCAATTGCGTAAAACGAACATATAGATTAGACCAACGATACCAAAAATAGGTACCAATAAAAGCATGTTTTCCATTTTGTTATGGTTTGATAATAAATCAGCCCTCCTTGAATTTCCAAAGAGGGCTGCAAATATAAGCGTTAGAGTCTTTAAAGCAACTTTAAGTAAAAAAGTGCTATTTACTTCACATACATGACAGACTTCACGGCATCAATAACCTGTTCCACTTGAGGCAAGAATTCCGCCAGAAGTGTAGGAGAATATGGAGCCGGGGTGTCCGTTGTAGTGATTCTTTTGATAGGCGCATCCAAATAATCAAAAGCCTCTTGCTGTACTTTATATGTAATTTCTGTAGAAATAGATCCAAGCGGCCATGCTTCTTCAAGGCACACCAGACGATTTGTTTTCTTTACACTTTCTATAACAGCATCATAATCAATGGGGCGTACGGTTCTTAAATCAATGATTTCACACGAAATCCCGTCTTTGGCTAACTCATCTGCCGCTTCGTAGGCCACCTTAATGATTTTTCCAAAAGAAACAATAGTCACATCTGTTCCCTTGCGCTTAATGTCTGCAACACCAATTGGCAATGTGTATTCACCTTCGGCAACCTCGCCTTTATCACCATACATCTGCTCACTCTCCATAAAAATCACGGGGTCATTATCTCGAATGGCACTTTTCAAAAGTCCTTTTGCATCATATGGGTTGGAGGGCACAATAACTTTCAAGCCCGGACAGTTTGCATACCAACTTTCAAAAGCTTGGGAATGTGTTGCTGCTAATTGACCTGCAGAAGCAGTTGGTCCGCGAAATACAATCGGCACGTTTATTTGGCCTCCTGACATCTGTTTCATCTTAGCCGCATTATTGATAATTTGATCAATAGCCACCATAGAGAAATTGAACGTCATAAATTCCACAATTGGACGAAGACCATTCATAGCTGCACCAGTTGAAATCCCGGCAAATCCAAGCTCCGCAATGGGAGTATCAATAACTCGCTTCGTGCCAAACTCGTCTAACATTCCTTTTGACGCCTTATATGCACCATTATATTCTGCTACCTCTTCACCCATCAAAAAGATGTTCTCGTCGCGGCGCATTTCTTCACTCATGGCCTCGCAAATGGCCTCTCTAAATTGAATTGTTTTCATATTAAATTGTGATGTGTCAGGACGGCAAATATACTATTCAATGAATACAACTTTAAAATATTCTTTTGACCGATTTATGTCCCGTTAGAGAAGGCAGATAACAAGAAAGTTAACGGAATCAAATGAAGTTTATAAAAAAGAAATACTTGGATGAAAATTCTTTGGATTTATTATGCGTGCATAGTAAATTAGATGCCAAATCATAACCCAATTATGAACATACTTGTCTGTATTAGTCATGTTCCTGATACAACTGCTAAAATCAACTTTACAGCAGATGGAAAAGCCTTGGACCCGAATGGAGTTCAATTTGTCATCAATCCGTATGATGAATTTGGCCTTACAAAAGCCTTGCATTTGAAAGAGGCCCATGGTGGAACAATCACAGTAATCAATGTTGGCTTAGCTGAAACGGAACCTACGTTGCGCAAAGCTTTAGCAATTGGAGCAGATAAAGCCGTTAGAATTAATGCCATCCCCGAGGACGCTATCACAGTAGCCAAAGAACTCAAGAACCACATCAAGGCAAATTCATACGATCTTATCATCTGTGGTCAAGAGAGCATTGACTATAACGGTCAACAAGTACCAGCAATGGTTGCTGCGATGCTAAAACTGCCTTTTTCCAATGCATGTGTTGGACTTACGATTAATGACAATACAGCCCTCGCAACCTCTGAAATTGACGGTGGACACGCCACTTTCCAGGCAAATCTTCCCATGATTATTGGCGGCAAAAAGGGTCTTGTAGAAGAAAAAGACCTCCGTATTCCTAACATGAGAGGAATCATGTCCGCTAGGACAAAACCTCTTGAATTAGTAGAACCGTCCATTATCGACGGGACTACTAATGCCTTGCATTTTGAAAAACCCGCCCCAAAAGCTGCAGTCAAAATGGTAGAGGCCGGTAATGTTGAAGAATTGGTTCGTTTATTACACGAAGAAGCAAAAGCAATTTAATTATGTCAGTTTTAGTTTTTGTTGAGGATTGGAATGGGTCCTTTAAAAAAGCCTCATTTGAAGCAACATCTTATGCCAAACGCTGGGCAAACATGATGGATACGCAGGTGATTGCTGTCACTAATAATTCAGTAAGTAGCTCAGCACTTCACTCATACGGTGCAGATCATGTACTTCAAATCATCTTGGCAAAAACGGGAATGGGAATTGCTGAACAACTCGGTACGCTTTGTAGTGATGTTGATGGAGTGGTTGTGGCAGGAACTGCCCTTGGCAAGACAATTGCACCTGCCCTTGCAGCTTTAAATAACGGTTCTCTTAGCACCAATACCATTTCATTGCCATTAAGCATAGCACCTATTGAAGTAAAACGCGGTGCTTTTTCATCAAAGGGAATTGAAACAATCGTATTAAATGGAGAGCTGCCCATCATATCCTTTGTTCCCAATAGTATCGGTATAGAAGAAATCGCAGGAAACGGTGAAACCAGCGCCAAAGATGTTTCCGGGGATGACCTAATGGAAATCACTGAGGTGAACGTTGCATCTGGCAAAGTAGCGCTTCCTGAAGCTGATGCTGTAGTTAGTGCTGGTCGCGGATTAAAAAGCCCTGATAACTGGGGGATGATTGAAGAACTCGCCAATGTTTTAGGCGCGGCTACAGCATGTTCTAAACCAGTTAGCGACATAGGATGGCGACCACACAGCGAACACGTCGGTCAAACTGGTATTCAAGTCAACCCGAATCTGTATATTGCAATCGGAATCTCTGGCGCGATTCAACACCTTGCAGGTGTGAGTGCATCAAAGACAATTGTCGTAGTAAATACAGACCCTGAAGCACCATTTTTTAAGGCTGCGGACTATGGAATTGTAGGTGATGCATTTGAAGTTATCCCGAAATTAGTGGATGCTTTGCGCGCCTTCAAGGCCGCTAGTTAATGCAAGAAATAGAAATTACGGTTAAGGGTTTGTCCTATAGTCAAGGAAAATCGGGAGCGTATGCACTCATTTTAGCTGAAAAAAATCCTAACGGTCGCAAGCTGCCCATCGTCATTGGTGGTGCTGAAGCGCAAAGTATTGCAGTAGCATTGGAGAAATCCATAGCACCACCGCGACCCATGACGCACGATACCTGGAATAACATGCTCAATGAGCTTGGTGCAACTCTAGAAAAAGTCCTTATTCACCGTCTTGTAAACGGTATTTTTTATGCATCTATATATTTGCGCAATGAACACGGTGTAGAGTTGATTTTTGACTCGCGCCCTTCAGATGCAGTAGCATTAGCTGTGCGACTTGAATGCCCTATTTATGCCTTAGAATCCATTCTTAAGCAAGGAGGGATAACTGATAAAGAGGAAAAACAAGCGAATGCTGAAACAGAGTTGGAAGAAGACGAATTAGCAATGAGTGAGGGTCCACTAAGCTTATCTGATTTGGAAGAACAACTTGCTGAAGCAGTACTAAACGAAGACTATGAGCTGGCTGCCAGACTCAGAGACGACATCCATAAACTAAAATCATGATCCAATTTATTTTACGAGGTGCGCTAGGCATCATTTGCCTCATTGGTATTTTATGGCTGCTCAGCAGTAATAAAAAAGCTATTAATTGGAGAATCGTACTTAATGCGAGCCTATTACAACTATCGCTAGCATTTTTAGTCTTGAAAGTGCCTGGATTCTCTTGGGCTTTTGATAAATTCTCGCTAGCCGCGGTCACCGTGCTTGACTTCACTAAGGAAGGATCTGAATTTTTATTTGGTGGGCTAATTACCAATACAGAGAGCTACGGTTACTTATTCGCCTTTCAAGTATTGCCCACGATAATTTTCTTTTCTGCTTTAACGTCTTTATTGTACTATTACGGGATTCTTCAGAAAGTAGTAAAGGCTATGGCCTGGGTCATGCAGAAAACCTTGAAGCTTAGCGGTGCCGAATCGCTTGCGGCAGCCGGTAATATTTTTATTGGTCAGACGGAAGCCCCGCTCCTGGTTAAGCCCTACATCTCCAAAATGACCAAAAGTGAATTATTATGTTTAATGAGCGGCGGAATGGCGACGATTGCTGGAGGTGTGCTCGCAGCATATATTGGCTATCTGGGTGGTGAAGATGCAGCAGGAAAGCTCTTTTTCGCAAAGCATCTCATTACTGCTTCTGTACTGAGCGCTCCAGCAGCTATTATGAGCGCAAAAATCTTAATTCCTGAGACTGAGAAATTTGATAAAATTGCAGAAATCTCAAAGCAGAGTATGGGATCCAATGCCTTAGATGCCATCTCTAACGGAACCACACAAGGAGTAAAACTAGCAGTAAATGTTGGTGCTATGTTATTGGTTTTTGTTGCGCTTGTCTATGGGGTCAACTACATCATCATTCACACTTTAGGTGATTGGACAGGTTTGAACACGTGGACTAGCAATGTAACTGATGGACAATTTGATTCGTTTTCACTTGAATTTATTTTAGGTGCTGTATTTAGTCCACTCGCTTGGATATTGGGAGTACCCGCAAGCGATATCATGCTAGTGGGGCAGTTATTGGGAGAGAAAACTGTTCTCAATGAATTTTATTCCTACGTGAGTCTTACAGAAATGAAAGAAGGTGGTTTATTTTCTTCCGAACGTTCCGTCATTCTTTCCACCTACATGCTTTGTGGATTTGCAAATATTTCAAGTATTGGTATTCAAATTGGCGGTATTGGAGTTTTAGCCCCAAGCAGGAGAAAAGAATTGAGCGAATTAGGTATTAAAGCCCTTATCGCTGGGACGGCAGCCTCCCTATTCACAGCAGCCTATGTTGGTATGATTATCTAGTGAATGAAGGATCCAATCGACAAAGTAATTATTGGGGTCGATCCAGGGACCGTAGTCATGGGCTACAGTATTGTTCACATCATAAAAGGTAAAGTTGAGCCGATTGTATTGGATGTCCTTAAGTTCAATGCTAAATTGGACCACTACACCAGACTTTCGCACATTTTTGATGAACTCAGTAAAGTTGTAGAATTATACAAACCTGATGAAATGGCTCTTGAAGCGCCATTCTTTGGCAAGAATGTACAATCTATGTTGAAGCTTGGCAGAGCACAAGGGGTATGCATGGCTACAGCGTTATCCAAAAGAATTCCTGTATTCGAATATAGTCCACGCTTGATTAAGCAGAGTATTGTAGGTAATGGCAATGCAAGTAAGGAACAAGTTAGTGGCATGCTGCAAAGCATGTATCCTGGTGTGAGTCATAAATACTTAGATGCTTCTGACGCGCTTGCAGCAGCCGTATGTCATCATGCGCAAACAAGCGGTATACCCTCGCCCAAACACGGCAGTGGCGCGAAAAAGACTAAAGGCAAAAAAGGAGGTAGTTGGGAACAATTTATTGAACAGAATCCAAGTCGTCTGAAATAGACTGGGCCAAAGCCAACATTTCTTCGTTAGACAAAGCAACTTTTGCATGAGCAAAGCTGAGTTCATGTTCCGCATTAATTGGAACCAAATGTATGTGCGCATGCGGCACTTCCATTCCAAGCACCAGAGAACCAATTCTCTTACACGGAACCATTCGCTTCAAGCTTTGCGCAACACGCTGGGTGAAGGACATCAAACTGTTAAAGTCATCCATTGGAAGTTCAAACAGCTCATCTACTTCTAGTTTTGGAACACAAAGGATGTGTCCGGTCTTTATGGGATGTATATCTAAAAAGGCTATGTTCATATCATCCTCTGCTACTTTGTAGCACGGGATTTCACCATTAATGATTTTTGTAAAAATACTGGACATACTAGGCCGCAGAGATGTCTATGATTTCAAATCTCATAATACCCCTTGGCACCTGTATTTCTGCTATTTCACCCACCTTCTTTCCTAAAAGTCCCTTACCTATAGGGCTAGAAACCGATATTTTGTTTTTTCGAATGTCTGCTTCTTTTTCTGCTACCAATGAATACTCCATAATGGCACTGTTTGCCATATTCTTAAGCTTTACTTTTGTAAGAACTCCAACTTTTGTTAAGTCTATATTTTCTTCACTCAGAATACGAGCATTTGCCAAGACATCTTCTAGCTTACTAATCTTCATTTCAAGCATGCCCTGAGCCTCCTTAGCTGCATCATATTCTGCATTTTCGCTTAAGTCGCCCTTATCTCTAGCATCTGCTATTTGAGATGAAATCTTTGGACGTTCAATTTTTTTCATTTGCTCAAGTTCGTCCTTAAGCTTTTTAAGTCCCTCCGCGGTATAATAACTAACTGCTGACATACGTATAGGTTTTGACTAAAAAAGAGGCCTTAGGAGGCCTCTCTTGAAGTTCAAAGGTATAAAATCTTTCTAATTACAAGTTGATTCGTGCACCAATAGTGTGAATTCCACTAAAAGCAGAAGTAGTGCCGCGGTAAGCATAATCAATAGCAAAACTTCCGTCATCTCCTGTAGGAACATTAAAGCTAAAACCTCCACATATCCCGGAAATTGCCGATGTTCTCAAACCGTCTGCACGGTTGTCTCGTGCTACATATCCCACACGAAGTTGAAATAGATCTTTCAAGCTGTACTGGAAACCCGCATGATACGTGTCTTTTTCAAAAGCATTCGAAGTAAAATTCAATGCACCTGTTACTTTACCATTTTCCAGCAACCAATCGTAAGATCCACCTATACTAAGAGCTGTAGGTAATTCAAAAATTGCTGAACGGCTCTCAAACGTTTGAGTATATGCCACCCCGTAAGTAGGTACAGGAAGTGTTACACCAAACCCATCGCCTTCGTAAGTAATACCAGGACCAACATTACGAAGGGTAATGCCGAATTTAAATCTATCTTCCACACCGGTGCGGTATTGCACTCCTGCATCAAAACAAACGCCACTCGTATTCAAGTTAGATATGGAACTACTGTAGATTTTTACGTTAGCACCACCATAAATGTTTTCAGTAAATTTTTGCGCATATCCAAGATTGATGGCTAAGCTTTGAGGGCTTATAGTAGCACCCGTACCTTCCGGTTGGTCTGCAGTAGTTACCTCCCACTCTCCGTAATCGAATGCACTAATCCCCATATTGAGGAAACCTACATCACTGACACGCTGAATAAGCGTGGCACCATTCATTTGAATTCCTGCGCCCACTAACCATTGTGTGTTATTAAAGGCAACCTGAGTATTTCCAGAAGTTGCAGCAATCCCAGCAATATTCATGAATGAAGCGTCTACGCCACTTACTCCAGCAACGTTAACGCCTCCCCAACCTGCCGATCTTGCGAAGGGATTAATTAATAATTCAGAAGCACCTGCAGATCCTGCGCGCTGTGGATTACCTGCCTGCACCGTCCCTATTAGGACTAGCGAACAAATTGCAATGATATATTTTTTCATGTTCATCGTTATTCTCTTAGAATGAGTTCAAATCTACTGGACGTAAGGCTCCAAACCACTTAACTATCTTCTCACCCAATGCACCGGCATCTACATGAATAATATAGACTCCTGAGGCTATAGGCACATTATAGGTGTTCTTAAGGTCCCATTCAACATACGTCAAACTGTTGTCTTTTCTCAACTGTCTAATTAAGGTACCTGAGGTGGAGAAAATATTAATTACACACGTCTCTGGAAGATTTGTGATTTTAACAATATTATCCAATTGAGACGCCTCGTATGAACTGAATCCGTAATACGGATTTGGAACAACGCGTATAGTTTCTAAAGCGCTAGAACCTACTGTACTCTCATACGTTCTTGTAGCAATGTTTGAAGTATTAAACTGGAATTGAGGAACACCTCCATTTGGAGCATCAGCCAATTCCTTGTTTTGGTAGGACGAATTCATACGAATTCTTATTCTAGTCTCTGTTGGGAGCTCCGCGTAAGGGTTAAAATCTAAACCTTTACGAAGAGTAGGCATTCCAACCCAGCGACATGCTCTCCAGAAATTAGCGCGAGCAATATTTCCTAGCCCTCCGGATTGAACGAGGTTTTCCATCAAGTCTTTAATAGGCCAATTGTTTGGATTTGGACCAGTGTAACTCAAATCAACATTATCGCCTTGAATTCGGTCTTCGTCTGCGAACACATAGATGTAATGCTGACCGCCAAATACATATCCTCCATTCACGGTATTTCCTGGTGGCAGGAACTGCAAATCAGTTGGATTCCAAAGCATGTCATTACCATTTTGACCTGGTAACCAAGAATTCTCACCAAAGGCCATTGTAAGGCGCTTACCAGATTCAACATCTATTGCATAACCGGGGAAATAAGACCAGCCTGGCGCCATATTTGCGTCTTGTTCAAGCTTACCGTTGTTCAACGTCCATGAAGTATCTTGGCGTTGAGTCAACTTCTTATCACCGTGCTCACTTAAGGCAGCCTCTTCAGCCATCTCAAATACTGGCACGCGGGTCCATTTACTGCGGTCCTCAGTGAATACAATATCAACAGAATGTAAATCACTAGCATCATTTAGATTACGTCCAATAGTTACCGTTGGACCCATACCAAAATTTGAATAGCCATTGACATCTAAACGGTTATTTCCAGAGGCATACATATACGGTCCCCAAGTTCCGTTAACGATATTTTCAAAATACCCTTTAGCATCGCCATCTTGATCTGGATAAAGCGTAGCCGGTTCTTCAGTTGGAAAACTATTTGTACCTGCTAAAATCCAGTTGTAAGGCGTGTAACTCTTATCGTCTTCAATTCCAGCCCACCATTCTTTTGAAGGGTCATCGTAAATGATTTCAGAGAAAATAACACCGTTATCATATGTTCCCTCGTCATCTCCACCCGGCGCAGGTGCCTGCTGTACGGCTACTGAAAGACCTAGGTCTGGAATAATTTGTTCATTATAGAAAGAAATAGTTGTGTCCGATTCCACGATTATATTCCCTGATGCATCTGTGATTTGCCAATTCGCATTTGCATTTGCTGAACTAAATGTTAGGGTGTATTCACCATCTTTAACCTCAAGGGGATCTACCACTTTGATGGCGACTGGTCCCATTCCGCCCATGTAGGATGGTTGACCACTTGAGTTCCCATTCAAAATTGCAGTGACTTCTTCAGGTAATAATTCTAATTCTGTTCCACCATTACCAACTCCGTCCATACGTCGGATTATTGGGCCATCACCGTATTCCGCTACTTGTATAGTACCGCCTTTCTCAGAATCAATTTGGTGAGGAATAGCTGTATAGGTTTTTATATTTCGCCGTCCAGCCAAGAATGGTATCTTCTGACCGCCAGCTGCAGTAATTGGATTAAACTCCAAATACTGATTTTGACCGTATGCTATTACAGTAAAGTAGTATTCTTTATGATTAATTAAGGTACGATCACCCGTAGCGAATTGATCTTCATTAATCTTAAACGATGTGAAAATTCCAGAGTTGCTTGATTGTAAGGTCATATCCTGAGGAACCAATGCATTCATATCTGGATCTACCTCCCAATTGATGAGTTGAGTTAAATCATTTTTAATATCACATTGCGCAACCATACGGCTTTGTGTAGGATCATAAATATCCGAAATGCTTACATCAGAATTAGCAAGTTGGAAAACCTGAAATCCTTCAAATTTGTAATCAAAGTAATCTGGATTGGCATTCAAAATTGAATCGCGGTCGTCTGGGCTAACCGTAATAAGTGGATCGCGTTCGCGGTAACTGTAACCGGCATTGTTTGATCCTGGACCGTAAGTCAATTTCAAAATAAGTTCACGATTCAATTCCTGAGTAGTGACATCTGGAGCATCCGGACCGTTCAATACTTGGAAACAATTATCAAATAGTTTTTGTGCCTTGTCATCCGCAATAATCACTTTCTCCACTGAAGCGAAAAGATCATTATTAATAAGGTCGCGTTCCCAAACTACCCCTGTTGTTACAAAATTAAGGGCACCTGGCGCCAAGGAGAATGGGCCTGCACTGTGAAGACCACGCTTATCCTCTTTATTCGCAGGACTCTCCCACCAATCCACAGGGCTATAGGGTGGGTATGCGCCTGTAGTATCGTAAGACATTCCAGGGTAAGCAAATCGTGTAGGCGTTCCATTACCAGAAGCAACAAAGCCATCACCATTTCCTAAATTACCTGGCCCTGATGGTGTTTCTATAATTAACTCTGAACCGTTTTTCCAAAGAGCACGCATATAGTTATAGAAATGCGTAGCATTGTCCGGATTACCTGAAATATTTGAAGCGGTATTGTTGTAGTACATGAATTGACTCATGATAATACGCTCATTCACGCCTGTAGACGGATCCTCTGCTACACAAAGTCCAGTTTCAGGATCTTGAACACCGTCAACACATCCGTCACGGTCATTGTCTAATCCATCATAATAATCTGCAAAAGGCCCTTGGAAGAAATCGAAACCTACAGCAGGCGGATTTAAACCATAACCCAATGCGCCTTCATCATCTGTATCAGAATTGTAACAGTACCCCAAACCACGAGCTATATCGCAACCAATGATGTCATCCGTATAATTTCCTAAATCCGGATCAAACCAAGTTGAGAAGTACGTATTTGTCAAGCGGAATGTGGACCTATTAATGATTCGGTAATTGTTAAAGGTCATATTGTTAACCTCATCATTCGTAGAGAATGCAAAGGCTTGTGCACGAATTTCAAATCCTAGGGCACCCGCTTGTGATTCTGTATGCACATTACCGCGATCATTGTACACCCACCATATGGTTTGATCACCATATAACACATCCGTTTCTTTATCTCTACAATCGTATTCCTTGTCAATATCGTAAGCCGGATAATCTACTAGATAATCGTATACTCCATCGCCATCGCGATCAATAAATGGTGCCAGTTGATATGGTAATTCACCATTCACACCATTGCCCGGCCAATCTTTTATGCTTTGAGGAATCTGGCTCTCATATCCGGGGAAAAGTTCTGCGTCATCACAATTTGGATCTGCTAAACACTCTAACCAAGATTTGTGAACATCCACATCTTCTCTATAAACAATCCAGTGACGGTCGTATCTGTCACAAACCTCCTTGTTAGTAGAGGCCGTTCCGTCAGTGGTCAAAGGACCTGGCCAATAATCGTTACCCGACTGGCGGTAAGTCATTGCGGCAAGTTTCAATTGATTTCCTTCATCAACTCCACCAAGCCAAAGTGAACCTGCAAACATGGAGTGTTTATTCGAGCCTTTTGGCACTTCGTAACGCGCAGTGTTCAAATCCCACCACATATCACCACCACCTAAAATGGTTGCTCGTACATTATTAATACTCAAATCACTCTGCGCCTTAGAAGGCTGACAAAGTTCTTCGACTGTTTTCATTGAACCGGAATTGGCGGCACCGGAATTTTTGCCCACGCCCTGCACTTCGCGTGCAGAAAGCGGGAGTGCAAAAGCGGCGGATAGTAAAAGGAGAAATACTCTTTTCATATGCTATTTTTCGAATGCTTTTAGAATTATAGTCCTACTCGTAAGCCTAATCGGATACGGCGAGGCAGACTGAATAAACCGGGGTTTGCTAAACTTATATTATACAAATCAGCAAACGACTGGGCGTTTGTCTGAAACTGAATGGCGTTTTGTCCTTGAGGTGAAGATAAATAACCGTCATCACTAGGCGAACCAGTATACGAATACACCCCTAGCGTGTTTTGTGTATTCAACACGTTCAACAACTGAGCATAAATCTCAAAATTGCTGAAGGGGCCCTCATTAAAGTTCCACATTTTATTGGCCGTTGCGTCAATTCGGAAACTCCATGGTAGTCTAGAGCCGTTGATGTTTCCGGTAATTGGCGTTGTACCGTCAGTCAAACCAAAGGCAAGTGAACGTCTCGTGTAAGGCGTACCTGAATTCGCATTCAATACTACATTTAAACCTGCATTTTCAAGAACGCGCTTCCCGAACCACACAGGACCGTTGTACGCCGGTCCCCCTCCATAACGGTAATCCATATTCATCACTACCTGGTGACGTGAATCAAAGTTTAATGGGAGAATGTAACGCAAATTTGGTTGCCCGGGACGTGCAATATTTGCACCAGAAGTGGAGCTAGAACCCGTACCGTCTGCAAATTGAAGCGTATAGTTCGCGTTTAATCTTACGTTACCCGTGCGTCGTAAATCGTACTGCATGGTGTACCCCTTAACGGTTCCAAAATCTAAATTACCGAAGGCAATGTAGGTTACTGGATAAGCTTCAGTAAAACTGAATGACTGCATCATATCGCGCATTTCTCTGTAGAAAGCACTCAGCTTCAATGCGCTATTATCACTTAGTTTCTGACGGAAACCAATTTCGTAATCGGTAGTCCGTTGAGGTCTTAAATCTGGATTGGCGAGGAGATTTCCATTATCTCCGTTTTCCAATTGGAGATAGGTAATGGGATTCATTCTATTCACGCCAGGATCTGGACGCTGAACCATAATATCATAATGTGCGAAGAATTCAGCTTCGTCAGAAATTGGGAATTGGAATGAAATACGCGGACTCACAGTCACTTGAGGAGTATAATCCTTAAAACTTTCGTTTGCACTTACCGCTAGTTTTTGGTCTTCAATGCTCGGATTGATTAAAAACGGTTTTATACCACCGCTTTTATCAGCAATATTTTTAGGGTTAGCTTCCACTTCCCCAGCAGAAGTGTACCAGGTGTTCCCATCACGATATCCAACAATAGAAGACGGGTTTTCCTGATCGTCAACGTAAACCACGGCATCTTCACCCATACCCGCAGGCACATCATATCCAGCCAATGAAGTGGCATCAAGATCTCCTACAGTGTAAACAGGATAGAGCACATATGGGTCTGCAAGTACCGGCTGGTTTGCATCAAAACGATCCACACGAACACCAATATTGAAGAACAAATCTTCAAAGGTGAACTGGTCTTGAATATAACCTGCCATGTAAATTGGCTCAAATGCACCCACCAAACGCTGAGAATTACCTTGAGCATCTGTGGCAAAGAAATCTGTCAAAGACGGACGAGTGGTTAATCGATTACCTAAGTAATCAAAACCAAAGTAGGAGACATATTGACTTGAACCAATGTTCAATAATTCGTTCGCAGAAAACATATCTAGTGAAAAGGTAGAAGGGTCGTACGAATCAATATCTAACCAATCTGTACCATTAGGATCGAGTTCTAGCTTTTCGCGCAAGTTGCGGTCGAATGTTCTTGGTTTATCGGCATCAAAGAGACGCGGATAATTCAACGTATCTTGAAATACTCCGTTATTATAGGAAGCTATTGGATTATTTAAATCCAATTCTCTAATCGCATCATTTTGGAGCAGACGCATCAAAGTCCACAAACCACGAGCACCAATAGAGTAAGAACGGTCAAAGCGCTGTTCGTATTCCACACCTACTATTAGAGAGTGGTCTTTGATATCAAAGGTGGAGGAAGCCGTAATTCGGAATTGATCGTTTAATGTTTTACCATAAGACGCTTGGTTTGACCCAACGTTACCCCAAAGCCCGTAGACTGAAGAAGGCTGATCCCCGTTTAACAAGCCACCGCCGGCACGAATATCTTCAAGCGATCGTGCTGAATTGAAAATCAAGCTCTGGTCTACAAAATCATAGAAACTAGAGGTGTAATTCGCAAGTACTGGGTTGTTCTGTCCAGGAGTGAAATCTACCCCCCTGCTTTGCCAAACTGCCAACGTGTAGGCATCCATTACTTTACCATAATTAACATCATTTGGGTCAGTAATGGTGTCTGAACCCTGAACGTATAGCGGTCTATATGTGGTTGTGTAATTTCCTATATGTCCATATGCAAATAAATTGTCTTTATGACGCGCATCCTGAGATAGCCTTTCATTACGCGTAAAATCCATTTGAATGGTATAAAATGCGTTACGAATTAAGGAATTTGAAGTATCCGATGGATTTCCAAAACGCTGTTGGAAGCGAACATAAGTGGACCAGTCTTGTGAGAAAGATTCTGAATTGTTACCATAATTCATCAACTCATTGAATCTACTCCCGTTTCTACCCTGATTCATATTGTAACGCCCCCCAAGGGTTAAGGTAGTCTTTTCACTAGTCACAAATTTTAGATTCCCCGAAACACGAACTGCTGTCCGAGCAACATTTTCGCGGAAGTTCTGACCTACAAGATCATCTTGGGTTAAGAAATCTGCTGAATTGAGCACACCAAAACCAGATGAAGCAGGTACAAGTGGATTAGCCTCAAGCTCAGCTAATTTATCATCATTTACTTTCCAAGTAGTCATTGAACGTGGCGATCCGTCTCTATTATATTGAAATTCAGATGCAAGAAGGAAACCCACAATTGGCTGTCCTGTTTTTTTATTTCTAATAATGGGTCCACCAAGTGTTAAGGCTCCCAAATTGTAGTGATACGGATCAAATGCTGAGCTGGTCAAAATTTCAGAAGAACCAAAGTAATACGGAGCAGGACCTTTAGTGGTAGTTGAGATTACACCACCTGTAACGTCACCGTATTGTGCAGGAACCCCACCAGTAATCACCTCTGTTTGCAAGATGGCATCTCTAGGAAGGTTAACGTCTCCGCGGACTTTAACTCCATCAATGAAAATAACATTGGTAGAAGAACGTGACCCACGCACGTTAAATGAGCCACTACCGTCTTGTTGAAATACCCCTGCAGTTGTACCAACGATTTGACTTAAGTTACGGTAAGGCAGATTTTTAATCTCCTCCGAACTTACGATATCAGAGGTTTTACCCGTTTCAATCAGTTCCTCCTTAGCAATAACCGTTACCTCTGTAATCATGGTACTTTCTACAGTCATGTCAAAGTTGACGACCTTAGGTTTACCAGAATAGACGGTAACGCCGTTTAGATTAAAATCTGCATACCCAATGAAATTACAAGTGAGATTGTATACACCTGCATTAATTGGATTGATGTTATACTTTCCATCGAAATCAGTCGTTCCTGTAGCAATAACAACGTCTTTGTCTTTGACAATTACTGTTGCAAATGGAATGACTTCGCCTGTGCGCTTATCCTTTACCGTTCCCTTGAAAGAACCTGGACGAGATTGCCCGTAGCTAAGAGCTACTGCAAAGACCATAATAAGCGAGAGTATTCTTTTGACCATAAATACTGGCTTTTTTTAGCGTTATAAGGTTGTAAATATAAGCATCAGAACCGGAGATTTAACAAACATTTCACGCTATCTTACGCGCCATGAAGAAAATTGTTGATGTGTTGAAAAACAAGACTTTAGCATTGACCACTGTGGCTATATGGCTACTTTGCGCTTGCAATACCTCTGCCGTACAATATGATATTCCGGAACCTTTTGTCGACCAAACTATCTATGTTAGTGACCCTTCAAGCTTTAATTTAACGATAGTTGGAGGTCAGCTTTTATTGCCTAACGCAGGGCATGCAGGTATTCTGGTGTACAGGAGATATTTTGAAGGTCAATTTTATGATTTTGCGGCCTATGAAGCAGCCTGTCCAGCTCATTGGGCCGACGGTTGTGGGGTACTAGAAAGCAGTAGCGGCAATTTCTATTTTACTTGTGGCTGTGACCAACACGAGTATCAACTCTTGGATGGGCAAAGCTTGGACACTAATTATCTTCTTCCCGTGAAAGAGTACAGATGCACTTACGACGGGGTAAACATCATTAGAATTACCAATTAATTATACAAAGGCATTTTCTCCAGTAATGTCTAATCCGGTAATCAATAAGTGAATATCATGCGTGCCTTCATAAGTCACTACAGACTCCAAATTCATCATGTGTCGCATGATGGAAAAATCTCCAGTAATCCCCATTCCACCTAACATTTGACGCGCGTCACGCGCTATTTTTAAGGCTACATCAACATTATTTCTCTTGGCCATAGATATTTGCGGAGAGGTGGCTTTTCCCTCATTTTTAAGAATCCCTAAACGCCAAGTTAATAATTGAGCTTTAGTAATTTCTGTGATCATCTCTGCCAGCTTCTTTTGTTGCAATTGAAAGCCGGCTATTGGCCTCCCAAACTGAATTCTTTCCTTCGAATAGCGAAGTGCCGTGTCATAGCAATCCATTGCTGCACCAAGGGCGCCCCATGCTATACCAAAACGAGCGCTATCTAGACAAGATAAAGGAGCACCTAAACCGTCACGACCTGGAAGAATATTGGTCTTGGGTATGCGTACATTGTCAAATACAAGTTCACCTGTTGAAGACGCACGAAGTGACCATTTATTATGGGTTTCTGGAGTTGTAAAACCTTCCATTCCGCGCTCTACAATTACCCCTTTAATTCTACCCGATTCATTTTTAGCCCAAACTACAGCAACATCACAAAAAGGTGAATTGGAAATCCACATTTTAGCTCCATTTAAAATGATATGATCGCCATCTTCGGTGAAATTAGTTGTCATCCCACCTGGGTTGGAACCAAAATTTGGCTCAGTTAAACCAAAGGAACCAAGGAATTCTCCAGTTGCTAATTTTGGAAGGAAACGCTTTTTCTGTTCCTCGCTGCCGTATGCGAAAATTGGAAACATCACTAAAGAACTCTGCACAGAACAAGTGGAGCGAATTCCAGAATCTCCACGCTCAACTTCCTGCATCATTAGACCATAGCTTATATGGTCTAAGCCAGCTCCACCGTATTCTTGAGGAATGTAGGGGCCAAAAAGACCTACCTCACCCATTTCTTTCACAAGATGCTCGGGAAAAGCAGCACGTTGTGCGAAATCCTCTATAATTGGGCTAACACTTCGTTTAACCCATTCACGAGTTGAATCGCGAATCATTTTGTGCTCTTCGCTTAGTAATTCATCTAACTGATAGTAGTCCGGGTGTTGGAATAAATCTGTCATTTTTTGTTTCTGTTTGAGTGGTGTGAAAATAAACACAAAAGAATAATTATTGTTATAAATTGAACCAAGAGTTTTACTTGTTCCTTAAACCATACATCAAATGAAAAAAACGTTCTTTATTCTAGCCTTCCTTGGCATCTCAACTTATTCTTACACCTATAGCGGCGGTGCACCCAGTGCCAGCAGCGGCTCACCTGGTGATAACGGTCAGACCTGTTCTTCTGCCTACTGCCATGGAGGAGGAAGTGCCACTGGCAACGAAGTCATAGCCATCACCGCTCCAACGGACAGTATTTACGACGGTTTGTCCATGACCATTACCCTTGGAGTGAAACCCAATGGGTCTTCCACCAAGGTAGGTTTTATGGCTAGTGTTGAAGATGCTAGCGGCAATCAATTAGCTACCTCAAGCCCGGGAACAGGGGCTAAAAATGTGGGCGACTACATCACTCACACTAACAGCGGTACCTCCGTTTCAAACGACAGTATTTTTTGGACGTTTGATGTAGACGGAACAACCTTTCCTGACAGTGTTACGGTATATGCTGCCGTAAACTTTACTAATGGCAATAGCCAAGCTTCAGGTGATTATGTAGTAACGACTTCAAAAACACTTTATAAAGGAGGAGGTGCTCCTTTTGAACTCACAGAATCTGCAATACAAGCTCTGAAGGTGTGGCCAAATCCAGCAAAAAATTTACTCACTATTAGCAGTCCAGATCTAGCGGAGGTTCGCCTGTACAATACGCTTGGCAGATTTTTAGACCTAGACTTTTATTCAAGTGTTCAGGATAACGTTATTCAGTTAGATGTTAGTAGCCTTCCAAGCGGAGCCTATATTCTTCAAGCTGTAAATTCTCAAGGCATCGTTCAAATGAAGCACGTCCTTTTGCAGTAACTTTACGTCCTGAATGGACTTAAAATGGTTGATTATTGTATTCATAGGAGTGCTCGGAGTGTTTCGAGGTGCATATCCTTTGGGGTTTAAACATTGGTCTACTTTACAGTTTAAGGAATTTGAAGGCAGTGGAGGAATTGGTAAACTCCTATTTTCTTTGATTCTGTGTGCAAGCTTTTCTTTAATTGTCTCTTTTGCCGTTGATATAGACTTAAACCCATGGCTTTGCATGGGAGCCGTTCTTTCGCTTTTGTTTTTTAGAATAACAGGTACCTTACTTTTGAGCGCATTGTTTTCTCTTCGAATGGGAGTACCTAAATTCCATTCAACCCAAGGGTTTTTAGTTGCTAGTTTTACCTATGCATCAATAGCTGTGGGGATTCTCGTTAATTTACTTGTATTCCATGGAAGCAGTCAGGTAAACTTTTACATTATTGTTGCTGGACATGTACTTGGATTATTCTGCCATGTAGTTACCAGCCCGACTCTGCAAAATATCGACAATATGGGGAGTCGTTTTTATTCGATTTTGTACCTTTGCACGCTCGAACTAGTATTAATTTTTTCGTTCGTCAACTAACACACATGGCAGAAAGGCAAACTAAAGTAAAGTCGATTTTGGTGTCACAACCAGAGCCTACTACCGAATCACACCCTTTTTTCACTTTAGCTGAAAAACACAAAGTAGACGTAGATTTTCGTTCATTCATTCACGTAGAAGGAGTCACGGCATCTAACTTTCGTAAGGACAAAATTCAGATTAGAGAATACAGAAATGTTATTCTTACTTCCAAAAACGCAGTAGATCATTACTTCAGGATGTGTGAAGAAATGCGTGTTCAAATTAGCCCTGATACACGCTACTTCTGTATTTCTGAGGCAATCGCATATTATTTACAGAAATACGTGGTATACCGCAAGCGTAAAATTTATCACGGCAATCTGAAAATTGAAGAATTGATTCCAACATTGAAGAAGTTCAAGAACGAAAAGTTTTTGATGCCTTCCTCTAATAGCTTAAAGCCTTCTATTCCACAGGCGCTGGAAGAAGCAAATATAGAGTATACAAGGGCTATTTTATTCAATACCGTTGTTAGCGATTTGAGCAATTTGGAGGATGTCTTTTACGACGTATTAGTGTTCTTTTCGCCATCTGGAATTAAGAGTTTATATGAAAACTTCCCAGACTTCAAGCAGAACAATACGCGCTTGGCTTGTTTTGGACCCACTACTCAAAAAGAAGCAGAAACTAACGGTCTAATTGTGGATATTCCAGCACCTACGCCGGATGCACCATCAATGACTAAGGCAATTAGCGACTACATGAAAGTAGCTAATAAAAAGTAAGATATATTGTAAATTTAGGGCCCGGCGCGTGCGCCGGGCTTTTTTTATGCGTTACAGTTTTCCCAAAAAAGAACATTTGACAAAGAAGGAGCACTTTGATGAGTTGCACTCGGCAGGTCGTGGCGTAAAGTCTTTCCCGTTCTCCTTACGATACATAGAAGCTGAATTAGAACCGGGATTGCAGCGAAAAGTAGCCATATTGGCACCAAAGCGAGGTCTTAAGAAGGCAGTAGATCGCAATAAAATGAAACGGCAAATGCGTGAACTGTATAGATTGAATAAACCCGCGATTTTTAATAGTGGAAGGAGTGAAATTTGGTCGTTGCGTTACCTAGGAAATAGGCTAAACGACTATGCTTTTCTTCAAGCAGGTTATTTACAGCTGCTTGAGGCCTATGAAAAACAAAGAAAAAAGGAATTGAACCATGAAGAATAGATTTTCCCTTTGGATAGTAATTGTGGGTGCTGCTTTGTTAATGAGCGCCTCTACAGATGATGCCTTTGAGACGAGTAAACAATTGGAGGTATTTACAGCAGTATTAAAACAAGTACAAACGAGCTATGTAGAAGATGTTGGTGCGGAACAGGCCGTTGGGTCTGCTATCAAAGGGATGCTAAAGGAATTGGACCCATATACGGTCTATTACCCCGAAGATCAAATAGAAGATGTACGATTACTTCAAACAGGAGAATACGGTGGCATTGGCTGTATCATACAAAAGATTGAAAGAGCCATTTATATCTCTGACCTCAACAATATTGGCCCTGCTAAAAAAGCAGGAATCCAGGTTGGAGATATTCTGAAAAAAGTAGACGATACCAAAATTGGCGATTTTTCTATTTCCGAAGTGAGTTCCCTTTTAAAAGGCACGCCAGATAGTGAGGTCAAAGTGGTCATAGAACGCGGCGGAAATGAACTGGATTTTGTTTTCAACCGGGCAAATATTAAAACGAAGGCTGTCCCCTTTTATGGCATGAGAAAGGATGGAATTGGCTATTTGTATTTAGATGGTTTCACTGCATCTGCGGCGTCAGAGGTGCGTAATGCGCTGCTTGAACTAAAAAAGGAAGACCCCAAAGGAATTATTTTTGACCTCAGAGGAAATGGAGGCGGTTTGTTGATGGCTGCTGTAAAAATTGTAAGCTATTTCAGCGATACCAAAGATACCATAGTCAGTACTCGCGGGCGCAGCGGAAAGATTCAAGATGTTTATTACAAAACGGGCAAGTCCCTCTTTACCGATCTTCCATTGGCTGTGCTTGTGGATGAACGTAGTGCATCTGCTAGTGAAATTGTAGCCGGTGCTATTCAGGATTTAGACCGGGGTGTGGTTCTTGGGCAAAAAAGCTTTGGAAAGGGGCTCGTGCAGCAGATTAGGCAGTTGCCTTTTGGAGCGCAAATGAAAGTGACTGTAGCAAAATACTACACACCATCCGGGCGCTGCATCCAAAAGGTTAATTATAACAGAGATGAAAACGGCAAACGCACAGCAAAAGCAGCTCAACAGCAATTTGCTACACATAATGGAAGACCTGTAGTAGACGGAGACGGTGTTCACCCAGACTCTACGTTGACAGACGAATATTACCCGGAATTTGTAGCTGCCATGGGTGCTAAAGGACTTGATTTGAAATTTGCCGCTACTGTTTTTAAAGAAATGGAAACAGCAGAACCTGAATCATTCATACTTAGTGATTCTCAATGGAATAATTTTGAAGGCTTTCTAAAAACAAATGATTTTACATTTGAGAGCTTAGGTGAACGCAGGTTAAAGAAATTGAGTGAGGCAACTGCCCAATTAGACTATTTAGAAAATGAGGATATAGCAATCCTACTAGATAAAGTAAAAGAGCGGAAAGGTCTGGTGCTACAAGATCAACACATTGAAATTAAAGAGTATCTGGAAGACTTTTTAGTGCAAAAGCATTTTGGAATTGAAGGTACCCTTGCACGAGGCCTTCAAAATGATATTCAAATTAACACCGCGGCAAGTATTCTTTTGAATGAAGATACGATGAACGAGCTGTTGGGCGTTAAGTAATCCATGATAAAGCAAAGTTCTTATTTGCACTATACAGGCGCAGCTGGTGCAGCTTTATTGCCCTTCGCCTTACTTTGGCTCAGTCCCGTCTATGGTTTAATCCTTATGGCAATTGGCGTCCTATTAGCAGATACCAAGAATGTTCGCCTAGCACCGATTGTATTATTTCTAGCCTTCGCTATTTGGCAAGTGTTAAGCATTATTTGGAGCGGATACAGGCAGGCAGGATGGGCGGACCTTGTTATGGTATTGCCCATTGCTGTCATGGGTGTTTTGATGCATTCTGTTCATCTAAAGAATGCCAATATATGGGTGGAGCGATGGATGGAAACTTTTGCTTGGGCGACTGTTTTGGCTTGGACTATCATCTTTTGTAAGAGCCTCTATTTAAACGGTTGGGTCAATTATAAAGATTTTGAACTTGGTGGTCGCCTAGGCCTGCATTTTCAAAGTCTATACATCTTCCTGGCAGCCTTGATTCTAGAGCGCAAAATTTGGCGTAATACCTATGGACTCAGCCTAATGAGGGCGACGGCTGTACTTTGGTTGTTGTTGGGGATTATTGTGTTGAGTTCGAGAATTCACTTGCTCTTGGTTCCCATTGCTCTTGTAGCTCGATTTATAGAAATCGGTAACCACAACAAAAAGCAGCGCAAAAAGACGATCTTTTTAGCTGTTGCATCCCTTGCCGCCGGCGCTCTTTTAATTACTGCACTGCCGGGACCTCGCGGAAGAATGATAGACCTGCGCAATGAAGTCCGAAGTCTTCAAGGCAAAGTGGACGGTAAACAGACGAATCATAGAGTTTTTATTTGGCAAGCGGGCGGTGAAATTATTTCGAACCACCCATGGATAGGTATTGGAAATGGCGCTGGAGAAATGGAATTACATGAAAACCTAAGCGCGCTAGAAGCCACCTTTTACCGTGGTAAGGAACCCTACAGGCTGGATGAATTCATGTACGATTTCCACTGTATTTGGATTCAAAGTTGGGTAGAAGGCGGCATAGTTGCAGTGTTCCTTCTTCTTGGAATCTTTATTTGGGGCATCGCAAGCAGCACCGGTGCCTTGCGCTATGCTTGGCTTGCAATATTAATTAGCGGTACCACTGAGAGTTTATTAGACAAGCAGGCTGGCGCTTTGCTTATCACTTTTTTGGTAGGTCTTACTGCCCTTCAATCCTTGAGAGAAGAAAGGGAGCTACCTTCCTGATCTCATTTATCACCTTTATTCGAAAGCATTAGACATCCTTAGGCGCTTTTTCTTTGGCTTCTTTGAGCATTTCAACACCAAGTAAACCAGATTGAATCTGCGTTTGTAAATCTCCCACAGTGCCAGGGGAATAAGGCATGAATATGGTACTTACATTATTATCAGCTAAACGGCCTATAGTATCGTAATGCTGGGTCATAAAGAGCATGTTCATCACATGTTGTCCTGTGGTACCTTCTTCCATAGCACCGCGCACTTCCTCTACAGATTGCTTTAATCCGTTGGCAATAGCTATTCGCTGATTCGCTATCCCCTCACCTTGCAGCTTCTTGCTCTCTGCTTCTGCTTCTGCCGCTGCAACAACCTTAATTTTTTCTGCCGCTGCATATTCTTTTGCTGCTTCCTTTAAGCGTTTAGCGGCATTTATCTCATTCATGGAATTCTTGACTTTAGAATCAGGATCAATATCCGTAACCAGTGCTTTTACAATTTCATACCCAAAGCCAGAAATGGTTTCGGCTAATTCACTCTGAACGGCAACAGCAATCTTATCCTTTTCACTAAAGACATCATCCAAAATGAGTTTTGGAACCTCTGAACGAATGGAGTCAAATACATAAGACTGAATCTGAGCTTCCGGATTGTCAAATTGATAAAATGCTTTACGAATACCATCGGAATTATTAGTCACGTAATATTGGACAGATACAATGAGATTGACAAATACATCATCCTTAGTTTTAGTTTCAATATTTACAGGTAGTTCGCGGACACGAAGGTTAACCATTCCCGATTGTTGATCAATTAGTGGAATCTTGAATTGAAGGCCACTCTGTGCAATACGCTGGAATTTTCCCAATCGTTCAATAACAATTGCGGTTTTCTGTTTTACGGTGAAAACAGATTTATACGCCAAATAAACCAACACAAGTGTTGAAAGAGGAATGATAATGTAATCCATGAAGCTTAATTTTTAGAATATTGATAGAGGGAAAATACAATGTTTTCTCGTGTTCCAAAGATTCTAAAAAGTAAAAAACTAATCTTTTAAGTATAACCTAGGAATACGGGGACCTATACCTGTAAGAACCTCATAGGAAATGGTTCCTGCTGCCGCTGCCAACTCCGTAGAATTTTGGTTAGAACCAAGGATTTCTACCTCATCACCTGCTTGAACCTTTAGAGCAGTTACATCCACCATGCACATATCCATACATACCCTACCTAAAATGGAACAGGATTCACTGTTGATAAAAACGCGTCCTTTGCCTGCTGATAGGGCGCGGGATAGCCCATCTGCATATCCCACTGGTAGCGTGGCATATTTCATGGTTTTCTCTGCCTTAAAGGCTAGTCCGTAGCCAACAAAATCTCCTTTTTCTAAGGTGCTCACTTGACTCACTTTACACTTCCATGAAATCACCTCTTCAAGCGGCTCTATTCCCTTGTACGTTCCTGCACCGTAAAGACCAATTCCTAAACGTACCATATCATTTTGAGCGTCTGAAAATCGGTGGATTCCATGGGTATTTAGGACATGAGAGACGGCAGCGGGAAATTGGGCTTTTACTTGAGCCGATACTTTTTCAAATACCTCAAGCTGCTGCTTCGTAAAGGTATCTTTTGATGAATTGTCTGCTGCCGCAAGGTGAGAAAATACGCCAACGATTTCTACAGATGAATAATTGACTAATTCTTTTAATAAATCCGACACTGCTTCCGGAGCAAATCCTAGTCGGTTCATTCCTGAATTTATTTTCAAATGCACCTTCAATACCTCATTGCGCTTTACAGAAAGCCAATGATCTAACTGGTGACGGGAGAATAATTCAACTTCTGTTCCAGCTGCAGCCAACATGGGCATTTGAAGGGCATCAACATTCAATACTAAAATTGGCATACTAATTCCTTGAGCACGCAAGCTCAGAGCTTCTTGGGCAAAGGCCACTCCCAGATAATCCACATGCAAACTTTGCAACCAGCGAGCCACTTCTAGGGTTCCTGAACCGTAGCTTCCTGCTTTTACCATAGCCATCAACTTGGTCTTAGGGTTGAGTACCTTTTTAAACTTTTGAAGGTTCCTACGCATAGCGCTAAGATTGACTTCTGCCCAGGTGCTGTGGTATTGATCTTGGAGCGTCGCAGCAAATTGCTCTAATTTGAATGCCCGCTGTCCCTTTACAAGAACTGTGATTTTAGACAAATCTAGTCCGGCAAAGCTCGCTGTAAGTTCTGGTACATCTTCCGGTTGCTCCACCCACCAAACGCGGTCTAGAGCGTAACTCTTAACGAGTTCTTTAGCCTGTGCTGTTCGCTCTTGATTACCCATATGACTTAGAACAGCCCACTTTTTTTCCGTAGGCGCGCTACTTGCCAATTCTTCCAAAGCCCACCTAAGGCTATTTAAGTCTGAGCTGTAAGTATCTTCTAAGAGGTACCCTCCGTCTTTTGCACCGCGCAACTGCATGCGCATTTCCAAAGGCTGTAACAAGGCTAAGCGCCTTTGAATATCTTCCATTGTAACGCCCAAAAGCAATGCCCCGCCAACGGCCGCCATTGCGTTGGCGATTTGGTATTCGCCTTCAAAAGGCCACTGCGGTATGTTTTCTGGATCTAGTGCTTCGCCCTTTCCCCAAATCATTGTTCTTGCTGGTATAGGAAGTTTTAAGGCTACGGCAAGGTCAAAAGACTCTCTACTGAGAACCAAACAGCGACAAGAGGAGAATAGCTTCCACTTTTCCTGAAATTTTTTGTGGTCATTTTCAAAATGTTCTCCGTGCGCATCTCCAAGTGTAGTGAAGATTCCAAGTGTGGGCTGGACCAATTTTGCATGGGATTTCATTTGACCCGGACGATCTATTCCTACCTCAATAATAGCGCTTTGATGCTTTGACTCTAGTGCGCTTAGCGTAAGGGGCACGCCCAATACACTATTGAAACTAGCATGTGTTCTGTGCACCTCTTCAGGTGCGCCCAACAGTTCGTATAGCCATTCTTTAACCACGGTTTTACCGTTGCTCCCGGTGATCGCAAGAACCTCTCCAGGAAGTTGGGCACGCTGCTCAGCACCCCAGGATTTTAATACCTCAATTGGCTCCGGATGAATTATAAACGCAACTGAAGGATATTCTTGTGCGTACTTCGCATGACTACAAATTACGGTGGTTGCACCTCTTGAAATGGCACTGTCTATAAACCGGTGACCGTCTGCAAATTCTGTTTTTAGCGCAATAAAACAAGTGCGTTGCGCACTATGAATACGGCGTGAATCAAAGGCAAATTGCGTAAATGAAGCCTCTTGTGATCCCAGTAATTTGGCACCTGATAATGTGGCAATATGTGCGGCGTTAATGGCCACTCTTTATTTTACTGAGTTCATTGTACACCACGCGACTAACTGGTTCGTATTCGCCTTGTTCGCCTAGAAGAAAGGTTTGGTCACCTTCCACTATTCGGTATGAAAAATGGGCTGGGCCACCGGTGCGCCTACAAATTGCGTGAAGCTTAGTTACGTACTCTGCCATGGCCAGCAAGTCAGGCATTGGCCCAAAGGGACGGCCTTTAAAATCTTTATCTAGTCCTGCAATAACCACGCGCTTACCTTGGTTGGCAAGGGCATTGGCCACTTCAATAATACCGTCGTCAAAAAACTGAGCTTCATCTATACCTACCACCTGAACGTCATCTGCCAACAGCAACATGTTGGACGAGTTTTCTATGGGTGTAGAGGGTATGGAATTCTTATCATGACTTACAACCTCTTGATCGTCATAACGGACGTCTGATACAGGTTTGAAAATCTCAACTTTCTGTCCTGCAATTTGTGCACGGCGCATTCTGCGAATCAACTCTTCTGTCTTTCCACTAAACATAGGACCGCACACTACTTCTATCCAGCCGCCTTTTTGTTGGTTAAATTCTATACCTCTTTGATACATGAGAACAGATTAATACTACATTCAAAGCGTTAAAGGTAGATAATATAGTATCTAGGAGAAAGGGTTATGAAGAAGAGAACGCAGATTGAAGCAGAATTGGTGGAATTGGCACAAAAGGTGGGGTCTAAAACCAATGCTGATGCGGCAAGCACCGTTTTGGAATTGTACAAGGAATTTGCGCTTTTAGCTGCTGAAGAGCATATTCAAGGACAGATGGAAGCTATTCAAGCAGACCTTCAAGCTCAACTTCAAGAACGAATTGCAGCACTTCAAAGCCAAACAGAGGTTACCACAGAAGAGCCCTCGCAAAAAAATACTGAGGAGGAAGAAGATAATCAACTCTCTTTGGTGGATGTTGCAGAAGAAATTGAAAAAGAGGAAGCTGAAAAAGCTAATGTGTCCCGCTCGGAGGAACCTGTTTTAAAAGAGGTTACCAAAGAACGAACGGTCTATCAATTGGAGGAAGATGCCCCTGAACTTCAGCAAGAAAGTATTGCAGAAAAGGCACTTACAGGAGAAAAGAAAAGCCTCAATGACCGATTAGCAGGCAACGCATTAAAGTTTGGATTGAATGATAGAATAGGTTTTGTAAAAGACTTATTTGACGGTTCTGCCGAAGATTTTAATAGAGTAGTTAGTCAACTAAATACCCTAGGAAGCCTTTCAGAGGCGCAGGAATTCCTGGACACTCATGTTGCACCAGAATACCATTGGGCAGATTACCAAGAAACTGCTGAGCGATTTATGGCCGCCGTAGAACAAAGGTTCGCCTAAGATGTCTGCTACGCTCTACGTTGTTCCCACTCCAGTGGGTAATCTTGATGACATGACCTTTCGTGCTATTACAGTATTAAAAGAAGTAGACCTGATCCTTGCAGAGGATACAAGAACTACAGGAAAGCTTACCGCACATTTTGGCATTGAAACGCCCAAGCAGTCCTTTCATATGCACAACGAACACAAGGTGGTTCAGCGGTATATAAGCCAACTGCAAGGTGGATCCACTATTGCCCTTGTAAGTGATGCGGGAACGCCCGGCATTAGCGACCCTGGGTTTTTACTCATTCGGGCCGCCGTAGAAGCAGGTATTGAAATAATCACATTACCCGGTGCCACAGCGTTTGTCCCGGCGTTGGTAAGCAGCGGACTCCCTTGCGATACCTTTTATTTTGAAGGGTTCTTACCGCCCAAAAAAGGTCGTCAATCCAAGCTTCAGCAGATTGCTAGTTCTGCTTCCACTGTTGTTCTTTATGAAAGCCCACATAAAATCATCAAGACCTTGGGCCAAATTGTTGCGTTTTGTGGCAGCGACCGACCCATTGCTTTGAGCAGAGAAATATCAAAAAAATTTGAGGAGACCCTACGGGGTTCAGCCGCTTATGTTCTTGCTCAAGTAGAGGAGCGCGGAGGAGTTAAAGGCGAAATAGTACTAATTATTGGAGCCCAAACCAAACAAGAACGCAAGGAAAAGGGTTAATCGTTTATGACTACTATTCATACACAGTCCATTGAAGAATGGTTCGACTCAACAGCGATTAGTCCACTCCTTATTGCCGGTCCATGCAGTGTGGAAAGTCCCGAACAAATGCTAGAAACAGCGCAGCAGATTAAAAGGCATGCACCCGTCTCATTGCTAAGAGGAGGCGTTTGGAAGCCTCGCACAAAACCCGGTTCCTTTGAAGGAATTGGCGGCGAGGCCATGCGCTGGCTCATTGATGCTGGGAAAGAAATCGGAACGCCTACTACGGTGGAAGTTGCCAATGCCGAGCATGTAGAACTTGCCTTAAAAGAAGGGGCCGATGTCCTTTGGATAGGCGCAAGAACTACCGTAAATCCATTCTATGTTCAAGAGATCGCCGAAGCACTCAAAGGCGTAAAGATTCCGGTGCTTGTCAAAAACCCTATTCACGCTGAAATAGGATTGTGGGCGGGCGCTATTGAGCGGTTTCTTCAAGCGGGAACGGAACGAGTGGCCGCTGTGCACAGGGGATTCTTTTCTACTGCGAAAAGCAACTATAGAAATGAACCGGAATGGCAGCATAGTTTTGATTTACGGGCGCTCATGCCAGAGATCAAAATCATATGTGACCCTAGCCACATTGCCGGGGACCGTGGCCTGATTCATGAAGTAAGTCAAGTGGCCATGGACTTGGGAATGGAGGGATTGATGATTGAAACTCATAGAAACCCGGATGTAGCGTTAAGCGATCCACTACAACAAGTCACACCGAACAGATTGGGGGAAATTATTCGAACCTTAAAAATTCATACCGAAGTACCACTAGAACCCAATGCTGAGCTCGCCACCTTGCGTGAAGCGTTGGATGTGTTAGACGATCAAATAGTTGATGTCCTTCAAAAGAGGTTTGAAAAGGTTAAGGATATTGCAGCAATCAAGGAGCGTGAAGGGCTGAGCATCTTCCATATGGAACGTTGGCTAAAATTAGTTCAAGAGCAAACTTCTAGGGCCGAAAGCAAGCACATGTCCCCCGCGTTTATCCACGAGCTATTTGCCCTTGTGCACAAATACAGCGTAGATTACCAGACGGAACTTATAAAAAAAGAAAGTTGATGCGCTGGAGCCAGAGGCCGGCTCCGGAGGCCGATATTACATCCATCTTAACCGTAGACGTAACTAAAGACTCGCTGCTTTCCCATGTATTGGCTGTCCGAGGAATTAAAGACTATCAAGAAGCTAAAAGTTTTTTTAGACCAGAACTAGAGCATCTCCACGACCCCTACCGAATGAAGGACATGGAGGAAGCCGTAGAACGCATTGAGCAAGCCCGGTTAAAGAAGGAGCATGTGATGATCTTTGGCGATTACGATGTGGACGGCACCACCTCTGTGGCACTTATGTGCGATTTTCTTGAAGGTAAATTTCCCATTGAACCTTACATCCCGGATCGTTATAAAGAAGGGTACGGTTTGTCTTTTGAGGGAATCAACCTAGCAGCTGAATTGGGTATTACGTTGATTATTGCCCTGGATTGTGGGATCAAAGCTTTTGACCAGATTGCCCATGCCCGGCAACTAGGTATAGATATTATAGTGTGTGATCATCACCGTCCAGAGCAAGAACTTCCGCTGGCAAAAGCCATTCTTAATCCCAAACGTCCCGACTGTCTCTACCCCTACAAGGAACTCTCCGGATGCGGCGTGGGTTTCAAGTTGTGTCAAGCACTCTGCACACGCTGGGGGCTTTCTCTGGAACATTTCCTCTACCCTCACCTTGATCTTTGCGCCGTTTCCATTGCTGCAGATATTGTTCATGTTACGGGAGAGAATCGCATTTTGGCCCATTTTGGAATGAAGCGTTTACAAAGCGGGGAGTGCAGAGCGGGAATCCAAGCTTTACTTGATGTTGCTGCTAAAAATCCAGCAACACTGACTTTTAGAGATCTTGGATTCACCATTGGGCCTAGAATTAACGCTGCCGGAAGAATGGAAAGTGGTTTAAGGGCCGTAGAACTCCTCCGTTCAAATAAGGCCGAAGCAAATCTTGAATTGGCCCAGCGCATTCAACAGTTTAATACAGAACGCAGGGAAGTTCAAGACCAAATGTTTGATCAGGCCAAAGATCTTTTAGACCCTGAAAGCTTTCCGTTCTCCAACGTCCTGTATCGTGCAGATTGGCACAAAGGCGTAGTGGGAATAGTGGCCAGCAAGGTGGTAGAAACGCGGTATCGTCCCACTATTGTATTGACCAAAAGCGGAGACAAGCTGGCAGGAAGTGCACGCTCTGTGACCGACTTTGACCTTTATGAAGCACTGTCGGCTTGTGAGGAACACCTCATTCAATTTGGGGGACATAAATATGCTGCGGGGATGACGCTTCATGAAAGTCAGCTTCCTCACTTTAAGAAGGCTTTTGAAACTTATTGTCAAAAGAATTTGCAACCTGAGCAATTGGAACAGAACCTGTATTACGATGCGCAGGCCCACCTTTTCCAGTTCACGCCTAGGTTCTATGGTGTACTGAAACAATTTGACCCGCACGGCCCCGAAAACCCTGCTCCGATCTTTCTGCTAAAAAATTTAGTCAATGCGGGTTCTACCAAGGCAGTAGGCGGTGGAAAACACCTCAAGCTCCACGTGAAGCAACAAAACGGTGGACCTACCTTTTCAGGAATAGCCTTTGGAAAGGGAGATAAAGCAAAAGCCTTTAAAGACGGAATGGCATTTGACGTATTAGCCTCTCTCACAGAAAATCATTTCCGCGGTGAAACCAGCATTGAACTCATGGTGGTCAGCATGAAACTAAACAGTTAAGGGGAAATGTGGCAGTCCGTTGCAACGTTGCTGCAAAAAACGTACATTCGGTTAAGCGTCAAAAGACCTTGCTGATGAAAAGATTTACACGCCTTTTTTCTTTGCTATTTGTTTCCTATTTGCTCATTGGTGCCGGATTAAAAAAGGAGATTTTCACCCTCTATTTGGTGCGTCATTCCGAAAAAGTGGTATCTACAGAATACCCTTATGACCCCCCTCTAACCCAATGCGGGGCGGAAAGAGCACAGCACCTGAGTGCCTTTTTAGAAGAAGTTGATGTAGAAGCTATTTACAGCACAAACTTTTCAAGGACGGAGCAAACGGCGCAGCCAACGGCAAGCGCCAAGGGGCTAAACATTCAATCCTACAGCACCTCAAACTTGAAAGAATTCTCATCACAATTACTAGAATTGAAGCAAAACGCCCTCGTTACGGGTCACAGTAATACCACTGGCGTTTTAGCAGGAATACTGGTTGATCAAGAAATCGGCGCTTTTGAAGAATCTATTTACAACCGAATTTACCAAGTGGTGGTCTGTGGTGACCAACGTCAATTAAACCTCCTTCACACTTCTTTTAGATGTGAACCCTAACGCTGCCCAGCCTATATTATCCATTATGTTCCGAAAACCTTTAGCCTTACTCATTACTCTGGTGAGCATTCAATGCGGCTTTGCGCAAGTTGCCATCACCAATTATTCTGTAAATAGCATAGGTCAAGCCCAGCTTTCTATTCAAGGACAAGCCGGTAAGTATTACCTACTCCATGCGCAACACAGCTCCACCTTTAATTGGGTCACTTCAATCACTATGGGTGTAAGCGGGACCATGGTTATTTCTGAACCCGGCACCGCCTATCCATTAACAAACTACAGCATTACCGAACACGACATTTCCAATCCAGGGGATTGGGACGGCGACGGCATAGATGATATTACCGAATACCAAAATATGCCAACGGATGCACCGCTAAATTATGCTCCTGCAGTGGCCTTCATAGACGGTGCGACCTCCATCCCTGATGCGCAGACATTCATGAGCTTAGCTACAGTAAATAACGTGGGTTGGGCGCCTTTTTTAGATAATCAGCTATACGTCAAATTTGGCATTCTCAACAGAGACGGTCCCAATCCACAGATTTATTTCATAAACAGCAATACGCATACCGTACACTTTGGTTTTTGGGGTGCTATCAATGCCAATGTAATTGGGGACGATTCCTCCGGTGAAATTGTCTACAATCCCAATGTAATCAACCCAAACGGCGTTATTGGAAGTTATTCTTTCAACTTTTCCTTTGGCGACGCATACAATTTCCAAGAAACCCAGCGCACCTATGAGCTTTTGATGGCCAATATGCCGTTCCTTCAGAACAACATGAATCACTTCATTGGTTCCGACGGAGAAGACGACTATAACAACATCTATGCGAGCGGTTTTACAGGTGCTAGATTTGAAGTAGTTCTTGAATCCGACGTATTTGCAGACATTAATTACATTCCCTTTCACGAGGCGGAAGGCTACGGCTATTTCAAGGAAGTTGGCGTTGGTGAGACACCCGGATCAAGAGATATTGTGCTCTACAATGCCCTACCGAATTCACTACCAAGAGTGGGAGGAATCATTACCTCCGTGATTCAAACGCCGCTTTCTCACGTAAACCTAAGAGCCATACAAGACAATGTTCCCAACGCTTACATTAAAGACCCTTTATCCATAGACTCCATAGCCAACTTGTTGAACAGCTATATCTACTACAAGGCAGAAAACGAAACGTTCCAGATTCGTTCGGCTACCCTGCAGGAGGTTAACGATTGGTACGATAAATTACGACCAACCAACCCTCAAATTCCCGTACGGGATTTGAGCATTGAACGCATCATGCCGCTGGATTCTATAGCCTTTGCAATGTCTGCTGCTTTTGGCGCAAAATGTGCCAATGTAGCCACCATGCGCACTTTTGGATTCCCCACCCCAACCATTCCTAATGGCTTTGGTGTTCCGTTCTACTACTACGATGAATTCATGAAACACAACGACTTCTACAATGAAGCGCAAGTGATGATGACCAATCCCGTATTCATCAATGACATTGATTTCCGAAAGCAACGCCTCAAGGATTTTAGAAAAGACATTAAAGCAGCAAATATGCCTCAATGGATGCTGGATTCACTGCAGTCCATGCATGATGCATTTCCCGTTGGAACGGCCGTAAGATGCCGTTCAAGTACCAACAATGAGGATCTACCAGGCTTTAGTGGCGCGGGGCTCTATACCTCAAAAACGCAACATACGGATGAAGGACACATCTCCAAGTCCATCAAGCAGGTATATGCAAGCATGTGGAACTTCCGCGCTTTTGAGGAACGCGACTTTTACCGCGTGGACCACTTTGTTGCCGCCATGGGTGTGCTTTGCCATCCAAACTTTAAGGATGAAAAATCCAACGGTGTGGGGGTAACCATAGACCCCATTTACGATACGGATAGCACCTTTTATCTCAACACACAGATAGGCGAATCCTTAATAACCAATCCCGATCCCAATTCCGTTCCCGAAGAATTACTCTTGTTTGAGGATACTGCCCAGGGCAATGGTTATGTGGTACTGAGACTCTCTAACCTTGCGCAACAGGGGCAGCTGGTAATGGCAGACAACTACCTTGACTCCATGCGTCAGTACATGTGTGCCATTCATGATGAATTTGAAGTACTGTATGACGTAGTAGGTGTGGAAGGGTTTGGTATGGACATTGAATACAAGGTGACCAAAGACGACGATCTAGCCATCAAACAGGCCCGACCTTGGGTCTCTTTCTGGTCTAACGTCAAAGGGGATTATGATTTGAGTGTCAAAGAGATTGTCAACCCGCAATCTTCCGCAACACTTGGAAATAGCGAATATATTGCTGCAAAAATTGCCAACACAGGTCTCAATGACATGTACGATTTTACCGCCACACTCTACGTGGATGGACTATTTGTAGACTCTCTTGTAATAGGCGACACCATAAAGGCCTTTCAAGACACTACCTACACATTTAGTGTTCCTCAAGATTTCTCCACCATTGGCGATTATTCCATCACTTGTATTGTCACAAATAGCAGTGATACCTATGGCAACAACGACACCTTAGATGCTGTTGTTAGTAAGCTCCACCAATTAGACGGAGAAATCATCCTACGCGAACTTTCTGCCGTCTGTAATAATGAATACCAAGCCGAAGTAGTAGTCAAAAATCAGGGAGCAATTGCGCTAACCAGTGTTGAGATAAAAGTACTGGCCAATGGAGTGAATGTAAATCAATTCACTAAAAATGTGGTTATCCCCCCCCAAGGGAAAGAATCCTTTACTATTCAAATTGATAATAGCCAAGCACCAACGAGCAATGTCCTCATAGAACTGGTGAAAGTCAATGGACAGATGGACGGCGATTTTGCCAATAATTTCATTGCATCTCCAACCCCAACATCGACGGACTATGATCAGGTCACCTTGCACATTATTCCTGATAACTTCCCAGAAGAAACCTCCTGGGAGGTCATTGAAGAGTCTTCCGGCAAACTAGTAGCTAACGGGTCCTTGAGCAGCTCTACCTCAACCTATGCAGAAAATATATGCTTGGATTTCACCAAGTGTTATTCGCTGTATATGTACGATTCCTATGGAGACGGAATGTGCTGTGATTATGGCAACGGTTACTTTTTTATGTTAAACCCCATGGGAGACACCCTTTTGAATAACAACGGTAAATTTGGTAACAAGATCCGTGAAGTCTTCTGCCCCGACGGCACAGGCTGCGAGATAGACGGTCAAATTCAAATCACCCACACCTCATCACCTTCTGCAAGTGACGGAGAAATTAAGATCTATTCCAGCTCAGGAATTCGACCGTTCCTCTACAGCATAGACAACGGGATTACTTACATAGATTCCAACAGCTTTACCAACCTTGGCGCTGGTATCTATTATATCTCAGTAATAGGCGCTGCCGGTATTTGTGAGTATACTGAAATGGTGACGATTGAAAATTGCGCATTGGTCTCTGCCAACATCACTGTAAATAATGCTACGGGTACCGCACAAACGGACGGCTCCATTAGTATCCTTCCAACCTCTGGAATCCCACCCTACCAATACAGTATTGATGGCGGCACCAACTTCTCTTCTACGGCTACCTATACTGGCTTACCTATTGGGCGCTACAATGTTGTCATCAAAGACTCTTTAGATATTTGCCAATATGAATCCACGGAGCGGGTTCGCGTGGTTCCGAATATTGAAATAGTGGAAATTGACGGGTTTACGCATGAAATTTTGCTCTTCCCCAACCCTACTCAAGGTGAATTTACAATAGAAATTATCTCTAACGAGTCGCTCTCTGAAGATGTTCAACTAGAAGTTTATGATTATTTGGGAAGAACATTAATTCAAGAAGTCATTACGCACCAAGGCCAGCTGTCCAAAAGACTTTCCTTGCAACACTACGAATCTGGCACCTATTTTGTTCGGTGCCACAACAGCTCCTTTGAAAAGAACTTTAGAATCGTAAAAATCTAAAACTACTCTTTAAATACTTGATAGCAGCGCGGTATGGGAACGCCCTTATCGCGCTGTTTTATTCTTACCCAAAAAAGAAGTACAAGTTTTATTTGCTCACATTGCTAAGCGGTACAAAAAGATGAAGTCATCTTAATAGGTAAATGCACTAGCCCATGGCCAAGCACTTCATCATTACCATTGGCGATTTTCGCGATTCCTCAGGGAGGTATTTCTCCTTGAGAACCCCTTTCTACCGTCCCCTAAACCGCGCGTTGCATCGCATTGGCGCTACTTGGCGCAAGGAGATGAAGTGCTGGCTACTGGCCTATTCCAAAGAGCATTGGGTTAAGTTGCAAGAAGCCGCTGAACCCTTTGGATCCCTAGAGATTATCACTAAAAAACCGCTTTCACTCACCCTAATACAAAATATAAAACCACAGACGCGCAGCTACCTAGAATCCTATCAAGAAATGCTTTACGCAAGGGGTTATGCTCAAAACACCATCAACACCTATACGAACATGATGTGTAAACTTCTGAGTCACCAGCACCCCACTCCGCCCCAGGAACTGACCATCATCCTAATCAACAAATACCGCGCTGCCCATCTTTTTCAGCAGGCCAACAGCACGCAGCGCCAATTTGTGAGTGCCCTAAAGCTACTCTTGCAGCACTTTAACAATCCTATTCAGCCCGATACATTAGTGCGCCCACGAGCCAATCAAACCAAACCCAAAGTGATTGCTGTTGAGGAAGTGA
>MDSX01106269.1_pt1 | contig 38746 bp, 57 predicted proteins | sample 811141 | NCBI WGS metagenome assembly MDSX01 (sample SAMN05326642, study PRJNA326480) | marine metagenome | isolation source: seawater | place: Atlantic Ocean: South East | collected 2010 | reverse complement strand
GGTCAAGCAACAAGTTCGTTTTTAGACGCAGGAGTAAGCGCTTTACAAATAGGTATAGGAGCTTTTGGAGGAATGGCAGGTGGAAAAAACGCACAAGGTAAGGCGGCAGATGCTTTAGTTGATAAATCAGGCGGTGCTTTATCGAGAACTGCTGCATTAGACCAAGTAAAGGGGCTGTCAAGAAACGAGCTTAGAAGTATAAGAAAAACAGGGGCAATGCCGACTTTAGCGCCAACCACATCTGCAGCACCGACTACGACTTCAGCAACATCGCTTCCTTCGGTGGGAGGTATACCAAATCTTGATATGAATTCACTTATGCAGCAATACCTTCAAACTCCAGAGGGCAAAGCGTATTTGCAAGAGCAACAACAAAAAGAGTCAGGAGCGATTGCTGACTTTAATAAGATATTAGGTGGATACGGAGATTTCAACTCTTTCGGTAATTTATTAAGTCAATTTACAAACTAATAAGATATGGGTAACGCATTAGAAGCAGCAAAGTTTTCAATACTTCAAGGAAACACAGGAGTTGACGATAAAAGCACACTAATAAAAGGTATAGATGATTTTGCAGGTGATGTAAAAACCTGGAAAGATAATATAGATGCGGCTCGTTTAAAACTAAAAACAGATACCGCTTCAAAGTACAGAGAAGCCGAAAAAGAAGTATACGAAAACCTACCATCAGACAAGACAGACAGAGACCTAGCTTTAAAAGCTCTCGCTAGCTATAAAGATCAGCTTTATGGAAACATGGGTTTAGTCCAAGCAGGAATGATAAAGCCTGAAGACAACTTAATATTTCAAGAAAACGGAAAACAATCTTTTGAAATTTTAGCTAATCAAATAAATGACTATGCAAAAAGAAGAGAAGAAACACTAAAAAGGTCAAAAGGTTATTACGAAACAAACGAAGATGGTTCTCAAAAGTTAGACGCACAAGGTAAACCAATATATGTTCCACCTGCATCAGGGGCTTATGAGGCTTCGCTTCAAGACCTTCAGAGCAGAATGGGTAATCCTGAGTTCACCAATGTTACTTTTGGAGAGAACGGAATGGCTAAAGTAACTTTTTATAAAACAGAAATTGATGAGCTTACAGGGACTAGAGTTTTAATAAAAGACGCAGACGGAAATCCAATTCCTATTGACGGACTGAAAGACATGAGTGTTCTTAGTTTTGACAGAGGTCGAAATCAAAGGGCTGATAGACTTGATTTGCAAACAAATGTAATGAACGTTGTTGGGCCTAATACTGCGTTGGGGCAAACTTTTGACACAATGTCAAAAAACGGTTTATTGCTTGGTACTATAGAGGACAATCAAAGAGCAAACCCACAATTAAAAGCTATGATTGACGATGGTGTGTCTACCTTAACTTCAACTCCAGACAGGATAGTGAGTATACTTTCTGATAATGGGCCTCAGTCGCAACAATCTATACCTCTTAATGTGGCTCAATGGGATGGATTGACAGATGCTCAAAAAAAGGAAACGGTTACATATACATGGACAGATGCTTCTGGAAATCAACAAACAGGTACTAAAAGTAAATATATAAAACTAGTGACATCAGCAAATGGACAAATAGTTCCTGAACTTGAACCAAAAGATAGAGAAGCGGCTGAAAATATAGCTAGAACAAGTGTATACGCAGCACTAAAGAAAGACATTACCGACAAAGGAACTAAGAGAAGTGAATTCCAGAAAAAAGACCCCAAGCCAGGAGATGACAAAAAGGATAGTACCTTTAAGTTAATTGACCAAGTAGTTGGAACAGGTAATAGAGATAGCTTAGAAGCTATAGTCAGGGAAAACCCTAATGTAGTTAATTTTGAGATAAATAAAGCCGACCCTGCTGATGAAGGATCAGTTGACGAAGTGATATTCACTAAAGCAGACGGAACAAAAACAGCGCCTATTCCTCTTGGTAAGGATAGAGATGCTGTTGATGTCGGTAAGTTATTTGCTGCTGAACTTGGTTACCCTGCAGAAGCATATGCTAATAAATCTGATTATAAAGCTGGAGACCCACTAAGTCAGGATATAAAAGATTTTGAAAACTTTGAAACTCCTAAAGAAAGTTACGGAGGTTTGGGTAAATTAGCTATTGGAAAAGATGGAAATGATATTACATACGCTTCTCAATATATTGAAAAAGATGATGAAGGTGAGATGGCAGCTAAAGCTCAGGTTGTAGTTGATAAGGCTCGTGCAAGGTATGGGGATATACCTAATATAAAAGTAAGTTTTGATGACTTATCTAATATGGATGGAACAGATGAGATAAGCATAACTATAGATGGAGTAAAATACAAAAACGTAGGTTATACATCAGATAATCATAAATGGTTAATGGAGAATCTAGATAGAGCTTTATCTGGAGAACAAATACAAGGAACATCATCATCAGGCGTAATTTACAAAGATAAATAAAACTAAATGGATCAAGAGGTATTACAAGATTTATACGAAAGAGCCAAATCAAAGGGGTATAGCAAATCTATACAGGAATTTCAGCAGCTGATATCTTCGGATGATGAAGTTTTAAATGATAATTTTGAGTATGTCAAATCAAAAGGATATACAAAAGATATATCTGATTTTTCTATGTTAGTAGGATTCGGTGAAAAAAAAAATTCAAACGACACTTCAGATTCAAATTTGGAAACGGAAGTTACGGAATCCACTATCGAAACGGAAAGTCAACCTGGCTCCTTGGATTCTTCCGTGGAAGAAAAAACACAAACGCCTAACCAAGAAGATACAGGCGTTCCTGAAGACGTTGAGTTACCTGAAGAGGTTGAGTACCTACAAGATGACTTAAACTCTTTAATGCAGGTTGACACAGCTACAGAGTCTAGTTTAAACCCAGGTGCTTCTGCAAGGGCTAGAATGATGCGAGAGCAATCAAGAGAAGTTGACCCTTTATTGAAATCAAAATTTCTTTCCGACTTTAATATTTCAAAGGCTTTAGAGCAAGGGTTTATAAGTGAAAAACTTATTGACGATGCTCTTCGTGGAAATAAAAATGCCATTAAAAAACTTCAGTCTTTAGCAGTCGAATCTCCTGAGTCTTATAAACAAAAAATAACAGACCAAAGACTAGACAAGACGCACGCTTTTGAAGAGTCTTCTGATTTGGTGGAATTTGTTGCTCCAGAAGGAGATTTTGAAAAAAAAGAGTCTATAAGAAAAAAAATTATAGCTTATGATGCAGAGAGTAAAAGACTACAAGATGAAAATCCAAATGCAACAGCCGAAGAATTAAGCGCTATACTAAATAGACCTGATGACCCTAACTTTGTAACAGATGAAGAGTATGAGCTTGTGGAAGATGATTTTACGCCAACAGGGTTTGAGGACTCTGACATACATATGATGTATGATACTCAAAATTTAAAATCAATTAAAGGATTTAATATAAAAGATTTCGATGGGTATTTGAAAGAACAAGGATACATGGACAGGTATATGGAGCTTCTTGATGACGAAACCATAGCTGAAGATGGTCGGTTTCATGACTATTCAGGAAACTACAATCCAACACTTGCAGCTGAAAGATTAAAAGCTCAGTATTTAACAAATTACATAAACAAGCAAGTAGAAAGAAATGTAGAGTTTCAAATTTTAGATTATCAATCAAATAACAATGGTAGACACCCTTCTTTAGATGGTGTTCAGCTAAACTTCAGTACAGGAGTTGATGATATAGCTATGGCTGATTATATTGAAAAACAGTTTCCATCATTAACTGCTAAACTAAAAAACCAAGATATTGAAAATCAAGAAAACTATCAGAGATATTTAGATGGAGAGAACCCTTGGTTTACACAATCGGTAAAACAAGGTTGGCGTTCTGTAGAAGATAGAATACATAGCTTTTCAAAAGGCACTTATGGACTTATTGGAATGAATAGTGTGGCTGATGAAATACGAATGCGAGATGCTCAAGATGATTTAGAGAGAGATGATTTTATGAGGTATGCTTATGCTTCTGGAAAAAAAGCCTTTTACAATGGTCGAGAATATGGTATTGATGAAAGAGGTCAGATATATGATTTAGGTATAAAGAAAAATGTTACAAACGTTTTGACTGAAGCAATGGCTGACTCCATAAGAAGAGAAGTTGCTCAAAGCGATAAAGAATTTAAAAGCTTTAGTGGTTCAGGTACAGTAATAGCGACTACAGGAATAGCAAGTGACATGCTATTACAAATAGCTCTTACTCGTGGTGTTGGAAACGTAGGTAGAGGTGGAGCTGCTCTTCTAGGTAATTTTGATAAAGGTAGAAAAGTTGTAAGTGGATTATCTAGTATACCAATGAAAGGCACTACAGCATCTGCTATGATTGCTCAGGGAACATTGTTTTCTACAAATTTAGCTAGTAGTACATATGACCAAGCTATTGCAAACGGAATTGATCAGGCTACAGCAGTAGAGCTAAGACAAAAAGCAGGTGCGCAGGGGTTTGCTTTAGGTTCATTAACAGCACCAATATCTACACAGACAGTAGCTATGAATAAAATTTTTGGTAAAAAAGGAACTGAAAAGTTAACAAGAGGACTTGTAGATGCTTATGAAAAAGGAGGAGAGAAAGGCCTTAACGCTTACTTCAAAAGAATACAACAAAAAGTAGTTCAAAATTATCCTGTATATGTAAAAGAAAGTGTTAAAGAAATATTTCAAGAAAACGTGCAACAGGCAGGTCAAGCTTTTGTAATTGCAGAAAATGTAAATGAAGTTGCTAGGAAAGAAATAATGAACAACACCATAACAGGTGCTGAATACACTAATACCACAATATTAGCAGGGCTTGCAGGGCTTATAATGCCTTTTGGCGGTGATCTTGCATCATCCACATCTAAATCTATTAAAGCTAATTTTAATCCAGGTGCAGCCGCAATTGACAGATTGGAAGCTCTACATGGTTTGTCTCAAGATGTAGATAAGACAAAAGAGTTTTTGAACAGTATGGTAACTCAAGGCGTATATTCCGAAGAGCAGGTTTCTAACTTGTTGTCAGACATTGATATCTATGTAAATACCATAAACAGCATACCCACAAACCTGAGTCCTGAAACTTCATTGGTTGTAATGCAGTCAATTAACGAAATTCAAAAACAAGAGCAGTTAAAAAAGAAAAGAGATAAATCATTTCATCCAGAGATAGATGAAAAAATACAAGAACTGAGAAATGAAATAACAACACGAACTCAATTTGATTATGTCAATGCAAAAGGTAAGCTAAAATTAAAAGACGAAGCTGCAAAAGAACTTACAAAAGAGGCAGAAGATAGGGGAGAAAAAAACTACACCATAGATGATGGAGCTATAACTCAAAGAGCTATAGATAACTTTAGCATAATGGATGTAGACGAAAAGTTAGAATATACAGACCTAACTAAAAAAGATTTAAAAACCGATAAAAAACAAGAAGATGCCATTCAAGAGCCAAGCACAGAGAAGCAAGTGTTACCAGATGATGCAGCAAGCAAAAAAGATGGGGCAGAGTCCGAAGTGGGACTGCGACAAGTGGGAGAAGGAGACGTTGAATCAAGCGTTACCCCAGAGGGTGACACCGAAACGGAAACGGAAACCGACCAAACTAGCAACACGACTACGCAGACAGATACTGAACAGATAGCTGAAACCTCTAGCGAAAAAGAGGTGATGAGTGTGAACAACAAGGTTGAGTCTTTTGCTAATAGAATTATTGAGCAAGATGGAACTACTCAGTTTTCTGATGATGCCCTTCAATTTTATGCTGAAAATCAAGAAGCTATTGACAAAGCAATTGCACAAAAGAAAAAGAACATTCCTAAAGATAAGTCACGAGAAAGAGCTTTAGCTATCAAAATTGCTAGAGGAGATAAAGAGTTCAGCAATGCAGATATAGATTTATACGCAGGCTCTCAGGCTGATGTTCAAGCTGAAGTAGAGGCCATTGCTAAAACAAATAGTCAAACTGTTACAGCCGATACATATAAGGCCATATTAGCTTCTACCAAAAGCACTACCAATCAAGACATGGCCAAGCCTGAAAAAGAAAATGCACAAAGAAAAAGATTTTGGAAAGCATGGAATCAATCTGCTCGAGAAAAGAAAATGGATTTGAAGCAGAAAAGAAAAAGTCTTAATGATGGAATAAAAGCTTATGCTAAAAAAAGAAAGGGTAAAATTACTGCCGCTCAACTTAGAGCTGTTTTAAATAAAGTTAACAACCCTAACTTAAATTTAGACAATCCTGCTGCTGTTAAAAAGGTTGAGCAATATGTAGAGAAGGTATTTTCTGATGCAGATTTTGCAAATGATGTAGATATAGCAAATAAGCTAAAAACGAGAGCTACAAAAAAAGTAAATAAAGGTGAGTATGGAGATAATGGAAACTTAAGCGGAGCTATATCTCAAATAATTTTAACTCCTACAACTGACTTAAGTTCAGCTGAAATAAAAGCATATAATGAGTTTTTGCAAAAAGTAACTAAAAGAGACCCAAAAAGAAAGCTAGACAATGAGTTGGTTAAAGAAGCAAATGACCTGCTTAATTCGTTAGCTCCAAAAATAAAAACAGAGCAAAATATAGTTGAAAAAGTATCAACGGCAAAAGATAAACAGGCAGTAGATAACATACTAAATCCAGAGGTAAGCGGTGAAACTATTATAGAAGAAAACTCTGATTTTATACAAAATAAATTAGACTCATTAGACTCAGGGACATTGGAGATTCTTGTTGACAAAGTAAACTCAGCAGAAAACGAGAACAACTCAGAGCTTGTTCAAGAGTTAAATGATTATGCAGAGAATAGACAAAAGCTTATAAACAATACTGCTAAAAAATCTAGAAACGTAAACTTAAATAATCTAAGCAAAATTTCTTTAGAACAAAGTGTAGGCCCTAGAACTTTAAGAGGATTAAACAAAGGTCAGTTAGCTATGCTTACAGGGAAAGAACTGTCTCAGTTGGATGTATATTTAGACAACATGTCCGAAGGGTTTTACACGCACTTCACAAACAACATAGCACAAAAGGTAGCTGCTAATGATAGGTCTACCAATATGAAGCCTATTTTAGATAAAATGTTTACAGTAAAAGGAAAGCTTTCTACAATGAGACAGTATGCAGCTGCTAGTGTAAAAAATGGATTAGGAAATGTTGGATTTGGTTCTTCAAGAGCTGCTAAACAAGTGGGTATTAGAGGTCAAATGATTAGGTCAAACCCACTAAGTGTGATGGATCAAATGTTTGGGAACTATAAAAACAATACTATATATGAAAATGCTATACGACCTACTGCACAAGCGCACGCTAGATTTAAAAATTGGATTAACGGACAGACTGACATTATTGACGCAATAGAGTCTTTAATAGCACCTAGTAGAAAAGAAGGTATAAATCAATCGGTAAAAAGAAGATTTGAATTAACAACATACTTGCTTCAGCTAGAATACGAGTCTAATCCAAACAAAAAAGGTACAAACCCAGCAATAAAGTTTATAGAAGACACTATAGCTAGATATAATTCTGATAAAAAAGCTAGCAAGTATAATGAAAATAGTATAGCTATACTTAATAAAATAGCACAAGAATATAGTGAAGATGGGCAGATATCCCTCAAAAAGATGGAGGATGCTATGTCTACAAAAACCAAAAAAGCATTAGGTTTGCTACAAGGGGTTTATTCAGGACTAGGAGAGCTTCAATCTTATGCAACTAGAATTGTTAGAGGTAATGAGCTTGACTTGGTAAATAATTATGTCCACCACAAGGCGGATTATAAAGGTGAGGAAAGAGACGATGCTAATTTTCAAAATGCAATAAATTTTTTAAGCTTAAAACCAGGGACAAAATCAAGCACGTCTTTTGCAAGGTCAGGAGCAACAGCCATAGACTTTGATCCTATAACAACTGCTTTAAGAGCAACTAGAAATACAGGTATGGATTATTTTATGAGTAATGAGATATCTACCACTAGACAATCAATGGCTGCTTTAAAGAATATGACAAAAAATGATGAGTCTAAAACAGACGAACAGCAAGACCAACTTAATGAGGCTGTATTAGATTTAAACAAAATTTATAGCGAGGCCCTAAACAACGTGGTTACAAACAACATGAGTAGCACGGTGTTAGGTGGCAAGCTACTCAACAATGCTAGAACGCTTGGCTACTATTCAACATTAGCGTCTGTTCCAAGGGCAGGAGCTGAATATGCTTCTAACCTTGCTTTCGCAGCATTAGCAGCGCCTGGAGAATTTGCTATAGGGTCTACGACATATGGAAAGCTTTCTATGACTAATAAAGGAAGGGCTGTTGTCGAGAATGTATCATCCACGCAAAACACAAAATTATATTCAGACGAGCAATTAGGTGGCTCAAAAGCAGATTCTCAAGGAATTACGAAAAAGAAATCGTCACCTAGAGCTAAAGGTGGCGTAGGTCAAACAGTAGAATATGTTGTAAGAAACACAGGAATAAAGCACGTTCCAAAAGCTGTATCAAAAATAGGGGAGACATTAGTAACAAAACCTGACCAATACATATCTAGGCCTTTATGGTTTGGTACTTTTGCAAAAACATTTAAAGCTGAAACAGGTTCAAAAGTAGACTTCGACAAAATAGCTGAAAACGATTCAGACTACATAAACAAGTATAAAGACGCAATTCAAAAAGCAACGAACAAGGCAGATCAAAACGTGACTATGGCTGCAACATCCAATGACCCATTTTCTTCGGTGCTAAAAAATCAAGCTCAAGATAGTGAAGGCATGATGAACTTTTACAGAATGGTAAATGGATATATGTCTAGATTTAGTCTTAATGAATATGCAACGGCTAGACAAGCGGTAGCCTCAATGGCAGGACAAGGTCAGTTAGGAGTAGTTAGGGGCGCATCAACATTAGCAGGAGTTGGAGTTAGAATGTCTATGTATGTAATGCTATTAAGATATCTAAACGGAGCAATGTTTGGAATGCTAGGTATTGGAGATGAAGACGATACAGATTATGAAGAACTAGGTTTTCGACAGGTCGTGGGAGCTGCTACATCATTAATTTCAAGAGGTGTAACTGGAAACATACCGATGATTCCATTAAACTTTGCTATAGAGTCTTTAAACAAAGAGTATGGATACGAAGTTGGGCTAAGGTCAGAAGAAGAATATAATGGCTTGCAACATGGTCTTGTGTACGCCACTATAAACCCATCGAATGCTGCTAGAAATTTAGAAGAAGCTACATTGCTTCAGTTGTCTGGTCCTTTTAATCCTTACGCAAAATCAGCGCTAAGAGTTGCTAAACTAGGCCTTAGATACGCTAATAATGCAACAGAGGAAAGTAGACAAGAAAATTTAGATAAATTATTTTCAAGCAGAACAGCTATTGAAATGGCCAACATCTTTGGAGGGGTTCCTTTCTATAGAGATATAAGAAAAGGGTTTTTAGAAGAAGAATTTAAAGAAGGCGACAAGGTTAAACCTTTTACTTTAGAAGAATTAAAGTTTTACGATATTAAAGAATACAACAGATTTATGAAGCAAAAAGAGTTTCAAAAAAGAAACAAAGCGCCTAAGAGTTATGACGAGATAAATATAGAAAAAGAATTAAAGGCTCTAGAAAAAGAGCTAGAGAACCTTTAGGTTTTTTTCTTATCTAGAAGCTGTTGAAGCTTTCTTATCAAATTATAATTAGGCTTTGGCTTGTATTTTTCTTTTAGTATTTGTTCTTTAATATGATCTTTCATTTTCTATTTCTTTTTGTAGGTTAGCTAAGGCTCTCCAAGCTACTTTAGCCGAGTGTCTTATTCCATCTGTATCTACAGTACCACATTCCATTAAGTGCCTTGTAAGGGCGTCTAATTCGTCTCCTGACTTATCTCTGTCCCAATGTAATGGAAGGTCAGGATTGTGTTGTTGTTGTCCTGCATAACTACATTTAGCTATTTCTTTTATAGCGTCTGGAAAATACATTAATACTCCTGTATAAACTGGAGTTTTTTTTCTTTGTTTAGCCTTATCCATAAAGAGCCATTCTGGTTTAATCATTTGTTTCTTTATTTTAATTTAATTTAAAATATGAGTCTATAAATATTAGACCAAATAAAATATGTCGCCATAAGTACAATTATCCATGCGGATATTTTAGTGCATTTTTCTTTTTTCATAATTAAAATATATGTGTTAATCTTGCTACTTGTCCATGTTGTTTAGAGTGTACAAAACCTTCTACAGCCTTAACACCTCCTACACCATATCCGTTTCTATGATGCCAAGAATCTGTTCCACTTGGAGAACGAAGAGACTCTACTGTGATTCCGTGATAGTCTTTACTTTGTTTGTGATGAACGTGATGCGTGTATACATATCTATGTTTTGTTTCAGCCCACTCCTGAGAAAACTCATTGGCCATTATTAATGGAAGGTCAGCTAGTTTAGCTCCATCTCCATGAGTAGTTCCTATTAGGTTTTTTCCATAAACAAAACCTTTTCTATGAGCTATGCTGCAATCAAATGTAATGTTCTTGGACTTTCTAAACCAAGACTGTATTGAGTCTGACAACATAAAACCAGACATGTAATCGTGGTTACTTGGATTGTATACGAAGTGTACATCTGCTACACCTATTAATGTTTCTAGTATATCTACATAAAGTTTTTTAGCCGTAAGAAAATTGTCATACCACATTCCGTGTGTATCTTGTGGAGTTCCTGCTGTAGTAACTCTTTTAGGAGTATCGATATGAAGTATGTCGTTTCCTCCCACAAAAAGTATTTTATCTATATTAAATCCGTTTGATTTTTCTAGTATTCCTTTTACGCCTTTCTTAACTCTTTTGACTGCAATTTGCGAGTCATAATCTTCACCTGTCTCAAAACTAGAAGAAAGCTTTCCTATATGTATATCTGCAGGATCTATAACTAGCAGGTGTCCATTCTCGCATTTTTTTCTTTTGATTTTTTTATAGCTAGGAGAATGCTTATCCATCGCTGCTATAATATCATCTCTAAGCTCTTCTGGAGATACTCCTTTGTTTTTTACATGTAATGAGAAGTGTTTTCCTTTATGCCAATAATGATCGACATCTTTCATTGGAATGCCTGTTAGTTCGCATTCTTTTTGTAAAGCCCTGTGTTTCTTAATTAACTCATACTCTACATCACTTAACCTTGGTCTATATTTCATCTTCTGTTAATTTTTGCGTCTCACGCAAAACAGACTGAAGCTCCCTGATTGAGGCATTCAAAGAAATATAGTCCTCATCCATCAATGATTCGTATATGTCATCGGTTAGGTTGTTGATGTTTTTCATCAACAGATTGATAAAGTTAATTGAGTTCCTACTGTTTTTGTGTATTGACATTTGTAATGGTGTTTCCTAAAATTACAAATATTTCTTTAAAAAAATACTAAAAGTTATACACAAAAAAATCAGTCCATGCTAAGCAATAAGTGTTTTCCTACAGAAGCATCTATTTTTGCTACAGTCTTATAAATAGCTTTAGACTTCGCTTTTACCTTTTCTCGTTCTGTTTTAGTGGAATCAGTCCCTAGATTTGTATACATTTCGCAATCAATTCTAAATAACTCGTCTATTTTTCTTTTGTTTGACCAAGTTTTAAATTCTAATACTTTTTCGATATCACTATATTTATACTCCATATTGTCTTAATTTATTGTTAAAAACTCTTCTTGTAGTTCTTTTATTTCCTTTAATATTTGTTCTTTTCTAAAATTTCCCCTAGCAAGCTGCTTTAAAGTTCTATCATATGTTTCTTTAAAATAAGAATCTGTTTTAATTAAAAACTCTACATCTCTTAGTCCATTTATAACTGACGCATGGTTTTTATTAAACTCAGTTGCTATTGCCTGCAGCGGCAATCCATGCAGGGTTCTTAAAATATGATAAGCAATTCGCCTTGCATCAACGAACTCTCTTTGTCTGGTCTTTTCTTTTATGTTTCTAATGCCTGAAGAATATTCAACAGCATCTATAACGTAGTCAAACAGTTCTCCTCTTTTCATTTTATATTTATATTAGCGTTAATTGAATCTAGATATTGGTCTACTTCTATATTGTATACATCAACAAGAACAATAGGCCCTTCATCATCTCTATAATAATCTATAGCAAAAAACACAGGCTCATTGTTATCCATGTTTACATGTCCTGTTTTGTTTTTAATCTGTCCTTTGGTTGATTCAATCCCATACATCTTATCAACTAGGCTTGCAATTTTTATTGATGCGCCTCCTTTAAATTCTTGCATCTGCTGAATAAAATGCTCATCTATTTCAAATTCCTCCTCTGTATACTTCTGTTTTACATCCATGTTTTTCTAATTCTTTAAGTCTATATTCTTGTAGAGCAGACACCCTGCCCTTTGGCTTTTTTACTTCTGAAAATAATACACCACAATTAGGTGGTATAGCTATAAGATCAGGAATTCCATTCTTATTAGTTTTAACTAACTTGATTACATAGTAGCCTTCGGCTTCTAACTCCTTAATTCTTTTAGCTTGTATTTGTTGTTCAGTCATCTCGGCTTTCATAATCATACATGAAACCTACAAAAACTATTAGGTTCATGCTTATTGATGACCATATTTCAATAACATCATGAAAATCGTGTATTGATAAATGAATATGGCCGACTACCCAAAAAGGTACTGCCAGGTTTTGGCTAATCCAAATTAATAAAAATTTTATAAATCTCATATTTTATTTAGTTTATTTCTACTTAAAAAATAACCATCACCATGGCCTAAATTTTTTATGTTTTCTTCTTTTATTAACTCATCTTTGGTAGCCCAGCCCACAAAATCCACAATGTTTTTGTTTACATACGCCAAAACATAAATATCTATATCTTGATTTACTTTTAATGTAGACAGTAGGTTTCCATTTTTGTAGTGAGTAGATTTTATGTCATAACGATTATTGTTTCTCGTTACTCCATCAGCGCTACCACTTCTTGGTGATAATCCAAAATCTGGAAATAAATTATTAGCTTTAGCAAAAGCGTACTCAGCTTTGAACCCTTGAATATCGCCCTGCTCTCCACTTTGTTTTCCCATTTTAGCATCAATTACGTTGTTTGACCTTGCTGTTTTAGATCTTAATTTGCCTATATATTCGCACAGCTCTACCTCTAAATCGTCTAATTTAACTATCATTTAATTAATTATAAAGTTAATAAATCTCGTCTGAAATGATTTAAAGTATAATCTTTTTTCTTACTTACTGATTTGTATATTTTACTTTCTATACCACCTTCAGTAAAAATCCAGAACACTTCATTCTCAAGTCTTTCTTTTGTAGTCATTCTATCTCTAGACTGCCAATAACTTGTAGCGCTAAAGTCTATATTATAATATATTAAATACTTAGCTTCTCGTAAGGATATACCTTCACGCCCTGATACAATTTGTAAGGCTATAGATTTATCTGTTTCATTAAACTCTTCAAGATCTGTACATACTTGGTCTCCATAAACTTCTTTAATGGCATTAAGCTCTTCTTTAAACTTGTAGAATATCCCTATTTTATTGCAACAAAAATTATCGTATATGTATTGAGCTTTAAACAAGTCTAACACCATAGAGTTACCACTTTCAAACTTAACAGTACCACTATACATTTGGTGTAACTTCTGCATAAGCTTTACACTTGTGTCTGCAAGTATAACCTCATCAGAACCTTCAACTACTAAATCTTTTTTTAGCTTAGAACATAGTGAGTGTATCTTATCTGGCGCATCTACAAACAAAACTTTTTCTTTAATAGAAGACTCAAAGCCTGCTTCTTTTTGTGTGTATGAAATTGTATAAGGTTTCATCTCATCTATTATAATATCCTTCGCATTTGAATAATCATTAACCATAAAACCACCAATTCTTTTAGTGGTTATTCTAACATAATCTCTAGCGAACTTATAAAAGTTTGAATACTTATTGAAAGGATTGTTTGGTATACCATACACCTGGTGATACATTTGACTGTAACTCTCAGGTGTTGGTGTACCTGATAGCAAAATAACGTAACAATTATTTTTGCGTATTAAATCACGAACTTGCTTTGCTCGTTTGCTAGGTTTTGGAAACGCACCCATGCCGTGAGCTTCGTCACATACAATAGCATCCCAACCTTTTGGCTCTACCTTATGCAGAGATTCATAATTAATTACTTGAATACTGTAGCTTGGATTTAAAAGCTCGTAGTCTTTTTCAATACTACTTATCGCCTTCTTCTTCGTGATGAACAACACATTGTTCACACTCATCACTTTATTTATTATTCCTAATGAGGTAAGTGTTTTACCTGTCCTAACTTCCATAGACAAGTATAAAAACTTTTTAGACAGTAGCACTTGTGTTCCCTTGTCTATTATGTTTTGTTGGTAATCTCTAAATTGAATCATATTCGTGTCTTATTTCTTTAAGTACTTGACATTTTTCGTAGTCTTCAACCTCTTCAAAGTAATACATTAAATCATCTACAACTTTTGTTGTTATAGGCTTTGTAATGTCATGAATGAAGAAGCTGAAGTCCGTGAATGACAATTCAGAAAAAGGCACTTTATAAACCACTATGTCGTAGGAATTTAACATTCCCCAATGTATTTCATCTTGTTGATCAAATATCTCCATAAGTTTTTTTTAAGTATCGATAAACTTTTGGTAATTGTTCTGACGCTTTTTTTTGTGTTTTATACGTTACAGTACCAAGAGTTTCTTTACTGTATAAAGTTAAACCTTTTTCTTTACAATACTTTGAAGGCTTCCCCTCTGTAGAGATGCCTCCTTTTCGTATTGCTATCTTGCATTCACCGCTATTATTCAATGGTTGTATGTAAACTTGAAAATCGTTTTCAATACACCACTTAAAATCAGAATATAAACTTTCCTTCATCTTTTTTCTTTTTTGTTTTGTCGGTTAGAAATACAATCCATCTTCCGTTTAAGTCTCTACCATCATCTGGCTTTTGACCTGTCTTGAATAAAGCAAAAGAATTCAGCCATCTATAAAACTCAGTTCTAGATATGGTTCTTTTAGCTTTAGGAGCAAAGTCAGGATTATCTGCAATAAACTCTAAGTACAAATCATTCTTATAAATTTTCTCATCGTACCTTATTGCCTCGTTAACGTAATCATTATCAAACAATCCACACCACTCTACAAACTCGTGACAAGTATCAGCTGACAAATGTCTTACAGTTTGATTTTTAAAGTTACCTTTTATAAGGCCTTTTGTTAGATAGAACATTAGATTTTCAACCATATAATTATCAAAAGCACACCACTCATCTTCGTTCCACTCAGAAAATAAAAGCTTTCCAAACTCAACTAATGGTGTAAAATCTTTTGTGTAAAACTGAGAAAATTCTAACTCCCATTTTCTTCTCTCAAAAGAATTACCTCTACCCTTTATAGCGTAGTTTGTGGTGATTGCAACCTTTGGTGATTTACTAAATGGTATCTTAATTGCATCCTTGTTTTTCTTTTCAAGCGTAAGTCCCTCAGTAACAACACTAAATAATCTTTCAAAATCAAAATGTTTTTTAACATCATCAAAACAAAGTATCTGTGTGTCTGCACTTACTAATTGATATGCGAAGCTCTTCTCAAAATTAAATGCCTTACCATCAATAACAACTAGCTTTTTCATTTGAGATAGTGCGTTAATAAACAGGCCTTTACCTGTACCCCCCTCAGGATTTTCTGATATGACCTCATCATTTAATATTATTGCAGGACAATAAGAAAGATTTTTATATGCATGTAACATATACCCTATCGTGCTTCTCATAGATAGTATAGTTTGTTTGTCGCCTCCTGAAATATTTTTTATAAATGATTTGTAATCACAGTCAAATGAGTCACACATATCAAAGTCACGATCAATAACTTGATCCTTCCAAACATAGCCACCTAAATCAAGATAATCAATTGTTGTCTTCTTATCCTTTGTTACTTTAACAGCACAGTTTCTGTAGTAAAGGTAGGCCGTGTCTTTGTCGTCTTCAATAAAATAAACATCAACAGTTCCAAGTAGTGATAAAAACTCTTCCCTAAAAAACCTAGTCTTATCTGCAAAGTAGTTGTATACAGACATATCATCTAGGTCTTCTAAATAACCAAGAACAAAGTCTTTTATCTCTTCTTCAGTTGTGTGGTCGATTAAATTATTTGTAACACGCACAAATATAAAGTGCTTGCTTCCTTCTGGGCAAAACTTAAAGAACCCATGGTCTTCTAAAAACTGTCTAAACAAATAATGTATTATTGTTATAACCCCTTTCTCGCTCTTACTCCAAAATCTTTTTTCGCTTTCATCTTCTTCAATCGAAGTAATGACTGAGTCAATTACTGCGTCTTCAATTTGGGATTCCGCTAACTGAAGACGTATCTCCTTTTTTGATACTCCACGTTTTAATTTCATCCTAACCTGGTTTACTCTGTCTTCATCTTCATAATACTTTGAACCGAAGTTTTGAGTTTGAGAGTAAGCTGAGTTAATAGTTGTTTTAATTTCTGATAAGCTAAAATCATTAGATTGAAACTGAGACATAATATATTCAGCCAAAGACCTACTGACTCCATAATCATTAAAGGCTGCCGCAAGTATGTATATGTTATTGTTTCTTTCGCCATCAACCATCCCATATTTCTTTGTCCACCACTTCATTAAGATATCTACAATCTTGTTTTCATCAGTAACAGGTATTGTTGGTCTAGACGAATACTTATCAACCACCTTGTATTCTTGTTCCTCTATCTTATCCCATAAGTTAGAATTCTCATTTACATATATCAAGGGATCGTAAGACTCATAACAAACTCTTGATACATTCTTGCTTGTCTTATCAAAATATTGTGAATTGAAATACCTTTCTAAAGACATAAAATAATTCTTATGATTATTTGGTTCTTTAGGTATCTTAACTAAAGCCTTGAGTCCGTTTCCACTTGGAGATATAAATACCGAATAAGTGTATCTGTCTTTTGATAGCCTTTCTTTTTCAGACATCATGTCTTTTTTAGTCTTATAACCATCAAAGTCTAAGCATATAAACCCACTATGCTGAGTTATACTGTCATCGTTTCTCTTGTTAAACATTCCAGAGAAACATATTGCAGGTAGATTTTTCTTAAGCTCTTGCCTCACTTCTTTGTTCTTCTCAGAACGTATTTGTTTTATTAAGTCTTTAGAAGTTCCCTCTTTAATCCTTACTAGGATAGATTCTATATCCCTAAAGAAAGGAGTAGAGGTGTCTTTTATGTTTCTAAATATAGTAACTTGATTTTGTTCCATGTCGATTTTTTTTTACTATATACTCTTTTATATAATTATATTAAATTTATTTTTTTTTGCCATATCTAAGGAAAATAATTGACATTTTCAACATAGATAAGAGAAAATAAGGGGGGAGTCAACCACGAACCCCCCCTATCTTCATGATTGGTTAGAATGGCAAGTCTGCCTCTTGTACAGGCGCTTGGTTAGGAGCAGTATCTGTTCCGTTCACCCTTTTCTTTGGTACAAAAGTATCAAGTTCAATGTAAGGTTTACCTCCCTTGCTATTAAGCACATTTAGGTTTACCCATCCATTTTTTTGATTGTTGTTTAAAAACGTAATCGCATCGTCAACTTTTACGCTGATGTTACCAATTACGAACTCTGGTGCGTTTTCTCTACGTTTGAAGAGAAATCCGTCTGCAAATACTTTGTCTTGTGACATAATTATAGTATTAAGGTTGAGTGCTGAGTTGGAGCAGCACATCTGACTCCGTAAGATGATGAGTGTGAACAGTTTTAAAACTCTTCACGCTCTATGTATTGTGTAATGTCTTCTGCTGAATCTTCAGCAAAGAACGTCTTGTATACCTCTATAGCTTTTAAAACCTTCTCTCTACCTCTTAAAATGGTTTCTGCAGAAGGTGTAGCTATCTTGAGCTTTAGTGTAGTTTTATCTATAATGTAAAACTCTACAGGCTTACCGAACAGCTGCTCATATAAATATGCTTGGCTGTCATAATTGTAATCGTTAGCACTCCACTTAAATTTATCTGAATTTCCTGAAGTTTTGATGTCAATTACTTTGGTGTCTGTAATTATATCTGCCTTACCTTTCCACTCCATACCAAATATGGTAGCTATTGCAGGTTGCTCATATTGATTACCATCTGCGTATATATCTGTAAACATTTCAAAGTTAGACTTCATAGCATCAACCCATGTGTTTATCTTATCTACTTCTTTTGTAAGTAGCACATCGTATGGATCAAGACTGTTTTCCTTGATATATTCTTTAAAACCTTTAGTGGCTCTACTAGATACATCCATTACGTTGTATGTATCTATCTTCTCTGGCTCTAACATAGCCGTATGAAAATAGCTACCCTCTAACAAGGGTAGGCTTTTTTCTTTGTGTCTGAATTTTCTAGGGTTTTTAAGTAAGCTATAAATATCTGAGTTAGATAAGTATTGCTGACCAACAGTACCGTAGTAATTACTATCGTCTCTAAGTTGTTCTATAATATTACTTTGCATAATTCGAAAGTTCTTTTTTGATTGCTACTGATAACGAAAACTTCTGCTCTACCTTAGCTATTGTAGAAGCAAACGGTTCATTCTTATTGGACTTTACAAAGCTTACTACATCATTCCACTTCTCGTGTGTCTTTTTTAGCGTTGGCTTTTTAGCTGCAGCTGTAGTCTTCTTTGGTGCAGTCTCACTTATATCAGCGAGGTCTTCGCCTGCCCACAAAGAAAGACCTAGTCCGTGCATAGCAATAGCTTTAACTGTACTACGTTGAATAGTTTTATTTACTGCAAATGAAGTAATCTTATCAATAGATAATGATTGGTTGTTGTGGCCCATTATTGGAAGATAGTCTATATGCTCTATCTCATTAATAGTTATACCTACCTTTACATAGGCCGTAGAGCCATCACTAAAGTAATTAAGACCTGTGTGTTCTGATTCATATACAGTCCTGTTTGAATCAGGGTACTTGTCTTTTACTATAGCCCAGGCGTATGCCCAAGATAAGTAATCAAACCTCCCTTTCTTTTCTACTTTGTCCTTTACATTGATTGATGTAAGCTCTTTGAATGTTGACTTTGTGTTTCCCATAATTTACTTTTTAGTTATGTTACTGTATTTATTAATTAAATTATCTCTCTTAAATTTTAATGAATCATAATGTTTCTTATTGTTTCTCGTATTGATTTCGTTTTTTATCTTATCATTAATCTTATTGATTTTACTCTGATAGATTGTCTTTACTATTTCATGAGTGGCATCAACAAATCCCAACTCCATGAACAAATCATATTGATCTTCCTTCATTTCATGATACTGGAACTGTGCGTTGTTTGTGCTATATATATTAATATTGTCATTGTTTTTAGTAATTTTAATACCTTTATATATGTATGCCTCCTCTCTACGAAAATCTAAGCAAGCACTTTTCTTAAAAGACTTGGCCTGTTCCCATACTTGATTCAAACTGTACTTCATTATGCTATAGTTTCTTCTTTACAATAATCTACTGCCGAGTTTATAAAGTTAAGGACATCAATGTCTTCTGATTGATTTATTTTAGATATCCCATACTCTACATTTTGTCTAGTTATATTGTAGCCATTCTCAGACATAAGGTCTACTATTTGAATTATACTCATAGGTCTTTGATAACATACAGCATACAATAAAAATCTTGCTGTAGACAACCTTTCCGCCCTAGTCTTTGAGAATAACTCTTTCTTTGATACGCCTATCTCTGAACAGACATAGTTAACATATTTATTAAATATTCCTCTCTTCATTTGATTTGTTTTTACTTAGGTTAAACTTAGTTTTTTTGGATTTTGATAGATTGAACGCACTCTCTTTAGTGCCTCCAAATATCTCACCCCACGCTGTGAATATCTCATTCAATACTAAGCGTTGTTGGTTGTGATGATACTCAGCAATCTGGTATTCATCGTCAATAAATGATGCTAATGTTTCTGATTGTTGTTCACGTTCTCTGTTGAACATTTCTTTTGATTTTCCCATGATGATTAAATTAAATTGTGTTTGTAAAAATAATAATAATTTATTTATTATGCAACTTTTATTTGTTTTTTTTAATGAAAAACTAATCCAACCTTGTTTGTTTGGTTGAACCACTTGGTTGCGTAAAGGTCTGTGTCTGAGGCGTCTACATATCCTGCATCTTTTAAGCTCTGCTTACTGTCAAATATTTTAGTGTGTCTATCCACGTCTTTATTTATCATATGTTTTTGCTTACCTGAATCACTAAATATAATATCATAGTTTTCAGGAAGATCAGCTTTGTGCATCATGTCCACCATATTTGTGTAGCTATAAAATCGCACACTTGGATTTGCTCTTGCTATCGATATCCACTTGGCTAGATAACTCCTAGAATAGTAGTCACCACTATCGTGTACTCTTACATAGTCAGGACGTTTCTTTTTTATCTCGGCATTCATAGCATCAATAAACTCTAACGTCTTACTTAGTTGATACCTCTTCTCAAATGCAGGCTGAACGTTACTCCAAACGTACGCACCTTTCTTTGCATAGCAGAACTTGACACACTCGTCAGCCATAGGGCAGGTTAGTTTGCCTGATGCAGACTTGTATGCAGGTATTCCAAAATTAAAAACCCTCAAATCGAGGGCTTTACTTGTCTTCTTTAACTTACTGTTTTGTGTTAATAAATTCATATCTCCATGTTTTTTAATATATGTTCAATTACTTTAACTGTCCAACCATTACCCAACATCTTGTAACGTTGAGAGTTAGACACACCTTCTGTGTAATTATCAGGCACAGTTTGAAGCCTCTCACATTCTACAGGTGTGAGCTTTCTCCAATTGTATTTCTCATTAATGATGCCTTGATTAGGTGAGATAGTAGTCAGGCAATGTGCCTTGTCTGTCAACGCTCTACCTCTTCTAGTTGTGCTGCTAGGATAAGATAGGTCTAGACCTTCTCCAATACCTACGGCAGCGTACCCTTTCTTTGTGGCTTCAGGAAAACACACCTTGTCTTCTATCCTAATCATAGTGCGTTGGCTTCTCTCTATGCTGTTCCACCATACAGCACCATCGTATCGTGCTGTAAGACAATACGCTTTACCTTTATTGGTTACCATTCTCTCATCAACAGCAGAACCTTCAAGCTCTCCTTCTGTTTGAATAATATCTTTCAATACTATGTGTTGATTGATAGGCCCAAAGATATAGGGTATGTTTGTCCAATAGTATCTCTTCCTGGTTTGTGCAGATACAAGTGCTGAGTCTATGTATATTGGCTCAACACCCAACACATTTGATATAGTATCTCTGTGTTCTTTTGTCATCTTTACATTCTCTAGTAGAAAATACTTTGGTTTGAGTTCCTTTAATAACCTGACAAACTCAAAGAACAACTTGCTCCTAGGGTCATCAAAGTTGAGGTTCTTACCTGCTCTACTAAACCCTTGACATGGGCTACCACCCATGATAAGGTCTATCTTTGTATTGAATCCGTCAGCACCAAAGTGTTTGGATTCTACCTGAGTAACGTCCCCAACATGAATCATGTCAGGGAAGTTTTTCTTTGCTATCTTTATAGCATACTTGTCAATCTCTGATGCATAGTAGTTGTCTACTTTTACACCAAGATTCTTGAGGGCTATCTGTCCACAGGACATGCCATCGAATAATGATAGTACATTCATATATTTATTTGGTTTAATTAATCTCTGCAACTGCTTCTTCAAAGTTGCTTCCTAAATACTCTTGAAGGTTTCCATCTAGATAATATCCTTTGAGATGTATACCCTCACCATTTTCATATTTATGTGCAAGATAATATATCTCATTATTATCTGTGTCTTCCCAATCAGGTAAGTCCCATTCAAGTCCATGAGTTTCTTCTCCGTCTTCAAATTCAAACTCTGCACCCCAACCCTGTTCCTCTTCAAAAGAATAGCTGAAGTCTGGTATGTCTTTGACTAAAAACTCTAAGATGATACTATCATCAATCGGCCCCCATGCTGAGGTAAAACTGTACTGCCCCTCGTGGTACTCGTTGTCATAACATCCCCACTTTGTACCCCAATTCTTATAAGCCCAATCGTACCAATTGTCATACCCATATCTATCTAGTAGGTATCGTTGTCTGTCTTTTGTGATTGGATAAGACTTATACTTTGCAGTCTCGTTTTCTTTCATTTGCTTTGCGTATTCCTTCTCGCTCACTACTCTGGTCGGACTAGTGGTCTGTTCTAGTTCTTCAGGCATTGGCCTGTAGTATCTACATAGCCCTACTTTGGCTATCTCTTCTAACTTTTTCTCGTACTTTTTTTGCACAGCTATGTGTGCGTAACAATGATTAGGCATAATATATTAATTTAAAGTTACCTCCTTAGAGGGGCGTCTTTCCGTCCTGTCAGTCTTGTTGTAATTAATGGCTTTATTACCTTGAAGCGTAGCGTTTTCAAGGCGTGAGTTACCAACTTAACAGTTAAGCATTACAACGGCCTACATTAGCGACAACTAAGGATTTTAATAACTCACATGAATAATTTTAAGATGAGTGTGAACAAACTAATTATCAAGAGCTTCATTATACTCTTCTTCTAATTGTCTTGTTATCTCCCTCCCTGCTCTTGTGTGAAAACCGTAGCTGTGTAGATACATGCCTTGCACTGGTTCGTTCTCTATAAGAAAATGAAACAGGTCTTCAGGGCATAGTCCGTGTCTTTTTGCTACGATTTCGCATGCCTTCTTTATGGATCTGCAATTGTGTCGAGGTTGTCCGTAGTTGTCAATCAAGTATTGTTTGATACTTGATGCTGACCATTTTTCTATTCTTGCCATAATGTTTAGTTTAGCAGGCTGCCCACCCAATGAATACATACTCTGTGTCTGTCTCGTAATACACACACTCTCTTTTGTCTACGTTGTCTAATGCTTCGTCATACGCATCGTCATCTTTAGGCTCTGATATTTTACCCTCCAATGTGCAGGTGGCAATTGTGCCGCTGTACATGTCATGTCCGTACTCGTATAGTGCGTCTTCTCTCAAAGCTCTGTACGCTTCTCTTGCTGATGAATAAGTTTTCTTACTCGCTGTGTAATGAATGTTTGTTGCTCCCATAATTTAATTGTGTTTATTTATTATTATTATATTCAAATCCTTTTTCTGTTAGTGTTTCTGTGATGTCCTCTATAAACTTATCTTTCATTATCTGATATAGATTCTCCAACGCATCTTCAACATATTGTGCCTCAATGTCATCAACATATATGGTATCAATATGAGTCTCTTGCATTGCCTCCATTAATACATCTGATAAATCGTTGTCGTAATAGTGTACGTCTGATCCTACATCTATGTGATTGTTAGGTTCGTGTGCTATCCACACCTCGTAACCATCTGCTGTATCTTCTTGGTAGATAACAAAGTCACGTCTGTATGCATCGTCCTCTACTAATTCAAATCCGAAATGAATTTGTAGTTGTGCGTGTCCCTTTTCAGGGTTGTCGTAATAGTCAGCCAACACATCTCTGTTGAATAACTCTTGTGAGATTATTTCTTCCGTAATCTCTTTTAATTGTTTTCCCATTGTTCTAATTTATTTATTAATGTTACTAATTTTTCTAAGTCACCAACCATAATTATACTATCGTTGGTAAATAGTTTTCTGTACTGAAATACAGAAACTAAGTCTACTAATTCGCTAATTGTTTCTTTCATAAGTTTAGTTATTATCTCTTGCGTATTCTATTACTTGTTGATATACTTTGTCCTCTACAAAATCCCAAAAGAAATCTGTGATGTCCATTCCATTTAAGTCTACGGATTCAATCTCCATGTCCTCTTCTGGCGGCTGCTCGTATGTTCCTGTGTTGTAGTAATATGAGTAGTCTATACTCATTATGTAATGTGTTCCTTCTTCGGTGTATGTACCCTTGCTATTTATATTCATATCTGTTTAGTGTTTATTGATTCGTCCTCATCTTCGTCAAACTCAGCCCATTCTAGGCAAGCTCCACATAACTCGTCACTTAAGTAACTTGGCTCTGCGCCACAACAATTGCTCATCATATCTATTAGTATTTATATTTAATATCACTTATCTCTCTAACTATAATCTCATAAGAATGGTCGCAATACATTATTGCCCATTGCTTTGCATCGTCAAGTGTTTTTGCTAGTATGAATGTTACCTCATCTGCATTGTATATCATAAACTTGCTCATATTGTATAGATTACATGTTCTTTCTCTCCACCTCCAATGAATCCTGCACCCCCATCATTACCCTCATCATCTGATTGTAACACTAGGTATGTTCCATCTGTAAACATTATGGCTAGTGGTCTCTTGTACCAACCAAATGCATCTGCCTCTTCTCTTGTCATGTATCTGCAAGAGTCTACCTTCTTTCCTTTTAAGATTTTGTCAAATTTTAGTCCGTGTTTTTCGTCTGTTGTTCTCATAATTTCTGTAGTGTTTTTATTTGATTATTATCTTCTTCTATCTTTTTCCACAACCTGTCTTCCAGTTCTAGGTTCTCATCTGCAAAATGACACGCTTGATTGTATTCATTGGCGTGTTGTTCTGCAATGTAATCAGCGAATGATTCAAACCATTCTAATTTGTCGTCTGCTCCTCTTAGCTTTGCCTCCAACATTTTGATGTGTTTTTCCATTGCTTCAATGTGTTTTTGCATTGCTTCAATTCTGTGGTAATTGTAATCTTGTGCTGTCATTTCTATTTATTTAAGTTAAACATTGTCTTTGGTTTTCTGTCTGTGTACTCTTTGGTTTTCTTGTTGTAGTATGATTGCTTCACTACTACCCCATCTAACTTTAATCTAAAGCTCAACCAATCTCCAAACTCTTTTTTCGTCTGTTCGATTGTACAAAAGTGGTGCGAGTTTCTGCTACCACTTCCTACCTTTACATTAATACTTGAGTGATCATGCACTCCGTATGATTTGTTTCCGTTTTTGTATGCACAAGAATTAATCTCGTTCCATATTGAATATTGTCTTCCGAATCCCATATCTCTTTTATTTATTTGTTCGTCTTGTTCATTGTGAAAGTATGTTCATACTCTGTTCGTATTAACCATTGTGAATATATGTAGTCATACTCGCACCCCATTACTTCACTTAGAGCTTCGAATACTCTTTCTCTTACTAAGCTATCGTGTACGTTTAGCAAATCATACACGCATGCTCTATTGTCTAAGGTGTTGAATACGTCTTTGAATGTTACTGCCATGCGTATTCGTTTGCCTAATTCGTCTGTGGGGTACTTGTCTATGTAGTACGCCCTTACTTCTGTTTGTTCGTCTAACTTAAATCTCATATCTCTTTTATTTATTAGTTATACACTCCAAAGCTCACGTTATCGCTTATGCCTTGTGTTATGAAGTAGTACATAAATGCTGAAAATCCTAGCAGAAAAATTGCCATCAGTCCCATTATGACTGTACGCAAGATGAGTGTGAACACTCTTCCTTTGATTGTTGTCAACACTTGTCCTTGTCTGTCACGCACTTGTGTTTCTTGTGCGATTGATTGAATAATTGCTCTCATAATAATTAAATTGATTTTAGATTAAACTTTATTTTTATTTGTCTCCACCATGATAGGTGTGTGTACTCGTTCTCTGTGTATACATGTACTCGACCTTTCTTGTCGATGATTGTATGCAGTCCTGTTTGTAAGATTTTGTGTGTCATTTTTTCTATAAATTTTGAAGCTCTCGTTTGATCGCTCGTTCGACTTTTCTATGCTTGTAAATTTTCTTTGCCTCAGTCCAGGAACACTGGACCTCTTGCATTATGTCTGTGACTATCTCACCAAACATTTTCTTTTTACTCTCTTCTCTTTGCTTAATTAATGCACCAAGCTCTCCCACTTGAATGCGTATTCGTTTTCTTTTACCCATTGGATTTGTTTTTAGATTAATATTTATTTAATAGATGGCATGGAGGGATTCGAACCCTCAGCAGTCCTAACTACATGCCAAACATATTACCTCGATACATTCCTTTCTTCCCAATATTGTATCTCTGTAATATCGTTTCTCTTTTGGTTTACAACACAGACTCTTCACTTGCTAGGTGTGTCTGTCTGTCTGTTCTAGTAATTACGAGAGGCAATTTTACGGCTCTCTACTATATCGAAATAATATAGTTCACTCTATGCTTTATAGGTAGTCTTGATACTTTACCCTTACATAGCCTCTACCTCATACAATTTGGTAGGTTATCAGTTATCTAAATACTTTAAGCCGTAGGCATTGCCATACGTGTACAAGGTTTTTTGATAGCCTAGCATTTAGCATAGGTTACCCCTTGAGGTGCTTTGTATTACGTTGTAATTTTTACATGCTTGAATATTCGTTTTGAGTTTCATCTTGAGTTTAGTAAGGGTATAGTTTACCCTTGTGTCGTATAAGTGCCGACTCTCTTTATCTACTAACTAACAATAGAATTGTTTCAAATATCCAATATTTCAAAGAACGAGATTTTAAAAACTTTTGTTTTGATAGGCGTGGCCATAAAAAAACATTTCAAAAATCCTACTTGCTAGAATGTAGGCTTTGCCATACATTAAAGAAGTGCAATTTTAAAGACTTTTTTTGTCTATAGAACCCCCCCAAAATATGAGTTTTACAACGCCCTAGAGACGTTTAAGGGGGGGTTTGGGGTTAATTATGCATTAACCAATTTAGCCGAAATTATAGCCTTTAAAGAGGTTTCAAAATTTAGCCCTTTATCGCTTTGCATTTTTACAATTTTTTGGATAAGTTGTTCAAATCTGTAGACGTTAAAATTTCCTTTAATTTTACCAACGGCCTCAGATAGTAAAGGCAAAAATTTGTCTTCATTTTTTAGTAAAAAATTAATCGCTTTTTTGCACTCGTTTTGGTATGCAATATTTTCGTGCGATTTTGTGTTTACATTGTCTAATTTTGCCGTTCTTTTAACCTCTAATAAACAAAGTTTTGCACTCGTTTTGTAGGCGTTTTTTTCTGTTCTTCTTCTAGCACTTTGCACGTTGGCAAATTGAGGGTTTAAAGCACGTTTTTTTGCTTGTGCTAATTTTTGGGCCTTTGTTAAGGGTGTACGATTCACTACTTTTTTAGCGTTTTTAATTGTCGCTTTTACTGAGTTTGTTTTTACTGAGTTATTCATTTTAATAAAATTTAATTAATGTTTGGCAATATCGCCACTACAAAGATACAAAACTATTTATTTAATTTGCAAATAAAAATCAAATAAAATTATGAGCTTTCAATTTATATTTAGTTAATTCATTGATTTTCAGTAAGTTAAGAGGCAAAAAAAAATTGTCTTTTTCCTGGATTTTTATTTTTTTGTGTGTGTTTTTTGGTGTTTTGGTGTATTAATTTGGTCAAAGTTTATACAAAAAAAGTTAGGTATTTTTAAAATTTGGGACATGTTTAACCCTTTGCTTTAGTTTGTGTAAAATAAAAAAAGGGGCAAAGGGGCAAAGAATACGCCTAAAAATTGGGGGCGTTTGGGGTGCGTGGGTGCGTGGGCGTGGGTGGTGGTGTGGTGTGGGCGGTGGTGGTGCTAGCAAAAAGCTAAAAAAATCAAAGAAAAAAAACGAGATTTTAAAGTACCCCCCCTATAAAAAAATGATCGACTTCCCACGAGCGGTGATCAGTGTATATTATATTATTACCCAGAGCCTATGTATATCTAATAAATATTTTGTATATTTGGTAAATGGAAGCATGGGAATTAGAAGTAGAAAACAGGATACCTGTTGGTATTGCATTTGGCTGGAGTTACTTTGGTATAGATGATGAATACGATCATGGTGAATTAAAAATTTATTTAGGCTTAATTAGTTTAAATTTTAAATGGCAATAATATGATTAGTAAAAAACCAATAATGAAAGAGTATATGTCCTCAAGAAACAAACATGAGCTAGACGGTCATGGTCAGTATTATGAAATGGGCATTAAAAAATTAGCTAGCTTTAAAAAAGCTAAGGATCGTGCTAAAAAAATTAGCATGGTTGCAGAAGGAATAGAATTAGCAGAAGCTAAAAAAGATTTCTTCAGTATTTATAAGTAACTTTCTTCCCAACAATTAGATTGTGTTTCTCAGAAAAGGGGGTTTGATATACATCAGCCCCTTTTTTTATGTCGCAATATGTCGAGCTATGTCGAGTTGGTGTCGGTTTATTTTTGTATAACTTACTGATTTTCAGTTTAAATCTATATTTTATGTCGATTATGTTAGTTTTTATTCTAATTATATAGGGAAATAAAAAAGTATAGTACTATAAAAGTATATATATATATAGAGAAACAAGAAATCGACATTCGACATGTCTTATTTTTTTTGTATATTTGCATTAAATCTAATTAATTAAAATATGAATCCAAAAGAGTTGTCTTTCGACCAGGAAGGAAGAGATAAGTTATTAAGCGGTATAACTAAAATATCCAAAGCAGTTAAAAGTACATTAGGGCCACTCGGTAAAACAGTACTTATTGAATCACAAAACCATACATCAGGAATTACAGTAACGAAAGACGGAGTTACAGTTGCAAAATCTATTGACCTTGAGGACTCAGTAGAGAACCTAGCTATTCGTATGATGAAAGAAGCTGCTGATAGGACAGCAACTTCAGCAGGTGACGGAACAACTACAGCTATTGTACTTACCGAAGCTATTGTTAAGGAGGGTATGCGATTGATTCAAAGAAATCCTGAGGTTAATACCACACAATTAGTTCGTGACATTAATAGTCTAGCTAATGATGTAATTAAAAGTTTAAGCAAGTCTTCTAAAAAGGTTACAGGTAAAACATTGCGTGATGTAGCGACTATATCTGCCAACAACGATCCTGTGTTAGGTAGAATGATTGCCAATGCTTACAAAGAGCTTGGTAATGATGGAATACTCACAGTAGAGAATAGTAAAACAGAAAAGACATACTACGAGGTAACTAAAGGAATTAAGATTGATAGAGGGTACAGTTCTAAGTTGTTTATTAATAACCATAGAAATGACGAATGTATTTTAGATGACGTGTATGTTTTGATGACAGACATGGAGATTACAAATATTCTGCAGATTGAAAATATTTTAAAACCAATTATTAATCAAAACAAAAAACTTTTGATTATTGGTAACTGCTCTAACAATGTAACAAATACTTTGGCAGCAAATGTTGTGCAGAATAATTTAAAGCTTTGTAATATTATACCACCATCTTTTGGATATAAGACTAACGAGCTAATGTCTGATATAGCATTAGCTATAGGTGCTAAATATTTCAGCGAGTCGCAAGGCGACAACATAGGGATATTGAAAATGGAAGATTTAGGGCATGCTGAAAAAATTATAGTAGGAAGAGATACTACTGTAATTATGAATAATGAGCAAAGCAGTAAGGACGCTAAAGCTAGAATAGAAGAACTTAAAGTTCAGAAGGAAAACAATAAAGATAAAAAGGATAGAGATTTTATTTCAGAAAGAATTGCCTTGCTATCTGGAGCTGTAGGTGTAATTTATGTTGGGGCTAACTCAGATATTGAGCAGAAAGAAAAGTATGACCGTGTAGAAGATGCGGTGTGTGCAGTAAAGTCAGCAATTGAAGAAGGCATACTTCCAGGCGGAGGTGTAGCGCTACTTAGATGCGGTGAGCAACTTGACGATGGAGATGCAGCCGATATATTGTATGGAGCTTTATGTGCGCCACTAGAACAAATACTAACCAACGCAGGCGATAACATAAAAGAGATCAGAGATAAAATATGTCAATGTGCAAATGTTCCTTACACAGAAGGATATGATGTTAAGAACAAAAAATTTGGCAATATGTATAAAATGGGTGTAATTGACCCTGCGAAGGTTACGAAAAATGCATTAAAGAATGCAGTAAGTGTAGCAACAACAATCTTAAGTACCAATGCAATCGTAACAATGAAAAGAAAATGAATCATTGGTTAGCAGAAGGTCTAGAAATTTTAAAAAAAAGAAGAATGAAAGCAGTAGGTAAGTACATTGTAATTACAGAAATTAAAGAACAGCAGAAAACTGAGTCAGGTATTTTACTAACGTCAGACGATAGCAATCTACTAAGATACAAAAAAGGTTTGATAAAAATTCCAGGGACTGAAGTTAGCGTTGTGAAAGAAGGAGATATAATTTATTACGATAAAAATTCAGGACATAGAATGATGCTAGAAGAAGATGTAGTTACAATTATTTCAGAAAGAGATATTGTAGTAGTTCTTTAATATTCTATACATAAACTAATTAATGTGTAAAGAAAATTAAAAAATCTTTACATATTTTTTTTTATCTCTTGATTCATTTTCTTAATTATCTTACGATATACTTTGTGAGAGTAAGTTGCGTTTGGATCGAATATGGGATTTCGTCTTCTATCTTCTGAGACAGTTTCCTCCATGTTTAATTTTTTATAAATCGAAGCGCATAAGCGCTTACCTCTAAAGCCTAGTTCGTACAACGTACCCTCACGGCCTTTTCTTTTACGCCATACTATAATCCATTTATCTTTTAATAAATTATGAAATCGGTTTTTATCCCAAGACATTATTTCATTATATTCTTCAAATTGTTTTTGAGTAAACAATCCTTCGCTATATAGGAACAACATCATTTCAATATCAGCCGTGCCTACATCGTACTTAATTTTAGCCCATTGCTTAACGACTTTCCAATATTTTAAATAATCATTTTTTGGTTGGTATCGTTCGTATACTCTGCGAATCTTTCTTCGAATTTTCATTTAATTAAATTTGTATCTTTGCAAAGATAACTTTTTTATTATGGCCCTCGGAAGAACAGCAAAATATTATAGAGATAACCCTGAAGCTAGGAAAAAGCACAGAGATTATCAAAAAAAGTATAATAAAAAGAAGTCATCGATTCGACAAAGGGTAGCAGATAATCGTGAAAATAGAAGATTTGGTACATATGGTAATTATGATGGCCTTGATGTTTCTCGTAGAAAAGGTGGAAAATACGTCTTGGAGTCTGCAAAAAAGAACAGAGGTAGTAAAACTAATACACCTGGAGACAAAAGAGCTAGAGGCAAAAAAGGAAAAGGTAGAAAAAATAAAGGTAACACTAAAAAATAATAATATTATGGGATGTGAATCAGTAAAGGATCCAAAGAAAAGAAAGCAATGTGAAGAAGCCAACAAACAACTAGCACGCTTTCAAAAAACACAATCAGCGAGCAAAGCAAATGAATCTACACCGATGAAGAATAGAGCAATTGAAACTATTGCTGATAAAATGGTTAGACAAGCTAAAGGAGCAATGAAACCAAAATACAATAAATAATGGGATTGGGGGCAGCTATAGGAAACGGAATACCTTTTCAAGATAAAAGAAACGAAAACATTCCTGAAATCTGTTTTATTATAACAGAGTTAGATGATTTTTGTGAGCAAGAAACAGTAATTGGAGATAGCAGAATGATTCCAGAACTATGCGTAACTCCTTAAAATAATTAAAAATGGCAAATAAGAAATTTTCACAATTTGAATTAAAAACAGATCAAGCAGATGTAGACTACTTGGTAGGATACACAGGAACAGAAAATGTTCAGATAGCATCTGAAAAAGTAGGATTACGATACGATTTAATAGGAGGCGTAAGTGCCACATCTGATTATGCACTTTCATTAATAGATAATGATGGTGGTGCAAATAAAGTAACACTTATTGCAGGAGACAATATTGTTTTAACAGACTTATCACCTGGAACACCTAACGCAGTTCAAATTGATACAAAAAGAGGTTCTGTGTATATGGTTACAGGAACATTCCAAAATGTTTTTGGTGGTGACCCTGGTATTTTTGGAGACACACTAGAGTTTGGAATTAGTTCAGTTCCTGCAGCAGACCATTCTTCAGTATTAGTTATTCCTATAGATGCAAAGTTAATCGGTGTAAGTTATAAATGGATATCAGATGATTCCGTAACAGGTATTCCAGTTGGTGGAGTTTATGATATTCAAATAAGAACAATGTCAAATACAAGTGGAGCAACTACAGATGCCGCTAATTATACAGCGCCTCAAACCGTAAACACACTTGATTTAACAGACGCTGATAATGGAACTTATCCATTTAAAAGCACAGTAACAAATGTTAGTTATACAGCAGGAACTATTCTTAATGTATCAGGAGTACAGACAGCAGGGACAACAATCCCTACTTCAAATTCAGAAATAGAAGTAACTTTAGTTTTCGAAACAACAACATTTTAATTATGGCAAAACTAAAAACAAAGAAAAAAGGAAATAAAATTTGCGCTGCAGGAATTGCATGGGCGAAAAAAAAATTTGATACATACCCTTCTGCATATGCAAATATGGCAGCAAGCAAGTATTGTAAAGACCCTAAATATGGTAAATAATGGGTGAATTAGCTAAATGGAGAGCAGAAAAGTGGGTACGCATTGGAACTGATGGTTCTATTAAAGGAGAGTGCGGCACTAGTAAAAACAAAAAAAATCCAGATAGATGTTTACCCTTAGCAAAAGCAAAAAGTATGAGTAAAGCAGCACGAGCAAAAACTGCACGAAAGAAAAAAGCAGCAGGTAGAAAAGGAAAAACCGTTGTAGCAAATACTAAAGCCGCTAAAGTAACTAAAAAATACACTAAATGATATGGCCGATAAAAGTAAAATGTCTTGCAACAAGCCTACTCGCTCTGACAGAGCAGGTAAAAAGAAAATGGTTAAAGCCTGTGAGGGAGGAAAAGAAAAACTTATTCACTTTGGAGCAAAAGGATATGGACATAATTATTCAGCAGCTGCAAGAAAGAGCTTCAAGGCACGTCACAAATGTGGAACAGCTAAATCAAAACTAACCGCACGTTATTGGGCATGTAAAAATTTATGGGCAGGAAAAGGCGGTTCAACAAAGTCAAGTCCTTCAAATAGAAGAGGAAAATATTAGTATATTTGTAGAATACAAAAAAATAAATTATGGCACAAGGGTATAACGCTCGATTAGATGAATCAATCGGAGCTAGAAACGGAAAAAAGAAACAATCTTTAAAAGACCGAAGAGATGAGTCTAAAGCAATGTCTAAAAAAGACTATGGACACTCTTATGGAGCTGATAAAGGAATGTCTTACAGACATGCTCATAAAGATTGCGTTCATTATGTAAAAAAACATTTAGGAGGATTAATCAAAAAATAATGGGAAAAGCTTTAGTTAAATTAGGACTTTGGATTCAAGGCTTATGGTGTAAGTTTCAATGCAAGTGGAATTCTTGGATGATGGCAATTAGTTTTAAAAACATTGACAAGTGTCCATATAAACTTTGTACTTGTAAAAAATAATTAAGATGAAATCAAAGGGATTAGGAGATAGCGTTGAAAAATTTACAAAAGCAACAGGAATAAAGAAAGTTGTAGATACGGTTAGTAAGGCAACAGGGAAGCCTTGCGGATGCAGTCAAAGACGTGATAGTTTAAATAGAATGTTCCCTTATAATAAATAAGATATGGCTTATCAAAAATTACAAGCAAGAAGAGCAGATTTAGTAACGCCTAGCGATACTGATCAAATTCCTAGCGTAACAGGGGGTACAAACAATGGCTGCGCCCTTTATATTGGATTACCAGGAAACGTTAGGGTTAAAACAGTTGGAGGTGATGATGTTATTTTTGTAGGATGTTATGCAGGTCAATTTTTTCCTGTTAATGTTTTGCAAGTTTATGACACAGGGACTACAGCAGGAGAAATTATAGCGCTATGGTAGAGTATACACAAAATAACAGTTGGCTATTAGACCTTGAGATAGAATATACACTTATAAAAGAATAATGACTGTGCAAGACTTTAAAATATATGCATTCAATTCACTTAGCCTTGCTATTTCATTTACCCATATCGAAATGGTCTTAAAATTAATTTTATTATCAGCGTCTATAATATATACGGCTCAAAGAATATGGATTAATTACAATGAAAAGAAAAATAAATAAAATTATAGTTCATTGCTCTGCTACTAGACCTTCTCACGATATAGATGCGGAAGAAGTAGACAGATGGCACAAAAAAAGAGGGTGGTCAGGAATTGGCTACCATTTTTTTATTAAAAGAGAAGGTCAAATACAATTAGGTAGGCCTTTAGAAAAATCAGGCGCCCATACAAAAGGTTTGAATAAAAATTCAATAGGAATTTGTTACGCAGGAGGAGTTAAAGAAGAAAGAGGAGAAGACGGAAAGTGGGAAGCCGATGACAACAGAACAAATCAACAAAAAGATAGTCTTTTATCTTTATTAAAATTACTTAAAAATATGTTTCCAGAGGCAACAATACATGGACATAACGAATTCGCAAGAAAAAGTTGTCCGTGTTTTGATGCTTATAACGAATACTGTCACTTATGAAAAAAATTATACAATGGCTAACAGGAGGAATTGTAAAAGAAGTCGGAAAAGTTATTGATGACTTGGTTACAACAGACGAAGAAAGATTGGCCGCAAAGGAAAAAATTCAAAAAATACTTGAACAAGCAGATAAAGAAGCTCAAGAGCAAGTTAGTGAGCGTTGGAAGTACGATATGCAAAGCGATAGCTTTTTATCTAAAAATATACGTCCATTTGTTTTAATATATCTTACTATTATATTTACTGCTTTATGTTTTACTGACGGTAACATTGGTCAGTTTAAAATAGCTGAAGCTTACATCCCTATATTTCAAACCCTACTGGTGACTGTTTATGGCGCTTATTTTGTTGGTAGAAGTTGGGAGAAAGCATCAAAAAAAAATAAAGAATAATTCTTTACCTTTGCATTATAAACCTTAATTAAATAAAATGAAAAATTTAGAAAAACAAGAATTGGAAAAATTACAAACTTTGAATTCAGATTTTGTAAACTTTAAAACTCAGTTAGGTGATTTAGAATTACAAAAACACTTAGTAATTGAGCAAGTCCAAAGTGTTAGAGCGGAATTCGCAACTATCGAAAAACAATTAGTTGATAAGTATGGCGAAAACACAGTTATTAATTTACAAACTGGAGAACTAAAAGAAAAAGAAAAAGAATAACATGGCAAAAATTAGCAATACTACATCGTATCCAAATCAATCACCGATTGAAGGTGCGGATTATTTAATTGGAACAGCAGCAAACTCAAATCCAATTAATAAACAAACCAAAACATTTACAATACAAGGTATTGCTGATTTCGTTATTGATGCGGCATTTAGTGGAGTATCATACAGACTACCTGTCTTTACAGCTGCAACGGCAGGACAAGAATCATTTTTATTAGTTGATTCATTATTATATCAAGATACAGCTTCTCTAGGTGGTAAACCTGGAGAAGTTCTTGGTTCAACCGTATATATTAATAATGGCTCAGGCGTTGGGTCATTAGAGGTTGCTCAAAATGTTTTAGTTGGAGCTAATCTTACAGTAAACAATAACGCAAACATATTAAATGATTTTTATGTAGCAGGAGATTCAGTATTTGATGATTCAGTTACAATGAATCAAGAAATAAGATTAATTGGAGATGTTTACGATTCTACAAACACTCAAGGTAATCAAGAACAAGTTTTAGTTTCAGATGGAAGCGGAAAAGTAACTTGGCAAAACTTCCAAGGTTCAGGATTGGAATATCAATCAGCTTGGGATGCTTCAACAAATGTACCTGATTTACAGGCTTATCCATTAACTGCTGATAATACAGGTAAGTATTGGGTAGTGTCAGTTGCAGGAACAACTCCTTTAACAGATGCAGCAGGTGGAACAATTACAGATTGGGAGCCAGGTGATTGGGCAATTATCTCTGAAGATATTGCAGGAAATGTGTTTTGGGATAAAATTGATAACTCTTCTGTATTAACAGGACAAGGTACAACAGGAAATATAGCAATATGGACAGCGCCAAGAGAGCTTGGTGATGCGCCAATAAAACTTGGAGCAGGAAATTCATCTCTAATCTTTAATAAAGCATTTTCTTCAGATGGAGATAGTGCTAATTCTTTTGGAGATGGTTCGGACGCAACAGGCCCACAATCTTTTAGTGCAGGTTATGCAACATCAGCTCAAGGAGGAGCTTCACAAGCTTTTGGAAAAGAAAGTACAGCAAGTAATGATTTTGCATTAGCTGCAGGTTTTGAAACACAAGCAAAAGGAAAAGCTTCTTTTTCAATGGGAGATAGTTCTATTGCAGACGGAGATTACTCTGTTGCATTTGGGGAACAAAGTAATTCAATAGGTACTACGTCATTTGCATTTGGTAAAACAACAAGAGCAGACGGAGATTACTCTATTGCTTTAGGTGATTCATCTGAATCATTAGGACAACATTCTTTTGCAGCAGGTAAAGATTCTATAGCTTCAGGTATAGCTTCTTTAGCATTTGGAGAAAATGCACTTGCTGATGCACAATCTTCAACAGCTATAGGTACAGATGTTAGAGCAAAAGGTAATGGTTCTATAGCTCTAGGTAAAGACAGTGATGCAGCATCAGATTTCTCTATAGTAATAGGTGCAACTAATGTTGCAGGTTCAGTAGGTAATGGAGGAGGAGTTGCAATAGGTGAAAATAATAATGCATTAGGAGCTAAATCAGTAGCTATAGGTGAATCAAATTCTATAGCTGTAACTGCAAATAACTCAGTTACATTAGGTGGTGGAAATACTGCAATTGGAGAATTTTCTTTTTCTGCAGGTAAAGGTAATAACAATGATGGTAATAGCGGTACAGCAATAGGTCGTGATAATGTAGTGAAACAAACTGCAACAAATGGAGTTGCTTTAGGATATGATAATAATGTTGAAGCACAAAGTGCAGCTGCAATAGGTGAAGATAATGATGCTGTAGGAGCTTTTTCAATGGCATTAGGTTATAATAATATTATTACAGCCAATTACGGTGTTGGATTAGGACAAGAAAATGTAGTATCAGGATTAAATGGTACTGCAATTGGTAAATCAAACACAGCATCTTCAGGAGCTGCTGTAGCTTTAGGTTTAGAAACTACAGCTTCAGGTAGTGCTTCGGTAGCATTAAACAATTCAACAGTTGCTTCAGGAGGTGATTCATTTGCTTCAGGATTTGAATCAACTGCAACAGGATCTGCAGGAACAGCAATGGGATATAGAACTTCTGCATTAGGAAATTATGCTTTTGCATCAGGTTATTTATCTAATACAAATGGAGATTCAGCTATTGCAATGGGTGACAACGCAAAAGCAGATAATAATAATACTGTAGCAATTGGTTCTGATATAGTAGTTGATTTAAAAAGAACTGTTGCTATAGGAAACAACTTATTAGCTAAGGGAGATTCTCAAATAGTAATTGGAAATGGATTAGAGGGAGGTTCTTATAGAGAAACAATATTAGGTTCATACAATAATCCACCAAATAGTCCAAGTGTAGATACTTGGGTTGCTACTGACGCTATACTTACTGTTGGTAACGGACAAGACATTAATAATAGAAGTAATGCTTTTATTATATATAAAAATGGTGAATTACAATTAGAACAATATGGAACAGGAACAATAACAGGAACTGCCACATATAACTTAGGTGTTGATGCAAACGGTAATGTAATTGAAGTAGCCACAGGAGGTGGAGGTGGAGGAACAGTCACAGGTACTGGAACTCAAGATTACATAACAAAATGGAATAGTAATACGGCTGTTGGAGATAGCATAATGTTTGAAGGAGGTCAAGGAATTGGTCTTGGAACAGTTACTCCATCATACTCTTTTGATACTTTCTATGGTTCAGGAAGGTATGCTTCATTTGGTGTTGCATTTGCTGAAGCAGTACCAGCTAACGGTATAATCAATATTGGAGATGTAGATGGTAATGGAGCGGCACTAGGTCTTTATGACGATACTTCTTCTCGAACAGTTATTGTAAAAGGCGGAGCAGTAAGAATAGGTTCAGGTGGAGCAGCAGTTGAAAAACTACAAGTAGAAGGAAATATAGTATTAAGTGGAAGTGGTAATCAAGACGATGTTTATACTACTAATGATGCATTGTTTTTATCGGCAGGAGGTAATACTGTAAGTGCCACTCATATTTTAATTCAAGATGCTAATTCAGTTATTTCGACAGATTCAAATTCAGTTATGGGTGTGGGGGTTGCAAATCCTCAAGCTAAACTAGATGTAGATGGCGGTATTAAAATGGGAGACACTAGTGTAGTCCCAAGCGCTTCGAATGTCGGTACAATGAGATATAGAGTAAGTGGTAATAATAGTTATGTAGATATGGTTATGCAAGATGGCCCTACTTCATATACATGGGTAAATATAGTACAAAAGAACTGGTAATAAATGGCTGTAATTAAAAAGTACATTTCAAATGAGTTTGTAATTATAGGTGGTAATGCATCTCAGTTTTTAAAAGCCGATGGATCGTTAGATAATAGCATCTATGTTACAGGAGGCCCTTATTTACCTGTTGCAGGTGGAATAATGAATGGCCCTACTTATCATGGCAATAATGTAAAGTCATTGTGGGGGTCAGGAAACGAGCTTAGTATTTTTCATGATGGAACAGATGCATATATTGAAAACATAACAGGACGTGTAAAGTTTACGTCTGATATTGAAACTAGTGGTGATGTATATGCTTCAGGAGGAAATTCTACTGAATGGAATACAGCTTACAACGATACTGTAGTATCAGCAGCTGT
>MDSX01096951.1_pt1 | contig 38747 bp, 41 predicted proteins | sample 811141 | NCBI WGS metagenome assembly MDSX01 (sample SAMN05326642, study PRJNA326480) | marine metagenome | isolation source: seawater | place: Atlantic Ocean: South East | collected 2010 | reverse complement strand
AATGGTGGAGAAAACATATATCTCGGCAAGCGAGCTTTTGCGGGATTCTTTCCTGTTGGGCAGGCAAATTATCGAGACGGAGTTTCGTCCAGATTTTATTGTGGGGGTGTGGCGAGGCGGAACCCCGGTTGGCATTGCCGTCCAGGAGTTACTGGATTATGCGGGTATCGTGACTGACCACGTTGCGATCCGGACCTCGTATTACCGCGGTATTGCCGATACGGCAGACGGTGTCCAGGTTCACGGCCTCGGCTATCTCATTAGAAAGTTAAACCGCGAGAACAAGCTGCTGATTGTCGATGACGTGCTGGACTCGGGTAGAAGTATTGAAGCGATCATCGATGAGCTCAAATTGCGCTGCCGGCGTAATCTTCCGGAGGATCTGCGAGTCGCGACAGTCTGGTACAAACCCAACAAGAGTGAAACGGGCCGGGTTCCGGACTTTTATATTCATGAGACGGATCAGTGGCTGGTGTTCCCTCACGAGCTTCAGGGGCTCACAGTTGACGAGGTACAGACCGGCAAGCCGGAAATCGCGGACATCGTCAAAGGGCTCTAAGCCAGGCGATCCCCGTCGAGCGCGATCGCGTTAGGCCGAAAGGTCCCTTGGCAGAGAGACTAGGACCTCAACCCCGGAACTTCCAGGCCGGTTGCGCGCAGATACTGCTCCTTTGTGAAACTCAGCCACCAGCCGCACGATATACAGGCCAAGACCCAGGTGTGTCTTTCGGGCATCCCGGGCGCTTGACACCATTGGGTCGAAAAGGCTGTCGGCGATCTCCGAGGGCAAAGCGGGGCCGTCGTTTGATACCTTGATCTCAAATTCGCTGTCGATAACCCTAAGATTGACCACGATAAGACCGTTTGGCGTCCCGAATGCGATTGCGTTGTCAATCAGTTTGTCCAGCAGTTGGGCGACACGATCGGGAACCCCATGCATCCATGCCGTAGTTGGCACCAAGGTCGCCACGATTCGATGACCAGGATTAGCCGCCTGATAACCGTCCACACAGTTTTGTAACAGCGAGCAGAGGTCGAAGCGCTCCAACTGCTCTTGCTCCTGACTGAGTGCTTCTTTTAAGCTGGCGGCTTCTGTGAGACTCGTGATGATTGAGCGAAGTCGTCCGATCCCGTTTCGGGCCCGCTGCAGATGTTTGTCTTCCGACAGGTCCGCGTGGCTGTACTGGAAATTCTCTAGCGATGAATTCACAACATTGAGCGGGTTGTGAAGCTCGTGGGCCAGAGTATCGGGGAGTCTCTCAAGGTATCGGGTGTATTGGCCCAGGTCATGCAGCATCGAAGAGATACTGCGGGTCAAGCTGCCCAATTCATCGGAGGAGCGCGCCCCAGCGCGGATTTGGTCTTTGAGCAGTCGCCCCTCGGAAGAGGTCGCCTGTTCGGTTTCTCTTTGAAGACGTCCGACGCGATAGGTGAGCCGAGTTGAGAAAATCAAGATCGCAAGCGCCAGGAAGAGGAAGACTGCCAGGAACAGTATGGTGAAGCGCTGGAGCGTGCTGTATTGAAGGGCGAGAAGCTTGTTCGCACTTTGTTTCACCAGTACAGCGCCTTCAATTTCGCCTTGGGCCCAAATTGGCGAAGCGGTAACAATAAGTTTCGCCTCTCCATAGCGGCGCCTTTCAGTGCTGGGCTCGCCTTCTGAGAGAACGCGAGCAAGGATCCGCTGGTCCTCTGCGCTGGACTCATCAGGCATGTCTGCGAGTCCTCGAGTCGGGCTTCTTAGGATCCAGTCAAAGAACTGGATAATCTGCTCTTGAAGACCCTGAAAGACTGAGACTGCCTCAGCTTGCTCAATCCGGAACGCCTCTCTCGCCGGTGGGATGATAGATCCGATCTGAGCCCGAACGCGGTAAGACTGATCCCAAACCGTTATGTTGGCCTCCGAGATGTAAAGCGGCTGGATCAACTTGGCCAGTTCCGGCGTCACGAGTCGAACGCTGCCAAAATCATAGGATCCAGGCTCCGGCTCGGTACTGATGATTTGAGCAACGGAGCGATCGTCTGGATCGTCGACGTCGACAATTTCGAACTTGAGTCGGGCACCTATTCCGAGCAGATCCCTGGGAATCCGGAGTTTCGCCGCGTAACCACCGGCAAGCGGTTCAATGGATCCTGAGATATCCCGCAGTGCTTCGCCATCGACGACATCGCGCCAGTTGGCGCGCATGAGATAAACGCTGAATCGGCCCGGGTCTTGAGCGGTCAACAAATAACGAAGAATCTCACCATTGTTGCGCTGGATCGTCATTCGGATCTGGTCGTTAGTGTCGAGCGAGAGGAGGCCAGGATCACGATAGACCACCACGTCATCGTGGATTTCAAAAAAAGCAAAAACCGCATCCTGGTTCAGCGCGAGTCCGTGACGCACGATGAGTGAGTCCGGCCGATAGCTTGCCCCGCATTCAAAAAGGCCAGACCCCGAGAAATGGGTGAGGGGGCCGACAGCAGAGGCCCAGATTTCTGGTGGGGCGTCGATCGCCAAAGGGTCGGTGATCTCAGACAACAAACTCGTTAGGGGACGACCGATTAACTCAGGGACCCCTATCTCAGGGTCAAAAAGGTCCGTTCTATTGCCGAGGATGCTGGAGATTCCTTGCGTGGTGAGCTCCAATGCTTGCTCTTGCCCTTCAAGAAGGAACTTCTCCATTTCTCGGACAGATTCATAGCCCATCCAGGGGATAACGAGGAGCAGACCGACAAGAAGGAGAAGCTTGGTGCGAATCTTGAGCCCTTTGCGAATCTGGAGATTCCCCGGCCCAGTTCTGCCGCGGGAAGACGATACAGTTCGGGGGCCAACGAGGGAGTTCACTCGTAGTCGGGCTCCCACTTATAGCCGGTTCCATGAACGGTCTGGATTCGATCAAAATTTGGATCAAGCGTTCTGAACTTGTTTCGGACGCGGCGAATGTACCCGTTGATCGTGTTGCGCTCGACCAGGCCCTGGCGCGTCACATCACTTAGCGCATCGTAAGTGCGGACATGTCCAGGGTTTCGGGTGAGGGATTCGATAATCCAGAACTCAGTAAGGGTCAAATTGACGGGCTCACCTTTCCAGTGAATCAGCATACTCTTCTCGTTGACTTCCAATGAGCCTACTGCCACGTTGCTGTCCGGAGTAGGCGGGGTTTGGAGTTGTTCGGATATGCGGAGCAGGGCGTGCACACGTGCGACCAAAAACTCGAGGCTGACGGGTTTGGTGATGTAATCCCATGCGGTCATTCTCTGGGATGAGATCCGGTCGGCATCGCTGTCGCGAGCGGTCAAAAAAATAATTGGGAGGGTGGGGCTCAAATTTCGCAACTGCATACAGAGGTCAAAGCCGCCGTCCATGTCTTCGCCTAACATAACGTCCAGGAGCGCGAGATCGGGTAATTCGCGGTCGAACCCAGCTTCAGCGCTGGGCCGATCAGGGAAAGCACGGACTTCGTAGCCGTGAGCCGTCAACACGTCGCTATAGTTTTCACGTTGATCAGTATCGTCTTCAACGATAGCAATAACAGTAGCCATTAATGATCTCAGGACCGGTGGGTGTTAAAGCCAATATAGTAGGGGAATGGCTCCAGCGCAGTCAAAGAAACACGAACTTGCCATTCTTTTGCCATAGGTTCTCCTACCGAATACCCCTTGTAAGGTCTAACATGGGTTCACCTAAGCAAATGAAGAGTGTTGGCCATGAGCAAGATGGTTTTTGTTCCCTTATCGGACGAGATGATCTACGAGCACCCTGAGCTTATCAAGGGGCCTATCGGGGCATTTGCGCCCAAGAGCGTTAGTTTTCCCAATTCAACGTGTATTGGAGAAAAGCGTGAGCACTACTCGCTTGAGAAAAAACATCAGGTTAGTGCGATGGACGGCGAAGTAGGGTGGGCATCAGATTGTGACAGAGCCGGTACTCGTACCTAGAAACGCGCTCCTCGTTATACGAGAGCGATAGGAAGGGCAAAATCGTTCTCCAGACCTTGCAATAAAAAAGGGCAACCACGCATGGTTGCCCTTTTAAGACAAGTAAACCGTGGCGAACCCCGCGGTTTTTTAGTTTCGGAGCGATCCCGCTTCCGGGGTGTCTCTTCCCGGCCTTACCGGACGGGTGGTCGCCGGGCGAAGGCGAGGTGTCGTGGCCCTGTCCCCAACGGTCGAATTTTCGGTATCCATATCGACGGAACCTTTAAAGCTGCAGCCATCCTCCAAGACAACACGAGGCGCGCGGATATCGCCTTTGACCTTGCCTGAGGGGCTGATAATCACCTGTTCGCTGCCGTAAAGCTCGCCCTTTACTTGCCCGTCGACACGAATGATGCGGGCGTTGATGTTGGCGGTTACTCGGCCGTTCTCGCTAACAACCAGGTTGTTGTCTTTGAAGTTGACCGTTCCTTCAATTGAACCATCTACGACGAGGTCTTCCTCTCCTGTGACGTCCCCATGAATCACGATGGAGGGCCCGATTGTCGCGGGTTTACGGGAACCTGTCTTCGGCGAAGAGCTGGCCTTAGCGGTTGTGGAGGTTGGGGCTTCATCAGCTCCAGCACTGGCTGCGTCAATTTCCTTTTGTGACATGTCGGTATCAAGTTCCTCGGCCGTTATAGTTAAAAGGCCCCTAGAAAGAGCCTATTGACGGGCTTCTGCCGCCCGCTACTTAGGGAATTGTCGCTGAGCGGGGCGATAGGGTCAATCTCGCTGCGAAATGCGCTGGCCGTCGGCGCAAATCGGACTTAACATAATATACATTATGCGTAACAATATAGCGGAGCCGCCACAAAGACCAGGTAATCAGGCTATCTATTGGCGCAGCTGAAGAGACGAAAAAAGTTCCTTGTCGTGAGCGCTGCCAGTTCTGCAAACTCTAGTCCACGCAGCTCAGCCAGGTACTCTGCCGTGTGCTTTACGAAGGCTGGCTCATTACGCTTCCCCCTGAACGGCACGGGCGCGAGGTACGGTGCATCCGTCTCTACCAGCATCCTGTCGAGCGGAACTTTGCGAGCCACTTCGCGAAGCTCCTCCGCATTTTTAAACGTCACGATCCCCGAAAAAGAGATATAGAAACCAAGATCCAAAGCGCCCTTTGCTGTCGGCCAATCCTCCGCGAAACAGTGCATGACGCCGCCAGCTTGAGACGCCTGCTCATTTTGCATGAGCTCCAGAGTCTCTCTCGCGGCATGGCGTGTATGGATGATAAGCGGCTTTTCGGTCTGCCGAGCCGCTCGAATATGCCGAGAGAATCGCTCTTTTTGCTTGCGCGCGTCACAGTCGTCCCGATAGAAGTCGAGGCCAGTCTCGCCGATCGCCACGACCTTGGGATCCGAGGCGAGTGTCTCAAGCTGCTCCTGTAAGGGTTCCTCGTTCGGCTCCAGTTGAGTGTTAGGGTGAACGCCGACGCTTGCTGAGATGTGTTCGGAGCGATTCGCAACTGCAAGAACCCGGTGAAAATCCGCAAGATTTACACAAACGCAAAGCAGATGACCAACGTCAGCCGAAAATGCGCGTTCAAGCACCCCTGAGAGGTCTTCACCAAAATCCGGGAAATCGACATGACAATGAGAGTCGACCAGCATCGCAGTTCCTTTTTGTTGAGATAAAGCGCGGTCAAAGTGTGTGGGTTGCAGCCGATTGTTGAGTTGCCTCAACAACCAACTCTTCGATCCGATCCTTCAATTTCGCCCCGTCCTGACCCTTAAATTGAACGCCAACGCCCTTGGTCCGGCTGCTTTGGGCCCCTGCTGGCGTCATCCAGACAACGGTCGCGGCAAGCGCATACTGCTCCTCCCCTAGGAGCTTAACAACGAGAAATACTTCATCACCCATCCCGTATTCGTTGGGAGTCGGAACGAATAGCCCAGCATTCCTTAAGAACGGCATAAAAGCGGCCCGTAGGGTACGCAAATCGTTGATAGACACCGACAGGACACGAGGCCGTGCTTTTTTTTGAGAGCTTGGTTCGGACATCTTGATACTCTATTCGGAAAAGACTCAGATTCGAGCGTGCTCTTCGCACACCCACGCGCAAATATCCTCGAGAGCAAGCTGTTCGTCAACTGCAGAGCCCACGGTCTCCCTCGCTGAACCGAGTCTTTGAAACGCGCGAATGGAAAAGCCGAGGTCGCGGAAAAGGCCCCCTGCCGAGGCTTTAGCCCCTTTTCGAACAGACTCGCGAACGGTTTGCAGAGAGAGATTCTGTAATATGTGTAGAGCTCGGTCGACCCCAACTTCTCCACAGAGTCTGGCCAGTGTCAGGCTATCGGGGGTTTTATGGTTTTTCCCCATACAGTAGGCTACAAGAGTGGTCATGGCTGCCACGCTCCCGTTCGAAAGGAGTTCATCTATCGTGATCGGCCCGAGGCCAGAAACCAGCAAAGTTGAGAGATCCTCACTTTCTGGTTCGTGTCGCGCACGAAGCCAGGCTAAAGCATCATTCACGTTGGGCGCGGGACATTCAATTCGAATGCAGCGGCTGTGAATGGTTGAGGGCAGTCGATAGGGGAAGCTCGTCACTAAAATGAAGTGGGTTTCCCCTGCTGGCTCCTCGAGCACTTTCAGCATAGCGTTCGCGGCATTGCGATTCAGCGCATCTGCTGCCAAGACCAACGCGACTTTCCTCCCCCCCAGGCGACTCGTTTCCAATAGCGACTCGGACAGCAGCCGAGCGCCGTCTACACTGATAAAGTTGCTTCGTTTGCGTTTCTGACTTGATTGCTCTGCATCAAGGTATCGTTGCGCGTGGCTAAGTAAGGCGGGATGGCAGTCTTCGGCCAGCACTTCCGGCATTAACAGGTGAAGGTCAGGATGCACGCTGTTGGAGAGCAGGTGGCACGATTGGCACGAACCGCAGGCACGGCCCTGGCCCGGCTGCTTGCAAAGCATCTGTGTAGCCAGGTCGAGACCCAGGAGATACTTGCCGATCGCCGGTGGCCCGGAAACCAACAGGCCGTGATGCCTGTGATCACTGCCCAGCAGTTTTTCTCTGGTAGCGACAAGCCAGGGAAGGTCCGCTGAGTCAATCAATCGAAACCCCAAATCGCTCGTTCACCAGCAACTTTATATTGCTATTGAGCTCGTCAACCGCCTGGCTGGCGTCGAGGTTGACTACCCGTCCTGCATCTATCTTAGCGATATGGTGATAGGCGGCCCGTACCCGTTCCTTAAATGCAGACTCCTCAGACTCGAAACGGTCGTGGCTGGCACCGCGTCCCCCGGTTCGTCGAATGCCGGCATTAATCCCGAGGTCTAGCAGTATGGTCAGGTCCGGCTTGAGACCTCCAGTCGCGATTTCCTCTAGTGAGGCGATGAGCGAATGCGGCAGGCCTCGCCCCCCGCCCTGGTAGGCGTAACTGGCGTCTGTGTAGCGGTCGCAAAGGACCCAACGGCCTGACGCTAGCGCTGGCTCAATAACTTCCTTGGTATGGTGGGATCGAGCGGCAAACATCAGCAACACCTCTGTTTCAGCATCTATAGAACTCGCATGATGCAACACCCAGTTTCTGATCTCTTCTGCGAGTTTCGTACCACCAGGCTCGCGGGTAACCAAAGGTTTTTGACCGGCAGTGGTTAGGGCCTGTGCAAGGAGTTCGATCTGAGTGGTCTTTCCGGCGCCATCTCCTCCTTCGAAGGTGATAAACCGACCTCTCATAAGCCGTTTGATGGTTTCTCACCGACGATATTTCTTGACGGCACGGTTGTGCTCCTTCAGTGTTCTAGAAAACTCATGTGAACCGTCCCCCTTTGCCATGAAATACAGATCCTCGGTCTCTAAGGGGTTAACTGCCGCGAGCAGCGCTGCCCGCCCGGGCAGAGAGATGGGGCCAGGCGGCAAGCCATTGCGAGTGTAGGTATTGTACGGTGTATCCTTCTTAAGATGACTCCTCTTTAGCGGCCCCTTGAAGTTCGACCCTAAACCGAATATCACCGTGGGGTCAGTCTGGAGTCGCATTTTCAAACGAAGCCGGTTGTGGAAAACGCCGCTGATTCGGGGCATCTCAGATTCAAGCATCGCTTCTTTTTGGATAATCGATGCAAGAATGAGTGCTTCGTAGGAATCGTTCAAGAGCAGGTCAGCAGCGCGCGCGTCCCAAGCGCTGGTGAGCTCCTCCTGCATTTTCGTTGCCGCACGGCCAAGAACGTTAAGGGCGCTGTCCCCTCGCAGAAAGAAATACGTCGACGGGAAGAATGCTCCTTCAACACTGGGCGCGTTCAAGGACAGATGATCTCCCAGGACGGGATCTGAGAAGTCGGCAAGAGTGTTGATCAGCATCTTTTCCTGTCCGAGCCGATCCCTGAGTTGGGAAAATCTCAAACCCTCGACGATAGTCAGTTTTCGCTGATGAACATCCCCCCTGCTGACCTTCCCCAGGATCTGTGCAGGGTTGGTTTTTTCAGGGATAAGGTATTCCCCTGTCTTGAATGTTCCAGAGGTTCCGCTGAGAACTGCCCAAGCAAGTACAGGCCAGCGGGATCCGGCGAATCCTTCTGAAACCAGTTGGGTTGCTAAAGAGTGGGCTCCGGTGCCGGGAGTGACGACCAGAAACTGCTCAGCCTGGTTTATCGGCGTACGAATCGTCTGATAAAGAAAGATCAGCGAGACGCCAACACAACTTAGTGCGACTGCTGCGAAAAGACTGGCAAAACACCACAGGTACCATCGTCGTCTATGACCCTTAATCTTCACGAGCGGCATGTCGCGTTGAACCGAGGGGCTTGAAGATTAGTATAGAGAGAATACCAAGGTCCCGTTTGTGCCGCCGAAACCGAAAGAGTTCGATACCGCAGTGTTGACAGCGACATTTCGCGCCTCATGAGGGACATAGTCGAGATCACAGTCAGGGCTAGGTTCATCAAGATTGATGGTGGGGGGAATGGTCTGATGATGAAGACTCAGAACCGAAGCAACCGCTTCGACCCCTCCCGCCGCTCCAAGGAGGTGCCCAATCATCGACTTGTTTGAGCTAACCAGTAGGTTGTGAGCGTGGGACTCGAATACCGACTTAATCGCAAGGGTTTCAGCGAGGTCGCCCAGAGGGGTGGATGTCCCATGTGCGTTGATATAGCCGACCGCGGTAGGACTCAAGCTTGCGCTATTCAGCGCGTTCCTCATACAGCGTGCGGCTCCCTCTCCTCCTGCTGCAGGTTGGGTCATATGATGCGCATCCCCGCTCATGCCATATCCCACGAGTTCTGCATAAATTCGTGCGCCTCGGGACTTTGCGTGGTCAGCGGATTCCAGGACCAGTGTTCCAGATCCCTCTCCCATCACGAAACCGTCTCTTCCCTGATCCCACGGCCGGCTCGCTGTCTGGGGGGAATCGTTGCGGCGACTTAGCGCCTTCGCCGCCCCAAAGCCTGCCATAGAGGTCGGGGTAATCGCAGCTTCTGTGCCGCCCGCGATCATCACCTCCGCATCTCCGAGAGCGATCATGCGGGCTGCCTCGCCTATCGCATGGGTCCCGGTCGTGCAGGCGGTCACGACGGCGAGATTTGGACCTTGCAGGCCGAGCATGATTGAAAGATTGCCGGACACCATATTGATGATGCTGCTCGGGATATAGAACGGGGAGACTTTTCGAGCACCCTTCTCCGCCAACAAGTGAGTCGTGGTCTCGATCGTTTCAAGACCGCCGATTCCCGCCCCGATCAGCACCCCTACCTGGGTTCGATCCGTGCGGTCAAGATCAACGCCGCTGTCGTCGAATGCCTCCAAGCCTGCGCAAAGGCCTAACTGAATAAAGCGATCCATCCGCCTTGCTTCCTTGGCGGCAAGCCGGCTCTCAGGATCAAAGTCATCTGCCTGCCCTGCTATCTGGCAGCTCAGACCGTCTGGATTAAACCGACTGATCGAAGAAATTCCGCTGCGCCCCGCGAGAAGGCCGTCCCACGTGGTTTTCGCATCGGGACCCAAAGGAGAAATACATCCAACGCCGGTGACAACAACCTGTCTGAGGTTATGCATCTTGACCGCTACTCCACGCTCTTTAGCAAAAACAAAAAAACAAAGCCGCCGGGCGCCGGGCGCCGGGCGGCTTTAGTCTCATTCTATTTTAGGAAGCCTTCAGATGTTTCAGCCGCTGGCACTAGCCTGAATGAATTCGACCGCCTGCTTTACCGTGGTTATCTTCTCTGCCTCGTCATCCGGGATCTCGGCATCGAACTCTTCCTCAAGCGCCATCACAAGTTCCACTGTGTCCAGGGAATCAGCCCCGAGATCATCCACAAATGATGCGTCGGGAGTTACCTGATCTTCGCTTACGCCAAGTTGTTCAATGACGATTTTTTTGACGCGATCTTCAACACTGCTCATGAGCTTTCTAGCCTCCTGGGTTGGAATACTTGCGCCGGGTAATGTGATTGATACCGGCTGGTGAGCGGATTATAAGCCCGCCTACTGGAAGCGGGATTAAACCGTATTAGGTCCTTTAAGTCCAATAAATCGGGTGCTTGCGTCCCGGACTAAGCGGCGCTAGACCCTAAATTGATTACTGAAAAAGATACGCAAGACCAATGAGATAGGGAATGTTCTTCAAGAAGACATGTGCATTCCGCCATTAACGTGCAGCACCTGACCGGTGATGTACGAGGCATCATCAGAGACCAGAAATGCGACAGCCTTTGAAATATCCTCTGCCCTGCCTAATCGCGCAAGAGGAATGGCTTCCAGTAATTTAGTTCGCTGGTTTTCCGGCAGCGCCGAAGTCATGTCGGTGTCAATAAAGCCCGGAGCAACCGCGTTTACCGTAATACCTCGTGAGGCGATCTCTAGCGCGAGAGATTTCGTAAATCCGATCAGCCCTGCTTTGCTGGCTGCGTAGTTGGTCTGTCCGGCATTACCTGTGGCGCCAACCACAGAGGACAGGTTGATAATTCTGCCATACCGCGCCTTGGTCATGCCTTTAAGGCAGAGCTTTGTTAAAGCAAAGACGGACGCGAGATTCGTGTTAAGAGTGCGTTCCCACTGTGATGGTTTCATGCGCATCAACAGGTTGTCTTCAGTCACGCCCGCATTGTTGACCAGGACGCTAATCGGACCAAACTCGTCGGTTATATCTTTTATGAGCGATTCAACTTGCTCCGAGTCGTTAACTTCTAGAACAGCGCCTCGACCCTCAGCCCCGGTGGCCCTCAAGTCGTTGGTTACCTTTTCCGCACCCGCTGTTGATGTCCCTGTACCGATCACTGTGTGGCCTTTCGTTGCCAGTTCTATAGCAATCGCGTTGCCGATGCCGCGGCTGGCGCCCGTGACGAGGCAGATCTGAGGCATGGTTTTGTTCCTTGAATTTTAAATTTTTACCAACATGCTGCCCCAGGTGAATCCCCCACCGAAGGCTTCGAAAATCACCTGGTCACCGGATCGAATCCGTCCATCCCTGACCGCGGTATCAAAGGCCAGAGGGACAGACGCAGCTGAGGTATTCCCATGCTTGTCGATTGTAACAACCACCTGATCCATGCTGAGGTCTAGCCGTTTGGCGATGGCTTTAATAATTCGGATATTGGCTTGGTGTGGCACCAACCAGTCAATCTCCCCTTTCTCAATTCCGTTTGCGTCAAGAATCTCTATCACTGCATCCCCAAGCGTTGAAACCGCCCACCGGAATACTTCTTTCCCCTGCATCTCGGTATAGGCCCGTCCATCCAACACCTCTTGATAGGCCGTCGATACACCAACGGGCACGCAGAGTAAGTCTTTAAAAGCGCCATCCGCATGAATGTGGCTGGAGAGAATTCCTGGTGACTCTGATGCTTCAATCACCATGGCGCCGGCACCATCACCAAAGAGAACACATGTGGTTCTGTCTTCCCAGTTCAGTATCCGGGAGAATGTCTCGGCCCCCACGACCAGGGCACACCGACTGGCCCCTGTCGCAACATATCGGTAGACCACATCAAGTGCGTAAAGAAAGCCGGCGCAAACTGCCTGGACGTCGAACGCGGGACACCCGTGGATGCCTAATCTCTGCTGCAGTAGGCAGGCGGTACTCGGAAAGACTTGGTCCGCCGTGGTAGTCGCCACCACAATCAGATCGACGTCCGAGGGAGCGCGCCCCGCACTTCGAAGCGCTTCTCGCGATGCAGCGAGCGCCAGGTCAGAAGTGAATTCTCCTTCGGCCGCTATATGTCTCTGGCGAATGCCGCTTCTCGAGTAAATCCAATCCTCGGTAGTATCGACGATCCCCTCCAGATCCTTGTTGGTGAGGACTTTGGCGGGGAGATAGGATCCCGATCCGGTGATGCGGGCGGAGAGCGTCATGACACGTCGGCTTGTCTCATAGCGGCTAAAGATACTTCCAGGTCATGTCTGATATGCCCGATGAGATCTTTTTTAGCTGCTAGCCGTGCGGTGTCGATGGCATGAGAGAATGCGACTCCATCCACATTGCCATGACTTTTAACGACGGTTCCGTTCAATCCCAGTAAAACCGCGCCATTGTAGGTACGATGATCAAAGCGATTTTTGAACGCCTTGAGAACAGGCGCCGCGATCAGCGCGGAGAGGCGAGTCAGCAGATTCCGCTCGAATTCTTCGCGGATAACTTGAGTCAGCATCTGCGCCAAGCCCTCACTAGTTTTAAGTGCGACGTTTCCCGCGAAACCATCGGTTACGATCAATTGGACAGTGCCGTTGAAGATATCATCACCCTCAACGTAGCCCACATAATTAAGCGAGCTAGACTTTAATCGCTTGTTGGCGGATTTAATCACTTCGCTGCCTTTGATTTCTTCACTTCCGACATTTAGCAGTCCAACGCTGGGGCGTTCAATTCCTTCGATCGTTCTGACCATGCTTTCACCCATTAGGGCAAACTGCATGAGAATCTCCGCGGGGCTGTCGATGTTTGCCCCAAGATCAAGCATGTGCAGATGGCCGCGGGTTCGAGGCAGTGTCGAGATAATTGCCGGCCGGTCGATATTTGAAAGAGTCTTCAAAACGAAACGTGCCGTGGCAACCAGCGCTCCAGTATTGCCAGCACTGACACAGGCGTCGACGTCGCCAGATCCAAGGAGGTTCAGCGCAACGCGCATTGAGGAGTCTTTCTTGAATCGAAGCGCCGAAGCGGGCGACTCGTGCATATCCACGGACTCGGTCGTGTGCACGATCTCAATTCGATGCGAATCCATGGACGGATCGAGCGCTGCGAGGGTGCGTTTTTCGTCTCCAACCAGAACACAGTGAAGGTCGGGGTGGCGTTTCAGTGCAATCCCAACCCCTGTAGCGGTCACCTGCAAACCGCGGTCCCCACCCATCATATCGATGGAGAGCCTCAATCGGTCTTTGGAAGGCACGCTTTCCAGACGAAAACCCCTCGGTGGGGGTCAGCAGAAAATGCTTAGGCTTCCGATTCCGGTTCCTGGATTACTTTCCGGCCACGATAGTAGCCGTCAGCGGTCACATGGTGTCGTCGGTGCAACTCACCCGTTACGGGGTCAGTGGACAAAGTTGTCTTATCAAGGCCGTCATGAGAACGGCGCATTCCGCGCTTCGAAGGTGTCTTTCTATTTTGCTGTACGGCCATGTCTGTACTCGCGAGTTCGAAAAAGTGCCTATTCGGCTTAAAATAGCCGAAACGTAATTTAACAAAAGGGGTGGGTAGAAGCTGAACGCTTCAATCGCAGCCCGGTAATTGTAGTGGTATTAATGTTTTCATGTCAAAAAAGCAGCCTACCCCTTTCCTCACTCTCGCCTCCACTTCGCCGTTTCGCAAGGAACTGCTGAAAAGGCTGGGAATGCAATTTAGCGTAGCTGCCCCAGGTGTCGATGAGACCGCCAATCCCGGGGAGGATGGGCACGCCCTGGCCTTACGGCTATCGATAGCAAAAGCCCAAGCGATCGCGGCAACATCGCGAGCGGGCCTGGTTATTGGTTCCGACCAAGTCGCCGTCCTTGGAAACGAGATTCTCGGTAAACCCCGGGATCGCGCAGACGCGATTCGACAAATCACCTTGTCGTCGGGCCGCGAAATGCATCTCTATACGGGCCTCGCTTTGGCAAACGCTGCGACAGGGGTAGTCCAACAAGATGTGGTTAGCTACCGTGTGTTCTACCGGACGCTGTCTCTTCGGCAGATCGAGCAGTACCTGGATCTCGATGAGCCTTACGGTTGCTGCGGGAGTCTCCGGGTGGAAAGCCTTGGCATTGCTTTGTTGAAGGAACTGAGCGGGCCTGATCCAACCGCTCTGATAGGCTTGCCTTTAATCTCTCTTGTCGAGATGCTTAAGATCGAAGGTGTTGATGTTTTGGACTCTGGTCAATCAACGAACCTGCAGACCTGAAAGGCCCAGAGTTTTCGCAATACTGACGCCGAGTTGCTCGAAGACGGCTGACCGCCAGTCTCGCTGCACTGAAAAATCAATAATGGTGGGTGCATTCAAAATTCCTTCAGCCACCTCGGTCAGCGACGCAGTGCCGTCCGCCAGTCCTAGATGAACCGCATCCCGGCCGCTCCAGACACGCCCGGAAAAAACGTCAGGGTCCTCTTTCAGCCGAGCGCCCCTGCCTTGCTGCACCGCGTAAATGAATTGGGAGTGGATATCGTCAAGAATCCCTTGAAGTATTTGTTCTTCTTCAGGTTTCGCCGGCGAGAACGGGTCAAGCATAGCTTTTCGCTCACCGGCAGTGATCAGGCGCCGTTCGATACCAAGCTTATTAAGCGTCTCAACGAACCCGAAGCCGCCAGATACAACGCCAATGGATCCAACAATACTTGCCGGATCGACATAGATTTCATCTGCTGCGGCAGCAATATAGTAAGCGCCTGATGCACCGATATCAGAGATCACGGCAATCAGGGGAATCTGGGGGTACGCTTGTTTCAATCCACGGAGCGTGCGGTAAACTTGGCCTGACTGGACAGGACTGCCCCCGGGACTGTTGATTAGGATCACCACACCTGCTGTCCCCTCTGCGCTGAACGCATCTTCAAAGCTGGATGCCAGGTCCTGCGCCATATTTTCCTGATCAAGACCAATAAGGCCTGAGATCTCGATCACCGCTGTGTAGGTTAACGGCTGATGTTCGGGCTCAATCAGGAACCAAGTCAGACTGCTGCCAGCGATCAGGAGTACAGCAGTAAACGCCCAGACCCGGAACCAGCGACGGCGACTGCGGTCTCTCCGAAGTTCCCGGGTCAAAATCTCAACCAGTCTTTCCAGTTCCGTAGGGTTCTCCGATTTCATTTTCGACTTCCCGGATTCAACTGATGGCGTTTTGGGCTCTGTCATCTGTTCAACTTTTTCCAATTCAAGGAGTCTGGTTCGAGACCAGACTGTAATTCAGGTCAGTTAGGTAAACCAGACCACCCTCCTCCGTAACGGAGAGAGGAGGCAGCCCTACCCCGTTGCACGGCCCCCCTTTGCAGGCACCCGATTGCGGGTCGTAGAGTGCCCCATGGGTTGCACAGATCAGCAGGCGGGCGTCCAGATCAAAAAACTCTCCGGGCGACCAATCCAATTCCATATCGCGATGGCCACATCTATTAAGAAATGCTGAGATGCCTGCAGTAGAGCGTACTGCGAAAGCGGGCCGATTCTCACCATCTCTTTGCACTTCGAACCGCAATCCGGTCCCTCCAACATCCAAATCTTCAGATCGGCAGAGGAAGTGTTTCTGTGGGATGTTATCGGGTTCCACCTTAAACCTCTTCGCGAAGTTGGGTCAGTACCGACAGAAGTGAATCTGGAAGCGGAGACTGCACCCTCATGGCTTTCTTGGTTTTTGGATGAACGAAAGATACGTGAGAGGCGTGCAAGAACTGTCGAGTCAGCCCGATTCGCCGCAGGTCTTTATTTTGCTCCTTTTCTCCATAGATTTTGTCTCCCGCCACCGGCATTCCTTCTGCGCTTGCGTGTGCTCGGATCTGATGAAGACGCCCCGTGGTAAGTGCGATCTCTAGGAAAGAAAAGTTCTTGAAAAGCTCTATTGGTGAGAAGGTGCTCTGAGCAAACCGTCCGCTTTCTGACACCTGTGAACGTTTTTCCCCTATTTTGGGTCTTACCGTTTCAAGCGGCCGGTTGATAATTCGAGATTTTCCCCGCCAGCGCCCACAGAGAAGTGCCTGATAGACTTTTTTCACCCTCTGGCGGGAACCGGAGGCTTGCAACTGTGAATGCATTGCCAGTAACGCCTCCCGAGTTTTGGCGAGCATCAGGATTCCTGAGGTCTCCTTATCAAGCCTATGAATCAACTCCAGATAGTCAGGCGAGGCGATCCGTAACTGTTGGATAACGCTTGTCTTTTGCCCGGTGCCTCCGTGAACGGCGATACCCGAGGGTTTATCAATAATCAGGAGATCTCTGTCCTCATGCAAAATTTGAGGGAAGAAACGCCGATCAGTCGAGGTTTCTTCTGCCTGGTGGAGATCGGCAAGCCTTAAGGGAGGGATCCGTACCCGGTCTCCAGAACCGACCCTCGCAGCGGCGCGCGAACGCCCGCCGTTGATCCTGACCTGGCCATCTCGAATGATTCGGTAAATGTGGCTTTTGGGGACACCCTTGAGCTCGCGAATCAGGAAATTGTCCAGCCTCTGTCCCGACTCACTATCAAGAATGACTCGGGTGCGAACTTTAGATTTGCCAGTTGTGTCCAAAAGATCAAGTTGGTTCAATAAATGTTTGTAAAACCGTAATTTTTTCGGTAGACTGCAGGAGCCTTGTCGGAAAAATCGCAGACCAGTAAGGTCATGCGCCGTCGTAAGCGGCGCCGGACAGTCGAATCGGGATGCAAAAGTGCAATCCCGGGGAACCTTACCCCAAGTCAATAAGGAGCGCATCTAGCGCGTTAAGACTGCCCCTTAATTTGCGTCCCGATACGGAGGTGTCCGATTGGAGTTTGGGCGCCCTGGCGAACAGGATATCGTCTGCATGGGGCCATGCAGACTGCCGGCAGCGCGACTGCCCTCACACAGGGCCCACGCGCGGTTTTAGGCGAAGGGAAAACATCCCATCGTATGGGAGTTGTAAGCAAGGATCGGTATACCCCGATCAAGCTGATGGATCGAAACTGATCCGCTGGGCTCCGCTGTGCAGTGCTGCGCTCTCTCTTCTAATGTTCGTCTACCCCGTATCGCTTGCGCCTGTGATTTCCCCAGGGCGGAAGAATTAATCCGTTGGTCTCTGCGCGGAATTAATGGCCGGAGTGCCATTCAGACCCAGGGCCGACACATACGGGAAAAAAAATGAAAAGAATGCTTTTTAACGCAACCCACCCTGAGGAGTTGCGGGTTGCGATTGTCGATGGCCAGAAGTTGCTTGATCTCGATATTGAGTCCTCAAGTAACGCCCAACGTAAAGGAAATATCTACCAAGGCCGCGTTACCCGGGTTGAGCCCAGTCTTGAAGCCGCATTTGTAGATTATGGTGCCGAGCGACAGGGATTCCTGCCTCTGAAGGAGATCAGCCGATCTGATTTCCGTAATTTCTCTCCGTCGACACCCATGGCTCAGGTCCGAATCAAGGACGTTATTGACGAGGGCCAGGAATTATTGGTGCAGGTTGAGAAGGATGAACGTGGCACCAAAGGGGCGGCGCTCACGACATTTATCAGCCTCGCCGGACGTTATCTTGTTCTGATGCCCAACAATCCGAAAGGCGGCGGTATCTCCAGACGGATTGATGGTGAGGAGCGCTCTGATCTGCGCGAAGCCATGTCGGGTTTGGAATGCCCGTCGGAACATTCGTTGATTGCTCGTACGGCTGGGATCGGTAAGAGCCCTGAGGAACTTCAGTGGGATCTGGACTTCCTTTTGCAGTTATGGGGGGTTATAGCAGAAGCTGCCAACAGCCAGGAGGCGCCTTTTCTGGTTTATCAGGAAAGCAACCTGATTGTCCGAACCCTGCGCGATCATTTGCGGGGAGACATTCAGGAGATTCTGATCGATGAGGACTCGGTATTTGAGCGCGCCTCCCGTTTTATGACGCAGGTGATGCCTCACAACTCCGCAAAGTTGAAGCACTATGAAGACCCCACTCCCCTGTTCTCGCGTTTCCAGATTGAGCATCAGATCGAAAACGCTTATGCGCGGTCAGTCAAGCTGCCGTCGGGAGGCGCACTGGTTATTGACCACACCGAGGCGCTCATTTCGGTGGATGTGAACTCTGCGAGGGCCACCAAGGGTTCCGATATAGAGGAGACGGCTCTGCAGACGAACCTTGAAGCGGTCGATGAACTTGCGCGGCAGATGCGTATTCGCGATCTTGGCGGGTTGATCGTGATTGATCTCATTGACATGAGTTCCACCAGAAATAAGAAAACCGTCGAGAACCGTCTTGAGGAAGCACTCCAGAGTGATCGGGCGCGAATTCAAATGGGGCACATTTCACGTTTTGGCCTGCTGGAGATGTCCCGGCAACGGCTTCGAAGCTCTATCAGCGAATCCAATTACCGCGTTTGTCAGTTGTGCGACGGTACGGGTCAAGTCCGACACGTCACTTCTTCGGCATTAAGTTTCCTTCGGATTCTGGAGGAGGAAGCATTGAAGGAGAATACAGAAGCCGTCTTCGCGGAACTCCCAGTCGATATCGCGACCTTCCTGTTGAATGAAAAGCGTCATGAGGTCAATCAGATCGAGGCCCGCCTTGGGACCCGAATCGTACTGATTCCCTCCCCTGCGCTCCATGGCTCTCAATCCAATATCCAACGACTGAAGAGTGAGGATTTGGATGCGAGCGAAAACATACTCGCGAGCCACAATATCAAGATTGTCTCTGAATCGGAACAACCCGGTGAATACTCACTAAGTCGTCACAAACGGGGTGCAGCCGTCAATCTTGATCAGCTTGACACTCCTCCGCCTCCCCCTCCTCCACCTGCCCAAACCGCCGAAGAGACGAGTCCCGGTTTTTGGGCCAAATTGTGGCAACGTCTCACAGGTAAGACGGAGGAGGCTGAAACTGAAACCCCGGCACGTCATCAGGGTCAGCGCTCTCGAGGACGGTCTGATTCCCGCAGGAAGACCCAGGGTCGGCGGGACGATCGCCGCCGTGATGGCGGTCGGCAAAATCGCAGAACCAATTCTGATTCGAACCGGGGCCGGGGTCAGAACACGCGTTCTGACGCAAAACCACGAACGAATGGGCAGGGCCAAAATAGCGGGCAGGCTGAAGCCGGTAATAAATCGCCGAGGCGTTCTCGCGGCGGTAGAGGTCGCTCGGGCGGTCAGCGCAATGGAAACCGACAGGCTCAGTCAAATCAGCCTGCCCGTTCAGGGGATACCTCTAGCAACAGTTCGGAAAATTCCTCGTCTGTGTCGCCGAGTGCCCCAGCTAGCAAGAACCCCGGAAACGAAAAGACGGGGACAACCGGATAATCGGTTTCTGATGCCCGCCGATCTAGGGGGCGCGTACGAATAGCGCGGCGCTTTCGACGTGGGTCGTATGGGGAAACATATCTGCTACAGCGAGGCTGGCGAGCCGATATCCCCCCGACCCGGTCAGATAAGCCGCATCACGGGCCAGCGTCGCAGGGTTGCAGGAGACATAGGCTAGGGCGTTGGGAGCCGCCTTTGTGCAGATAGTCTTTAACGCTTCAAGAGCGCCGCTTCTGGGCGGGTCAACCAGTACATGGGAAAAAGTCCCGGGATCCCAGTCAGAAAGTGCATCTGAGAAAAGGTCTTGCGCCTCGAACTCGGCATTCGCCACTCCGTTCGCTGCCGCATTCTCCCCGGCTTTTTTAACGAGCGACGCATCGCCCTCAACGCCTAGGACCCTCCCTGCCCGCCTGGCGAGCGCTAACGAAAAGTTGCCTAGCCCGCAAAAAAGATCCAAAACCTGACTATCCTTGTCCGGCGCAAGCCAGTCAACAGCGAGTTCAACGATCAGTTCGTTAATGGCACCATTCACCTGAATGAAATGGGTCACTGAGAATGAAATATTAAGATCGAAGGCTTTCAGCGTGTAAAAGAGCTCCGGTGTTGCGCCGGGGTCTATTGGAGTCGCGGTCTCCGGCCCTTTTTCCTGAGTGTAGATCAGCAACTGCTCCTGGGTGCCGAACCCTCTGAGTATTGTGCGATCGCCCGGGGTGAGGGGCGAAAGATGGCGAAACACGAGTGCGGTGCCATTTTCCCCTGCGGCAACCTCAATCTGGGGAATCCGATCGGGGATGGTTAGTTGACTGATCAGGTCCGCTACCTTTACCAGAACACGGTCTACCGAGGGATGAATGACTGGGCAACTGGAGAGTGGAGTGATAAAACTCTTGTTCCGTTCCCGGAAACCCACAAGGACCCCGCCTTTTTTTGGCACAAGTCGTGCGCCAAGACGAGCCCGACGGCGGTAGGCCCAGGGCTGCGCTTGAAGTTCCAGAATCTTTTCGGGGACGGTAACGCCCGCTCCTTCCAAGTTCTCGACAACGTTGGCTTTCTTAAAACTAAGTTGCTTAGGATATTCTAGATGTTGCAGAGCGCATCCCCCGCACACGCCGAATGCCGTGCAATGCGGAGTTACTCGAGACGCCGAGGGTTCAAGGATTGATTCGGCGACTCCGAGTGAGTAAGAGCGCTTTCCTCCGGTCGGTCGGACGACGACCTTCTCATCCGGTAGTGCACCTTCGACAAACCAGACTTTTCCATCGACCCGAGTCACCCCGCGACCATCATGGGTGAAGCCCTCAATCCTTGCTTCGAATGGTTCCCGGGGTTTAGGCACCGCCGGTGCCATCCAGCCACTGACTCAGGAACTCCTGGAGGTGACCCTCATCTGCAGCCTTGAGAAGCTCTACGAGACGTTGTTTCTCAGCTGAAAAAGCGCCCTCGTCGAGTAGGCCACGCATTTTCTCAAAATGGAGATAAACCAGGTAAGTATTCAAGACGTCGGTCTCGCAGTATGCCCGTATATCTGAGATCTGACCTTCCTGGAAATACTCCCAGACACGTGCCCCACTCATCCCCATCTTGCCAGGCAATCCAAGCATGAGGGCAACCTCCTCGAGGGAACTGAACGCTCGAGCCTGGTAGCCGGCGAGGATGTCCATCAAGTCCAGATGGCGGGCATGATAGCGGTTCAGGTAATTATTGAACTTAAACTCCCGATTGCGCTCGCCACTTTCCCAGTACAACGGCGCCGCTACCCCATGTCGGAGCGCTCGATAGTGGATAACCGGTAGATCGAAACCATTGCCGTTCCAGCTAATCAGAACAGGTTTGAATTTGTCGATTCCATCAAAGAATCGCTCGAGCAATTCCCGCTCAGATGACTCATCGGAGCCTAGCGACCAGATCTGCAGTTTATCTGGACCCCTCAAGACAGCCGAGATTGCAACGACCCGATGGTGTGGGTGAGAAAGAAAATCTGTTGACCCCGTTTTTTGCATGCGGAGCGTACGCATCGCTCGAGCCACGTCATCGTCGCTCAGTGAGTCCAGGTTGTACAATCGCCGCCCCAGTTCGACGTCGGGCACGGTCTCAATATCAAAAACGAGACTGGTTCCGTTCAGCATGTCCGGGTGCGTGCGTTGTTAATAAATCCACTCATTTCAAGATCACGTCGCAAACTGCCGATACCGTAGGGGCCACCCGCACCGGTTGAGGACTTTGCGCGATCGCCGTGTCAGGATCCTTAAGACCATGCCCCGTGAGCGTGCACACAATAGAAGCTCCCTCTCTGATCCGACCCTCTTCCAGACCCAAGTTTAAGCCGGCAACCGAGACGGCCGACGCCGGTTCGCAGAATATCCCCTCCTTTTGAGCTAGAAATTTCTGTGCGGCAAGAATGGCACTGTCGTCGCAAGCGGTAAACCATCCTCCGGAGTGCTCACGCGCGGATTGCGCCAGGTTCCAGGACTGGGGGTTGCCGATGCGGATAGCCGTCGCGAGGGTCTCAGGTTTGGTAATGGGGCTGCCTGAGACGAAAGGCGCTGCGCCCGATGCCTGACAGCCGACCATGATGGGCAATTTTGTGCTTTCCCCATCACTGTGGTACTCGGAATACCCCATCCAGTACGCGCTGATATTTCCAGCATTCCCAACGGGAAGAAAATGGTAATCGGGAGCGTCGCCAAGCGTATCGACAATTTCAAATGCTGCGGTTTTCTGACCGTGGAGTCGATAGGGGTTTACAGAATTCACCAAGGCGACTGGGGCTTTGTCCGGCATGGATTTGACAATCTCCATCCCGTCATCAAAGTTGCCGGTGATTTGGATGACAGTCGCGCCATGCATCATCGCCTGGGCGAGCTTTCCCATGGCGATTTTTCCATCCGGGATAACCACAAAGGCGTTGATGCCCGCCCTCGCCGCATAGGCCGCCGCCGCTGCAGAGGTATTTCCTGTCGAGGCGCAGATGACTGCTCCGCTGCCTTCATGGACAGCCATCGTTAACGCGACGGTCATGCCGCGGTCTTTGAACGAGCCGGTCGGGTTTGCTCCATCGATTTTTGCGAAGACTTCTATTCCTCTCTTGGGATCACACAAAGAATTCAATCGCACCAAAGGGGTACTTCCCTCATTGAGGCTGATGGCGAGCGCATCGTCAGGAATCGGCAGTCTTTCGCGATACCGTGCAATCAGTCCTGTTTCGGCGGTGTTTTGCATAAGTTCTTGAGCCCCTATCGCTCTAATCGGGCGTTTCTACTCGGACCCGAACAATCGGCGCTGCATTCGCTTCCAATGTTTCAATCATTTTCGTTGCGTTGGCGATATCGGCTTCTTTCGCATCGTGGGTAACAATAACGACCGGAACCACACCCTGTTCATCACCGAAGCCCTTTTGACTGATGACTCTAATGCTGACGTGACGTTCCCCAAGAATACGGGTCACCTCGGCGAGGACTCCGGGTCTGTCCTGTACCGTCAGCCGCAGATAGTGCGCACAGGAAATTTCCGTGATCGGTCGCATTCTCGGGTCAGCGAGTTGGTGGGGTTGGAATGCCAGGTGAGGCACCCGGTTCCCAGGATCAGATGTCAAGGTCCGAACAACGTCGACCAGGTCTCCGACAACCGCTGATGCTGTGGGCTTTGCGCCCGCGCCTGCGCCATAGAGCAAGGAGTCACCCACCGCATCCCCGCGAATGCGAACGGCATTCATGACTCCCGAAACATTCGCCAACAGCTCATCTTTCTCAACAAGACAGGGATGTACCCGGAGGTCAAGATGACCGCTATCAGAGCGCGCGATGCCGAGGTGCTTGATTCGATACCCAAGCTCATCAGCGTAAATGATGTCCTGGTAACGTAACTGCTCTATTCCTTCTATGTAGATCGAATTGAAGTCAAGAGGGATGCCGAATGCTATTGAGGCCAGAATCGTGAGCTTATGCGCCGCATCAACTCCGCCCACGTCAAAGTAGGGATCGGCTTCTGCATAACCTAGCCGCTGTGCTTCGGTCAGCACCGCATCGTAGTCCAGCCCCTGCTCGTGGATCTGCGTCAGGATAAAGTTGCACGTCCCATTCAGGATACCCGCCAAACTGTCGATCCTGTTGCCCGCAAGGCTCTCCCTGACTACCTTGATCACAGGAATCCCCCCGGCGACCGCCGCTTCAAAGGCTATGACCAATCCTGCCTGTGAAGCTTGCTCAAAGAGTTCATTTCCGCGGGTGGCAATCAACGCCTTGTTCGCGGTTACGACGTGCTTGCCGTTCTTCAGCGCGGTTGAGACGACTTCGTAGGCCTCGTCTTCACCCCCCATCAGCTCTAGGACGACATCAATTTCTGGATTGGTCGTAATGACAGCGGGATCGTCGGTAATATGAATATCTGACACTTGGCAGTCGCGGGGACGGCTCATGTCTCGCACGGCCGCCTGAGTCACGTTTATATTTCGGCCGGCTCGCCGCGCAATTTCGGCGCCGTTCTGCGAAAGCAGGTCTACTGTGCCAGCGCCAACGGTCCCAAGACCGATTACCCCCACATTTACGGGTCTCATATAATTAAATCACCTTCTGATAACGACGGAAGTGCCCCGAGCGGGGCCTCGCCGGCGCAATTTTATCGCAATAAAGCTACAGGCACGGTTTTTTGTCGCCAAGAATTAATTTGGATGCCGCGCTGAAAATCGACGAAGGTCATGGAACTCGAAGCAGAAATCTCAAAAACCAGAACGCTAATCGCATCTTGTGGGTCAAGAGGCGTCGTGGTAGGTGAAAAAACTTTTACAAAAAGCTTTCTCATAGCGCCAGATGGTACATCCGCAGACTGGGAAGTGCACGAATTCTCCGCATTGTCCCCGGCTCAATTGGAGCAACTGTGCCTCGTGGAAAGCGATGTGCTGATGATCGGCACAGGCGTGATGCAGTGCCTGCCGGATCCGTTACTTACCCAGACCCTTGCCAAGCATGGACGAAGCGCAGAATTTATGAGCTCACGCGCGGCTTGTAGTACTTTTAACGTCCTAGCGCTGGATGAGCGGCCCGTACTGGCTGCAATTATCCTGCCTTTATAGTTTTTGGTGAGAGACCGATGCGGTCAGGAGTCCGGCAGATATTCAAGCGGGTCAACCGGTTGGCCGTCTCGGCGAATCTCGAAGTGTAGCTGGACGGAGTCCGCTCCGGACTGTCCCATTTCAGCGATGATCTGACCGCTCTTGACAGCGTCACCTTCATTGATCTTCACCGCGCGATTGTGCGCGTATGCAGTAAGAAAAGTTTCGTCATGCTTAATGATGATGAGCAATCCATAGCCGCGGAGCCCCGTGCCCGCATATACCACCTTTCCTTCTGCTGCTGCTCGGATCGGGCTGCCATCGGACCCGGCGATATCAATGCCGTTCCTTCCGTCGTCGGGGGAAAATTCTGACCGCAACTCTCCATTGGCGGGCCAAACCCACGGTTTCCCGCCTGGCGCGGCTACGGGTTCTTCAGGCTCATTCACTTGGACACTGGGGTCGGGAAGCGTTTCAGAGGTCTCTACGGGTTCTTCACTGACAACCAGTTCAGACGTCCGAGGAATTGCGGCCGGGGTCACGAGAGTATCCTGTGTATTGACGCGTCCCGGACTTAGCTCAATCTTCTCCCCTATCGCCAACGCGTAAGGGGGTTGTAGGCCATTCCAGAGGGCCACGTCGCGATAATCCAGCCCTGCTTCCCAAGAAATGGTGTACAGAGAGTCCCCGGCTCGCACGATACGAGTTGAAGCGTTTGAACGTGTAGTGGTGAGGTCGCTCACCGGCACTACCGGCGGGCCTGCGCAACCGACCAGCGTAATAAAGGAAACGATCGACAGAATCGAAGGCAGTCTCAAAGCGATCTCCCATATTTGGCTAGACATAAAAGAGTAAAGTCCCAATGATTACTAAGGTAACCATAGCCCAGCCTATCCCGTCTGCGTACCGGCGCAGTTGCGCCTCGAAACGTTCTCCCCCGGCGTAGATTAATCCTGCGACAAGAAAAAAACGTGCACCGCGACCGATCAGTGAGGCCGCCACAAATGGCATCAGGCTCATAGAGGCCAAGCCTGCGCTGATCGTAAAGAGTTTGTATGGGATCGGTGTGAAACCCGCCAGAAAAACAATCCAGATACCATGTTTCTGGAATTGCTCTCGAGCCGATTCAAACGCCGCCTGGGCGTCATAAAATTGGATAATTGGGTCGGCAACGAGTCCAAAAAGAAACATGCCGATCAGGTAGCCTGCAATACCCCCAACTACTGACCAGAGCGTTGTAAGCGCCGCAAAGAACCAGGCACGATGCCGCTGTGCCAGCACCATCGGAGCCAACATGACATCCGGTGGAATTGGGAAAAAGGAGGATTCCGCAAACGATAGCGCGCCGAGGTAGCGCGGCGCTTTAGGATGAGCTGCCCACGACAGAACGAGATCATACAGGCGTGAAAAAATTCTCATCAGGCTTGACCGGTTTTCAGTGGAACAAATACAACATCGATTGATTGATGGCGAATTGCAATTCCGTCCTGTTTTATCCAGTACAGCAGACGCTGCTGACGGTTATTGCCCTCAGGTGCAACCAACACGCCCTGGTCCGATAATTGCGAAAAAAGGGTCTCAGGGACGCGGTTTGGAGCGGCGGTCAGCATAATCGCGTCAAAAGGCCCCTTGGCGCTCCATCCGTTTGTGCCGTCGCCGTGGCGTAGCGACACGTTCTCAATGCCGAGGCCCTCTAATTGTCGAAAAGCCCGCTCAGCCAGTGCGCCGATTCGCTCTATGGAGAATACACGGGCAGAGACCCGGGAAAGCACAGCCGTTTGAAACCCGGACCCCGTTCCGATCTCTAGCACGTGCTTAAGGCGTTCACGCCCGGTGAGGACAAGTTGTGTCATCAGTGCAACCACGTAGGGTTGGGAAATAGTCTGCTGATAACCGATTGGCAAAGCGGTGTCCTCATAGGCACGGCTTCGCAGGGCCTCTTCGACAAATTCATGTCTGGGGACGTTCGCCAGAGCCTCTAACACACGCTCGTTTTTTATACCTTTAGCACGAAGGGCATCCAGCAGTCTTTGCTGTGAACGTTGCGAGATAAAACCGCCAAAACCGTGATCACTGGGTTGGATTGTGTCACTCACAAGGTCAGCCAACTCTGCACCTGCTCTAGTTGACCGTGGCGGGTCAGATCGATCTGGAGTGGAGTGACCGAAACGTAGCCTTCTTGGATGGCGAGAAAGTCTGTTCCCTTTCCACAGTCTTGCCCCTCCCCCGCAGGACCCACCCAATAGATCTCCCCGCCGCTAGGGTCCTGTGAGCGGATGACAGGGTCAGATTTATGTCTACAGCCAAGTCTCGTTGCCCTAAATCCCTTGATCGATTCGAAAGGCAAGTCCGGCACATTGACATTAAGAATACTGTCGCGAGGCAAGGGGTGTTCTTGCATGCGTTCCAGCACCTGAAGTGCTATCCGCGCCGCGGAATCGAAGTGTTGAGCGTTCGAGCCCGCGAGTGAAATGGCAACAGCAGGAAACCCCAGGTAGCGTCCCTCCATTGCGGCCGCAACGGTGCCTGAGTATAGAACGTCGTCGCCAACGTTTGCGCCGTGATTGATCCCCGCGATCACCATATCAGGTTCCGGGTCCATGAGCCCGGTTAAGCCAACGTGGACACAGTCGGTGGGGGTGCCATCGAGACGATGGAAGCCGCTCGGGGCTGTACTGACTCTGAGCGGCCGGGTCAGTGTGAGGGAATTGCTCGCCCCACTGCGGTTACGGTCGGGAGCGATCACAAAGGTTTCGGCAATCGACGAGACCGCTGCTTGAAGTGCTGCGAGTCCCGCTGCAAGGTACCCATCGTCATTGCTGATAAGAATGCGCATTAAGCAGAGCAGGTGTTCCAGTGATTCGACTTCTGATGAGCTGCGATTATCTCAGAAACGGAGAGGTCCGCCCATGGTTGGGGAGGTAACCGGTGCGATAGTTTAATTCATTGAATACCCGCGACACACTGATAGACTTTCTTCATGGACAGAAATTCCCAGGGCGCATCGGATTATCGTGTTATCCGAAATGTTACGGTTGTTGGCAGTGTCGTAGATGCCCTGCTCGCCCTGGGCAAGCTCACCGGCGGGACCGTGGCTCAATCACAATCCCTGATTGCAGACGGGATTCATTCTGTCTCCGATCTCGTGACTGATTTGCTCGTTATCCTCGCCGCTCGTCATTCAAGCCAAGAAGCCGACTCGGAGCACCCCTATGGACACGGACGTATTCAGGCGATCGCGACCGCACTGCTCGCAGTGTCTCTCGCGGCGATTGCACTGGGGATTGCCTGGGATGCGTTATCACGACTGAGAGGCAACGGCCAATTAATGACGCCAGGCTGGCTGGCGGTCGTGGTCGCCGCGGTTTCCGTCGTTGCGAAAGAGGCTGTGTATCAGTACACCATCCGGGTCGGTCAAAAACTCGATTCTGGCCTGCTTCGGGCCAACGCCTGGCACAGTCGGACCGACGCCCTGTCTTCGCTAATCGTAATCGCCGGGGTGCTGGGAGTGATGCTCGGATTTCCCTGGGCTGATGCAATTGGCGCCGTGGGGGTTGCGGTTATCATCTTTTATGCAGCCTTCAAAATTGGCCGGGAGGCTTTCGACGAGCTTATCGATACAGGCCTTGACCCGAAGACCCTGACGTTGATGCGTGAAACGATTCTGTCAGTGTCGGGTGTCATCGACGTTCATGAGATTCGGACTCGACGCATGGGGTCCCAACTACTGGCGGATATGCACATCCATGTGAATCCCTTAATTAGCGTTTCAGAGGGTCATCACATTGGTGATCGGGTAATGCAGGTTTTGGGCGAAAGGTTCAAAACCCTTGCGGACATTGTGGTTCATATAGATCCCGAGGATGATTTCGAGATGTTTAATCCTTCCGGACTGCCCCTTCGGTCAGACCTTGGAGAGGCCGTAAGGAAGACGCTAGCGTCGAGCGATTGGGGTACGCGATCGTTAGAGGTGGGTGACTTCAGTCTGGTACTACACTACATTGGTGGGTCCGTAACCGCGGAAGTAGTCATGGCCCTTCCATCAGGGGAATACCGAGAGGCGATGGAGAGCGAGAGCACGACGTTGTCAAAAAAGTTAGTCGAAGAGACGCCATTAAGCGGCGTCAGGATCCTCTACCGTGGTTCAGAAAAGGGGTAACTGCCTGACTAACGGTCAATTCTCGTAATCAAGATTTATCTGCCCGTTGTTCCCCGGCACTCTCCAGACAAGCACTTCCTGAATTCGGCGAGGCGTCGCGCGAACCACGGTTAGGTGCAGGCCATCCAGCTCGAATGCTTCCCCGCTTTCCGGTATGCGCTGTACATGGGTCAGAATCCAGCGGCTAACAGAGTCCGTGGGCTTTCCCGACAGCGGCGATTGAAAGTGGTCGCTGAGAATACGGAGTTCCGACGCCCCTTCAATCGTAATCCGGTCGGGTCCATGAATGGTGTATTCACTCGGCGTGATATCACTTTCATCGTAAATCTCCCCGACCAATTCTTCCATGAGGTCTTCAAGGGTCACGACGCCTTCCATAATCCCGTGCTCATCCACGACAATGGCTAACTGATTGCGTTCTTCGCGAAACGCCGCAATGGTGTCATTCAAGGATTGACCCTCGGGTATGAAATATGGCGGCCTGCACAGAGATTCGACACGCTTACCGGACTCTGATTTCATGGCTGCCATGAGCAGGTCCCGGATATGAACCACGCCTGTGATTTCATCCGGGTCTTTGCCGTGTAGCGGGATGCGACTGAATGGGAGGTCGTCGAGTTGCTCGACCGCTGCTGCGAGAGAGATGCTCGCAGGAAGTCGGAATACCTTGTGTCGCGGGGTCATCACATCTGCCGCCGTGAGATCCGTGAAGGCAAACGCTCGTTCAATCAGTTGTTTTTCGCTCTCTTCAATGGTCCCTTCCTCCTCGCCATACCCTGCCATGCTGATGAGCTCTGATTCAGTAACGGTCGGATCTTCGCCCCCGTTGGAATGCAGGGCGGCGGGCGCAAAATATTCAAAGACCCAGCTGATCGGGGTCGTGAGGCGGACCAGTACCAGAATGACTGGGGACACGGAGAGAGAGATCCGCTCGGAGTAGCGGGTCGCCAGGCTTTTGGGCGTGATCTCGCCGAAGATCAGAATAACGATAGTCAGGATGCCAACGGCAATACCCGGACCCATGCTTCCAAAGGCGCGGGTTGCCAAGACCGTGGCAAGTGCGGAGGCGCTGATATTGACGAGATTGTTACCGATCAAGATCGCGACCAACATACGTGCAGGTTGCTCTTTTAGGATGCGAAGAGAGTGTGCGCCAGGACGCCCCTCCTCCGCTAGCGCGTCTGCCCGAGCGCGCGACAAGGTAACCAATGCGGTTTCCGAGCCCGAAAAAAACGCCGACAGGCAGAGTAACAGTAGCAGTGAGAGTCCTTCAATCATTTGATGAAAAGCGTGCGTAGAAGTATTTCGCTAATCCGTGCTGCGCCAGGTCAGCCGACGACCTGGATCCAGTTGTGGGGATCCGGTCTTTCTCCATACTGGATACCGAGGAGTTCTTCTCGTAGCCGCTCCGCAAGGGATCGGCCGGAATGAGGTGCCGCTGAGATCTCTTTTCCGAGGTACGAGATCGAAGCGACCGACGCGATAACTGCCGCGGTTCCAGCGCCGAAGATCTCAAGGAGAGAGCCATCCTCAGATGCTTCGGTAAGTTCCTCCATGGAGATACGCCGGGTTGCGGCCTTTATGCCCCAATCTTTAAGTAATCTGAGTGCGCTTTCGCGCGTCACACCCGGAAGAATGGTTCCGGAGAGTTCTGGCGTGACGACTTCATCACCAATCCTGAAAAAAATATTCATCTGACCGGCCTCTTCGGCGAATGTGTGCTCTTGGGCGTCGAGCCAGAGAATCTGATCAAAGCCTTCCTTCGCTGCAGATACCATTGGCCAGAGTGTCGGGGCATAGTTCCCAGACGTCTTGGCTGACCCTGTACCGCCGGGCGCCGCACGTGTAAACCGGTTTTCGGCCTTGAGTCGTAAAGCCCGGCTTTGCGAGGAGAAATACGGTGCCACTGGGGCTGTAGTGATGACCAACTTATAGCGGTGAGCGGGCCGAACGGAGAGATGACCTTCGCTCGCGAAGACCATGGGTCGAATATAAAGCGCATGCTCTCGCTCATTTGGTACCCAGGCCGAGTCGGTTGCGACCAATTGCCGTATGCACTCTATGAACTCTTCGGCTGGAAGGGTCGGAATGCAAAGGCGGGTGCTAGACGCTTCAAGCCGCGCGGCATTCCTATTTGGCCGAAAGAGCCGGATAACACCATCCTGAGTACCTCGGTACGCTTTAAGACCCTCAAAAACGCTTTGACCGTAATGGATACCCAGCGCAGAAGGTTCAACGGATATGGGCTCTCGTGGCGTGATCATCGCCCTGCCCCATCCCCCATCAGTCCAATCTCGAACCAACATATGGTCAGAGAAAACGTTGCCGAATCCGAGTTCCTGGTCCTCGATAACAGCAAGATTTGAGGCTTTAGTGAGTCTTCGATCTATTTCCATAACTCTGCCAGTGGGCCCACCGATAATGGCGAGATCATAATGCTAGGGTTTGATATTTAGACACTTAGTCGCCGGCAAGGGACTCGGTGATAATTGAGAGTAATTTCGTGAGCTGCTCCTCCGAGAGAGTATCACCGGTCGAGAACAAGACTTCCCCTTTACGTCCGATAAGAAGAACATGGTAGCTATCGTCAATCAGTCCCCACTTTTTCACCAGCTCGCCTTGGAGGTCCCGGATGTATAGCGTGTCGGGATATTTTTCCTGCTTTCCCTTGAGGATGATGTCTATCGCGAAGTTGGGTTTCCAAGTCGCCGCCATATTTATGACAGCGACTGACCGAATTTTCTCTTGATCAAAGTTCTGCTGGGAAAGTGCATCCTCAACATGGGCGTTAACCTCGACCTCGTCGGGATCAACGTACATCAGAATGTGTAGCCGCTCCTTTAAGGAGTTGCTGTTCCAGGGGCTTCCGTCAAGTTGACCTCCCCTGTCTTCTTCGAGAACGACTGGCGGAAGAGGTTCGCCCGATCTAATCTCAGCCCCCACACGTGACCCTAGCCCCATGACCAGGTACGCCACGGTCAGACACAGAACACGGGACCCGGTCTGTCGAAACTCTCTCATAAGAAACTCCTGCGACTACGCTGCATTTTTGCACATTTGCGTACGCATACAGGGTTGCTTTGCTCAGCCCAGGCTTGGGGGTATACGGTTCGATAGGGCTCTTCCAGCAGAATCTCTTCTAGAGCGCGGTGACGAATATTGTGCGAAAACCCATGGTCTACCCCGGCTTTGGAATACATGCGGCGCTCGTCATCAGATCCCTCAATCCAGCAACAGGCGGAGACCGCACCGGTTGCGACGATATAGGGACGGTTTTGAATCTCAGACTTGCACTGGATCGTCGGGGCTTGCTCGAGATTCTCTGAATGAGTGGCAGGTTCTTCCTCTTCGGTATCGTTCCTTAGGGCGTTAATGAGACTGGGGTCAGCCGGGTTCAGTTCTTGCATACTTCCATCGGGCAGTTGATAAGTAAAACCGTTTTTTTTGCCAAACCGGATGGTGTCAATAACGCGGAAGTTTGAGAAACCCATTTCGCGACTCAATTTCAGCGCGTCGGCAAGTTGGTGTTCATTGTGTTGAAACGGGATGAAATGCCACTCACCGATCGCCCCGGATTCGAGATAGGCCTGTGCATTCCGCATAATCTTGTCGAATCGGGTATTCACCCTGTAGAGGTGATTGGTATCTTCAAGGCCGTCGATATGAAACTCGACCAAGGATTCGGTACCTCGAAAAAGCTCCCCTAATCTTTTCCACCAGGCCTCGCTGCGCAAACCCCCGTTTGAAGAGAGAATGATTTTGATTCCAAAACCGACGAAATATTCGCAAATTTCCAGACACTCCCGAGCCGCCGGAGGATCTCCCAAGCCACCACAGAGGTCGATCTCGCTGATCCTGGAGCAAAGGTCAGGGGTGAAATTCCGTTTAATGAGCTCGAGTTCAAGTTCGATATTCCGGACCTTGGTCAGGTCTGGCAGACACCGATCCATTTGTTTAGTGCGCCCGCACATCGGACAGGCGGCATTGCACTTGTCAGTTAATTCCAGATGGAACTTCATTGTGCGGTGGGTATTAAAAATAGAATCAGAACGGCTCATGGCTAAGTCAAACGTCTTTCATATCTTCAGATACATAAAATAACGCCCGGGTTCCACTATTTTAGGAGTCGGTACCGGACGCCAATTCGCTCGATCAAATTCCTGATCAGACAGGATAATCGCTCCATCACAAAGCAGCGCGTCGAGGTCCGAAGAGATAGCGCTCGCCAGCTCGATATCCCGCTCCCTTACGCCAGATCCGATATCGCAGTGCGCCAGTACCGCTCTTCCTTCCAACTGAGTCCTTTGTTGCGCCAGGGTTTTGGTGAAGTCACCTTCGACGAGGAATTCGCCTGTGGGAGTACATGCAGGATGCGCTGCCGGATTCCGCTCGAATACAAAGATTTCTCTTTTCGGGGCCAGTTCGCGTAGATGGTCGTAAGTGCGCCCGTTTCCCAATCCCAACTCAAGAAATAGACCTGGAAGCACTTCAACCTTCTCTGTGGCCGCCGCGAGACATGCTCTTTGAGCCTCCAGGCGGCGAATCATGCTGTCGAGCCTGCTCAAAGTTATGAACCGTTATGGTCAGAGGTTGGAGCTTCAGACAAGGCTAAGGCCAATGACAGTGTAGAAGCAGGTTTCTGCAGGGTTTCTGTATTTTGGTCGGGGCGAGAGGATTTGAACCTCCGACCACCGCAACCCCATTGCGGTGCGCTACCAGGCTGCGCTACGCCCCGAACGTTGGTAATTGTAAGGCACTACGCCCTTAGGAGTTGTGCAATCTCCTCCAACTCCACTACCAACTCATCGACATCCTCGTCGCTGAGGCGGCTATTCGACCCCGCTGCATCGACTGTTTCACCGCTGGCTGCACTGAGTTGATTGCATGCGCCACTGATCGTATAGCCTTCAATATATAAGAGCTTTCGGATAGTACGAATAAGTTCAACTTCGTGGCGTTGGTAGTATCGTCGGTTGCCCCTTCGTTTGACAGGCTGCAGTTGGGTAAATTCCTGCTCCCAATAACGCAACACATGAGGTTTCACCGAGCAAAGCTGACCCACCTCGCCAATAGTAAAGTAACGTTTTCCGGGTATCGGGGGCAGGTCTTCGGCGCCAGGATCAAGCATGGTCACGATGTCACCCGTTCTTCAGATGCCACGGACTCAATGTGGTCAGTGTTCGCTCCAACCTGGTTTTTGACTTTTTGACTCGCACGGTAAGTGACCACTCTGCGGGCGCAAACCGGAACAGCTTCACCTGTTTTTGGGTTACGGCCTGGACGGCTATTCTTTTCACGGATGGAAAAACCGCCGAAGCCCGAAAGCTTGACTGTTTCACCAGACTCAAGGGCTTGGCGAATCTTTTCGAAGAATAATTCGACGAACTCTTTTGCCTCTCGCTTGTTGAGACCGAGTTCATCGAACAAGGTGTTGGCTAGGTCAGCTTTGGTGATCGTGTTGCCCATCTTTTTCTTTTGATATCCGTCTGACAGCGGCTCGTGACCGCACTGGCTTCTTTCGTTTCGACCGATCCCTGCGCTACCTGGACCTAAGCTCCGCACCTATCCGGTCGCTGAGTCTCTTCAAGACTGCGTCGATCAGATGGTCAGCCTCCTCATCTGTAAGATTGCGGGAATTCGACTGTAACGTCAAGCGAAAAGTGAGGGATTTTTTCCCGGTTTCAATTCCAGTGTCCGTATAGAGATCGATCAGCTCTAACTGCACCAAGAGTTCGCTCGCCGCGCTTTTAATAATCGTGGCAGTGTCTGCAGCGACGGTTTTTTCGGGGATTACTATAGAGATATCTCGGGCGACCGTCGGGAATCGTGATACGGCTTTAAAACTGGGTGGCTCAATCTTTTCTATTTCGGCCCAATCCAGCTCAAACCCAAAGACAGGAACGACGATTTCCGCCTCCTCAAGCAAACCCGGAGATATGCGCCCGACTCGCCCAATTTCTTTTCCTCTCAAACGAATCTCGGCGCACTGCCCTGTTTGATATGCCTCGTCATCTATTGCAAGAAATTCAGCATCGACTCCCTGAAAGGTTAGACGGAGGATCCGTTCAACATGACCTTTGACATCGAAGAAGTCGACCGGCCTTATCTGCTGGTCCCAGGAGTGTTGATCTGCGGCACCGGCTAGCAGCGCCGCCACGCGCTGCCGTTCCTCCGTAGACTTTTTCTTTTTCCGGTAGGTGTGGCCCGTCTCAAAAAGCCTAACATCTTTGATCTGGCGTCGGGCGTTGGCTGCCAGCGCCACTAAAAGTCCTGGGAGAAGCGATAAACGCATCTGGGCCATGTGAACTGATATAGGATTCTTGAGCGTGATTGGTGAACCGTAATCGTGGAAATGCTTCTGTAGGTCTGGCGAGACGAAACTATATGTGATGGCCTCCCGGTATCCGAGATCCACCAGGAGATCTTTCGCGCGCTCGATAGTCAGTTTACTTTCAGATGCCAACCCATAACCCGCTGCCACTTTTGGTCGATTTACGGGTAAACGGTCATAGCCCACAACTCTCGCGACTTCTTCGACAAGGTCGTGTTCTGCTGCTACATCAAATCGATAGGTCGGCGCCTTCACTCGCCAGCCAGACTGAGTGGGCTCGCATTTCATTCCAAGAGAGATAAAAACGTTCAGCACCTTCTTTTTTGAGATACGCTCGCCCAACATTCGTGAGAGTCGCGCCAAACGCAATGGCACCCATGCACGCCTCGGAAGCGATGACTTTTCGGATGACTCGATCCGGGGGCCGCAGCGGCCTCCACAGATTTGAACGACCAGCGTGCTGGCACGTTCAATAGCCTTTGCCGGGAGACTGAAGTCCACACCCCGCTCGAACCGATGCGACGCATCTGTGTTGAGACCATACTTTCGAGCAGTGCGTGCGATCCCGTCCGGGTCAAAAAACGCGGCTTCGAGAAAGACGGTGTGCGTTTTCGAATGGATCATCGTGCTCGCGCCGCCCTTAATTCCTGCTAGCGCGACAGGCCCATTCTGATCAGTAATGAGTAGAGATTCAGCGTCCAATGCGAGTCGCTCACCGTCGAGAAGCTTAATCTTTTCCTTTGGGTTTGCTGGCCTCACGAGGATGTTGCCTTTCAGACGGTCTCCATCAAAGGCGTGCATGGGCTGACCCAGTTCAAGCATGATGTAGTTACTTACATCCACCAACGCGTCAATGCTTCGCAACCCCGCCCGGGTAACTCGTTCGCGGATGCGGTCTGGGGTTCGCGCACCCGGCCGGATACCTGTGATGGATCGCCCCACATATCGAGCACAACGGCCGTCCGAATCCAGGGAAATCGACCTTGCTTCTAATTCGGTGGCGCGCACGCGGGGAAGCTTGGGCTCCTTCAGTAGTCCGCCTGTTAGGGCTGCCACCTCTCGGGCAACGCCCAAGATGCTGAGGCAATCTCCGCGATTTGGTGTAAGTTCTACCTCAAGAAGTCGATCGGGAAGTTGCAGATGCTCATTTAACTGCCCGCCTGGACTCAACTCTGGGTCCAAGAGAAGCAAGCCCTGTGATTGCTCTTCGAGACCTAACTCTGCTGCTGAGCAAAGCATCCCACTCGAGGGCTCTCCGCGAATTACGACCTCGACGATCTTTTGTCCGGCGGGGAGTTGTGATCCAATCCTTGCAAAGGGCGCAACCGTGCCGAGAGCAACATTTGGCGCGCCACAAACCACCCGGACCGGCTTTGCATCCCCGGTATCGACATCGCATAGAGTCAGGCCAGTGGCGTCCGGATGCGGGCAGATCTTCACTACATGACCCGCAACGACGCTCTTGGGCAGCGCTTTGATGTCTTCAACAACCCCTGTCTCAAGCCCGGCAGCGGTTAGCAACGCAGGCAAGGAATTGAAGTCGAGGTCAAATTCAACCCACTCCCGAAGCCAGTTTTCGCTGATGATCATATTTAGGGCGGCCTAAGAGAATTGCCGAAGGAACGGAACCTCGTTCTCAAAAAATAGGCGCAGGTCATCGACTCCGTAACGCAGCATCGCCAGGCGCTCAATGCCGAGACCGAATGCGTATCCAGTGTATGCCTCGTTGTCTATGCCGACTTGCCGAAAAACTTCTGTATGTACCATGCCGCAACCGAGCACCTCTATCCAGCCACTATGACCGCAAATGCGACACCCTTCTCCCCCGCAGAAAACACACCCCATGTCGACTTCCGCTGAGGGTTCGGTGAATGGAAAAAAGGAGGGGCGGAATCGCACGGGCAGATCTTGCTCAAAAAATTCTTCGAGGAAGAAGATAAGCGCCCCTTTTAGGTCTGCGAAAGAAACGTTTGAATCCACCATCAGACCTTCCACCTGGTGAAACATCGGAGTATGCGTCACATCAGAATCGCATCGATAAACCCGGCCGGGGGCGATAACCGCGACCGGAGGCGTATTGTTCTCCAGATAACGGATTTGCACCGGGGAGGTGTGCGTGCGTAACACTGTCTCATCAGAAACATAAAACGTGTCATGCATGGCGCGGGCGGGATGGTTCTTTGGAATGTTCAGCGCCTCGAAATTATGAAAGTCGTCCTCTATTTCAGGGCCATGCGCGACATCAAAGCCAGCCCGCGTAAAAATCTGTTCGATTCTCCGCAGGGTTCTGGTGACAGGGTGCAGCGAACCGCTATGCCCCGCTCGCCCGGGAAGAGTGACATCGATTTGTTCGGCTTTGATAGCAGCCTCCCGCTCGGCGGCGAGCACAGCGGTTGCTCGCTTAAACAAAGCCTGGGTTAGCTCGTCACGAACACGATTGACAGCCGCTCCGAAAGTCTTACGCTCCTCTGGTGGTTGGGCCCCAATCAGTTTCAATTGGGCAGTGACTCTGCCTTGGCGCCCGAGTAGGCCAACACGCAATTGCTCTACAGCCGCGGAATCTTTTGCCGCTGAGATATCTGCGAGTGCTTGACTCAACAGGCGGTCAAGTTCAGCGGTAGAGTTGGAAGTCATAAAAGAACTGATTAAATAAAAAAAGGGAAAGGTGTTTGGCCTTTCCCTGATTCTACGCCTCGTACCGAAGCGGGTTCCAATAAGGTTCGCGTCAGGCTGGGAGCGCGGCTTTTGCCCTTTCGGCCAACGCGGCAAAGCCGACCTCGTCGTTTACCGCCATATCCGCCAGCACCTTCCGATCCAGTATGATATTTGCTCGGTTCAGCCCATCGATAAGGCGGCTATAACTCAACTCATGGACCCGGGCCGCAGCGTTGATCCGAACGATCCACAGAGTCCGGAACTGACGCTTACGCTGACGTCGGTCGCGATAGGCGTACTGGTCAGCTTTCATAACAGCTTGGTTGGCGACTCGGAAGACGTTTTTGCGCGCTCCGCGATAGCCCTTGGCGCGAGACAGCACCTTGTTATGTCTGGCTTTGGCTGTTACTCCTCGTTTTACTCTAGGCATGATCTTCTCTGTTTGCTCCCCGTCCTTACGATAGGGGTGATTGACTAAATTGGGTTTGGGGTCGCTGCGTTAGGCGTACGGAAGCATCTTGCGGACTGCGGCCTGGTCTGCGGGCGCTACGAGCAAGCCTTCGCGGAGTTGACGCTTACGCTTTGTGGACTTCTTAGTCAGGATATGGTTGAGGAAGGCCTGAGAGCGTTTGAACTTACCTTTCGCTGTACGGCTAAATCGCTTTGCGGCGCCTCGGTTGGTCTTGAGTTTTGGCATGGGTTAATTCCGTTAGTCTGAATATTCGTTTACAAGTCTCGTGAGATGGCTAGATCTTTACTGGGGCTAGCACCATCACCATCTGCCGGCCTTCCATTTTGGGCATTTGTTCTACGATTCCAATCTCCTTCAGGTCTTCTTCCACTCGTTTCAACATCTCCATTCCGAGTTCCTGGTGTGCCATTTCGCGACCGCGAAAACGAAGAGTTACCTTCACCTTGTTTCCTGCATCGAGAAACTTCGTCAGATTCCGCACCTTAATGTCGTAGTCACCGATATCGGTGCCCGGTCGGAATTTGATCTCCTTTACGGTGATCTGTTTTTGCTTTTTCTTCGATTCCTGTTTTTTCTTGGCATTAGCGTAGAGATATTTCCCATAGTCCATCAGGCGACAGACCGGTGGCTCTGCGTTTGGTGCGATTTCTACGAGGTCCATTCCGCGCTCTTCCGCGATCTTTCTAGCCTCGTCAGGTGAAAGAATGCCTAACTGCTCTCCGGAGTCACTCACCAGTCGAATCTGTTCGTAGGTGATATCGTCGTTGAGCTTCTGCTCTTTTGTT
>MDSX01024882.1_pt1 | contig 39175 bp, 36 predicted proteins | sample 811141 | NCBI WGS metagenome assembly MDSX01 (sample SAMN05326642, study PRJNA326480) | marine metagenome | isolation source: seawater | place: Atlantic Ocean: South East | collected 2010 | reverse complement strand
CGCAGAAAAAGCAGCAACATTATCATTGGCAATTTCACACGCACTAAACTGTACAGCGGGTGGACTAGCGGTAGCGATTCCAGCATTGATTTGTTTTGGTTTTTATCAAATTCGAATTGGTCGTGCGATCAATGATATGCAAGAAACAAGCATGCGTATTATGAACCTTGTGGTAGCAAACCGCGATAAGTTAAAACTGTAGGCTAAGATGGCTCATGTAGATGATGGTGGTAGTGGAAGAGAAGTAAATGTGGAACCGAACTTGGTTCCCTTCATCGACTTGATGAGTGTTTGTATCATCTTCCTTTTGGTAACCGCTGTTTGGACACAAGTATCTATGATCGAATTAGGAGCGAATGTGTATGGGAAAAATACCGGTGCATCCGCTCCACCAACCGATTTGAGACCAGTAAATATTGATGTTCGTATTACAGAAAGAGGCTATGTAATCAATGAGGGAAGAAATTCATTTCGCGTTGATAAGGTAGAAGGTGAGTACGATACTGAAAATCTTTATTTACAGCTTAAAACGATCAAAGAGAGAAACCCTACGACAGACGCTGTTTCCATTGGATTAGAAGAAAAACTTACTTATGACCATATGATTGTGGGCATGGATATTATCTTGAATGCAGGATTTCCAGAAGTAAGTGTATCAACGAACTAGGAAGTATTATGCCAATTCATATACCTGGAAAAAGAGATCGACATAACAAAGTTGCTAAAGGCAAGCGAACCGCAGTTGCGAGTTTGTCGCTTACAGCAATGGTTGATATGTTCACGGTATTGACTATTTTCTTACTTCAAAATTACAAAGAAACTGGAGAGGTAATTCAACTTCGTAATGATATGGAATTACCGAAAGCAACTCAGATTCGAGAGCTAAAGCCAGCTAATGTCGTGATCGTAACGAAAGATATGATCATGGTAAATGAAAACCCAGCAATTCCTTTGCCTCAGGTTACTAAGCAACAGCAATGGTTGATTTTTCCTTTGTATCAATTGATGCAACAAACGATGGAAGCAGATCGTTTAGAGCATGAACAAGATATTAAAAACAAACTAAAATCTACGGTAGCCAGTCTTCAAGAAAAAGAAGTGAAGGAAAAAGATTTTAGAAAAGTGACACTGCAAGCAGATAAAGACACTGACTTTTTAACTGTGAAAAAAGTGATGTATACACTTACCGAAGCAGGCGCTAGTGAAATTCATTTCGCTGTTCTAACGGAATCTAATAAATACAAAGAGCTAGATGAACAGAATGCAGAGGGAGAAAGCCTTTAGGCGGCTTTCTTTTCAGTTGTTCCACCCTTGTCGGTGAATTGGTTAATGTACTCAACGATTGTACTGGTGGCCTCAGAGCTAATTGCTTCAAATTGAATACCAGTCCTACCACTAGCGGCTACATAACGAACTTTACCATCACAAGCAAAACTTGAATTTAATAGCGGAGACTCTACCTCTAGTTGGATGATTTGACCTTCAACGATGTCATCTATATTTGTCATACCCAGTCCACCTTCTGAGATGGAGCAAAGCTTTGCTTTTTTAACTTGGTTATCAAGCTTCACGATTATATCACCAACGATTGGTGCCCGTGGAGTTTGACGTTTAACGATTCCTAGTGCATCACTCAAATCATTGTATTGGTAAATAGTGGCGCGAGATCTTTCACCGCGTTTCCAAATTCGAATGTTGCTATAGTTTTTATTGCCACGAAGGTGAGCGATCATATCTACGCGAGTTAATGGACCATAGGTTTTGCCTTCTTGCTCCAAGAACCACACATTATCTTTTGCAAGTTTCACTACTTTATTTTCCTCTGGTCGGTAGCTTGCCCACTCTTTGGTGCTAACCCATTGTTCTTGGCCTTTCCACCACACTTGACACTTTCTATGAAGTTGTCCGTTCTCCATCATTTGTAGGAGTTCAGGTCGATCATAAGGGCCACTAACTTCTTTGTTTTGAAAAATAAAGCATTTCATATTTCTCTTATCGGGACAGGGCTTATATCGCTAAAGTCTTGATTTTTTCAAATTGCATTCCTGTACTTAGGGTTGAATCTGCTCAAATGCAAAAATAGACGGATAAATGTTGGGGGTTTTGGCGTAAGTAGGAGGCCTTAAATTAGCCAACAAAAATTGTTACTGTAAGACTTTTTACGTCATAGCTTGTAATTAATGCAAAACTAAATGTGTTTACTAAGTAGGTGAAATTAGTGAATTTAAATAATTTGCACAAAAAGAGTGGTTCTGGAGCAAGTACCAAAAATAAGTATCATTGAAAAAACTATCAGATTAAAATTACGCCCCTTTCAGCGAGAAAGCACATTTTCTCGTAGGCATAAGACTTTGTTATAAGTGGTGGGGCACTTGGCATCTTATTTGCCTATAGAAAGGCTAGGGAATAAATTTTTGTTAAGGCGAATGGATGAAATTACTAATTTTTACAATTCTATTTTCACTTGGGATCTCGGTCGCAAATGCTCAAATTGACGTTGATGCCTTACTTGAGGGTAGAAAAGATGTCTCTAATACCGAGACTTTTACGGTTACCACTCAAGGGGAAACCAAAGAGCTTGGTGTGGAAGTTAGGCTTAAAGAATTAGAAGATGTGAAAGACTTTGAAAAGACTTTGAAGGAGTTAATTCAAGATGTTAACTCGAAGGAGTCTGGATATAAATTTAGATTAAGAGTCAATTTTGAGTCAGGTGGCCATCAGTTTTTCGAATTTGATAGCGAAAAAGTTTATACCCTTGATGAAAATTTAAAGGTAACAAATTCTCAAAAATTAGATAACTGGCTTCGTAGAATTCCTATTTTTCCTTCTTCGTTGAGTGATTTAAAACTTTCTTTATTGCGTCTAACTATCAATGGGTCCGTGATGTATGTAGCGGCTGTTTTAGGTGGTTACCCAATGGAGTCGGCCTTTTGGGCGGGTTTAGTTCAAGGGCTTGTTTCTGCGAGTTTCGCTTTCTCTCCTTCAAGTTATATGAAGTACCTTTTAAAACAAAATTTTCCACATAGTAAAGTGGCATCTTTCAATTATTTAAAAATGGTTCCCTTGGAAGTGTTCTTTAAATTCTATGCTTTAGAGTTGGTTTTTAATGTAATTCCTGAAATTATGTTGGGAAATAATGGCGTCCTAGGGCACACAGGTTTTTTCGATAGTCATATGCATGTTTTATGGGTGGCGGTAGTGATCGCTCATGCGCAATTGTTCTTAGAAAATGCCTTGGCATACTACAAGCAAATTGCAGACTATCTCGCTTTAAACCACTACTTAGAATCCGTAAAAGAAAGAGCCCGTTTGGGAAAAGCAATTTCAGCTTACCGCAAAGCCATCCAAGGTTTTAACCGAGGAGCACTGATCGCGTCGGCGGCCTCAGTGGTTGCAATGGGAACTACGGCTGTGGCAGCAGCAACAGGTAATGAGGTAATTGAGATGACACAGAAAATTACCTTGGCGGCAATGGGAGCTGGCGGGTTGCTATTTACCTTTTTAGCGAAAAAGAAATACAATAAAATTCTTCAACTAGATATTGCTGTAAATAATAGTAAAGCAAGCTACGAGATTCCATTGAAAGAAATTGAAGAATTAGAAAGAAAACTAAAGACTGAAAAAGCAGGTGGTTTGTCTAAACGAATCGGTGACATGATGGGCCCTCCTTCTGAAGAGTTTCAAATGAAAGCTGACTTTTTTAGTAGTTTAACAAGAGTCCTTGATCAAACTCGTATGGTCGAGTCCGCAGCTTGTTCAAGGAGTGCTAGATGATACGAATTGCACTTAGTCTTTTAATTTTGTTTTTAGGAGCTTGCGCTGGAGATGATTCTTTTCAGGGAGAGTTTGATTTAGAATCGCCGACAGACTTGGAAACGATCAAGGTGGAAAGCAATAAGAGTTCAGAGGATGAGGTTGAGAAAATCCAGTCCGTTCTAGGCTTAGATGATTTTATTGATTTTGTGGACTTGAAATATTCATCTTTAAATTCCCAAAAGGATGCAAAAGCTAGAGACAGCATTTGTTATGGGTTCTCCCTTGCGGAAACTTATCTCGTCCGTGAAGAGGATGTTTTTTATTCCTATTTTGAACTTGATGGGCAAGGCAATTATGACAGTAATTATACTATGCCAATTAACATCAAAGTGGATTACGAAGAAAAGTATTCTTGGGTTCAAAGGAAATTAAAGAAACTCTCAGAGTCTTTAACAGGAAAGAAGAACATTGATTCGGGTTTAGGCGTTAGGCAAGACGAAGAAATTGTAGAGATGATCGATTTTAAGATTGATGCCAATGGATCTGCTCTGGCTTTTGAATGGAATATTCGACCAGAAAAACGTGGGCTCAATCAGATTTTTCTATCGTTCAATATGATTGATGTAGATGGTGCTCCAGTTCAGCTAGAAATCAGTAAGGTTTTAGTAAGTGGAGATATGTTGCCTGCCTTGCTAAGGATAAAGTCAAAGGGGAGTTGGAGTGCAAAAACAGTTTCCGTTTACGATGAAAAACTAAGTATAAATTCTAGGAACTACTCTTTTATTCCACTAGGTTCTTGGGCCGAGATCAGAAATTTACTAATTAATGGTTATGTTGATCTTACTGAGGTAAAAACAGGTGAAGCTTTGCGTTTGCATGTGGACTCTTTTCGAGAGTACAAGCAAGGCTCAAACTCATCCTTCAAGTTTGGCAAACTCTATACTAGCTTTTGGAATCCATACCCATTTTGCCGACGTAATGCAGATTGAATCAGCAATAACGCACTGCCAAGCCTAGAATCCATATTCTAGGCTTTAAAATCATGCTAAGTTATTCCCTCAATGATTCGCAAAAGAAGTTTCTTTTTATTCTTAGTCTTGTTTGCTGCTCTCGTTTTGCAGTTTTCATTGTTTGCCCCAGATGAACTGGAGGTAAGAAACCCAACTGAGTTTTTACAAGTGGAAGATTGGAACCAAGAGGTTCAACAGTCTATGGAGAATATTCTTCTTATAGAATCTGAGGAAGGTAAAAAGGTTTGGGACTTAAGAGCGGTTTCTGCGCAAGCACTTCGCGAGACCAATGCTTGGGCTATGGTAGATGTAAAGGCCGTTTTTTATGCCTCAGATGGTGTCGAGTATGAAGTTGCCTCCGGTCTCACAGAGTATGACTCAAGTTCAAAGCGAATGAAGTTTTCCAATAAAGTGCGGGTGTCCAGTTCTAATAATTATTTTTTCGAAACCGATGAAATTCTTTATGATCCTGATCGAGAAAATTTAGTGGGTAATAAGCCGGTGAGAATATCAGCCTTTCCAAGCTCATCTAAAAAATACTCTGAGTTCCGCTCGCAAGAAGTCGTGGTAGATTTAAAAACAAACATTGCGCAGTTTTTAGGGCGTGTGACCTCATCCGATTTAAAAGATGGCAATAGAGAACTAGGCTTAGATACGAACAACTTAATTCTAAATGAGAATGCCAACAAAGCGAGCTTTCCAAGCCCTGTAAATTTCCATTACGAAGGAATGCTTTTGTCAGGGAAAACGGGAGAAATGCTCTACGACCCAAAAACTAAAAAATTGCAAAAGCTGGAGTTAGGAGAAGAAGTTAAAGTTGAGTCTGAAAACAAAAAGGCTTTGGCTGGTAAGCTGCTCCTTGAATTTGCAAAAGAACAAATTATACTAGAAGAAGAACCGCGGTTGATCCAAAAAGAAGATGAGCTGATCGGTAAAAGAATTATATTTCAACAAGCTGGAAAAACTTTAAAAATTGAGGGAGCGAAAGCTTTCTTAAACTCTTCCAGCGGCGGCCCACAGGTGTTAGATGACTAAGTTAGTAGCGGAAGGCTTAAAAAAATCTTACAAAGGAAAGAGCGTTGTAAAAAACGTCGGTCTTGAAGTGGACGCTGGTCAGGTTGTGGGCTTACTTGGGCCCAATGGTGCCGGTAAAACCACAAGCTTCTATATGGTGGTTGGAATCATTCAACCGGATGCTGGAAAAGTAGAAATTAACGGTAAAGACATTACCAATATGCCAATGTACCAAAGAGCGCAAAATGGATTGGGCTATTTGCCACAAGAAGCTAGTATTTTTAGAAAGCTAACTGTGGAAGACAATATTAAAGTAGCCTTAGAGGCTCAAGGTTATTCAGGCCAACAAAAACAAGAAAAGCTTGAGTCGCTACTTTCAGAGTTTGGGATGTCTAATAAAGCAAAGAGCTATGGTTATATGCTTTCAGGTGGAGAGAGAAGGCGAGTTGAGATTGCTAGATCTTTGGCCTGTGAGCCTAAATATTTACTTCTTGATGAGCCTTTTGCTGGAATTGACCCAATTGCAGTGGGAGATATTCAAGAAATTATCCGTCATCTTACCACCAAAGGTATAGGAATTCTAATTACAGACCATAATGTACGAGAAACATTGGGGATTTGTAATCATGCATATATACTAAAGGAAGGAAATATTCAGGTAGGTGGTAGTCCAGAAGAGATTGCAAACTCCGAAGTGGCCCGCAAATTTTACCTTGGTGAAAACTTCCGACTATAAGGATTACTGCTATGTCGATGAAAATGAAAATGAGTTTAAAGCTTTCCCAGCAATTACGGATGACTCCGCAACTGCAGCAGGCGATTAAACTCCTCCAGTTATCTCGACTAGAATTAGAGAGTATGGTGCAAAAAGAGATGGAAGAAAATCCCATCTTAGAAGAAGTGCATGAAGTGATGGAAGACGATGGTAATTTTGAGAACTCGTCAAAAGACCAGCTTCAAGGCCAAGAGAACACCAAAGAAACTCAAGATATGCAAGATCCCAAAAAACAAGATGAGTTTGAATGGGAAAACTACGTAGAAGAAAATCCAATGCCAGGGCAAATGACTAATTTTGCTGGTAACAACGAAGAAATTAATAATTACGAAAATATTTTTTCTAGCCAACAAACTCTTTACGATCACTTAATGTGGCAGCTTGGTTTGTCAGGTTTTAATGACGAAGAAAAAGAGTTAGGTGCAATTTTAATTGGTTATATCGAAGATGATGGCTACTTAAAAACACCGATTGTTCAAATTGCTGAAGACGAAGAAGTGGATGCGACTGAGTTGGAAGAGATGATTCCTTTTCTTCAAGAGTTTGACCCTCCAGGGGTTTTTGCTCGTGATTTAAAAGAATGTCTATTGATACAAGCGAAGCATTTGCAAGAAGACACCCACGAGTTGGTGGCAATGATCGAAACGCAAATGAGCAATCTAGAAAAAAAGAACTACCCGGCAATAGCAAAAGAAATGAATCTCGAGTTAGAAGAAGTGGTAGAGATTTCTAAAATCATCCATAGTATGGAGCCTAAGCCAGGTCGTGCATTTAACTCGACGGAAACTCATTACGTAACTCCAGATGTTTACGTTTATCCTGTTGGTGATGAGTATGTGGTTTCTTTAAATGAGGATGGCTTACCAAGATTGAAAGTGTCTAATTTTTATAAAAACGTACTTCAAGATGGTGGAACGAATGATTCAACCCAAGAATACATTCAAGATAAGCTTCGCTCTGCTGTTTGGTTGATTAAGTCCATTCATCAAAGACAAAGAACCATTTATAAAGTGGCGGAAAGTATCGTTAAACACCAACGTGATTTCTTTGATAAAGGTCCAAAGTTCATTAAGCCGATGATTCTAAAAGACATCGCAAATGACATTGAAATGCATGAGTCCACGGTCAGTCGTGTAACTACTGCTAAGTATATGCATACTCCTCGAGGAATTTTTGAGTTAAAGCACTTTTTTAATTCCGGGATTTCTAAAACCGATGGAGATTCTTTGGCGTCTGAGTCTGTAAAGGTTAAGATCAAAGAGTTGGTCGATGGCGAAGATTCAAAGTCACCATTATCAGATCAAAAGTTAGTAGATCTTTTAAAGAAAGACGGAATCAAGATCGCAAGAAGAACGGTTGCAAAGTATCGTGATGCGCTTGGGATTTTACCTTCTTCAAAGCGTAAAAAATATTTCTAATTCATTCTTTTGCTTTAAGACTCATGGGCAAAATGATGCGAAAGCAAGTATTGCCTTTGTAGTTTTGGTATTGTATTTCGCCGTCAAAGGCGTTTAAGATTCCTCTTGCTTCACTCAGACCTAACCCAGCACCGGCACCAATTTCTCTGGTGGTAAAGAAGGGTTGGAAGATTTTCTCAACAATTTCATAATCAATTCCTCTTCCTGAATCAATCACATCTATAAACGCGACGAAGCCATCGTTTGAAATTTGAATTTTTACCCAAGGAAAGTCAGTTTCTCTCGCAGCCATTAGAGAGTTTCTCAGTACCTGGATAAAAACTTTCGTCATGCTAAAAGGGTCTATTTTTAAGTTAGCATCATCTCCTGTTATCTGTAGATCAATGCTTCTTCTGATTTCAAAGGGAATCAAAGTCATACTTTGTCGGATGCATGATTTTACTCTTGTTTCCATTTCAGGAGACCTTTCCGAAGAGCTAAAATTCAATAACTGATCAATGAGTTCCTGGATTTTGCGAGCGTGTAATGTGATTTTTTTAAGTCGAGTTTGATTGGTTTCTGACAATTGATTGAAGTGTGGGTCTTTGATGGTTTGCTCAATACTACCGGTAATCATAAAAAGGGGATTGTTGATTTCGTGGGCGATTCCACCTGCCATTTCTCCCAAAGCCCTTTCTTTCGCTGTTTGCGATTGCTGCATTTGCAGTTTGGTGAGTTTCTCGTTGGAGTCTTTTATTTCTATTAGCTTTTCTTTGCGATACTTCTCAAACATATGCATTAAGCCTAAGGTAAATAGGCATATCATTGGCACATCTACTGCGTAGGTTATGATTGGAAACTTTCCAAGTGATTTTAGGCTTTCTGCGTGGTTACTTAATCGAGAAAAATACACCAAGATAGAGCTTACAATGGTAATAAAACCAATGATCAATCCAGCTTTAATGCCTGAAATTAAAGTTGTAAAAATACAAACTAAAGGTAGATAAAAGAGGGTTCCAGTAAAAGGTTTCGGGTGAACATAAGCTAAGCCTGCCAAAGCAATACTAATAGAAATTCCAATTAGAAGTCCTGTAGCATTAACATCTCTTGTGATTTTCAAAAGCTTTGGAGTTAATAGTAAAACGAAATTTATAAATATTGCTATGATGCCGTCAAAAACAGGGAATGTCTGGTTTATCAAACTGTTTAAGCTGATTGAAAGAGCGCTGACAAAAATAATGATTGGAATTACATTTAAAAGTGATTTTGCTCTGATGTATTCATCTGTATATAGGTCGGTTTCTCGAAAAGGATTTTGCCGATCTAGGAATGCATAATAGTTTTTTAGAAAAGTTCTCAGTTTCTTTTTCATTATCAATAAAGTATCGGTTGGATGAGTTAAAACATATTCAAGTGAGTAAAAATTAATGGGAAATTTAAAATCCAAGAGTCAGTCTGGTCTCAAAATGAGACGGAATTGAAACGCGCCAATAAAACTTCTGTAGTTCCTGAGAAAAGACTTAGTTTTTGATGGGGCAAGCCGATAAGGACTAAAGCCTAGGGAGGTAAAATCGCATGAAATTTGATTTAGTCTTCAATCATGTTAAGAAATCAGAAAAATTAAAACAATACGCTGGAGAGAAACTGGATAAGCTTCAAAAATTTGAACTGAAACCCTTTTCTATTCAATTTATTTTCTCAGAAGAAAAGAAGCAAAAATATGCAGAGCTTGTAATCAATGGTAAAAATAAACGTTGGGTAGCGAAGGGATATGGGCAGAATCTTTATCAAGCTGTGGACCAATGCATTCATAGAATGTCTGCTCAGTTAAAGAAAAATAAAGATAAATTGCAGAAACATAAAAAACCACAATTGAGTGGAACACATGCACTTGAATGTCTAAATGACCAATTAGAGTACGATTACTCTAAGATTAAAGGCGCAAGTGGCCAAAAGGCTGCTTAAAAGGCCCTTTTGCTTGTGAATACAATTGACGCTCTAAAATGCCTCTGATACCGTGCCGGGATGCGGAATGGAGGCATTTTTTTATGAAAAATTATATTTTTACAAGTGAGTCCGTGTCTGAAGGACATCCTGATAAAATGGCAGATCAAATCTCAGATTCTATCTTAGATGCAATCCTAGAGAACGATCCAAAAGCTCGTGTAGCCTGTGAAACTATGATCACAACAGGTATGGCGGTTATCGCTGGTGAGATTTCAACAAACACTTATGTTGATATGCCAACCATCGTTAGAAATACAATCAAAGAAATCGGATATGATTCTTCTGATAAAGGTTTCGATTACCAAACTTGTGCCGTTATGTCTTCCATTGATCAACAGTCTCCTGATATTGCGATGGGTGTTGATATTTCTGACACAAAAGAGCAAGGTGCTGGTGACCAAGGGATTATGTTTGGTTACGCTGTTAATGAAACTCCAGAGCAAATGCCTCTTACAATTTCTTTATCTCATAAATTGGTAAGAAATCTTTCTGAGTTAAGAAAATCTAGAAAATTAGATTTCTTACGCCCAGATGCAAAGAGCCAAGTTTCTATTGAGTATGTTGATGGACAACCAAAGAGAATCGATGCAGTAGTTCTTTCTACGCAACATTCTGAGGAAGTAAGCTTAAGCCAACTTCAAGAAGCGGTTATGGAAGAGTGTATTAAGAAAACACTTCCTGCTGAGTGGTTAGATGACAAAACAAAATTCCATATCAACCCAACAGGACGTTTCGTTTTAGGTGGTCCTTTGGCTGACTGTGGTTTAACTGGACGTAAAATTATTGTAGATACTTACGGTGGACATGGTGCACACGGTGGTGGAGCTTTCTCTGGAAAAGACCCATCAAAAGTGGATCGCTCAGCTGCTTATGCTGCTCGTCACGTAGCCAAGAACGTTGTAGCTGCTGGTCTTGCTGATAAAGCATTGGTGCAGTTGGCTTATGCAATTGGTGTAGCACAGCCAGTAAGTGTTTTAGTAAATACATATGGAACTGAAAAAGTAGACGTAGAAAAAATCGAAGCTGCTGTTCGTAGAACTTGGGATCTTCGCCCGGCTGCGATCGTTGAGCAATTCGACCTACTAAAACCAAGATATCGTCAAACTGCTGCTTACGGTCACTTCGGTCGTGAGGAAGAGGCTTTTACTTGGGAGAAAGCAGATAAGGTTGAGGCTTTGAAGGCTAGTCTTTAATTTGTTTTTTTACATTTTAGTTTTTAAAGAAGGGGTCTCTTTGGGATCTCTTTTTTTTTTTTTTGCCTTCGGCTGGGGAGTGTTGATCTTGGATTTTTTTAACTCCTCGGTTTGGTTCTTCGAATGAGCCGGCCTTCTTAGGCAAAAGTAATTTTCTTAGACGCTTTTTTGGCCTTCGGCTGGGATTTGTTTGTATTTTTATTGTAATGTCTTTTTACTCCTCGGTTTTGATCTTTGAATGAGCCGGCCTTCTGAAACAAAAGTGTTTTGCTCAGACACGTTTCCGGTTATACGCCTGCGGCTTCTTCCCTCACATCCATGTTACTCGTTTTGGATCTTCCTGATCCAAAAAGGTCTGATCAAAACACTTTTGTTTCATACGGCCTCTTTCTCATTTCTTTTTATCTAAATCTCGTCGTCTTTTTTTTGTTTTTGCTGGCGCGGGTGGTGTTGGGCGGCTTTGCCGCCGTTGGCTGTTTGAGGCTTTTGCCTCAAAGGTGCTTTTGTTTTTTTGGGGCTTGTTGTGGTTGCTTATTTTTTGGTCATGGGGGATTGGTTTTTTGGGGGAGTTTTGTTTTGCTGGGGGCTTTGGTGTGTATTTTCTTAGGCTTAATGGAGCTGTGGGTGATTCTGTTTGGTGCTGGATTTTTGATGTGGTAAAACCAGGGTTCGGAGAAACTGACTGATGAACTCGAAAAATATTCGTAACTTTTCTATTATCGCACATATTGACCACGGAAAGTCGACCATTGCTGATGGTCTTTTGAAAATGACTGGATCTCTCGCAGATCGTGATGCCAAAGACCAATTTTTGGATAATATGGACATTGAACGTGAACGTGGGATTACTATTAAGGCGCAAACGGTTCGTTTGAACTATAAAGCGCAAGATGGCCAAGAATATGTATTAAACTTAATCGATACTCCGGGACACGTTGATTTTTCTTATGAAGTTTCTCGAAGCTTAGCTGCTTGTGAAGGAGCTTTGTTGGTTGTGGATGCTGCTCAGGGAGTTGAAGCGCAGACTTTGGCAAATGTTTATTTGGCTTTAGAAAATGATCTTGAGCTTTTACCAGTATTAAATAAAATCGATCTTCCAGCGGCAGACCCTGACACTGTAAAACAACAAATTGAAGATGTGATTGGCTTAGAAACAGACAATGCTGTATTGGTTTCTGCAAAAGAAAAAATTGGTATTGATGAATTGCTAGAGTCCATCGTTAAATTCATTCCACCTCCGATTGATGCTCAACCTGATGAAAAGCTTCGCGCTCTCGTTTTTGACTCTTGGTTTGATTCTTACCAAGGGGTTGTAATTTTAGTTCGTGTTCGTGAAGGAAGTATTAAAAAAGGCGATAAACTTAGGTTTATGGCAACGGGTAGCGATTACGAAGTTTTAAAGGTGGGAGTTTATGCTCCTTTCCCAAAAGACATTCCAGAGCTTGAAGCGGGAGATGTTGGTTTTGTAATCTGCGGAATGAAAGACATTCGTGATGTAAAAGTGGGTGAGACAGTTACCCATACTAAAAACCAAGCTGAAAAACCTTTAGCTGGTTTTAAAGAAGTTCGCCCAATGGTTTTCTCTGGTATTTTTCCTATTGATGCCAATGATTATGAAAAACTAAAATCTGCTCTTGAGAAGCTGAGCCTGAATGACTCTAGTTTGACTTTTGAAATTGAGAGTTCAGCGGCATTGGGTTTTGGTTTGCGTTGTGGATTCTTAGGATTACTACATATGGAGATCGTTCAAGAACGTCTTGAGCGAGAGTTTAACCTAGATCTTATTACCACAGCACCTTCTGTGGTTTACAAAGTCTACCAAACTGATGGAACAATGATTGAAGTAGAAAACCCAACGGGTCTTCCCGATACTTCTAAAATTGATTACATCGAAGAGCCCTACATTACTGCAAACATTCATACTCCAAGTGAATACATTGGTGCGGTCATCAAGCTTTGTGAAAACAAACGTGGTGTTCAGCAAAAAATGGAATACGTTGGTGAAAACAAAGTTATGATTGTTTATGAACTTCCCATGAATGAAATGGTATTAGATTTTTATGACAAATTAAAATCACTTTCCAAAGGCTACGCCTCTCTAGACTATGATTTTTCTGAGTTTAGAAAATCCGATATGGTGAAGTTAGACATATTAATTAATGGTGATCCGGTGGATGCCTTGTCCTTAATGGTTCATAAGTCTAAGGCTTTTCCAAGAGGTCGTGAGCTTACAAAGAAAATGAAAGAGCTAATCCCAAAACAGCAATTTAAAATTGCTCTACAAGCTGCAATTGGTGCTAAAATTGTGGCAAGGGAAACAATCTCTGCCCTAAGAAAAGATGTAACTGCCAAATGTTATGGTGGTGATATCACCCGTAAAAGAAAGCTTTTAGAGAAGCAAAAAGAGGGTAAAAAGCGCATGAAACAAATTGGTAGTGTGGAAGTTCCTCAAAAGGCTTTTTTAGCTATCCTGAAAGTGGATGACTGATTTGAAAAGCTCCAAAAGGTATATTGCAATTTTCTTTCTCTTAGCCGTTGTAGTTTTACTTCGGCTTTTTGTTGTTGAAATTAAAAGAGTTGAAGATTGGCAAATGTTTCCGAGTTTTTACCAAAACGACTTTTTTGTTTTAAATAAAATTGCAAAAAAACCTGAGCTTGGAGAAGTGTACTTTTTTGCTGATTCAGAAGAGGCCCCAGGTGGTTTGTATCGAGTGTTAGGTTTAGCTGGAGATAAGGTTCAATATTGGGCAGGACGACTCTCATTGAATGGTCAAAAACTCGATGAGATGCAAAGCTCTGTAAGTCAATTGCCCTTTGGAAAATCAGCTGGAGTTGATTTAAGTGATATGTCTTATATGAAGTATATAAGCGAGTCTTTACCCAATAAAAGCTACTCGGTCATCGCTTTCGAAAGTGGAACTAAAGAAAATCTAGAGGAAGTAATTGTTCCAGAGGATAAACTATTTGTTTTAAAAGATTTTCGTAGCTTTGGCTTAGATTCCAGAAAATTTGGTTTTGTCTCTAAAGATAAAATTCGTGGTAAAGCGATGCTAACTTTATATTCCTGTACTGAGCTTTTAGGTGATAGCCTTGCTGTTTGCGACTTTTTTAAATTTAGAAAAGGTCGATTTTTTACTCGTATTCCTTAATACCTCCTGTAAGATATAAACATGAAAAAGCAAGGGGAAGGCCAATTTCATTTTCTTAAGGTATTGGTTTTAGCAGTCACATTTGCAATCATCGCACGTTTTTTGGTGATAGGTGTTTATAAAGTACCTACCTCAGCAATGTTGCCTAGTTTACATATGGGAGATATTGCCGTTGGCTGGAAGTTCCCTTACCATAGTTTCACACGACCAATTTACAAATTTTTAGTGGGCGAAAACATCCGACTCCAACGAGGAGATCTAATTGTCTTCAAGCATCCAGATGGTAAATCTAGTTATGTAAAACGAATCCTAGGTCTTCCAGGCGATAAAATTCAATTTACTAGCCGCAATCAGTTGGTTGTAAACTCTGAAAGTTTTCAGTACGAGTTATTAGATGAACAACTTAACTTTACAGGTGGAGAGTATTACAATCTTTTTAAAGAAAGCTCTAAAGATTATAGTGCTGAAATCATCATACGAAGATCGGACTCTGAATCACAGGTTTTACCAGAAGAAATGATCGTTCCACTAGGATCTTATTATGTTTTAGGGGATAATCGAGATGCTTCCGATGATTCTAGAGACTGGGGCGTAATTCCAGAAGAAAACATTGAGGCTAGATTGGATTGGATCGTACTTTCCTTAAATTGGCGTGATGAAGATAAATCCGTTTTTCGAAAATCTAGGTTTTTGCTACCAATTGAATCAAACTAAAAATAATTTTGCTGTGCACTAGGCCTTGTGGGCTAGATAGCCTTTACATCTGAGGAAAAAGTTGGATAATTTAGCAATGGATTTTGAAGCGATAAATGAATCAATTGTTAAGTATTTTACTGGTCCACAATATTTACCAGAGCTGCAACAGGCTAAAAAAGAATTCTTTGAAAAAGCTGGAATTATAGATGAAGAAAGTCAAAGTTATGAACCGCGTATGGCGCAGTTTCTGGATTGGTACATTTTCTCTAGAGATCTAAGTGAATTCAATATTCCACCGATCGAGCTGGCTACACAAAGAGAAATGGTAGAGTTTCCTGATTACGACGCGACAATGATTGAAAATATGTCAAATGCTACTCATAGCCTTTTTGAATTTATAAAGGTTAAGGGGCGAGATGTTTATATTCGAGATTTGTTCACGAAAAAGAAAGTGGTTCTAAAAGACTCAGGGGTTTCCATCGGTTTTAATCCTGACGAGATCTTCGATGCTCGTGTTATTCCAGTGGAAGATAATTTTATTTTTGCAAAAGGTTTTTGTTTTCATCCTCCTGGAGCAAAAAAGTTTATCCTAAAAGAGATTAAAAAAGTTAGGCACCTAGAGAAGAGTCATCATGAGTCTTTAATGTTTAGACTGGTTAAGATGAGATATAAACTTGAGCAATATAAACACATCAAAATGGAATTCATTTATACGAACGATCAAAGTTTGAAAATTTAAGAGGGTTTATGAAAGCTATTAGCGTAAAAAATTTTAAGAAATCATATCGCTCAGAATTTTGGTTAAAAAAAATCCCAGCCATCGAAGACTTAAGTTTTGAGGTTGAGCAATCTACAGTTACAGGCTTCTTAGGGGCTAATGGTGCGGGTAAATCGACAACGATAAAGAGTATTTTAGGTTTACTGATTCCCGATGCTGGAGAAATTCGTTTTTTTGGAGATAAAGAGCTTAGCCCTGAAACCCGCTCTAGAATTGGTTTTCTACCTGAACGGCCATTCTTTTACGAATACCTGTCTGGAAAAGAGTTTCTAGAGTTCTATGCCCAATTATCAGGAATGAAGCTTGGAAAAAAACTAAATCTCAGAATTGAAGAATTACTGGAGCTGGTTGGTTTAAGTCACGCCGGTGAAAAGAAGTTGCGTGAGTACTCAAAGGGAATGCTTCAGAGAGTAGGTATTGCTCAGGCAATTATTCATGATCCAGAGCTAATTATTTTTGATGAACCAATGTCGGGTCTTGATCCTGATGGCAGATATGATGTTGGTCAAATATTGCAGCAAATTGCTGAACAAGGAAAAACGGTGTTCTTCAGTTCTCATTTGCTGGATGACGTTGAGAGAATTAGTAAAAACTTAGTGGTGTTAAAAAAAGGAAGCCTTATCTATCAAGGCTCTTTAGCAGAACTTCTTGGGAATGTGGACTCTGACTACCGCATTGAGTATACAGACTCTACAGAGCTCTTTTCGGAGGAAGTGAAGGATCAAGAAAGCCTCCAAAAAAGGCTTGATGAAATTCGTCAAAAGAAAATGGCTATCGTAAGGATTCAGCCTGTTAAAGCAAACCTAGAACAAGCATACGTTAATTTAAATGAAAAATAGAGGGTACTATGAATAGCTTAAAGCTAGTATTTGCAGTCGCTAAAAATAGTTATAAAGAAATCATTCGAGACAGAATTCTTTATGGAATTCTAGTTTTTACGGTGCTTCTAATTGGACTAAGTAGGGTAATGGGTGGTTTGAGTTTTGCTGAGCAAGAGAGAATCATCGTTGACTTTGGCTTGGCAGGAGTTCACATATCTGTTGTAATTCTATCCGTTTTTATTGGCAGCTCCTTAGTCTCAAAAGAGTTTGAAAAACGAACCGTGTTGACTTTGTTGGTTAGGCCTCTTGAGCGCTACCAATACATTTGCGGTAAGTTCATAGGTTTTATTGCAGTGATTGCCAGTTTATCCATTGGTTTGTTTGCTGTTTTAATTTTAATTACAGGGGCTTTTGAAAATGGCTTTAACTTTACAATGCTATATACCTTGCATGGCTTTATTTTAGAATCCCTGGTCCTTGCATCTTTAACCATCGCTTTTAGTATTTATAGTAAGCCAATTATTAGTGTGAGTTTTGTTTTAGGCGTTTTTATTATTGGTCATTGGTTAGATAATTTAAACTATTTCGCCAAATCCTCGGAGTCTAAGGTTTTTCGCTTTATGGCTGAAATTTCTAATTATATTTTCCCTAATTTAGAGCTGTGGAACTGGAAGTCTCAGGCTGTAAATCGCGAGATTGTGCCCTTTCAGCAATTTTTAAATGCTAACTACAATGCAATAGCATGGACGGGAATATTTTTATGCGTTGCTGTTTTATTGTTTAGGAAAAAAGATTGTGCCTGAATTATCTGCTTTAGCCTTAGTTTTTTATCTTGGAGCCATTTGGGGTTCTTTTGCCAATATGTTAATTGTACGCATTCCAAGCGGTGAAAATATAGTTCTGCCATCTAGTCATTGTGATCACTGTAACGAAAAATTAAAGTGGTACCATAACATCCCAATTTTTAGCTGCTTAATTTTAGGTGCGAAATGTGCTTATTGTAAAAAGAGTTTTGGCTGGAGGCATTTGTTTGTCGAGATACTGATGGGCTTTTCTTTTCTCGGAGTTTTTTGGTACTACGGTTACTCTTGGACAAGTTTAGAGTATTTAATTCTAGTTGTAGGCCTGATAACAGTTAGCATGATCGATTTAGACCTAAGAATTATCCCAGATAAAATCAGTCTCCCGGGTATTGTTATTGGTCTGTTGGGGGCGGCGATCAACCCAGAGAGGGCATTTCTAGATTCTTTTTTAGGTGTTCTACTGGGTGGTGGTGTATTGCTGGCCATTGCTTATCTTTATTTCGCTCTTAAAAAAGTCGATGGAATGGGTGGGGGAGATATTAAATTACTCGCCTGGATTGGTAGTGTTCTTGGAGTAAAATCAATTCTTTTCGTTTTGTTTTTCTCAAGTGTAGTTGGTAGTTTGGTTGGAATCTTTTTTATGATATTTCGCAAAGAAGGACTTAAGTCCAGTCTAGCTTTCGGGCCCTACCTAGCTCTGGCGGCCTTGGTCTACCTTTTTTGGGGACCAGAAATCATTAATTGGTATTTTGGTTTCAGTTTTCCTTGGCTTACGCCTAGTATGTAAATTGACTTTTATCTGGCAAATTGATGTAATTTTGTAGAGGATTCGAGTACTTACAACTTTTATCAAATTTTTTGATAAAATCTGTGAGAAGAGAATATAGCTGCTAGGAATTACATGTTATTTGGATCGACAAAAGTCATTGGACTAGACATTGGAACGAGCACGATTAAACTCGTGGAGCTGAACGTTAATCGTGGAACTGCAGAGGTTATTTCCTTTGGTGTGGCTCCAACTCCTCAAGCTGCTGTGATGAATGGTGAAATTTTAGATTCACTCCCTATTTCTGAAACAGTTACGAGAATTCTTGAACAAGTTAAGACAAAGAGAAAAAGAGTTGCCACGGGCCTTTGGGGTACAAGTGTAATTGTGAAAAGAATTAACGTTCCGCAAATGGATGAAAGTTTATTGCAGGAGCAAATTAAATGGGAGGCTGAGCAGTATATCCCATTTGATATGTCAGAGGTCTCCATTGATTTCCATTTGATTCCAGAGCATCGCTCTCAGGATGTGATGGAAGTACTACTAGTAGCTGCGAAAAACGAAACCGTCTATCGTTATGCTGAGCTTGTAGAGAACTCAGGTCTTGAATGTTCTGTGGTAGATGTGAATGGTTTTGCTTTGGCCAATTGTTTTGAGTTTAATTACGGAAACTCACAGAAGGAAGTGATCGGTCTGTTAAACGTAGGTGCAGCATGTACCAATTTTGTGGTTCTAGAAAATGGCCATACTAGTTTTGTTAGAGACATCCCAGTTGGTGGTGGAAACTACACTGCGGATATCCAATCCCATCTGGGTGTAAGTTTAGATGAAGCTGAATCTCTAAAAATTTCTGCTGGAATTGGGCAAGAGGTTCCTGAAGAAGTTTTTGATGTATTGACTAGTTCTAATGAACTTTTTTTAGAAGAGTTACAGCGTAGTATTGATTTTTACCAAGCCTCAAGTAACGCAGGGGAGATCAAGCGGTTTTACATTACAGGTGGTAGTATCGCCTTACCAAATCTTTTAGAGAGCTTACAGAATGGATTGAATGTGCCGGTGGAAATTATGAATCCATTCAAAAAGATAAAATACAACGATAAAAAATTTAATGCTGATTATATTGCACAAATAAGCAACTTTGTATCAGTGCCATTGGGCTTAGCCCTACGTAAAGGAACGAAGTAGTGATAGAGATTAATCTACTTAGAGGATTTTCGGCAGAAGGTTTAGATGGAGGAGAGTCCACTCTAAATTCTACTTTTGCAACGGCACAGAAGGTTGTTTTTGATGAGAAGGATTTAGTATTAAAACTAGTGATATTAATCATTCCGGTTTTAGCCCTTTATGGTTATGAATTCTACGACGAAGGCATTGGGGCCAACACATTGAAGGCCAAGCAAAAACAAGTCGAGAGATTGACTATTGAACTTGCGGGATTTGGAAAACAGGTTGCTGAAGTTCGTAAAATTAAAGAAGAAAAAAATAGACTGACTTCTAGAATTGATACGATTAAAGAGATTTCTAAAGAACGTTTATCCAATGCAAAGGCTTTGGACGCACTACACGATATTGTACCACCGCAAGCTTGGTTAAAAAATCTAAGCATTGAAAATGGTAAAGTTAAAATTGTGGGTGAGGCGACGGAAGACTTAGTGGTTTCACAATTACTACGAAATTTAGATGAGAGTATTTATTTTAAAGATGTAAAGTTATTATCGTCCACGGAAGTACGTAAAGCCGGTGGATCCTATAAAGCATTTAGTATTGACTGTACGTTGGGGCAATAAGTTATGGCAACTGACATTCGACAACAAATAAATCAAATGCCCATCACACACTTTGTGTTGATTGGAATTGTGATAAGTGCGACTTATTACTTTTTGATGTTTGAAGGTGCGGCCAAATACGAAAGCCGCATCAAAAATTTAGATGCGCAGATTGCCAAGATTAATGGCGACATTGCTACGAATAAAAATATCGTAAAAGATATCGTAAAATTTGAAGAAGAGGTAAATGAAATTTCTGAACAATTTCAGTCAGCGATTGAATACTTACCTTCAAAGTCAAAAGTAGAAGACGTTCTTGATCAGTTGTATAAAATCGCAAGAACCAAAGGGGTAATCTTATCGAAAGTTGTCCCAGGTGGAACCACTAAAAAGAAATTTTACGAAGAATTGGTCGTAGATATTCAAGTCTCTGGAAGCTATACCTCTATTACGGGCTTCATCGTTGAAGTTTCTCAGATTCCTCGAATCATTAACATTCAGGGGATTTCATTAAAGCCCTCTTCAAGAAAATCTTTAACAGATAGCCTCTTGCTTGATCTCTCAGGGAAATTGGTGACCTATCGTTACATTGAGGAGGCAAATTAATTGAAATCACTTCTTGGTATTTTATCTTATGTAGTAGCAGGAATGGCTGGTTTGGGATTAGCTTCCTATCTAGCTGGTATGGTATTAAAACCTTCCTCTGCTGCCAATCTAGAAGTTGGTAAGTCTAAAATTGAATCGCAAGTAGCTAAGGATCTCAAAGTTCAAAAAGATTCTGATATTGAACTTGTAATGAATAGAATTGAGAATGCAAACCTTAGCGAAAATTTATTGGCTCAAGCAGCCAAGCCTCAAGCGGCAAAGCAAGCTGAGGAAAAAACGCAAGATGATATAATTATCGATGGTCAAAAACAAAATACGATCGATTTAAAATTTTTAAATGAAGAATATAAATATGATGAAACGGATCGAAAAGACCCATTTGCACCATACGAGGCACCAAGGGCTGTTTTTAACTCAACTCAGCCAATTGGACCAATGTTGCCACTGCAAAGGTTTAATGTTGAAGAATTATCGGTTCAGGGAATCATTTGGGGAGTTGAAAACCCAACCGCCATGGTAGTGGCACCAGACAAAAAGATTTATTACGTTAAAGAACGAGAAAAAATTGGTAAGAACAATGGCTATATCGCTCAAATTAGAGAGGGTGAAGTAGTGATTGTAGAGAGCTTTTTATATAATGGGGAAATCACATCACAGGTAAAAATATTACCAATAGATACGGTTTCCAATTCGAAAAAGTAAAAAAATCTTAGGAAGAAGGAGTTTCCTATGTTTATGAAAAATAGTTTGGCAATGTTGTTGTGTCTTACGATGCTAGCTTGTAGTTCCGCTAGTAATCAAGACGAGGGTTTGGCTTCGAATGCTGATGAAATAGCGGCAGAGACTGACTTCAGTGAGGATGCTTTTGGTGATTCCCTGGATGAGGAGTCTGGAGAAGATTTTTTTGCTGAATCTGAAGGGGACGAAACTGCTGACGAAAGCTTTTTTGAAGACGGGTTCGCAGAAGAAGAACCTGCTGAACAAAGCATTGCAGCAAATGACGAAACATTTTCAGAAGATGATTTTAGTGAAGAGGATTTTTCGGAAGAGGACTTTTCTGAGGAAGACTTCTCTGAAGAAGATATGGCTTTTTCAGAAGAGGATTTCGAAGGTGAAGACTTTGCCGACGAATCAACAGATGAACTGTTTGCGGAAGACGAATCTTTAGATGATTTTGCCATTGAAGAAGAAGCCCCGGTTGAATTGGCGGAGCAAAACATTGCTGAACCACCAGTTGTCGAAGAAACTCCAATCATTGAAACACCATTGGTTTCTGGTGGTGAAAACCGAATCGTAGGTCTAGACTTTTTGGCAAATAAAAATGGTGGAACGATTTTAATTTCGAGCTTAAAGCCGGTTCAGTTTCGACAAAGAAAGAACCTTTCAACAGGTCAACATATTGTCGAGATTGAAGGAGTAAAACTTCCAGAGAAGTTTCAAAGGCCATATGACACTCGAGAGTTTAACGGAAGCATTGGTTTGTTTCAGGCATACCAAGAAAAAGGTTCCAATGTCGCTCGTTTCGTACTTCAAACAAAAAGTAACTCTGAGCCATTAATCACTCAAGAAGGTGAGGCTCTTTTGATTTTGGCACAAAATCCTGTGCAGGAATATCAAATGGCCGAAGCACCTGACGAAGGTGAAATCGATTTTGAAAATAATCGAATTACAGTGGATACCGATGCGATTCGTCGAGATGAAGAAATCTTAAAAGATAAAAGCATCGAAGATTTCTTAACTGGAAACACAAATTATTATGGTAAAAAAATTAATATTGAGCTTGTGAATACAAATATCATCGAAGTTTTCAATATTCTTGCCGAGCAAAGTAATTTAAATATCATTGTGGCTGAAGGGGTGTCTGGAAACATCACTCTACGATTACGAGAGATTCCTTGGGATCAGGCATTAATGGTTGTTCTACAATCCAAACAACTTGGATACGTAAAGAACGGAAATATTTTAAGAATTGCTCCTTTGAAGACCATTGAAAAAGAAGCAAATGACGCGAGAGCAGTTATTGAAGCTCAGAAAAAGCTTTTACCGGTTAAGGTGAGAATTTACCCAGTAAGTTTTGCTCAAGCCAATGATATTTCCACGCAGGTTCAAGATTTTCTAACTCCAGATCGTGGTAAAGTAAAAGCAGATACGAGAACAAACTCAATCATTGTGACAGATCTCCCTGAAGTTTTAGACAAAGTTGGAAAGTTGATCAAGAGGCTAGACACAGAAACTCCTCAAGTGTTAATGGAAGCAAAGTTTGTTGAAACGACAGAAGATTTTGATCGTCAGGTTAATATCGGACTTGGAACTGGTACTTATACAAGTACAGCAGGAAATGAGTACTCTTACAGTGGTCTAACTTCCAACGGAAACTCAGGGTTGAGTATGACCTTCAATAGTATTTCAAGCCTAGGAAGTATTGGTGCTTTCTTAGATTTGTATGAAAAGAAAAACTTGGCAAGAGTGATTTCTTCTCCACGGGTAATCGGTTTGAACAATGAAGCAGCTACCATTAGCCAAACCACTCAGGTATTGGATAAGACTACGACAACATCTACTGACGGTCGTACAACAGCTACAAGTTTCACTCCGCGTGATTTAACTTTAAATTTAACCATGACTCCGCAGATTACAGCGGATGGTGGTGTATTGATGGAAATCTCCGTACAAAGGGATGTTGCCGGGGCGCAAGAGGTTGAGGAAACAGCTTCAGCTACGCCAATCGGAACGCGATCTGCGCAAACAAAAGTTTTAGTTCCAAATGGTGACACCATTGTAATTGGTGGAGTTTATCAGTTTGACCAAACGAAAGAAGAAATTAAAATTCCATATTTAGGAGATATTCCACTATTAGGTACATTGTTTAGAAAGGACACTACGAAAAACGTTAAAAATGAGTTAATGATTTTCGTAACTCCTAGAGTATTGAACATTGATAAGGCCTTCAATAGTGGTGATGTATTTATTGAACAGGCAGAAGGTGTTCCTGCAGAGCAAAGTCTATAAGACTTGGCCTTGTAGGTTTAACATCTTTAGCCTTTTTGAATGAAAGTCATACCAGGTATCCCAATAAGAAGATTCAGCATTATCTAAAGATTGTTGTACCTGGCTTAATTGCAAAAAGTTAATCCTACCAATGCGGTAGGATTTTTGCGCTTCTAGCAAACTTTTTTTGGCAAAACTTTTCCATCGTTCGTAGGACTTTAATAAAGTCTTCTTTTGATTTAACTCTTCTTGCATTTGTTCATAGTGAAGCGCAACGATTCTTTTTTTCTCTTGGATTTGCCTTTCTAAGATTGCAATGCTTTTACTATGAGCTCTTTTTTTATAGATACTAGATAGTCCTGAAAACAAAGGCAAACTAGCTGATAAAACGATTTGGCTAGAGCGATTGCTTTCATCGAAAAGTCCACTAGACTCTGTAGCCTGATAACCTTCGCTAGCTGAAATGGCTATGCTTGGATTGTCTTCTCCCAAATCTATTTTTTGATTTAACTTTAAATTTTTCATTTGAAGATTCAAAGCTTGCAACTCAAAATTATTTTGAAAAAGATTTTGTACATCAATAGATTGAATGTCTTGCTTTGGTTCCCATTTGTTTTTTGTCATTTCACGCCAGTTACTTACATAACTGGTAACTTCTTTATCTAGCTTTTCATACTCAATTTCTAACTGTTCTAGTTGTACTTTTCTCGCGATAAAATCTGCTTCGGCTTGAGGAAGTTCATAGGATTTAGCATTTCCAAGTTTAGATTTTCTCTGTATGATGCTTCTGTTTTTCTTTTGAATCTCTAGTTGGTCCTTTGCAATTTTTATTTTTTCTTGCTGATTGCGAACTTGTAACAAAAAATTGAAAGCTTTTAATTTACTCGCCTCCGTTGTCATTTTTAAGTTAAGTTTTGCGATTTTTAACTCTTCTTTTGCTAAATCCAAAGCAGCAAAAAGTTTTCCCCCTGTATAAATGGGTTGGGTGATTTCTAGTTTACTCGCGTACAGCGTGGCACTTCCTGTAAATGCAGTGATGTTTTTAATTCTTGTCTGGCTGTTTGACCAAGTTACTTGAGGAAATAGACTTCCACGAACCTGTTTTACTTGGTTTTCTAACTTTTCAATCTCTAGTTTCGCTTCATCAACTTCGGGACTCTTAAGAACGAATTCGTCGACAAAAGGCAGGGAGTAAGCTTTGGACACAAGAAAAAAACATAGAAATAGAAGTTTTTGTTTAAGCAAATTTACCCCCTGGACCAATTCTGTTATATGGAAAAATGCGCCTAAACTATACCGTCAGATTGACCAGGATTCTAAGGAAAAATGCTTTATAGATTGTTCGGCCGCATTGCGAAAGATAACCTGAGTTAAACATAACAGGAGTCAGCATGAGAAGCGCATTTTTTTATGTTTGTTTTGCCGTTTTTGGATTTGTAGGATTAATCTCAATAATATTTCCTCAAGCCCTCTTTAGTTTAATAATTTTAGTGCCCATTGCACTAATGGGCCTAAAAGATGCTTTCCAAAAGAAGCAAACGATTCGTCGTAATTTTCCTATACTTGGAAGATTTCGCTATTTGCTGGAAATGATTCGTCCAGAAATTCAGCAATATTTTATCGAACATGATACTGCGGGAACTCCAATTCCAAGAACCTTACGTTCTCTAGTTTATCAGCGAGCGAAAAGGCAAATTGAAACGGTTCCCTTTGGTACGCAGGAAAATGTCTACTCCTCAAATTATGAATGGATCAATCACACCATGAAACCAACCATTGTGGATGAGTCTGGATTGCGTGTTTTGGTTGGTGGTGATGAGTGTACGCAAAAATATTCTTGTTCTTTGCTCAATATCTCGGCCATGAGTTATGGTTCTTTAAGTAAAAATGCAATCGAAGCTCTTAATGGTGGGGCAAAGATTGGAGATTTTTATCACAATACAGGAGAAGGAAGTATTTCTCCATACCATCTAAATAGAGGCGGGGATTTGGTTTGGCAAATCGGTACCGGCTATTTTGGCTGTAGAGATGAGGATGGAAATTTTGATCTTGAAAAGTTCAAAGTAAATGCAAATCGACCTGAAGTTAAAATGATCGAAATTAAAATTTCTCAGGGAGCAAAACCAGGACATGGTGGTATTCTTCCTAAGGAAAAAGTAACCAAAGAAATTTCAGAAATTCGTCATGTACCTATGGGAGTAGACGTAATCTCACCTGGAGGCCATTCCGCATTTAATTCGCCTAGAGAGTTGTTAGAGTTTATCAAAAAATTGAGAGAAGCCTCTGGAGGAAAACCCGTTGGTTTTAAACTCTGCATGGGATATCCAGAGGAGTTTGTCTCTGTTTGTAAAGCCATGGTTACCACCCAAATTTTTCCTGACTTCATAACTGTAGATGGCAGTGAAGGTGGAACCGGAGCATCTCCTCTAGAATTTACAAATTCTGTTGGGACTCCACTGGAAGACGGGCTTGTGTTTGTGCACAATACTTTACGAGGCTTTGGCATCCGTCAAAAACTTAAGATAATAGCTTCTGGTAAGGTATTGACCGCATTCAATATGTTAAACCGATTGGCCCTGGGAGCTGATATTATTAATAGTGCTAGGGGATTTATGCTAGCGATTGGTTGTATCCAAGCCCTACGTTGTCATGAGAACGTTTGTCCTACCGGAGTTGCGACGACGAACCCGAAATTTTATGAGGGTTTAGATGTAAATTTAAAAGAAGTAAGAACCGCAAATTTTCATGCTAAGACCCTTCATACCTTTAAAGAGCTTTTACAAATCGTAGGTGTTGAAAGACCTTCTCAACTACGTAGGCATCACATTCAAAGAAGGATTCGTGGAGTAGGGGCTACCAATTTAGAAGAGATTTACCCATATTTAGGAGAAGGAACTCTCTTAGAGGAGCCTTATCCAATCTCTTATCAAAAGATCATGGATAAGGTCGACATTGATCACTTCGCTGATGTTCACTGGTGATCACGAGATTTGAGGAATTCCTCAAAATGCTCTTTACCATTTTTACCGAAGACTAGAGGATTCTTTACGAATTCCTCTTGGATTCTTGAGATGAATCTTTCGTTTCTTTCTCTCGGACTTAACTCGATGATTTTTTCAAATTCATAAGCAAAGGCACCAGTACCAATTACATAATCCAATTCTCTGACGATAGCGGCCAATACGTTGTCAATAATGATACCTTTGTTTTGATACAAATAATGCTCGATAGGTGCTGTTTTACTCTTCGGATCCAAAGAATGCAGTTTATCACCTAGGAAGTGGTTCGTAATAGGCATTCTAAGGTAAGTATCATAAAGCCATTTTCTCACTGGTCCAAAATAGTTGTGACCTGAGTTGGTATACTCAAATTTATCTACTCTATTATTTTTACTAGTAAAATCTCGAGGCTCAACGTTTTTCATTCGTAAGTTCGGGTTGTAGCGATTTGGCATAGTATGAGTTAAGGCATTAGATACAGATTTCCCATCATTGTTAAAAGTTAAAACTGTCCCGATGTCGGCGATTAACTCATGATACTTGGAAATAAAAGTATGTAATAAACTAGAGTACACTTGAGCGGCTTGTGCAAAGGCCTCATTGGTTTGCTCTACTTTTGCTGTCCAATAAACACGTTTTAACTCATTCTGTTCGATGAGAATATAGTACTCGTTGGCGGCTCGAAGTGCAGCTCCAATGCGTTTTCCTAATTTGTAGTGACTTAAAAAGGACTCCAATTCCTCGCCAAGTACTTTACCCATTAATTCTTTAAATTTTTCTTCTGTGTAATGAGGAAACTTTTCTTGGAAAACTTTAAAAGCCTCTTGTTCACGTTCTAGGTATTCTTTTTCATAAACCTTAGCTTCTTTTCTTAGATTTTCTAAATAGAGAACTTCAGTTTGGCTTGGAGCTTTTGCTTTGTAGTCTTTGCCAAAGATAACTTTCTTACCAAACTCAGCGGTTTGAGGAAGATCCACTTGATTGTTTCTATATTGTAAAATCAGAGAAACGAATTTCTCTCTTTCTTCCGCATTTAATTTCTTTGATAAGTTTTCCGCTACATACTTCTTTAAATCTTCGGCAGAACGCTCGTTGTTTTTAAAAGCTTCTGTAATGGCTGGCATCTCTTCACTTAAATCTTTTTCCGTAATCATTTGGTTCAAGCGATCAATGATTTTATGACTGTTGTGCCTTAGGGTTTGAAAATAGGTGTTCATGTCATTAATGGCAGAGATTCTTCCGTATCTTTCTTTCAGTAGATTATCAAAAACAACATGGAAATATTCGTGAGCATTAATGGGTAGGGAAGCGGAAGGGTTTTTCTCTAAAGTGATCGTCGAACCTTTCTTACTTGTATTCACTAAACGCTTCATTTCTGGAGAATAACTAACAACCACTTTAAACTGCCATACACCAGATTTTGTCCAAAAGGCATCGGTGTCATTTTTGGTTACCATCAAATAAATTTGGTCAGGTCTTTTCAAAAGTTTTGAAGCATCTAAAATATTGTCGTTAATAAAATCTAGGATATGAGCAATTTCTTGTGCTTCTTTAGCTTTAACTCCAATTTCTGCCAATGCTACTCGAATGACACTGTCTGCATTATTAACTAGATCAATTTTATAGGTGTTTTCCTGATTTAAAATTGCCGAAGAGGAGATCAGATCCTTTGCGTGATCTAGGATATTTCTATTTTTTTCTGCACGCAACATCAACTCAGAAGGTAGAGATTGAGGATCTCCTGAGCCTGATCTAACTGCGCTACTTTTACAGGAGTGACTTGGTTTACTTCTTCTATCGAGACCAGTGTGGATTCCCAGTGCTAATAAAATACTGGGGTGAACTAATAGACCAACAATAAGAACATAACTTAACTTCATAAACACTCCGCTTTCGAAAGGCCAAGTATATAGTAAATAAGAGGCTTTTTTCCAGGGTAAGAATTACACAAGTCATTAAATCTATTAAGGAATTTAAAACCTAGCGAAACCTGTCTGATTCTTTTACGCTTCCTGAAATAAGTACTACAAATATCCTTTAGAAACCCACAATCGCTGGCACAATTATGGAATTTATTATAGAAGAAGCCTGGAGGCTAAATGGATTTGTTTGAGCACGGAAGTAAAACGGGAAACAGTAATACTTTACCCTTAGCGGAAAAACTTCGACCTAGAACTTTAGACGAAATTATTGGGCAAGACTTTTTATACCAAGGAAGCCCAATTCTCGTTTTGTTTGAACAAAGAAAACTTCCAAGTTTGATTTTATGGGGGCCTCCTGGCTGTGGTAAAACTACGTTTGCAAAAGTCTTGTCTGAGAGTTATGGGATATCCTTTTTTTCCGTAAATGCAATTTCAACAGGTGCCAAAGAACTACGAAGCATTGGAGAGCAAGCAAAGCAAAAACATCATGAGTTTAATGAGAAGACCTTGCTGTTCGTAGACGAGATCCATCGCTTAAATAAATCCCAACAAGATGTTTTACTTCCTTTTGTCGAAGCAGGAAACTTTTTGCTGGTTGGCGCTACTACTGAAAACCCTAGCTTCCAGATTAATTCAGCCTTGCTCAGTCGATGTCGAGTTTTAAAATTTAATAGTATTGGTGAAAAGGCTTTTCAAAAGCTTTTAGATAAAGCCATGACTCATTACTCTTTGAAGGCTGATGATATTTTAAAAGAAGATGCTCAAAAACAATTGATCGCATTAGCAAATGGAGATGCAAGAAAGTTCTTAAATCTTTGCGAGCAACTGATTGACTACTTTCTAGCAATGAAAGCGGGAAAGCAGTCTGCTATTTCTTGGCCATGTGGAGAAGAAGATTTAGAAAATATTTTGCCTTCAATGGATCTATATTTTGATCGTGGTGATGCCCATTATGATCTAGCAAGTGCAATGATTAAATCCATTCGAGCCTCGGATGCCGACGCTGCAATTTACTATATGGCACGAATGCTTGAAGGCGGAGAAGATCCGATGTTTATCGCAAGGCGTTTGGTGATTTCCGCATCTGAGGATGTAGGGAATGCGGATCCTAAGGCAATTGGTATTGCTACCAGTTGTATGCAAGCTGTACATTTGATTGGAATGCCGGAAGCAGGGATTACCTTGGCGCAAGCCACCACTTACCTTGCCTCGGCTCCTAAATCAAATCGATCGTATATGGCTTACAACGAAGCTATTGCCGAAGTTAAAAAGTCGGGAAATTTAGAAGTTCCTCTTCATATTAGAAACTCTCGTTCAAAGTTAATGTCAGATATGGGTTACGGAAAAGGTTATCAATATGCTCATAACCATGAGGAGGGTGTGACTCACCATCATCTTCCAAAAGACTTAGAAGGTAAGGAGTTTTATCGACCTTTGGATAAACATTATGAGAAACATATTTTGGCTTATTTGGATTTTTTTCGGAAGAAGAGGGATTCTTAGTTTTTTAGATTTACTCCATGGTTTAGATCATTTGAATGAGCCGGCCATTTGAAATAAAAGTGTTTCTCTCAGACTGATAGAAGCAACTACTGCCAATTTCTTCAAAAGGATGACGATGCCTTTTCACTTCAGAATTCTTTTGAAATTCTTCTTCTTTCAGTTCAGCCCCTTCGGAATGAGGGATCAACTTCAACTGATCTATACTAGCTACTTGCCACCTGGTAATAAACAGATATAAAAAAAAACAGTTGTTAGTCTTTTTCATAGATCAAGCGAAAAAAAATTAAGGCTTTTTCTTTTTAAAGCTCTTCACTTAAAAAATAAACCTCAGAATAAATTTTAGTAAAGCAAAAGCCCACACAATCACAAGCGAATTCAATGAGGATCGACTGGTAAGAGACTAGTTGTTTTTTAAAACGGGCGGTAAGCAACCACAGAGTGACAAGGTTCATCGCCATTAATATGCATTGAATGCTTAGTATTTGGCGGGATCACGATTTTATCCCCAGGGCGAAGTAGTATTTTATTACCAGTGAAATTAAAAATCATACTGCCACTGTAGATGATTCGGATTTCTTCAAAAGGATGGCGATGCTCTTTCACTTCAGAATTCGCTGGAAATTCTTCTTCTTTCAGCTCAGCTCCTTCGGAATGAAGGATCAACTTCAACTGATCTAAACTAGGTACTTGCGGTGCTTGCCATCTGGTAATCAACATACATAAAAATTAACAGTTGTTAGTCTTTAGAGCAATTTCTTTTGTAGAAACCGCATTTAATTAGCACCTGAAGCTCCAATTCCAATAAATTTGCTAGAGAAAGCCTCGTAAAATAGCAAAAAGCCTCTATAGAAGAGGCTTTTTTGTTTTTTAGCTCCTGCAAATCATTGAATCTACACTGGAGGATTCGCTGTAGAACCAATGTTCTAGAGCTATAGTTTTAGGCTACTTCGTTAGTGGTCAATACCAATCTTTTTAGCCAAGTTTTTTCTTCGTTCATATCGAAGCCGATTAATTCAGCGCCTTTAATGATTCCAGTAAAAACTCTTTTCAGCGTATCTAATTCTTCAAAGTCCATCGGTTCTTCTCTTAGACATTCTTCGATTGCTTCAAAAACACTTATGCAATCTGGAGTTGTAACAACCTTAGGAATTTTGTTCATATCTAATTTAGCCACAGGAAAAGGCTTAAAACCGATCAAAGTATCTGTTACTAGAAGCTTATCTCCTGTTTTAAGATTTACTTGAAGAAAGTGCTTTCCATCTCTGTCTGTTCTTTCCAAAACTTCAGAGATTGCTGCTTTCAATAGGTATATGCTTTTAAAATCTTCTTTTTGAGTGATTGTAATTTCAAAGCTGTTTTCTTGAAACTCTAATCCATTTACAGTGTTAATGAAGTTCTTGATGTTTTCTGTTAATTCCAGTTCTAAAATTGTTGTATTGTTCACTATGTCCTCCACATTTTTGGTCACAAGAGCCTATCGTTAAGTCCAGGCTCATCCTTTAGACTAGGGGATAAAAGTATAGGAGTTCTAGTCTGAGGTCCTGTATTAAAATGAAACCAAATTATTGAAAACTTAAGGAAGTAGGAAGTGCTTGGATTTTGATGGAGTAGGCAGCATAGCTTTTAACTTTTTATCCATTGCTTGTGCCTTAGAAATATCGATCTTTGAACGGTAGGAATTTAAATTGTCCTTGTAGGATAACATATAGTTTTGATCTTTCTTACTTCCAGAGGAGCGAATCGCCGCGATGGAAAAAGGTTTGATCTTTTCAGCGATCCAAAAATCGATGCTTTGTGAGTTTTCTTTAAAGCGATATTGAGTGGCTTCGAATTCCCCAGAATCGGTTTTTACTTTTGAGTCCGCAATTTTTTTAAATTTAGAGTTTGGTTTGAAGTCTAGAAAACTGGCCATTTGGACGCCATCATAACCTTGTAAATACTCACTATCTAAGCGATAGGTAGCTTTACCTAAAACGGGTACATTAATGTAGCCTTCTGAAATATAGACCTTGTTGTCTTTGATTTTTAGATGAAATTGTTGTGTCATTTCAATGGGAATCATAGAAGAAGAAACATTACTGTGAATTTCGATAACTAATTTTTCACTGCTACTACTTACAACCGCCAAAATGACATTTGACTCAATGGAGCCGAATTTAAGCTCAAATAAGTTTCCCGTAGAAGCTTTAAATTGCGGAAGCTTCAGGTTCTCGGCATTGGAAATCGAGTGGGTGAGCGATAGAAAAAGAAAAGACAGAATGATTTTTAGCATCTTATTCTTCCATCAAATCATCTAAAGCTTTCGTTCTTTCATTTACTAAAGATTTGGAACTCTTAAGTTGTTCCATTAAAAACTCTTTTAGTTCAACTTGATTTAACTGATTGATCTTTTTTCCTTTATAAGTTTTCCCACCATAGATTTGACCGATCAAAGCCCTCATGTCTTTTTCACTTAAATTTAATTCGCCATTATTGCCGGTCATCAAAGCATCGAGGCCTGCGTCTTTCTGGTCTATTTTTTTACCTGATCTCAAATCTAGGTCTTCCGCTTTCATTGCGGTGCTGAAAAACAACAAGCCTGAAAAAATAAAAAGGATAGGATTTGTCTTGAAGAATTTTGTCACAGTTTCTCCTTATAAAGACTTATCGGAATGTTCGATTAAAACCTAAGTCCAGTGAAAGTTTGTAATCCTAGCTAGGGAAGAGATCTGAAGTACAATGGAACTAGCTTTTTCCGAGTGCTCTCTCTCGTTAAGATGGTTTTGACTAACAAATGCATTCAAAGGAATTCCTATTTTTTTTGTAAAAGTTTTTTTCATTCTTCTGTGTTGTTTTGAAGTTCTAGCGAAAGAGGCGCTTCCCAAATATGAATTAGGAATAGGTATCGGCGCTTTGTATTTGCCCGATTATCCCGCTGCGGAGGAAAATTCCACCTACTTGATACCGTTTCCCTTTTTTATCTATCGGGGAGATTGGTTGGAAGCGGATAGAAATGATGGAATTCGGTCCAAACTGTTTTCGAGTGCAAGTTTAGAGTTAAATATGAGTTTTGGTGGTGGATTTCCTGTTGATTCCTCAAAAAACTCAGCTCGCCAAGATATGCCTGACCTTGGATGGATGTATCAATTTGGCCCAAGCCTGATTTATCGCCTTAGTTTAGAGTCTTCCGACTTAAACTGGAGTTTTCACCTGCCTGTTCGATTTGTAGGAAGTACGGATGGATCTCATACAGAAGAACAAGGGATTTTGTTAAACCCTAAGATTCAGCTCCAGCGTAGATTAGCTTGCAAGTACAGCTGCCAGCTTGAATTTATTCTAGGTGGCAACTTTGCTACTCAAAAATTAAACCAATATTTTTATTCCGTTGAAGAGGATTTTGTAACTTCAGAGCGAAGTGCTTATAATGCAAATGCCGGTTTTCTGTCGAGTTATTTGAGTATGCGTTTTTTAACTCATTATCGAAAAAATAGATGGGGACTTACTTTTACCTACGCAGATTATTCTTTAAGTGCCAATTCAGACTCACCACTTTTCAAAGCAAATGTTAGCAGAAGTTTCTCCATATTTTATGCTAGAGATTTGTGGAAGTCGAAAAGCTTAAGTAACTAGACTTTGGGTTTCAGCATTATAATTTTCTAAACCAATTTAGGCTTTTACCTCTAAGACTAAGATAGTGTTTATTCTAGTCTGATGTTTGTCTAGAAAGTTAAAATTCTTTCGAAAAAACGGGGAGATAAGCCGACAAGTTGATGGATGAGGTCAACTTGGAAACTATAGTTCAAAAACTGATGCAAGATAAAAGAAGGGAATGGATTGCGTTTATTTTTATGCAATGTCTTCTTATCGGTTTCTGTATTCAAACCTATGATTTCATGTACGAGAATGAGCAAAAAAGTTTTCAAAAAGAAATCTATGAAATAGGTATTTTAGAAAAAAATAATTTTGAAAGAGACTTGAGACACCGCTTGCTGGCTTTTGATCGACTGGCTTTTAGAATAAAAGACACGTCTGAAGACACAAAAAGTAAATGGTATGCTGAGGTTAAAAATTACCACAGAGATTTTCATGGAACTTTAGCCATTGAGTTTGTAAATCAAGATTCAATGATAGAATGGATTTACCCAATACAAGGTAATGAAAAAGTAATTGGCAAAGTTTTAAATCAATCAGGCAGTCGCAAAGAAAGCTTAAAGAAAAGTATGGCATCTCGTAGGGGCACCTACACTGAACCTTTGGATCTAATCCAAGGAGGAAGAGGCTTTCTGTCATTTCATCCTGTGTTTGATGAGAGTAATCGATATTTGGGTTATATTGTTGGAGTTTTTCATGGGGAAAAATATTTTGCCGACTTAGAAAGTTTTGATTTCTATCTACAAGTATCCATTGATGGAAAGCAGGTGTTTTCCAACTTTAACGAAATTAAAAATGCATCCTTATCGAAGTTTTCTCAAAGCATTCCTATGGATTTATCGGGTACCAAGGGAATGTTACAGATTATTCCCAACGAAAAACATTTTAAATCTCTTAGTGAGAGAAGTAAGGCCTTGGAGTTTATACTGGCTGCCTACGCTGTAGGTTTTCTGTTTTCATTGGTGATTTTCTCTTATGTACACTTTTTAGTAAAAAGAGAAGAGTCACGAATTAACGAGGTTGAAGTTTCTCGCTTAACTTACGCTGGAAAACTTTCAGCTGGTTTGGCTCATGAAATTAATAATCCACTAGCTATTCTAAAAGCTTCGACTAATCGTCTTTCCAGGTATCATGATTTTTCAGATTCAAAATCTCAAAAAATCCTTGGTGATATTTATAAAGCGGTTTCTCGAATTCAACAGTTAACGCAAAAGCTGGTGTTCTTTGTAGAAAAGCCAGTGGCTAACCAAATTCCTGTTAGTTTAAAGCAGCTTTCGACCGAGAGTATTGAATTAAATTTAAAGGACTTTGAAGGCATTCAAGTAAAATTAGAAAACCTTCTTAAGCAAGACTATTACATAAAATATCCTGTTCGCTTTAAGCTTTGCCTTAACCAATTGTTTAATAACTCTATTGAGGCTCTTAAGGGGCGACTCGACGCCAAAATCACCTTACGTCTGTCAGAAACTTCTGAGTACGTAATAATTGTTTTAGAAGACAATGGCGTGGGAATTGCGAAACATGATTTAGAAGAAGTTTTTTCTCCCTTTTTTAGTACAAAGTCATTAAAAAGCGGATCAGGCTTAGGCTTAAGTTTCGCAGAGAAAATTGTGAAAGATCTTAACGGGCAAATCAAAATTAGGTCTCAGGAGTGGAAGGGGACCAAAGTAACTATTAAGATTCCAATATCGGAGCTAGCAACACAAACGAATTCAAAAAATAAGTTAGTTGCCTAAACGATCATCTTGATAAAAAACATACTTTTTTAAACGCTTTCACTTAATTGCGCATGGACTTTAATAACTCTTGGTAATCAAATGGTCCAAGGGATTTATCCGAAGCTTGTTTATCCTTGCATTGAAGTTAAAAAAAACAACCAAGGCCATAAAACCGATTCATCCGCAATCAAAAGCCCCGGTGTGTGATTATTTATATCTGGCCCACTAAAATACGAATGAATTTTAGATAAGTTAGTAAAATCTCAATTTGTCTTCTTTGTAAATTGGACCCTGATGTATATGCATTAAAAAAATCATCCAGCATTGTCTATTTCTAAACTTAAATGAAGTCTGATCAGTAAGAATTTGTTTTTGGTAACTAATTAAAACTTTGCACCTCTCATCGCAATATGAAAAAGTCTAAAACTCTATTCCGCTTTCGAGTAACCCACTTTTAGAGAAGCCACTGATATTTCGCTTCCTTCATCTGGCAAAGTAGAAACTCCTTCCAGGGAGTCATTAACATACCAACCATACTGAAAATTACCGCCGCTATAAGCTCCTACGGTAAGAACTATTGTTGAAAAGCTGGATTCCGATTGTAAACTTGCTAAGACGATCCCATCGTCATCACCGGCAAAAATTTTTTCCAAAACCAAATCTTCTGCCTCATTAAATAGCTGTACTCTCACTGCCTCATGATACGTAGGCTTTTCATTTGCCCAGAGATCATTAAATTTAATCTCCACTGAATGCGCAGCCCGCTTAAGAGAAAATCGAAGAGCCTCAGTTCCATCCATCTGCTGATAAAAAGAACCAGAGGATTTTGTTTGTCCACTTACGCCCAACAGACCCGTTGATATATCTTGTCCCTCAAGCTTCCAAGAATCCCAACCTTCTAAAGTTACATCAGACCATACTTCATTGTTGTCTGTGTAATTAGATTTGTGAGTTATTTTTAAGCCTGGTGAAGTCCAAGCATCTCTCCAGGCATAAGGTTCGAAGAAGTCGAAAGAGCCAGGTGCATTACCTACCAAAAGACTTACCTCAGTTGTTCCGATCGTTTGCAATGTTGTGTTTCCAAATCTATCTATTAGTTCGACTTGGATGGAGTGAATTCCCGGCTCTGGGTATGTATAATCATAATCACCTAGTGATGAAATCTTGTCCTTGTGTGAGTCACTCCAGACAATGTAGGCAGTACTAGCCTCAGTAGACAAATCATTGATGACAACACTAGAGGATTGACCTTCTTCAGTGATTTCTTGCACAGTTGCGTTAACCTTTAAACTTGGACTGGTAAAGCTTGCACCAAGATCCTCCGCACTAATCATACAAGAGATCGTGAATAGAGATAGCAACGATAAAAGAATCAATTTTAATACACGCATGTCTAGCCTATCGTCGAATAAAGACCAAGACTTTAGATAGAGTTAATTTTTTCAATAAACGCCACATAAAATGGGGATCAGCCTTGGGTGAATGACTCAAACTGGGATTTATAATTAAACTTCTTATAAAAACTTGAAAATATATAAAGCTTGTAATCATGATTTCATATCATTCGAACCAGCTATGAAAAGGCTATTGATACATCCTTCTGTAGCGAGCCCTATTTTTTGCGGATAGGTTTTAATATCCTTGGTAAGCTATTGATTAAAGATATTTGTTTGTCCATATCTTGAATCCAGTTAAGAAATTTATGACATTAAAATTATTCCTCTGCATTTAAAAGCCAGTATGTACGTGTTTATAATTGTTATTTTTAAACGGATGAGTATTAACCCATTTGATTTCAGATTGGCTTTATAAACTCTTGGTAACCCATTCTTGAAAGGTATTTCTACGCTCTTAAATTCTTCTCGCAATAAAGATAGAAAAGACAATCAAAGCCTTAATGTTGGTCCTTTCTCAATTAAAAGACTCGCCTTGTTCCTATTGGTAAATAGAGAGTTCAGTTTATACTTGTATATGATGGTTCATCTAAATGTGGATAGATTTTTGCTAAGTTCACAAAGTCTCTACTTGTCTATCTTGCAAAAAAACTTAATTCAGACGAATATAATGAACTAACTATTTCCCGCATTGTATATTTCTATTCGTAAAAAAGAGCTTAGTTTAAACTTATATTTCGTGGCTTATGTAGATGTAGATAGATTTAAGCTAGGCTCACAAAGTCTTTACTTGTCTTCCTTCTAACTTAAAACTTAATTCTGACAAATATCAATGGACTAATTATTTCCCCGCATTGAATGTACCTATCTGTAAACAAAGAGGTAAGTTTATATTTGTGTATAAGCTCAGATTTAGGTGTAGATAGAGTTATGCTAATGTCTCAAAGTCCTTACTCGTCTTCCTTGAAAATTGAAACTTAGTTCGAACGAATATAAATGTATAAATAAGTTTTCGACATTATATGCTTCTATACAAAGATAAAGAAACTTACCTATGCTTGTATAAAATGGTTCATTTAAATGTAGATAAATATATTCCAAGTTCGCATAGTACCTACATTTCTATCATGTAAAATGAAACTTAATTCGGACAAATAGAAAAGAACTAATTACTTCCATGTATTGTATCTTTATAACGGCAATTAAGAGGGGGAGTTCATATTCCCATTAAAGTGATTCATTATAAACTAAATTAGACTTTGACTATATAAATATAAGTTGGACCAAGTTGATCTTTGTAGAATTCTATTTTCTCAGAACTTTAAAAGCCACTTAGCCATTCCTAAAACTAAAAATATGCTATTTTTGTAAGCTTAAACTAATAGAAAAACAGCTGGCGTAGGTCAAAAGGCCTCGGGGCGGGCAGTATTTGTAATTCTGTAACTAATCATGTTAAGGCTAAGACCTTAAAACTTCAGTGATATCAATGCTTTAATTAATATTTATAGAATTAAAAAAAATTATATTAAGAAAAACAAAAATGAATATTGACCTAAAACCGGTTTTCAGCGATAACTCCTTTCACCGGCGAGATGGAAAATTCTTACTGGCGGATGGGGGCTTAGCTCAGTTGGTAGAGCACCAGCTTTGCAAGCTGGGGGTCATCGGTTCGATCCCGTTAGCCTCCACCATTTCTTCTTTGGCTTTTTTGAAGTCAAAAAAACGAAAGAAGAAATGGTCGAGATGACCATCATCAATATTTAAATGTTGATGTAGGCAGAGTTCTAAAAACTGAGTTTTACAGTCTTTGTGCTAAGGTCCCCTCTCTAAAAAATAAAGAAACTGATTGTTTCATTTATTTAATTTAGAGGTTTTTAAAGAAGCTAATTATAATTATTTTCTTTAAAAAACTTTAAAAAAATATTTGACGAGAAGCTAATAAACATAGATATTGCTGCTTCGTCAAAATTTGCTCTTTGAAAACTAAATAGCTAGATAATATGGTTTTTGGGTCCGCGTCGATTAAGTTTTTTAATCGACCAACTTATAAAAGTAATGAACAGCAATTTGTAGCTGATTCAAATATTTTCAGATTTAACTGGAGAGTTTGATTCTGGCTCAGAACGAACGCTGGCGGCATGCCTAATACATGCAAGTCGAACGGGAAAAGCCTTCGGGTGAGTACTAGTGGCGCACGGGTGAGTAACGCGTGGGTAATCTGCCTTTTAGTGGGGAACAACATCTCGAAAGAGGTGCTAATACCGCATAAGACTACGATTTCTTCGGATTTAGTGGTTAAAGGGGGCTTCGGCTCTCGCTAAAAGATGAGCTCGCGTCCCATTAGCTAGATGGTGGGGTAATGGCCTACCATGGCGACGATGGGTAGCTGGTCTGAGAGGATGATCAGCCACACTGGAACTGAGACACGGTCCAGACTCCTACGGGAGGCAGCAGTAGGGAATATTGGACAATGGGGGAAACCCT
>MDSX01057459.1_pt1 | contig 39196 bp, 39 predicted proteins | sample 811141 | NCBI WGS metagenome assembly MDSX01 (sample SAMN05326642, study PRJNA326480) | marine metagenome | isolation source: seawater | place: Atlantic Ocean: South East | collected 2010 | reverse complement strand
GACTGCAATACGCTAAATGGATAACCAGCGGGTTCTGTTTCATGAACAACTATAGCTCCTACCGCACCCCTTCTTAATGCTTCCTCATATTTATACGACCACCTTCCATAATAAGTCATAGCGCTGCCTTTAAACATATTTGAGTCAAATTTATTTCCAATCTTTATAGGGGGATCATTGACTAATATGACCACAACCTTACCTTTTACATCAACATTTTTATAGTCATCCCACCCATACTCAGGGGCATAAACACCATAACCACAGAAAACTAGATCTACTTTTTCTAAATTTATCTTTTTTCGCTTCAGATAGGAATTGCCTATGATGTCCACACCTGTTTTCATCGCCCATCTTTCTTCTTCGTTAATGAACTGGGTCCTTGTAAAGGATTTTACTCCAAGCATATTTACTTTTTGAGTCCATTCTCCATTAGGGTTACCTGGTTGCAAACCGGTTTTTTTAAATTCATCAATTAAATAAGCAATGGTCTTCTTTCCGCCTTCAGTTGCTGGCTTTCTACCCTGAAAATCATCTGATGATAAGGTTTCTATATAATTAGATAACAACTTCTCTGAAATTACTTTTTGAGCTTCTAATGGGTCGCTACTATACAAATGTTTGTCCCAGCCAGTTTTTTCTGATGAGCAGCTGATTAAAAGGAATAATAAAGCCATAAAATAGCTTTTTTGAACTTTAAGCATTAAATCTCCGTAGTGGTATTAATTAATATATTATCTATACTTTATTCTGAGTTAAAAAAGATGCGTTTCCAAAAGACTGGTAAAACACTGATAAAATAAAAACAAGAACTATAAATTTTTGAGCAATAACATTAAATATCAACGAAAAATCACTGTCTCTGGGAGAAGGTCCAAATTCTAAAATAATAATATAGGCAAATATCAATAATGAAAATATTAAATATCCTATTGCATATTTTGAATCAAATCTACTGTCTTTCAGCATAGAGTAAAAAAGAAACATTGAAGCTATAAGAAAACTACGAAATGCCCAATTAACAGCAATTATATGTGAGTCGTGTACGTAATTATGCGGTGTGAAGCCTATTATTATAAAAAATATGGCCCCAACGATTCCAAATATTGATCCAACCTTTCCGATTTTACTAGAGAGCGAATCAGTATTGAAAAGTTTCATGAAATTATAAAAATATAGAATGAAGTTTAAGCCCACCACAAGTAGTCCCGCGGCAAACAGAATAACAGAAACAATATTTTCTTCAGATAGTATGCCTAAGTCGCTAAAAAAATTTCTTGTAAATGAATAGCCAATTGTATTCGGATTATGTAGCGTCCCACCTGAATAGAAAAAGATTGATGTACAAAATAATAAGATAAATAGACAGATCGCGTATCTAGGTATTATCACAAGACTATATTGAAGTGGCATTTTAATTTTGCAATAAGGTTAACTTATTTATTTCCAGCCTTGGGATATAAGCATTTGAACCAGCGCTGTGGCAATTACAAATATCATAAACTTATCGTTCTCTCTTATTGTTACAATAAGACCAACAAAGGTGACGGCTAATGCAAAAAGGGTAATATATTTTTTCATTTATTCTCCAAATTTATTAAAACGCTAGACTATCTATAAAAATACTATTTAGTTGGTAAAATTTTGACACCAGCCAATATGCAAAATATATAAAAAATGAAATTACCTATCATTAGACCTGTATATAATAAGTTGATTGACGATGCACTGTATGGATCTAGTGTGAACAGTGTAAATATGATTAATAATATATTAATCAATGAAATTATTGTTAATGCATTTAAAAAAATAATATTCAAAAATTTAATCCGCGAAAGGGTAAAAGCATAAGTAGAAATACCGAGCCAATGTATAATACCAAAACCAAAAATTAAGCTAAACTCTATCATTACATGGCTTGGAGCACTATTTGCTTCACCCCAAATTATAATAAAATCCTGGGACCAGGAAATTATAAATCCAATAGTAGATAATAAGAAAAGGAACACGCCAAAGTTCATTAATATGTCATAATCATTTTTTTTTATATTATTTAAAAGCGCATAAACACCATATGCTATTAAAGTTGAACCAATAATAGAAAATACTGCATTTAGGATACTAATATTTCCGTTAAGAATTATTTGGTTTGCTAAAAAAGTGAATATATGCTCACCATCTTTTGGTATATCGTTTTTAACTAATTGTATTAAAAAGGGGATAAAACTAAAAATAGATCCAAAAATTAGAGAAAGACCGTTCAAGTCTTTTTGTGAAAACTTATTCAGCATTTTTCACATCCATAGTTTTTTTAATTTCTTTTAGCCTGTCAAAGGCATTAATTGTAATAAAGGATCCTCTAAAACTTTTATCCATTTGATCAATTAAACTGCTCCACTCTTTTAAGTGCTCATTTGATGGTGTATTAACTTTTAATCCATATTCTTTCATGGCGTCTACAGCATTATCTGAACCGTATCTGTTCTTATCTTGAAATCTTTTTCCTATATCTTTTGTTATTTTCATCATTGCATCTTGATAGATAGGTTTTAGCTTGTTCCATGTACGTATATCTACAACAATAGCTGCAGTTAAATTTCCCCACTTCATGTTTAGCATATTATCTGCAATACCAAATACTTGCTGTGAAAGTGCATATAGTGGGTTAAGGCCAAGTGAATTTATCATACCCGTTTGCAAGCCAGTTAGTATGTCTAAGGTGGTTAGCGGAACAGGCTGAAAACCATTTTCTTCGTAAAGTTTTACAGCTTTATAATCACCAGCCCAAGTCCAGATTTTTGTTTTTTTTAGATCATTTGGCGTGTAAACAGGATCAGTTGAAAACCAATACACCCATCCAATATCGATCATTGTTAATAATTTGAAGCCATTTTTTTCACTTTCACCGTAAAGTTCAGTGCTAAGCTCACTCCTAACATAATCAACATCGTCATAATCTTGAAATAATAAAGGGTAATTAAAAGCTGTAAAATACTGATTCACTTCCGTCATTCCTTCAGTAGTAAGAGCTGCACCATGAATTTGACCAATTCTAATTTTTCTAACCATATCTCTTTCATCGCCAACTACACCCCCAGGATAAATTCTAAGCCTTACATCGCCATTTGTAGCATTTTTCCATTCTTGACCCAACTCAACTAAAAGTCCATGCCATTCAGTTCCTTCTGGAGCGAGAGTAGCCATCTTAATAATAATTTTTTTTGCTTGAATATTCTCAGTTAAGACCAAAGCAGTTAAAATACTTAATATACATCTATATTTTAAGATATTAATAAAAATACTCCTCAATATTATCCAAAAGCCAATTCGCTCTTTTTCGATTTATATAGTTACCTAAAGTTAGTTCTGGATTACTATAAATATCTATATTGAGAGCTTTGTAGAGCATATTTGAAAATTCATTCTTATTTTGCTCTGAAACCGAAATGTTTTCTGCATACGAAATATAGGGAGAAAGATCTTGTCCAGCAGATGCTTCTACTGCTTTTTTAAAATAAGATTTTGCTATATTAAACTTATCTTCCTTTGCGTCATGTCTGATAACGGAATAAGATATCATAGCAGTATAGAAAGATCCAAAGTTCCATGTAGAGTCCAATTTTATTCCTGAGTCTAATAACGTACCAATTTTTGGTAATTGAATGATCCATTCTGGGTTGCCATTGCTGGATTGAATTGCTCCTGCATACGCACCAGCTGTCCAATAAAGTTTTTCAGCGCTCCCTTTTTCAAACTCAATTTGATGATTGCCTGGATCATTTAACCATAATAAAAAGTTAGGGTAATCAGAAACTAAAGAAGAATTGATGTAGTTAACAGATCTTACAAAATCTCTATGGGCTTTTGAATATATAGTTCTCCCTTTATCATAATCCTTATTTTTAATTCGCTCTGCCTCATTCATAGTAAAGCCGTAAGAAAAAATAGTTAATTCTTTAGAAGCTTCGAATTGTAGGTTTGAATTGTCAGGATTATTAATTGCATTTTTTTCTATTTTAGTTAGGTTGGTAGCAAATAATTTTTTTGAAAATCCAGGAGAATGACTTAAAGCAAAAACATTAATACGTGGAGATGAACAGGAAACGCTAAATATGAATAAAAGGGGGAAAAATATTAAAGATTTATTCGTGAAGTTCATTGTATAGAGGGAAAGATTCACATAAATCTTTAACTTTTCCATTCACGTTTTTAAATATATCTTCATCATCAATATTATTAATGACTTGATCAATCAAATTTACAATTTGTACCATTTCATCTATTCCCATCCCTCTGGTGGTCAATGCTGGTGTTCCAACCCTAATGCCACTAGTAATAAAAGGGCTTCTTTTATCAAATGGAACCATATTTTTATTAACCGTTATTCCTGCTTTTTCAAGTGATTTTTCAGCTGCTTTACCTGAAACATCTTTATTTGTTAAGTCAATAAGGACTACATGTGTATCCGTTCCACCTGAAATTATTTCATACCCTTTTTTAATAAATTCATCAGCCATTTTTTTTGCATTTTTAACGACATTCGCGGCGTATTCTTTGAATCCAGGATCTAATGCTTCGCCATAAGCTATTGCTTTTGCTGCAATAATGTGCATTAATGGTCCCCCTTGAATACCGGGCATAACAGCAGTATCCAAAATTTCAGAGACCATTTTAACTCTTCCTGATTTGGGGGCTACTATATCCCACTTATTTTCAAAATCTTTACCCATCATTATCATACCACCTCTTGGTCCACGCAAAGTTTTATGAGTAGTAGTGGTAACGACATCGCAATAAGGCATTGGAGATGGATGAAGTCCTGCAGCAACTAGTCCAGATGGATGAGCAATGTCAGCCATTAAATATGCACCTACAGAATCAGCAATTTCTTTAAAATCTGAAAATTCTACAAATCTAGGATAAGCACTACCACCACATATGATGACTTTTGGCTTATATTTTTTTGCAATTTCAAAAACGTTCTTTAAATCTATTCTTCCGGTATTTTTATCTACTTGATAAGTGACTGCATTATACATTTTACCAGAGAAATTTACTTTGCTTCCATGTGTTAAATGACCGCCATGAGCTAAATCAAGACCCATGATCGTATCTCCTAAGTCTGCAAAGGTCATCAATACAGCCATATTTGCCTGTGAGCCAGAGTGTGGCTGAACATTTACGTACTCACAGTTGAAAAGCTTTTTTGCTCGATCTCTAGCAAGATTCTCTGCTTCGTCCACATGTATACAGCCGCCATAATATCGAGCACCAGGATATCCCTCTGCGTATTTATTTGTCAATACGCTTCCAGCCATCTCAAGTATTGGGTAGCTAACAAAGTTTTCAGACGCAATTAGTTCGAGCGTATTATGTTCTCTGTCAAGCTCACGAAGTAAAATATCATATATCTCTTTATCAAAGTTTTTTATATGACTATAAGCTTTTATGGTTTCTACCAAATTATTACCAATTACTTTTCTTGTTGAGTTTTTCAGCTACCCAGCTATAGCATTCGGACGTAGTTTTTATAAAGCCTTTATTTTTAATATCTGCATCCATCATAAACCACTGCGCCTTACCAAAGAGCACTTCATTATCTTTAAGCCATGTTTTTGAACGACTATAACGAGAAAAGCCTAGCTTTTCAGCATTATCAAAGGCTTCATAAGCTAACGTTGCTACAATCCTGTCATCTGTTGTGATTTGACCCGATCGACATGCTTGAAAGCCTTTATAATAAACATTAGCTTTGGCTGCTGCTGACTCTCCTTCATTTGAAAGCATAGCAGCGCGATCTGCCCAATCAAATGCAGAGCTATAGTCTTGATTTTCTAAGTAAACCTCTGAAATTTTTATTGCAGTTCGGAAGTTTCTAGGATCTAACCTAAATAACTTTTCATAGGTTTTTGCGGCAGAGCCTAGATCGTCAGCTGTGTCAAAGGCTTGAGCTAATTTTCTTAGTGCGACCTTACTTGTTGGATCTTCGTCAACAACTTGTTTTAATATTTTAATTGCATCGCTAGGCCTATCTGCTTCTAAAAGCTTATCTGAGTAATCAAGACCATAGCTAATATTATCCGGATTGCTTTCGAAGCGACTTTTGTATACATCTAATGGGTCTCTTCCGCTTTTTTCATAAGCTTGTGCTAGATCGCTCTGCGCCCCTTCATTGTTTGGTTGAATTTTAAGCAAATCCTTTAAGACAATTATTTGATCATCGTATCTACCTTCGTTTCCGTATAGTTTGGATAGCTCTGTTTTTATATCAGCATCATCAGGTGAAAGAAATGACAATCTGTCGAGTTCGTTCATTTGCAATTCTTTTTTGTTTTGTTTTTGATATGAGTAAGCCAATCTTTTCCTTAATTCAACATTCTCTGGTAAAAAATTCAATCCTTTTAATAAAACATATTCAGAACTGTCATATCTACCCATATACTCGTATGCAATAGCATAATATAAATACACTTCTTTTGGATCATCTCGATCACAGCCTAAATCTGTTAACTCACCATAAACTTTGACTGTATTTGACCAATCCCTATTTTTATAGAACTCAGCTGCACTACTAAAAACTCTGGGGCATCTAACCTTGCGAATCGAATCTTGTCGCGCTTCTTCAACGGCATCAGCGCTTACTTCTGGCGCAGGTGGAGCACACATTGTGATAAATGCTGCAACAGCAAAGAAAAATATTTTATTTTTTAATATACCGGTTGTCATTGTTTTGTTCTCCTTCTCAAAAACCATATATCTCCCACGCTAATACCTACAGAAAATTGCTTAAATGATTCATTGAAATTATTTTTTGAAGTACGTGTTCCGTTATTGTAAGATAAATCTAACTGATTAGCTGTATTACCAAATTTAATACCAAGGCCAGCAGATAAGCCATTCTCAATTATATTATTTCCTACAGAGAGCAATTTATAATCTTTTCGATATACCCCAAGTCTAAAGGTAATCTTATCTTGCCAGTCTTTATCCTCTAAATTGCCAAATTTAATAATGCCTATACCCAAATGATTGTTTGAAACAATTTTATCATTAAATAAGCTAAAATTTTTCATATTTTGTGAATTATCATTCCATAGCTGAAATTCAAAATAAGAGTTCACTGAATTTTTAAAATCTAAATTAAGTCCCAAGCTGAACGCATTCGGAGCATAAACGCTATTAACTCTCAAAGTGTCAGCTCCTGGATTTTGCGGAAAATCATTGTTTGTTGGCACTAAGTCACCATCCGTGTCTTCAAAAAGATCAATACTATAAATATAAGCAGACAAAGGAGTTAAGGTTTTAGTAATACCCGTATAAACAGTTGTTATTAAATTATCTGAATTGAATAATTCGCCAGAAAAATACATATTATATTTAGAACCTTTAAATGTATTAACTCCATAAGATCTGTAGTAAATATTGTTTAAAATAATAGATTTTTCAGTTCTTGAAGAGCCAAAATAGCTATTATAAGATATACCAATATTCATTTTACCGTTAATTGGGACAGATAAGGAAAAAGTGGATGCCATAACTCCGCCGCCAGATTTAAATTCTTTGGAAGTAGATAAATTTTCATCATTTAAAAAATAATCAACAGTATCTGTCTTGAAGAAAGTATTTAAATTATTAACAGGTTTAACCGATAACGCAACTGCATACTTGTTTTGTATAGGAACGAGAAATTGAATTCCGCCAAATTGTGATGAGCTACTACTTAATGTTGACTTGTTTATATTGAAGGATTGAGATTCATATGTGGTATTTACATAAGCATGCTTCAAATTGCTCCATGTTGATGGATTGCTAATTGACACTTTATCTATAAAATTAGGAACTAAACCAATAGAGCCAAGTCCATATTCAGCAGCAAAAAATGAGGATTTGGGCAAACCAAGACCATAGGAATTATAAATGGACTGGGTAGATACAAATGATAAAAGTCCAAATATCATTAATTTCCTACTAAGGAAGAACATATGTAATCCTCAACTTTGGATAAAACTGTGAGCTTTTCACGTTATGAAATCTTATTGTTTTGAATGGATCTACATCAACATTAGGTTGAATATTGAAAGTGTGAAGAGACTTTTTATTTGACAGGGCTTTTTCTAAAGCAGAGCGATGATTGAATTTTAATGCGTTATTATTTATTACAGCTGAAGATCCATTAGTTATATCGTAGGTAAAATCCTCTTCATCAAATCTAGTAAATACATTTGGATACTGTAAATCAGTTAAGAGGTATGAATTTATAATATCATAATCAGATGAATCTTGATTAATTGTATTAAATATTAATTCAGCTTTTCTAAAAACACTTCCATCGGGAATATTCCACAATTTAGTATCAACGGTAATTAAAGACTTTAGCCCTTTTGCAAGCGAAACCGATAGGCTTGTAGTGTCGAGTTCTACTAAATCTGGAGGAGTTAAAATAGTTAAATCATCTATAATATTATGAGTATTAAGAGTGTCGATTATTAATGTATCGTTAACAGTGTGTTTAAAATATACTGATAATTTAGATACAGTTGATTGACCATTGTTGGCACTATAAAACTTATAATAATCAAATTCAGCATTTTTAATGCCGACTGCAAAAACATTGTTAAAATTCAAATTGCTAGTATCAATAAATGAGCTGAAATGAGAAGGGTCTATTGAAAATATCAACTTAGATGAAGTTGTGTCTATTTCAATCTTACCGTAATCTATAATATCTGAATAATTAGTATTAAGATTTAAATAATTAGTATTATTTCTATTAAATACTGAATCAGAAACATTTGGAAAATACCTTAAGTAAAATAATGAATTTGCACTAATTGAATCATCAACAAAGTTTAATGAAAGTCTAACGCTATCAATAGTTATTGTGCTATCATTGTAGTCATGAAACTGTGAAATAATATTATCTGAAGAAATATAATATTGACTATTTGAAAATTTACTAACTCTAATGTAGTTATAATCAAATAAGTATCCATCGTTTTGTCCGAGATATAAAAATTTAGAACCTCCCATTATTGGTGGAACCTGGTACGTTGTTCCTTGGATTATTTCAAACGAAACAGTATCAATACTTAATGAAAGGTTTTCATCTTGTAAGTTATGAGCGGTTTCTTCACATGAAATTAAAAATAAAAAAAGTGCTAAATATGAAAATTTGAAATTCAAAATGTTTAATTAATTGATACTAATCTAACAAAAAATTAAGCGAAATGTTTCGATAATTCTTCGTTAATGATAGAAGATGTAGTTTCATAATTAGGGGTATCACCATCTTCAATCTTTACAGATAGTATTTTTTTTTGGTTTTGCTTTATGAGAGGCAAAGAAAGTAATTTTTTTGTATTATTAACTGATGGACTATCTAAAGAAATAATTAAATCTACGTCCTCAGCTGCAGCTTCATAGCAATTAATTTGATTTCCTTTGATTTTACTTGAAACAGAAACACCAAGTTTGTCATAAACAGAACGATCGTATGTGGCATGATCGTCGAAATTATGCACTGTTAAAACAGTTTTGATATTATCATAAAATTCTTTTGTTTTATAAATTTGCTGATAAATAAGCGGTACTGTAGCCGTTTGCCAATCGTTGCAAATTATAACATCTGGTTTCCAAAATAAATGTGGAAGCGTAGCAATAGAGGCCATAGAAAAATAGGCATACCTTTGGTCGTTATCTGAAAGAATGCGGCCATTTTTTGCCTTGTATAATAAATCGGAAAGAGGTTTAAACCATTCTTTGTTCTCTAAAAAATAAACTTGAACACGTGTTTTTGGTATAAAAGCACTTTTGGCGGATACAATTTCACTTTCACCATTAAAATCGAATGGTATCTCTCTTAAGCGAATAACTTCTCTTAATATATATTTTCTCTCGCTTACAAATCCATACTTAGGGAGAATTGTTCTTATGTCGTGTCCAAATTCTTGCAACGCAAGAGGGATTTCAACAGAATACTTGCTTAAGTTAGATGTGTTTGCAAAAGGAGATATTTCCGTAGTAAAATAAAATAGTTTTAATGACATAGGATTTTTAAGCTTTTCTATTTAGCGCTAAGCTGTTTCAAGGACTCTTGAGCTTTTTCATAAAACTCCGATCCGGGAAAATAATCTATTAAACGTTGGTATTCTTCTTTTGATTTTTTGATATTTCCCATACTTCGATGACAGTGGCCAAGTTTTAACTGTGCATCATCATCTTTATCGGTACCTGAAAATGAAAATACTTTCTCAAATTCAATAACGGCTCTTTTGTAGTTTTTCATGGTGTAATAGCATTCAGCTAGCCAGTATTGACTATTATCAGCTAGGTCATTTGCTGGATCAGAAAGCACTAAGCCGGAAAAACCATTAATAGCTTTATTATAATTACCGTTTTGATAGGAGGAAAGTGCATCAATATAAGTTTTTTTGTATTCTATTGGACTTATTTTAGAACTGACTCTGTCAGAAGAATTACTGCTTTTTAAATCATACATTTCGGTAAAGCTGTTTGCAAGAGTAACAATTTTGTTTTCAACCATCACTAATTGAGCTAATATTTCAAAGTTAACACTATCAACATATGATATCTTGTCCTCAATCAATCTCATCTTATTTTGAAAAGTATTAATTCTGTTTATAAGTAAAATTGCTACGGAATCTGTTTGCTCTTTGGCCTTTAAATTAGCAGATAAGGCATTTTGAAGCTCAGGCAATAAAAGTCGCATTTGTGCATCGAGTGAATCAATACGCATATTCTGACCAGCTAAAGAGTTATTTAACTGGGAAATAGCCCTAGAGCTATTGTTTTGACCAACTATTAAAGTTGAAAAAATAAGTAAAAATATATATAAAACATATTTACGTATATGTTTAAACATAAAATCTAACCTTGGATTTATGAGTAAATAGATGGCTCTAATTTACCTTAAAACTACGAGAATCGATATTATTATTTAAAATTTTAATAATTTTCTTCCCTGCTGAAATTTATAATAATTCCAATCATAATAAAGCTAGACAATAGAAAAGACCCTCCGTAGGAAACAAATGGAAGTGGTAAGCCTTTTACGGGAATCATTCCAGAGGCCATTGAACAGTTCACAAAAACATGTGACAAAAAAATAGTTGATATTCCAATGAGGACTAAACCAGAAAATCTATCCGTAGAATGGAATGCTAAGTTTAGAATTTTCAATATTAAATAAAGAAAAAGTGATAACATAACTAAAATAGCAATAAAACCTAGTTCTTCACCTATGACGCTAACTATAAAATCTGATTCTTGAACTGGTAAAAATTTTAATTGTGTCTGTGTACCCTCACCCCATCCTTTACCAAAAAATCCACCAGAACCTAAAGCGGTTTTGCTTTGAATAACCTGATAACCAGAACCCAAAGGATCAAGTTCTGGATTAATAGATGTTAATATCCTGTTTCTATGGTAGGGTCTTAGGAATCCATTCCAAAATAATGGAAAAATAAGACCTAAAAATATATTTGAGAAAAATATTCCGATTCCATTCCATAGACGTGGTTTAGATAAAAAAATTATTAGAGCCATGACGATCGACCAAGATGTAAATACCGATACATCGAAAGCAGTCACAATGCTTAAAATAGGTGCAATAACTAAAAACAAATGAAATGGCCTTGCTCCCACCCAAAAAAGCATTGGAATAACTGGGCTCATCATAACAATTGCCGTTCCTAAATCTGGCTGATTTAGAACAATTATTGCAGGTACAAAAGCTATTAAGAAGGGTATTAAAATTGCAGCAAAGTGGTTTAATTGAATTTTTCTGTCCGATAAATACCTAGCTAACGTTAAAACAATTACTAGTTTTGCTATTTCGGAGGGCTGTAAGCTGAATGGGAGTCCTATATCAATCCATCTGTGTGTATCAGCTATTTTTTCGCTGAAATATGGTAACACAACAAAGAGGATGATAAAACCGTAAAGAATATAAACGTATTCATGAATCAACTTTTTTGGAATTATTAAAAATAAAAACATTAAAATAATAGCAGGGCCGAGAAAGATTAATTGACGAAGAAATGCATTAGAACCGTCAAGAGACTTACTTTCGGCAACACTAAAAAGAGAAATCAAGCCAATAAACAAAATACTAAAAACAATTAATAAGATACTAAAAGGAGATGACTTAATAGTTTTTGAAACGTCTAAACTCATTGGCTTCTCGCTAAATTAACATTGACTCTTTCATTGTATTTTTTGAAAATCTTACGAGCAATTGGGGAGGCTATGCTTCCACCTCCACCGCCATTTTCCACCAAAATAACAACAGATATCATATCTTTATTGTGGTAATCTGCAAATCCAATATACCATGCATGTGTTTCTCCATGTGGGTTCTCGGCGGTTCCGGTTTTTCCAGATACTAACACTCCTGAAATGTTTGGATTAGAAAGCTTGCCAGTCCCTTTTTTACCATTCACAACCTCCTTCATAGAATCATGGATAATATCCCAAGTTTTTGAGCTAACAGATAAAGGTTTTACATTTTGATTTATTTTAGGATTTACAAGGTGGAGATTTTTTGGGATACCTCTTGTTGCTAAAATATTTGTATATGCAGCCATCTGAATTGGAGTGACTAATACTTCTCCTTGACCAATAGATATATTGAGCATTGCCCCTGTAGACCAACCATATCTTCCATAGAGTTTGTTCATGTATTTTCTGTTTGGGACCTTTCCCTTCATTTCAGACGGTAAATCAATATCTGTTGGTACACCATGATAAAAATCCATTGATCTTTTTTCTAGATTATCTAGTCTGACTTTTTGAATGGCTTCATAAAAATACACATCACACGATTGTGCGATCGCGGCTTCAACATTTACTACTCCATGACCATTTTCATCCCAACATTTATGTACTCTATCATAAAATTCATACTCACCTTTGCAATGAGCTGTCCATTCTTTATCTACTAATTTTTTTTCTAAGAGCTCAATAGCGACAACCATTTTGTATATAGAACCAGGTGGGTATAATCCGTTCGATACACGGTTCAAAAGTGGCCTATCCGGGTCAGAGACAACACTCTGCCAATCTTTGCTCGAAACGAGACCCGTAAATAAATCTGGATCATAGTCTGGAGAGCTTAAATAGGCAAGAACTTCGCCAGTTTTAGGTTTTGAGATTATAGCAGCGCCTTTTTTGTCTTTGTATAATTCTTCAATTAGCAATTGCATCTCTAAATCAATCGTAGTGTTTATATTGTTTCCTGGCTCAGAAATTAGGTCGTCATATGTGTCAACTGTACCGGCCTCCCTCCCAAAAGCATCAACCTGATAATATGTAACACCTTTTTCACCTCTTAAGGAAGATTCGTATTGTTTTTCAATACCAGCCCAACCAACCAAATCCCCGTAACTATATTTGGCTATTTTGTAATTGTCGATCATTTCTTGATTCACTTCCTTAAGATAACCAAGAACATGCGTAGCTTTAACCTTAGGGTGATAAATTCTTTCTGGGAATTGTTTATAAATAATACCAGATAATTTATTCTTTTCTTCTTCGAGCATGCTTAACTGCTCTATTGTTAAGTCTTTAGCAATTTTTGTAGGTATAAATCGGCTTCGATAGTTGTTTTTATAGTTTTTTATTAAAGACATAGTGTCAATACCGGTAGCCTTACTTATAATGGCATAATTTTTACTTTTATCTTTAATTTCTGCTCCAATCGCAAAGAGAACATATGTTGGGTAGTTGTCAACAATTATTTCACCATTTCTATCTAAAATGAGACCTCTTGGTGCAGGAAGAGAAAGCGCGCGAACATAATTGCTATTTGCTCTTTTAGTATATTTTTCATTGTCTAGAATCTGAATTTTGAAGAATCTAGCAATAATTAAAAAATGCACAAAAAAAACAAAGATATAAAAAACCCACAACCTTGTTTTGGATGCTATGTTAGGAGATTTCAGCACGTGAAGCCTCTTTAAGGGGATATATAAATTGGAATGACAATATAAACAGCATTGTATATAAAAATGTTAGAAGCCAAATTCTAAAAAAATCAGAAAAATCTGTTATATAAATATTCTGAAATCTGAAATAGGATGTTACAAAAAAATAAAATAAGACTATAAATATCCATATCGCGTGAAAAGCATATGGCAGGACTTTATCATAAATATTTTTTAAATATCCACCAAAATATCCTACAATAGTCAAAGATAAAGGCTCAAGGCCGAAATAGGAACCAATACCAAATAAGTTAGAAAAGTAGCCAAGGAAAAACCCGCTCAAAATTCCATAAATTCTACCCTTGTAAATTGATAAGTAAAGAACGAAAATTACTAAAAAATCAGGTCTTATTAATTTTAATGACAAAAAATCGACTAAAAAGAGCTGAAGGAGAAAAAACAACATGGCGCAGAAAATAATTTGAATATTATTCACTGTTTCTACCTCGAATTACAAAAACATTTAATAGCGATCCAATTTTAGATGAAATTCTTACTTTAACTATTTTTTGAAAACTACCTATCTCCTCTTGAATTTCTATTACGCTACCTATTTTAAGGTTAGGAGGATAGATATTACTAAAACCAGATGTAAATACCGCGTCACCAAGGTTAATAACAGCATTTTTTTGAACTTCCCTGATTTCACAAATATCATCATAAAGGAATCTTAGTATACCAACGCTTCCAGAAGGAAATATTCTAACGGATGCACGATAATTAACATCTGATATTAGTTGGACAAGTGCAGTTTTTTTACCTGCCAAAATAGTTTTACCAATTAACCCTTCAGGTATGATTACAGGTAGGTTTTCTGTAATACCATCTTCTGATCCTACATTTATTGTTATAGATGATAGATTTGAAGATGATCCCATATTGAGGATTTTAGAAGCAACTAAATCATAACTACTTTTACGTTTATACTCGAGAAGTTTTTTTAAATTAATATTTTCTTGATAAGACATTATCATTTCATCAGACTGAAGCGTTAATTGTAGATTTTTTTCGCGCAATAATTGAGTCTCCTCCTCTAAATGAATTATTGTTTTAATCCACATAGTTGGTGAAGAAATAAATGAAAATGAATCTAAAAATTTTGCCCTAATAAGTAAAGAATTAGGAGAATCATTATTAAGTAATGAATTAAGTGAAAAGACAGTTAAAAATATAAATAATAAGTGATCTCTTTTTTTTACAATCGATAAATAAAAGCTATGCATCAATCATTAAATAAGAACAGATTCATATTTTTTGACATCCTCAAGCACCTTGCCAGTACCTCTTACTACAGATAGGAGAGGATCTTCAGCTATATTCACAGGAACGCTAGTTTGTTCTCTAATTAACTGATCTATTCCTTTTAGCATACTACCGCCACCAGTCATAATAATACCTTGATCAAGAATGTCGGATGAAAGTTCTGGTGGTGTACGTTCTAATGCTCTCTTTACAGCTTCGACAATGGCATTAATTGGATCCTTGAGGGCTTGCCTAATTTCATCAGAGGAAACTTCTATGGTCTTAGGAATACCAGAAACTAAATCTCTTCCTTTTACAGCTATCATTTCAGTTTTTACACGCATAGCTGAACCAACAGATTTTTTAATGGACTCCGCGGTAGAAGGACCCACTTCTAGTTTATGTTCGTTTCTAAACCACTGAATGATTGCAGTATCCATCTCATCACCAGCAACGCGAATAGCTTCTTTTGTAACAACACCATTTAATGCTATTACAGCTATTTCAGTAGTGCCTCCGCCAATATCAATTATTATACTACCAACCGGTTTAGAAATATCTAAGCCTATGCCAATTGCCGCAGCAACTGGTTCTTCAATAAGATAAACTTGACGTGCATTTGCTCGCTCACCAGAATCGCGAACCGCTCTTCTCTCAACCTCAGTAACACCAGAGGGAACGCATATAACCATTCTTGGACGCGCAAGTCTGTTCATATTTATTTTGCTTATAAAGCCTTGAAGTAAACCATCTGTCATATTAAAATCTGCTATTACACCATCTCTCAAAGGTCTTACCGTCTCAATCTCTCGGTGCGTACGTCCAACCATAGCCTTAGCAGCATACCCAACGGCAATAATCTTATCATCATGAACAGATTTAGCTACAATTGAAGGCTCGTTAATCAAGACACCTTTGCCTTTAATGTATACAAGGGTGTTTGCAGTACCAAGATCTATTGCAATATCACCAGATATCCAGCTTAAAGGATTTTTAAACTTATTTAAAAAATTCATTTTGATTATGTATATAACTCGGATTATATAAGTAATAATCTACGATTATTTTTAATCTAAAGAATAGGTATTAATTAATCTTTAACCTACCATTTGTTGCTAACTTATCTGCAACAATGTTCTTGTCTCTGAGAACATGCACAAGTTTCCAAATTTCAAACTTTGAAAGTAATGTATGTGCATCAAAGTGCAACTTTTTCATTCTGTCGTTTTTGACTTTGTATTCACCATTAATTTGCTTTACTACTAATTCGCTATCTGAGAATATTGTTATATTTAAAATAGATAATTTTAGTAATGACTTTAATCCATGTATTAAAGCTGTATATTCGGCTTCATTGTTTGTTGCGTCATCTAAATATTCTGAAAATGTAAATAACTCATCGTTGTTTTTATAGATGACGCCACCTATACCAGAAGTCTTTGAATGCAAGTCAGCTGCTCCATCAATGAACATTGTATAGTCGAGTGAGGTGGAATTAATTTTATTAAGTATATTTTTAAGAACCGGATTATTTTGGTTTTGATTTAAAGATAATAACTCCCTTAGAGCGTCAATCTCAATCTTTTCAAATTTCATTTATTTTTACCAATTATTTCCACCATAAAAAGGCGATGTTAATCTAAAATCGCCAAAACCAGACTCATCGACAAAATCAAAATATTTATTAATGCGATAATAATGCCATCTCTGCTGATAAATTCTGGTAAATGGGTCACTATATTCTTCTATATCATCAGGTCTACCGAATTTTATATATATTTCACCCATGTGTGTTCTCCATCCATCTGTACTGCCTTTAAATGAACTATTAGCATAAGCAACTCTAGAAAAATATTCATCCTGAAGTTCGTTTTCTTTTGTATCTGGAGAAGGATCTCTTTCTTTCCAGTATGATAAAAATAGTTCTTCTTGCTTGTCCGGTTTAGACCTTCTCATATCCTTGTACTCATTGTCTACAAGAATATATCGCATCGCTAGTATTGCCTCGTTAAAATTTGATATTGATTTAGAAAAACCTTCCCTTGTAACGCCAAATATTAAGGATTCTTTCTTTTTGCTCTTACCTTGCTTTAGGGTAACATAGATTTTTTTTCGCAAACCTTTATCAATAATATTATCAGGTATATTTATTCTCTGAAAGAAATAATTATTATCTGAAACTATTTCAAAAGATTGATTCCACAGCTCTTTTTTATTCGAAGAATTTATGAGTACATCAATACTATATTTTCCGGTATCAATTTTTCCAGAAACAAAAATTGTAGGCTTTATAGAATTTTTACCAATTACATTTGTTATTATCGGAATTTCGTTTTTGTTAAGCCCCCAATTTCCCTCAAAGGTATCTATTAAAAAAGGTTTAAAAAGGTGTACATCAGAATTTTTATTTTTGTAATTAATTTCTCTATTGATAACACCGCTTTCATTTGAATCTTTGTCGAAAAGTTCAGATGTAATTATATAGCTACCTATTGGTACTTTAAATTCATAAAAATGTATAGTTGAAATTTTATCCGATGTTGATTCTAAGTAATCGTTAGTTTTTAATGTATTCGACCAAGATTTTCTGCCTACCTGTTCGCCTTTTTTATTTTTTAGTGTTACCTTGGCTTGATAAGCAGTTTCAAAAGAACCTAATTTTTTTACAAATTTTAAAACTTTATTTGGGACGACTAAATATGAGAGTATTCTTATTGAATCAGAACTAGAGCCTGCTACTGGCAACGCTGAAAAGGTATACTGTCGCAACATTGGTTTTTTTTTATCTCTAGGAGATCTATTCTGTGAGAAAACTAAATCTGTTGATCCAAAAAAAAGAGTAAGACTAGTAATTATTAGATAATATTTCTTCATCATTTATAACGATACGTTACGATACCTTCAGAAGTTCCAATCCAAAGCTTTCGTGAATTCACTTTCAATTTATTAATATTAGTGAGAAAATTATAATTAAAATATAATGGTAAATTATTTTTTTTATCAAAATGAATTAACATATCAGCAGTAGCAATAAAAAAATCATTTTTAAATACATCGAAATCAACTACTTCTTGTCCCTGATAAATAACGGAACTAACAGAAGATGTCCATACTCTGCTAGATGTACTAAGCTTCAAAATGGATTCACGTGATGAAAAATATACATCGCCTCTATATTGAGCTATTGCTGAAAAACTTGTTTGACTAGAAGGAAGTATAAGCAAACTATCTCTATATCCAAATTCTTTATAATCAAGTAAAGTATCGTTCTTGTAGTCGTATATGAATAGTCCTGATTGAGTCGCTATAAAAATACCAATCTTGTTATCCAATAAATCATTTATGTAAATATTTTTAAATTCATCTGTAATATCATTTTCAAATAATCTTTTGGTTTTAATGTCCATTATCTGAAGACCGTTTGGTGTAGCTATCCAAATTTTATCATTATGAGTAATAATGTCATTTACAAAATTTTTGCGAATTCCTGATGGTAGATAAATTTGACTCCAGTCATCCTTCTTCTTATTGTAAATGATAATATTTTCCTCACCTCCGAAAAGCACCATCTTTTTATTATTTAAAATTGAAAATATAGGTGTTTGGTCTACATTAAGAATATTTTTGAAATAAAATTTATCATAGATATTTCGATTGATATCTATATATGATAAACCGGAATTAGATCCATAAGATCTTCCTCCAATCCAAAGGGCATTAGTTCCATCAAATGAAAATACATCTTTTGATGATAATCCAAACTGATAGGGTTCTAAAATTCTTATATTTTTGTTTGCAACAAAAACTGTTCCATCCCGACAGCCAACTATGATATTATTAAAACTGTCTTCAGCAATGGTAGTTATTCTTATATTTTCGCCATTGGGGTTAATAAATTCATTTAAAGAATACATCCATCCATCCGTAATTGTATAATCAAAAAGAATTTTTGAAAAATCTAAGAATGATGGGTTTAAACCAGAGCTCCAGCTGACTTTTTTATTTTGCATTGTCATTGTTTCTAAGGGTATACCAGTGCTACCGTCAAGCCTAAAAAGCATACCGGAAGATTCAACCCAAATATCTTTTCCATCATCCCCAATCCTATTAATTAAGTTATTTCTTAATAATCCGATTGATTTGAGATTAACAGTTCGCCAGTCACCATAACCAGAAAAGCTGTAGTGTAATGCCTGAGGGGTTGCTACCCAAACCATGCCATTATTTGCATAATGAACGGCTGTTATAAAATTAATCGATAAGCCTTGGGTCGTAGTGATTGGCTCTTCAAATCTATTGGTATTCTTATTATAGCGAAGGACGCCAGCACCGCCTGTACCTATGAAAGCATATCTATCCCCAAATGAGATTGAATTGATAGAGCTAGATTCACCATAAAGGTTCCAGTCAAAGGGATTGAACCGAATATCAGGTTGCGCAACTATGATTTGTGCACAAAAAGTAAAGTTAATTAGCAAATAAGATTTCAGATGCATTTTAGTGCTGAATAAATCTTATTTTTCAATGTAACGATTTATTTCTCTTAGCATTTTTATTGAAATTGGAACTACTCCCACCTCCTCACAAACTCTTCCAGCGGCAAAATTTGATATGTAAGCAGATTCTTTAGGAGTAGCACCGCATATATCTGATAAGCAGAATGATGAGATTACTGTATCGCCAGCTCCCGATACATCGTGAACATGTTGAGCTTTAGTGGGTATACTATAATGCTCATCGCCAAAAAATAACGAGGCTCCATCAGCTCCCTTTGTAATCATTAGTATATCTGTATTAATTTGATTAAAAAAAGAAAATGCATCATTTTCAAAACTGCTCAACTCTGGTAAAAAATTACGAAATTCAGAAATATTTGGTTTTAAAAATCTAATATTTGTGTATAAATCAAAATTTCTATGCTTCGGATCTACGTAAATAGGTTTTCCAAGGTTGTTTGCTATCTCAATTAATTTAGGTATAGTCTGAGAATTTAAAAGGCCCTTGTTGTAGTCTTGCAGTATTACTGCATCAAAATTTGATAATTCTTTTGAGAGAGATTTTATTATTAGATCATTTAATTTTTTAGGTGCATCGTCTGTTATCTCCCTATCCATTCGCACTACATGGTGATCTTTTGATATTATTCTTGACTTAACTGTAGTTGGTCTATTTTGATCAACCATAATATGATTTGTTGAGATATTATTTTCGGTAAGTTTCTCTATTAAAATCTCGCCTTCCAAATCATCACCAACCATACCGCAAATAGTAGCACTTGCTCCTAACATTGAGAGATTTAAAGCTACGTTTGAAGAGCCTCCTGGACTGTCAACAACACTGTCGATATCAACAACAGGGACAGGTGCTTCGGGTGACATTCTATCTGTTTTGCCATAATAGTGCCTATCTAGCATAACATCCCCAACTATTAAAATTTTTTTACCAAAAAATAGAGCTGAAATTAAATCAAATCTATTTTGGGTTAGCATTTTTGCCTCTATATCTTGATTTGGATTTGGTTGAATTATTTTTTTTATAACCAGTGGTTCGACGCCTACTAGCAGGTCTAGGTTTGTGGCTACCAGTTCTAATTTTAGAAATATGACCATTGTCTAAATAAATTAAAACGGAACAAAAAGATCGTAAAGTTTGCTCATTTGGAGAGGCTAGAATTATCGTCGTACCATGATCTTTATTAATATTTACTAATTTTTTTCTAAATTTATTTTCCATTTTATTGTCATAATAAAGCGCATAGTTATCAACAATTAAGACACGTGGATCTGATTCAATACCATGAGACAATTCTACTGCGCTTTTCTCGCCTGCACTTAATTTTTTAATAGTAGTATTTAATATCTTGTCAGCTGAAAGATTGGAAAAATAATTTGATAAAACTTGCGATGCGTTTGATTTTCTAAATAGTGATTTAACTGTGGAATTATCAGTTTTATTATTATTAACATAGGTTACATCGGCTGGCATTTGTGTATAACCAAAGAAATTCTTCTTAAAAGGTTCGTAATCATACAAGATTGAGCCTTTATTAGGATTAACTGATCCGGATAAAATACTTAATAATGATGATTTGCCTGATCCAACTGGGCCGACTACACCGTAAATGGTGCCCTTATGAAACTTGAGATGGCGTATATCCAGTACTGGGGAACTGTTAACTATTCTTTGAATTTTTTTTAATTCAAGAATTAAAGTTGTTGTTTTTTTTGACATTTCACCTCCAATTTACGAAGACGAAAGGCTGTCTATTCTATATTATTGTTTTCTAAGTACCGTTCAGCATCAATAGCTGACATACATCCAGAACCTGCAGCAGTTATTGCCTGTCGATATGAATGATCTTGAACATCGCCACAAGCAAATATACCATCAGTATTAGTAGCAGTTGAATCTGCAGCTGTGATCAAATAACCATTTTTATCAGAATCAAGCACATCGCTGAATAATTCAGTATTGGGTTTATGTCCAATAGCCATAAAAATACCATCACATGGTTCGTTGTGTATATCATTAGTATCAGTATTTTTAATAGTTGCTGCATGAACACCTTTTTCCTGAGTACCTAGAATATCAACTACAGATGCATTCCACATCACACGAACTTTTGAATTATTCATAGCGCGGTCTACCATGATTTTAGATGCTCTGAATTCTGATCTTCTGTGAACTATAACGACCTCAGAGGCAAATTTAGTTAAATAAGTAGCCTCTTCCATTGCAGAATCACCTCCACCAACAACAAGCACCTTTTTATCCTTAAAGAAAAACCCGTCACACGTAGCACAGGCTGAAACACCGAAGCCCATAAGATTCTTTTCGCTTTCAAGGCCGAGCATTTTAGCTGTTGCGCCAGTTGCAATAATAATTGATTCAGCACAGTACTCTTTATCTCCTACCCAAACAGTATAAGGCTTTTTACTAAAATCGACTTTAGTTACATGCTCAAAATAGCACTCCGCACCAAATCTTTCTGCTTGTTTACGAAAAAGATCCATTAACTCAGGGCCCATAATGCCTTCAGGAAAACCAGGAAAATTTTCAACATCGGTTGTTATGGTCAATTGACCGCCAGGCTGACTTCCCTCAAATACTAATGGCTCTAAGTTTGCTCTAGCAGCATAAAGAGCCGCAGTAAGACCGGCAGGTCCAGATCCAATAATAATAACCTTTCGATTCATTTTATTTAATATTAATTGTTAATTAAATAACCTTATCTAAAATAGTGGTTATTTTTTCCTTAGGAACAGCACCAACAATTTGATTTACCACTGATCCATTTTTAAAAACAAGCAAAGTTGGAATACTTCTTACACCGTATTCACTAGCAATCATGTTATGGTCATCAACATTTACTTTGCCGAACTTAATCTTACCCTCATAATCATCAGCTAACTCCTCAACAACAGGAGCAATGACCTTACAAGGACCACACCATTCCGCCCAAAAATCAACCAAGACAGGTGTATCAGATTCTACAACTTCAGATTTAAAATCAGTCGTAGAATACTCTTTTACGTTATCAGTCATAATTGAACTCCAAAAATTATAAAATAAATTAAAAATTGAACAAAAATGTACTTCTTTGATACTATGCTAGTAAATATCTAAAAAAAATAATTTGGTAATATTTTATCTATATTCAAAATCTACTGGCAATGGCCTGCCATCAATAGTTTTTGGATAACTTAATCCTAAAATTTCTGCTATTGAAGCAGGTATATCTACAGTGTAAGCACCAAAATTTAATGTTTTGGGTTTAGCTTTAAGGCGAGATATAACTAGCGGAACATGAGAATCGTACCCATGATGCGTTCCATGACTTGAACCATAAACTGACTTCCAAAGCCAGTTTTTTTTAAGTAGCGTGTAAACATCAGGACTCTTCAAGGGATGAATCATATTTTTAAGTCGATTATTCTGCTCACTGCTTGGAAGGCTTTCAATATCTTTGATATGCAAGGCTCTGTCTACTCCTTCTATCTGTAAGACTTTTTCTTTAATTATATTAGTAGCGATCTCACTTTCTTCATCTGACATATCGCGGGAAAAATAAAAATTGTTATCCGAATCAAAAACCTTACCCGGGCCAATCATTTTATCTATATTCTCAATTATATCTGAAAAAACTGCTCGTTTAAAGGGAAGGTTGACTCTTCCAGATGCTATATTTTGCGCAATTAAATACTCAGGTAGATCCATAACGCCATGATCGCTCGATAGCACAAACAAGGTATTATCTAAACCTATTTTTTGATTAATGAAATCTATTAATTTCATAAGGTTTTTATCGAGACGTAAATAGTTATCGAGTTGCTCTAGAGAATTTGGACCAAAATGGTGCCCTACCCCATCAACCGCAGAAAGTCCTACAAAAAGAAGGTCGGGTGCACTGTCTTTGCCAAGGTTCAGTCTAGAAGATGCTTCTATTGCTAAATCTATAAGAGATCTATCGCCCTGTGGATATTCATAGAAACCACTTAATAATGAACCAAGAGACATATCGCTAAACGATAATGGCAGGACAGCTTTAGTATTTTTCTTGGATGAAAAGACTTTTTCACCTTTAAAGTTATCAACCCTAGAGTAATTGTTGTAAACATCAGATTTTTTTAGTTTGGCCCAAATACTGTCTTTATAAGATGCCACATTTAAATCATTGTTAAATTTCTTAACCCATGATGGTAGGGCTGGCAAATAATAGTCTGAGGTGGTATAGCCACCATTCTTATCATACCAGAGGGCAAGATCAGGATTACTTCCTCCCATCAAGACCGCAGACCTATCTTTGCCTGATAAGGATACTATTTTTGATAGTCGATTACTATTTTTAATCCAATCTGCTAGGCTCGAGAAATTTATATTTTTATAAGATCTACCAATACTTTTTCCAGAAAAATTTTTTGCAGTTGTATCCTCAACAACATAATAGATACGCTTTAAATCTCTATCGTACCACTCATTATCAATAATTCCACCTTTTCCAGGGTAAACACCTGTAGAAAGAGCGAAATGACCTGGCCCAGTAGAAGTATTTGCATGATTGTGGTGCACATTTGTATAGCTTATACCATTATCAATTAACCATCGAAACCCGCCAGTAAACAAAGTATCATATTTGATAAAAATAGATGGAGTTAATTGATCGGAAACTAAATAAACAACTAATTTTGTTTTTTTAGATTGTGCGCATGAAGTAAAAATTAGGCAAGCTAATAAAATGTAAAAGGGAAACTTTTTCATATCAATTTTAAAAACCTCCTCTTTCCAACCTTAATAACGCAAATATTATCTGTAGTTAATGCAAGGTTAGGGTTATCAATTTTTTCTCCATCTATACTTACTGCACCCTGCTTTATAAGTCTTCTTGCTTCACTTTTACTGCTTGACATTTTAGATTCAAAAATAATATCAATTATCAACATTTCATTTTCAATATGATACTCAGGCATATCTTCAGGGATATTTTTATTTACGATGACTTGATCAAAGTGGTTTTCAGCTTTTTTTGCCAAATTATTATCATAATACAGCTCAACTAGAGTTCTAGCTAAAAGTCTTTTAGCGTCCCGAGGATTTTGCTCAGGATCATTTAAGCTCAATTTTACTTCTTTTATGCGATCATCGCTAGCATCAGCGGCAAGAGTCAAATATTTAACGATCATTTCATCGCTAATAGACATAGTTTTTCCGTACATTTCTTCCGGAGAATCAGTAAGCCCTATATCGTTACCGTAAGATTTAGACATTTTATCGTTACCATCTGTACCTTCGAGAAGCGGAAGGGTAATTACAACCTGAGGGTCCTGACTGTATTCTCTCTGAAGGTCTCTTCCCACTAAAAGATTAAATTTTTGATCGGTACCACCAAGCTCAATATCGGCTTTTAAATGAACAGAATCCATTGCTTGTGCCAATGGATACATAAATTCATGAATAGATATTGGTATTTCAGCTTGATAACGCTTAGTAAAATCGTCCCTTTCAAGCATTCGAGCTACTGTATAATGGCTAGAAAGTTTAATAACATCACTAAAATTCATTGCATTGAGCCATTGCGAGTTATAAGCAATCTTAAGCGTGCTCACATCAAGAACTTGGGCAGCTTGATCAATATAAGATTGAGCATTATCCATTGCCTCATCAAGGGTTAGCTGTGGACGAGTTTTGTTACGGCCAGAAGGATCACCAATCATAGCTGTAAAATCACCGATTACTAAAATTGATTGATGTCCAAGGTCTTGAAAGTGTCGCAACTTTCTAAGAACAACTCCATGACCAACATGTAAATCCGGTCTACTAGGATCACATCCGAGCTTAACATTAAGCTGTGAATTCGTTTTAATAGAGCGGTTTATTTTCTCAACAAGCTGTTCTTCGGGAACGATCTCTTCAACACCTCTTCTAATGACTTTTAATTGATCTTTAAGTGAATATGACTTCATTTGTATTTATCTCTTAATTCTCGCTGCATATCTCTCTTGATATCTCTTTCTTTAATCGAATTTTTTTTATCGAATATCTTTTTTCCCTTAGCTAAGCCTATTTCGACTTTAGCCCAGCCATTTTTATTAAAGTATAACTTTAGAGGAACTACAGTTAATCCTTTTTGTTCAATATTTTGCTTAATCTTAAAAATTTCTCTTTTATTTAATAAAAGTCTTCTATTGCGTGTAGGTTCATGTCCTTCATGTCCAGTGTTTGAATATCGATTTATATGCATTCCACTTATCCAGGCTTGATTTTTCCTTACGATTACGTAAGATTCCTTGAGATTGGCTTGAGCCTCTCGTAAACTTTTTACTTCTGTACCAAATAGCTCAATTCCAGCCTCATATTTATCTAAGATATGATATTCATGGTATGCTTTTCTATTTGAGGCTGCAATTTGTTGATTCATAACGACTAGCTAAATTTAAATTACTATTTACTTGTATCTCACTACAACATTTTCCTCTAGAAACTTTAACTTAAAAGTATGACAAACTATCAAATTAAGATGACATTTAGTCATTCATATATGACAAAATGTCAATTATAGGTTTTTGGCATAATCATTGCATAATATTTTTTGTAATTAACAATAAACAAAGGAGTCTTAAATGACTTTAATAAAATGGAAATCAAGACAGCCATCTATTAGTGAATTTGATAATATGATAAATAATATATTCAATGATGGATGGAATCTTGAAAGTTATAAATCTGAAAACCAACCTCCTGTTGACATAATTGAGGATAGCAATAAGTTTGAACTAAAAGCTGACTTTCCTGGTTATGAAAAAAAGGATATTAAATTAACTGTTGAAAATAATATCTTAAAAATATCGACTAGGAATGGCGAAGAAGAAGAGAAAACAAATTATACACTCAGAGAAAGAAAATCTTATCAAACTGAGAGATGTTTCACATTACCTGATTCTGTAATACCTAAAAAGATTAGCGCAAGATTCAAAAATGGTATGCTTCTACTTAATATTCCTAAGGCTGAAAATAAAAAAGAAGCGGTAAATAATATTAAGATTAACTAATTCTTGATACAACAAATGGTCATCTTGAAAGATCAATAAGCCCTTGGAGAATTTTTTTAACAGAATCTTCTTTCAGGGGCTTTTCTTGTTGATGTGAAATTGTTCGAGCTAGAACATTAACTCCAAGATGCTCGAGCTGCGATCGAAAAGCAGTTAGAAAGCGGTAGCCTTGGCCACCGCTAGCAGTCGCAATAAGGGCAAATTTATTTAAAAAAGCATCCCTCCAATTTGGAGTTTTGACCGTTACCCAAGTTATTGCATTTGACAATACCGGTGGAACCCCTCCATTGTATTCTGGTGCACAAAAAATAAAGCCGCTTGATTTGGATAAAACATCCACAAAGTCTGTAATTATACTATCGTCAACATCGGTTTTGCCACCGAATAAAGGAAAGTCAAAATTCTCCAAACTGATAACGGATGAGTCAACTCCAAGTTCAACTAAATAGGATTGAAGCATTTCAGAAAGTTCTAAATTATTATCGTTGGTTGCGGATATGATAAGTAAATTGGACATACTAGATATCTAATATTAGATAAAATTATTGTATAAATTAAGACATAAAAAGAAGATAATATGATACATGACAACATACTAGGTGCGATTGGAAAAACTCCTGTTGTTAAACTTAATTCATTAGGCAATGGACTGGAGTGTGAAATTTATGCTAAGTGCGAATTTTTAAATGCCGGTGGCTCTGTTAAGGACAGAATTGGACTTAAAATGATTGAAAATGCCGAAAAGAATGGAAAAATTAAGCCAGGAGACACACTTATTGAGCCTACCTCTGGCAACACAGGTATTGGTCTTGCGCTAGCAGCTGCCGTAAAAGGTTATAAAATGATTATTGTGATGCCCCAAAAAATGAGCATGGAGAAAGAAGTTACTTTAAGAGCCCTGGGGGCTGAGATAGTTAGAACACCAACTGAAGCTGGGCATGATGACCCTGAAGGCCTGTTTCACGTTTCAAAAAGGCTACGCGAAGCTACACCTAATGCTCATATCTTAGATCAATATGGAAATAACGATAATCCAGACGCGCATGAACACGGAACTGCGATGGAAATATGGGAAGATTTTGAAGGAAAAATAGACATGGTTGTTACTGGTGTTGGAACTGGAGGAACAATTACAGGCATTGCAAAGTACTTAAAACAAAAAAATCCGAATATCCGTATGGTGGGCGCAGATCCTTTTGGTTCAATTTTAGGTGGTGGTGACGAAGTTTATCCATACAAAGTTGAAGGCATTGGTTACGATTTTTTTCCTGATGTTCTTGACAACTCACTTGTTGATGAATATATAAAAGTTAATGATGAAAATTCATTTGATATTGCTCGCCAATTGATAAAAAAAGAGGGGTTATTGTGCGGAGGTTCAAGCGGAACTGTTGTTTGGGCTGCACTCGAATCTGCAAAATCATTAAAAAAGGGGCAAAAATGTCTTTGCATTCTCGCCGACGGAATAAGGAACTATATGAGTAAATTTGTATCTGACGAATGGATGAAAAAAAATAATTTCACGAAGTAACTTCTTTTGCAACTGAAATAATTTCTTCTGCGGTATTTTTAGAAACTGAAATTCCTCTAGCTAAATCGTCAGATGATAATGATGCAATCGTTGCAGTATCTTTATATTTTGATAGTAAAGTTTTTACCCTTTTGCTGCCCACTCCCTTCACATTAAAAAATACAGACTTAGTTATAGAATTTGTTCTTTTTTTTCTTTGAAAATTTATAGCAAATCTATGCGCCTCATCTCGAATTTGCCGAAGCAAGATTAAACCCGGTGATTGCTTGTGAATTGTTTGGGCACTAGATTGTCCTGGAACAAACACCTCCTCAAGTCTTTTGGCTAGACTTATTGTAGGAATGTAATCTAAGCCTAGCTCTCGTAATGCTGAAATAGCCATAGATAATTGCCCCTTACCGCCATCAACAACAATAAGGTCTGGAAAACCTTCGCCTTCATCTTTTAAACGCTTGTATCTTCGAGAAACAACTTCTCTAATAGATGCAAAGTCATCAATACCTGCTACAGTTTTAATATTATATTTTCTATAATTTGATTTTTTTGCCTTACCATCAACAAACGAAACCATTGAAGCTACAGTATTCGTTCCTCCTAAATGTGATATATCAAAACATTCTATTTTTCTAGGTGCCGCCTTAAGCTGAAGATCATCCTGCAAATGCATTATCATCTTTGGAACGAAATCTTTTCTCTTCTTCTTGTTTAGTACCCACTCACCCAGCAATAGCTTTGAATTCTGATATGCCAAACGTACTTGTTTTGCCTTTTCACCTTTTTGCGGACAATATATTTTTACTTTTTTCCCCTTTTTACTTTTTAACCAAATCATTAACTCGTCCACGGAATCTGGCTCGTATTGAACACATATTTCTGCTGGGATATAATCAGTGTCGAAGTAAAATTGAGTTATAACAGTTTTAATTACAGCGCTAAAATTATCATCGATATTATTAATTGATAACTTTTCTCTACTTGAAATTCTTCCATTTCGTATGCGAACAATTACTGCAATACCAAAATCGTTCTCCTTTGAAAAACCTATTATATCTCTATCGTCAAAATTGGCATTTATTTTTGTTTGCTTGCTCATAAATTCTCTAATTGCATGCAACTGATCTCTGTATATACCCGCGTCTTCAAAGCGGAGCTGTTTTGATGCAAGCTCCATTTGTTTTTTAATGTAATCTTCCGATTTTCTTGTTTTTCCTTGTAAGAACGAAATAATATTATCAATCATTTCGCTGTAATGACCCGTACTAACTAGACCTTCGCATGGACCTTCGCATTTTTTTATATGGTAGTCTAAACAAATACTAATTTTTTTTTGGTCAATCACGCTTTGATCTATAAAAAAATCGCAGCTTCTCACAGGGAATATTCTGCGGATAGCCTTTAAAGTTCTTCGCAAGTAAACAACATCTGTGTACGGGCCAAAATATTTTGAACCATCTTTTATTATGTCGCGCGTAATAAATACACGAGGAAAAGGTTCATTTGTAATGCGAATAAAGGGAAATGACTTATCGTCCTTTAAATTAACGTTGTAAAAAGGCTGATGCTTCTTAATTAAGTTAGCTTCTGTTAAAAGAGCCTCTACCTCATTTCGTACCACAATCCATTCAACATCATCAATGCGTTTGATCATCGAAATATTTTTAGGAGATTGGTATTTATTTTTTTGAAAGTAAGAACGTACCCTGTTTCGAAGATTTTTTGCTTTCCCAATATATATTATATCTTTTTTATCATTTTTAAAAAAATATACACCAGGGTCTTTTGGTACAACTTTTACTAAATCTTTAATCTGCTCTGACAAAATTATAAGTAATCTAGCTAATCAAGATTTGTTACTTTTTTAAATTTTTCTGGCAACACAAAGCTTGAGGGGTCTTTTTCAACAATTCTAGCTGATAGAACCTCTCTCTTCATTGAAAAGCTTGTTTCGCCCTTATTATTTTTCCAAAGAATACTGCTTTTAACAACTTCACCCGGTGATGATTTAATCTTCTTTTCAGAGTCTATTGACTTTATCCAATCAGAGGATCTTCTGGGTTTTTTATATTCACCATTATAAGAGCTAATCCCAAGCTTCAATTCATTTTCAGCAAATGAAAAGATAGAAGTATCGGTTGTAACCCACTCTTCCAACCTAACAGATCCATTAGAATCGGAAATTATTGTAATTATCTTTTTACAATTAAAATTATTTATTTTTTCATAGCCACTTGAAATAGTTTGCACTATTTCTCTTTGTCGCTCTTGAACGTCACTAGGGGGGCTGGTATTTGTTGAGTCTCTTTGATTATTATTTCCACCCGGTTCAAACTTTGTAATATCTTTTGAGGATGGAATACCCATATTTTTTCTAATATTTTCAAAGTATTCTTCAGAATACTTTTTTTTTGATCTATTGTACATTGTCAAAGTTTGGTTTTCCCTATTAAGGATTTTGCCAACTGTTCTATTTCCACCAGCGAACATTCTGACATAAAATTTTTCATACTTTGAAACTACTTCTTCTAAATAAACTCCATCAGAAACATGCTGTGTGCTATTTAAGAAAATTTTACCAGCATAGGCTATATCCATAGTAGTTAAAACTTTTATCTCTATTTGCTCAAAATTATTTTGAGCAAATAAAAATACATTAGAAAAAAATAAAAATATATAGTATCTAATCATTACCATGGAAGACTATCAAGGTCAATATTGCCACCAGAGATTATTAGGCCAACATTCTTACTTTTAAAAATATTCCTATTTTTTATCACCATAGCCAAACTTATTGAGCAGGAAGGTTCCACAATAATTTTCATCCTTTCCCAGATCATCCTTAGGCTTTCTTTGATATCTTCTTCACCAACAGTCACTATTCCATCGACTAGATCTTTAATAACTGGGAAAGTCTTGGATCCAATTTCAGCCCTGAGTCCATCGCAAATGGTATTAATAGTTTTATTTGGAATAATTTTACCGTGTTTTAAAGACTGAAATGCGTCATCAGCTTCCTCTGGTTCTGCGCCATAAACCTTAATTGATTTTTTCATATTTTTTGAAGCAATGAGTGTGCCACTCAATAAGCCTCCTCCGCTAACCGGGGATACAATACTATCTAGCGATGGGATGTCCTCAATTAGCTCTTTAGCGCAGGTGCCTTGACCCGCCATTATTCTCTCATCATTATACGGATGAATAACAGTTGCCTCAGTCTCCTCAACAACACCTATCAAAACGCTTTCTCTAGATTTTTGATCCGGCTCACACCAAACTACCTCTCCACCATTACGTATAACGTTATTAACTTTTATTTTTGGTGTATTCGTAGGCATAACTACTTTCGTTTTTCCACCTTTTCTAGAGACAGCCATAGATAACGCTGCACCATGATTACCTGAAGATGTAGTAGCAACACCACGCTTAAATTCAGATTCAGATAACGATTCAACGGCATTAGTTGCGCCTCTAATTTTAAATGAACCCGCTTTTTGAAAATTCTCGCATTTAAAAAATAGATTAGCCCCAGCCAGTTCATTTAAACTCGAGTTTGTTAAAATTGGTGTGCGGTGTATAAATGGACGAATTCTTTCGTGAGCCGATTCTATATCTTTTAGTGTAAGCATATTAACCTTTAAATTACGATGTAAATTAAAAAATATTTTTTAGGTAAAGAATGAATAAGACTTCAAAATTACACATGACAACAAGTGAGTTTCGCAAACAAGGATATAAAGTTATTGATTGGCTTGTTGATTATTATGAAAATATAGAAAATTACCCGGTTTTATCACAGGTAAAGCCTGGAGAAATACGATCAAATCTTCCAAATAATCCCCCTGAAAAAGGAAGAGGTTATGATGAAATTCTCGCCGATATGGATACAATCATGCCAGGGATGACGCACTGGCAACACCCGAATTTTCATGCGTTTTTTCCTGCGGGAACAAGTGGTCCAGCAATACTTGCAGATATGATTGCAACTGGTACAGGCATAGTTGGAATGCTTTGGGAGACTAGCCCTTCGTGCACCGAAGTTGAAACGCATGTTTTAGACTGGCTTGTTGATATGCTAGGAATGCCTGAAAAATTTAAATCTAAGGATATTGGTGGTGGAGTTATTCAAGATACAGCATCAAGCTCAACCCTCATCGCATTAATTGGTGCACGTGAATATGCTTCAAAAGGTGAATTTAATGTTAACAATACAAACAGTAATCTTTCATCTTATGTCTCTTCACATTCGCACTCATCCATTGAGAAAGCTGTTAAGGTAGCAGGTCTTGGCAAGAACAGCTTAAGAGTAATAGGTGTAGATGAAAACTTTGCAATGATTCCCAGCGAACTTGAGAAGCAAATTAAAGATGATATTAAAAATAACGCTAAACCGACTTTTGTTTGTGCTTCTGTTGGAACTACAAATACAACCGCAATAGATCCTATTGAAGAAATTGGTAAAATATGCAAAAAATACGATATATGGCTTCACATTGATGCTGCTATGGCTGGAGCTGCAGCATTATGTCCAGAATTTAGATATATCCAAGAAGGTCTCGAATATGCGCAAAGCTATACGTTTAATCCGCATAAATGGATGCTTACAAATTTTGATTGTAGCGTATTGTACGTTGAAGATAGAAATAAAATAATAAATGCAATGTCGGTAATTCCTGAGTATTTAAAAAATAAAGGATCAGAAACTGGGGAAGTGATAGATTACATGGATTGGAGTATACCTCTAGGAAGAAAATTTAGAGGACTTAAATTGTGGCAAGTTATTAATTATTACGGAACCGAAGGGCTTCAGAAATATATCAGAGAAAACATTGAGCACACGCAAATACTTAAATCGTGGATAGAAGAAGATAGTAATTTTGAAATAATTGCTCCCGTGCCGTTAAATCTTATATGTTTTAAACATAAAAAAGGAAGTGACTTTAATCAAAAACTTCATGATGCAGTAAATCAAAGTGGTCAGCTGTACATAACTAGAACCAAAATAAATAATGAATACATACTAAGATTTAGCATTGGACAGGCAACTGGAACAATTGATCACATAAAAAAATCCTGGAAGCTAATTCAAGATATAGCAAAAAAAATTAATTAAGGTCTTTCTGCAAGCTCCACTAGAACACCACCGGTGCTTTTCGGATGGATAAAAACTACTTTATAACCTTCAGCTCCAATGCTTGGCTCATCATTAATAATTCGAACATTTTTGTCTTTAAGCTCAATTATTGCTTGTTTTATGTCATCTACCTCAAAACATACATGATGTATACCTTGTCCTCTTTTTTCTAAAAACTTATCAATCGGAGAAGGTTTCGAAGTAGGCTCTAGTAATTCCACTTTCCCATTGCCAGTATCATAGATGTCTGTAGTAACTTTTTCTTTTTCAACGGTTTCAGTAGATCTATGAGGAATATTTAAAACATGTTTCCAGAAAGGAGCGGAATCCTCAATGCTAGAAACGGCAATTCCAAGATGCTCTATTCCAATAATTTTCATTTTAACTTCTTTTTCTATATTTATATTTTTAAAGGCATAAAATTAAAAAAAACTTATTCAACTACCAGCGATGATACGCTGGATGCCCTTTTTTAACAGATACAAATAACCCTTTTCCTTTAGCGCAATGATTGTCCCCTGAAAATAAGTCCATTTCAATTTCAGCTTTATCTTCAGTAAGTGTTATTATTCTAGCAGTAAAATGCAATGTTTTTCCATATGGAGTAGGTCTTAACAGATTAACAGAATAATTTGCTGTTACTGTTGACGGAAAATTGTTTTTTTTGAATTTATCATATATAGAAACCGCGGCTGTCCAATTTCCGTGACAATCAAATACGCATCCGATAATACCCCCGTTTATAACCCCAGGAAAGGCTTGATGCTGTGGCAATGGATCAAACCATAAATCCAGACCGTTTTTACCGCGAAAAGATTCGATCCTCAATCCTTTTTTATTTGCAGGACCGCACCCAAAACAAATCGATTTTTTTGCATACTCTTTCTGTACGCTAAGCGTTTCTTCTTTTTTCATATCCTATGAATATAAATGATTTTTGATATTTGTTTACCATGGTATTAACAATAATATTATCTTTCGATACTATGAAGAAAGATATTTCATGGAATAAGATAAAAACAGAAACTAAAGCTATATGGGCTGGAGAAACAGAGCCATTTCCATTTAACGCGACTCAGCCCCCTACTGTTAACAGTGTTGCATATAATTATGATGACATGGATGAATGGATAAGTGTGGCAAAAGGCTCAAAAAAAGGTCATATTTACGGGAGAAATACAAACCCTACAGTAGAAATTCTTGAAAGAAAAATTGCAGTACTTGAAAAAGCAGAGTCTGCGACAGCGTTTTCGAGTGGCATGGCTGCAATTAGTAATACCTTGTTTGCGCTTTTAAAGCCAAAAGACAGAGTAATCGTTGGCAAAGATACGTATGGTGGCACCAGCAAGATTTTTATGGATTATCTTCCGAAATTTGATATAGATGTTCAATTTTGCAACACAACTAACACTGAAGAATTCAAAGCTGAAATAAATAAAAAATGCAACCTTCTTTACTTGGAAACACCAACAAACCCAACCTTAAAACTGCAGGATATACAAAAGCTTTCTATTTTAGCAAAAAAATCTCAATCGCTAGTTATAGTTGATAACACCTTATCGACCCCTATAAATCAAAATCCGCTTGAATTGGGAGCAGATATTGTATTGCATAGTGCTACAAAATTTTTGTGTGGTCATTCTGATGCATTAGGTGGACTAGCATGTGGAAATAAAGAAATTATTGAAAAAATTTTTCATTTTAGAGAAATAAACGGAGCATGTCTGGATCCACATCCTGCATATTTAATTTTACGAGGAATGAAAACATTAGCATTGCGCATGAACAAACATAACGAAAACGCTTTTGAGCTTGCACATTGGCTATCTGAGCATGAAATGATCGAAAAAGTTTTTTATCCTGGTTTAAATACCCACAAAGGCTCTGAAATAGCACGACAACAAATGAAAGGCTACGGAGGCGTGTTAAGCTTTTCAATTAAAGATGAAAAAAAGATCCCTAATTTCATTTCAAATCTAACATTTGCACACGCCGCTGCCCATTTAGGGTCGTTAGATACTATTGTGGGCCCTCCAAAAACAACTAGCCACGTTGAAAACACTCCTGAAGAAAGAATTCAGCTTGGTATACCCAACAATCTAATTAGATGCTCTGTAGGAATAGAACATATAGATGATATCAAAAATGATTTTGATCAAGCGCTATTAAAAATATGAATCTTAGTTGAAAAAACTTAAAAAAACTTACTTATATATAATTATGATTGCTGGAATGGTAACTTGGGGATTATCATGGCCAGCGGCAAAAGTAGTAGGTCGATATGGTGACCCGAGCGACTTAATTGTATGGAGATTTGCATTGGCACTACTAACAATGATACTCATAATGAAAACCCTTAAGGTTCGGTTGCAATTTCCTCAAAAATCTTTAAAATTTGTAGTCGCAGCTAGCACATTGATCGTCTTCTATAATTTTAATTATTTAAAAGGTACCCAAATTGGTCTCTCTAGTTTAGGGGGAGTAATCGTTCCTACGTTAAGCCCATTATTTACCTACGCTTTGAGTATTTTATTATTAAAAAAACACACTCATCTTAAAGAAATAGGGGGATTGCTTGTCGGCTTGATAGGAGGAATTTTGCTTATAAGGGCTTGGGAAGTTGATCTAGAGAATATAGTTTCATCAGGCAATTTATATTTTCTGATGGGTGCGTTGCTATGGTCAGGTGCTACGATTTTTGCCCAAAAAACAAATGATGAGCTTCATCCTTTGAATTTTAGTTTTTGGGTATACGGTATTGCATTACTAATTGCATTGCCAATTTTTCCTTTGAATTCGATTGATGCTATTTTTAAATACGACTTACTTTTTTGGTGTAATTTTATTTTAATTTCTGTAATTGCGCTTGGACTTGGAACCACAGCATATTTTATCACTACAATGAGACTCGGATCTCATAAAGCGTCTTCGTTTATGTTTATAGTTCCTTTTTCTGCCGTATTATCAGCTTCTATTTTTCTTGGAGAGTCAATTCAAGCTAGCACAATTTTTGGTGGACTATTTTCAACGGCCGCCGTTTATTTAATTAATAAATAAAATTAATTAATTTTTTCAACCTGCTTATCAAGAATATTCAATGGAACTGGGCCATTAAAAAGTATTGCCTCGTGAAACTTTCTAATGTTGAAATCTTCTCCTAGCCTTTTCTCTGTTGCTGCACGTAGCCTAAGAATATGATTCATGCCAACCTTATAGGCAGTTGCCTGTCCAGGCATCACGATGTGCCTTTCAACCATTTTTACGCAGTCTAGCATATCGTTTGGAGTATTATCTGAGTAATACTTAATTCCCTCTTCACGAGTCCAACCCTTGGAGTGTATTCCAGTATCTACAACAAGTCTACATGATCTCCATAATTCCATTGCAAGTCGACCAAAATCAGAGTAAGGATCCGAATAAAAGCCGAGCTCTTTAGGAAGATATTCAGAATACAAACCCCACCCTTCTATATAGGCTGTATACCCACCAAACTTTCTAAACTTAGGAATATCCTTGAGTTCTTGTGAAATGGCTAGCTGCATATGATGCCCCGGTATTCCTTCGTGATATGCAAGAGCCTCCATTTGGTATTTAGGCATCATTTTCATATCGTAAGTGTTTGCATAATAAATACCAGGTCTTGACCCATCTGGTGCTGGTCGTTGGTAAAAAGCCTTACCCGCAGATTTTTCTCTAAATGACTCAACGGCCTTAACTATCATATCTGCTTTAGGTTTAGTTATAAATAGGTCATCGAGTTTTTTCTTCATACCATCAATTAGTCTTACAGACTCACTAATGTATTCATCTTTGCCAGTTTGAGTATTGGGATAATAAAATCTATTATCTTCCTTCATATATTTGAAAAAGTCTTGCAATGAACCATTGTAACCTACATTATTTTTAATTTTTTCCATTTCAGAATGAATTCTACTTACCTCGCTTAAACCAAGCTGATGAATAGCGTCTGCAGACATAGTGGTTGTAGTTGTTCTGTTTAGAGCAGTTTGATAAAATCTTCCCCCATCTTTCCATCTCCATACTCCATCTTTTTCGTTGTGCGTTGACTCTAAGCGCTCGACTGTTTTAATTAATTTTTGATAGGCAGGTAATAATGAATTTACCATTGCGCTCGTAGCATCTACAATTAATGCTTCTTTACTTATTTTTGATATATCTACCTTCTCAACCTTAGAAAAGAAATCCTTAAAAACAGCAGAAGTATCAGCCCCTTCAAATGGGTAGCCCGATATAACATTACGAGAGTCAAATAAAACATGATCAAAAACAAATTTTGGAGCAACTATTCCAGCTTTTTCTCTTTCTACAAGATTTTCAATTAACTGGTCAATTAAAGGTTTAATTCCATTTATTCTAGAAATATATGCAGTTGCATCTTCAGCATTACTTATTCGATGCATATTTATTAAGAAAGCAGGTATTTCAGATTGCATGCCAAACATTTGATTGAGCGGGTAATCATAGAGTCTATATTTAAAATCACTAATCTGATCTAGAAGACCTTGCCTATAAAGATCAAAACTTAATTTAGTATCATCGTCCAAAAGCTTAACATCTATCGAATCTTTGAGCCATTTTAGAGATTTTTTTGAATCTGCTATTTCAAACTCTTCGCGCTTTTTGGAAAGATCATTCCATTTGTCGTAATCTTTTTTAATGCCGAGTCTCGTTTGAAACATTGGACTTCTATCAACATAGGCATCAAACATAGCATCAAAATAATCATTAGCTTTTTTTGATTCATTTTTGACAAGTTCGGGATCAATAGCTTCGCTTGAGCACGAAACAATAAATAATAATAAGAGTATATATATTTTTTTGAATGACATTATTTTCCTTTTATTTATGGTATTCACAATTTAAACTATTTTTGATCTGTTGATTTAAATCGCGGTAATTTTATTTCTACAAGAGATTTGTGCTTGGTTTTTCTACCTGAGGTCCTTTTTCTCCATATCTCGAATGATTTCCTCTTCATATGTTTTCGCATTATTCTAATAACACCATCCTGTTTGATTCCAAATTGTTTTTCAATGACATCAAAAGTTGTTCTGTCCTCCCATGCCATCTGTATAATGCGATCAATATCTTCTTCTGAAAATTTATTTATTTTAAGTTTATTAGACATATATTCCTTAAAAGAATTCAAGGTTGCGCTGAAATTCGTTTAATTTAACTGTATAATATATCATAATTTATACAATGCCTGAAGGACCTGAAACAAAAAGAATGGTTGACACTATCAATAGAGACCTTGTAGATAAAAAAATAATATCTACTAAATTTTATCACCAATCTCTTGATTCAATTCCAACTAGCGGAATATCTGTAAATGAAGTTCTTTCAAAGGGTAAGGCTGTGGTCATTAGATTAAATAATGATTATTCAATTATTACGCATAATCAGCTTTATGGCCGTTGGACTTCAAATAGGCTCAATACCAAAATTCATCATAATCGATCGTTGAGAATAGAGTTTTGTACAGAAAAAAAAGCTATTAGACTATGGTCAGCTACGGACATTTCTGCATACAAAACCATTGAGGAGAATGAACATCCATATATAAAAAACTTAGGTCCCGATGTATTGGATAGCTCAACAACAGCTGACCTTATCTATGAAAGATTGACAAGCAATAAATTTAAAAATAGACAATTTTCAGGCTTACTTTTAAGCCAAGCTTTTATTTCAGGCTTAGGTAATTACCTAAGAAGCGAAATATTAT
>MDSX01054540.1_pt1 | contig 39757 bp, 32 predicted proteins | sample 811141 | NCBI WGS metagenome assembly MDSX01 (sample SAMN05326642, study PRJNA326480) | marine metagenome | isolation source: seawater | place: Atlantic Ocean: South East | collected 2010 | reverse complement strand
TACATAAAACCGACTCCTTTAGGTCCATGAAATTTATGAGCAGAACAGGTTACAAAATCTACATCCCAATTAGATAAATCAATGGGATAATGGCCAATAGTTTGTACGGTATCGCTGTGAAAATAACATTGGTTTGCACGAGCTATCTGACTGATGGCATGAACATCGTTTAATGAACCAATTTCGTTGTTTGCATGCATCAAGCTAATCAAACTGCCCGGGTGTTTTTTTGTAAGTGATTCAAGATCTTTTAAATCAGCCTTACCGTATACGTCTAGTTTGACATAACTAACTTTGGCCCAACCTTTTCTTTCTAATGTTTTGGCTGTATCCAAAACAGCCTTATGTTCGATAGTACTTGTGATAATATGAGTTACACCTAAATCATTAACGGCACATCGAAGGGCCATGTTATCTGCCTCAGTACCGCTACCTGTGAATATAATTTCTGAACTATGGCATTGAAGGATTTTAGCAATACTTTTTCTGGCTAATTCGACAACCGCTTTTGCTTGTCTTCCATTGGTATGTATTGCAGAGGGATTTCCATAGATATCCTTCATAGTTTGAGTCATTTCATCAATGACCTGAGCGTCCATAATTGTAGTGGCTGCGTTATCTAAATAAACTTGCATTCCTATTGCAAATAAACAATTTTAAGAATAATCATATGTATTTGTAGCCAATTAGTTTATAGCAAAGTTGTGCCATGATATAGGCTGTTGTATCATCAATGGATGTTGGATTTAACTCTACAATATCAAAACCTTTAACATCGCATTTTTCGAACACTTTTCTTAAAAATTTAAGGGTAGGATACCATTGCAGTCCACCGGGCTCTGGTGTACCTACACTGGGGCAGATACTTGGGTCAAAAGCATCCGTATCTATTGTAATGTATAGCTTTTCGGGAAGCCTTTGGATGATCTCATCCATCCATTGTTCATTATTCCAAATTTGATGGTCGTACCAAGTGTGAATGTTTGGAGAGGAGTTAATTAACTGTCGTTCTTCATTGCACTGGGCTCGTATTCCAACCTGAAAAATTTCTGGTTTAAGTTGATGAATTCTAGCCATAACACTAGCGTGAGACCAACGATTATTTTCATACTCATTTCTCAAATCGCTATGAGCATCCAATTGAAGTATGCCTATATCATTCCATTTTTGTTGAAAGGCCTTAAAAACGCCATAGGTGATGGTGTGTTCTGCTCCCAAGCTTACCAAAAATTTATCGTTTTTTAGGTGCTTCGCTGTCTCTTGTTGGATGTATTCCATTGCTTCTTGGTTGATTTTATTTTTAAAATCAAGCGGTGAGGTACATGCAATTCCACATTTTTTATACGATTCAATACCAAGTTCGGAGTCGAAATATTCTACGTAGTGTGAATTGTGAATAATGGCATTAGGCCCTTTGGAAGATCCTTTTTTGAATGATGATGTATGTTCGTAAGGCAATTGTTGAATCACACAAGATGATGATTCATATTCTCGCCATTTAGATTTGATAATTCCAAGAAAATTGGGGTTGATATCAACCATTTGTCTGTAAAATATAAGCGTTATTTTGCTCGTTCGATGTACTCACCAGTTCGGGTATCTACTTTGATTTTCTCTCCCGATTCAACGAATAAAGGAACATTCACTACTGCACCTGTTTCTAAGGTTGCTGGTTTAAGTGGATTGTTAGCTGTATCTCCTTTTACCCCTGGTTCAGAGTAGGTAATTTCGAGCACTACGTGGTTGGGAGCATCAGCCATAATGGGGTTGCCTTCGTCAAAATAAACATTCAGGAGCATTTCCTCTTTGATGAATTTCATCTGATCACCCAACATGGATTCAGCTACAGCAACTTGTTCATAGGTTTCGGTATTCATTAACATGAGGTTGGAGCCATCCTTGTACAAATATTGCATTTCCACCTGGTCTATTCGAACATCATCAATAGTTTCTCCACTTCTAAACCGATTTTCTATGGATTTTCCAGTAATGGCATTTTTCATTTTTACTTGATAAAATGCCCCTCCTTTTCCGGGCATGGTATGTTGATAATCGATCACTTGACAAAGTTGTCCGTTGTATCTTAGAAACATTCCGCGGGATAGATCTTGTGTTGTAGCCATATGGTTGGCAAATATATTACATCCCAATTATTTAATGTTCATATGTTGTTGGCGAGGTGATTTAAATTGGATTACTTTTGCTATGGCAATTAGTTAAGGGAAGCGAAGTGAAAATCTTCCACTGTACCCGCAGCTGTAATGTTCTAAAATGGTATTGCTAATCTACTTCCACTGTTCAAATTTGAATGGGAAGGACTGCAAAATCAGAACTTAGTCAGAAGACCTACTTGTTGCAACGTTACTATTAATGCTTTCGGGGAGAAAAGCTATAGGAGCCAGACAAACCATCAGGTCTTTTATATATTTTATTCTCATTGGTGTTTAGTTTAGAATTAAAATTAAAAACCCATGAAATCAGCTTTTGCTGTAATTTTGTTAATTTGTTTGAGTACTTGTTTGAAGGCTCAAGTCAAATCTTCTGCTACTTTAAGCAGTGGTGATACCTCGCAAGTGGTTGGGTTAGATTCTATCTCTGTTTTTTCGAGAGGTATTTCTCGGAATGATCAACTCATTTCTCAAGTATTCCTAAAAACGAATCCATTGCAGACTTATGCTGATCTACTTCAAAAGCAAAGCGGTGTATTTGTTCGAAGTAGAGGGAATGCTGCTTTGAGTACACCTTCATTCAAAGGGCTTGGTACAATGCATTTACCCATACTTATCAATGGGGTCAACATGCAAAGCAGTATGAACGGAACAATGGATTTGAGTTTGATTGATGCTGTTCATTTTTTCAACACACAATTTGGCACTCCCAATGGACAAATGTTGGGGTCACCATCCTTGGGAGATGGTTTGGCTCTAGAGTCGGATATGAATAATCAAGGTTTTGAAATTAATTTGAGCTATAGTTCACTTGAAGAAATGGGGTTGAGTGGGAGGTATTCGCTACACAGAAAACGTATAAAATATGCTATAACCTCAGCTTATGCTAAATCAAAAAATCAGATTAGTCTTCAACCGTATGACATGGATAGCGTATTATCTAATGCTGATTTTCAAAGGTTGAGTTTGGTTCAAAATGTAGATTTTAAATTATCAGCTAGAAGTAGTTTGCTTTCCATGCTCTATTATTTGAATGCATACCGTGGAATACCCCCAGCTTTTTTAGAAAATCATCAAAATCGGCAAGAAGATGAAAATTTGGTTCATGTTTTGACCTTTAAAACTCAGTTATCCTCCAAATCATCATTGCGAATTTCCAATCAGTTTTCGAACGAGTCTATTCTATTTGTTCAGAGTAATAATAATGTTAGGACCAATAGCGATGTTACAAATCTTAATACAAGTTTGGGTTTTCACAGACAACTAGCAGAATCAACTGCCATTCAGATTAACATACAACATCAAAATGCTGTATATAATTCGGACGCTCTGGATAATAAAACAAATTGGAGTCGTTTATTTGGTTCTTATGAATTGATTCGAAATTTTAATCGAGGGAATATTAAACTCATCCAAGGTTTAGTTAATTGGAATGATCGTTGGGCTAACAGTGCCCGTTTATCAGCGAAAATTAGAATTAATGATAACTATTTATTTGAGGGAGATCTTCAAAAGGTGTATCGACTCCCTGTTCTTAATGAGTTGTATTGGTTTCAACCAGGCGAAGCTATGGGTAATTTAGCATTAAAACCTGAAGAAGGGTATAAAGTCGATTTTAAACTAGCCTATTCTTATAAAGCTTTTAACCTACAACTGAATCCTCATTTCGGTTTTTTCCAAAACTGGATACAATGGAGTGGATTTCCAGAAATTTCTCCTGAAAACATCCATCGTATTAATAGCAGTGGAGCAGTTTTAAATGCTTCGTATACCTATTCAGTTAATGAATGTCAACTTCTTATTCGATTAAATACACATTACGTCAACTCTACTTATCAGTTTGATGATGAAAATGATCCTAGACACCACAAGCAACTCTTATTTACGCCTAGGTATACAAGTAATTTAACGTTGAGCCTTGTGAATGGGCAATGGGGTATTTACGGAAACTTACAATATGTAGGAAAGAATTATGTGACCAGTGATAATTCTTCTTTTATCGATCCATATTTTTTGATTGATTTGGGAGGATATTATAGTCGTCCAAAAATTAGACTGGGTTGTTCAATAACCAATATTATGAATTCACCATATTATACTCAACCAAGAACCCCTTTGCCGGGAAGAATAATAAAATTAACACTTAACTATAAAATTAAAACATAATCATGAAAAGAAAAATCATTCACATTTTTAGTCTACTCTTATTCCTTAATAGCTTCGGACAATTCAATCACAGCCGAGTCTATTCGACATTTGATAATATACCATTAACCAAGTCTGATACATTTGATAATGGGGCTGAATTAAGCGGTGGATTTCTTCATTATGGAAGAAATTGGACAAACTCCTACAATCCGGATTGGGGAAGTTGGTCAGGATGGGCCTTAAGTAATATGACTGATACGCTTACACAAGGATACACTAATCAATACAGTGCTATTCCAGGTCATGGTGCAAGTTATACTAAAAATTACATGGTGGGCTATGGTAATACTTATATAAAACTAGATTCAGCTATTGCTGTATCAGGGGCTTATTTTACAAATAGTACTTATGCATATTTAGATATGAAAAATGGAAGTAGTTTTACAAAGAAATTTGGAGGAGATAATGGAAATGATCCAGATTATTTTCTAGTAAAATTTTATTCGTACCTCTCAGAAAACTTGATAGATTCTTGCGAGTTATATCTTGCAGATTTTAGGTCTGATGAAAATACCAAGGACTATATTTTAGATGATTGGACTTATGTAGATTTCAATAATGATAGCGAAACTGACATTAAAATCGACAGTATTGCCATAAAATATGAAAGTTCAGACACAGGACAGTTTGGTATTAATACACCAGTTTACCTTTGTATGGATGATTTTAATGCCATTAGTTCTGCAGAACTAATGCCTGAGTCTATTGTATTTGAAGAGGATACTTTTTATAATGGGAGTGATGCTGCTGGAGGATTTTTAGTTAGTCACATGTTTTTTTCTAATAGTTTCAACCAATCTTTTGGTAGCTGGTCTGGCTGGAGTGTTAGCTCAATGTATGATACTATGACAGCTGGATATACAAATCAGTATTCCTCCGTAAAAAGACCCATGTCAAGTATTCCTGAGTCTGGCTGGGATTTTGAATCTATTCATTTTGTGAGTAGTGGGCAAACGAATTCAATACGATCACCATATTTTAATGACGCTGATGAGGGGATATTTGGACTTGTTCGACTTCCTGCTCCTGTTCGATTCTATATCACAAATACTACTTATGCTGCCTTGGATATGAAGGAAGGGAGTAGTTTTAGTAAGAAATTTGGTGGAGAAAGTGGAAATGATTCTGATTATTTTAGGTTGTTAGTTAAGAGTGTCTCTTCATCAAATCAGATATTGAATACAGATACAATTTATTTAGCAGATTTTCGCTTTGAGGACAATACGCAAGATTATATTTTAAAAGATTGGGAAATGGCAGAAATTGTATCTTGTGATCGTGTAGATTTTGAGTTGCAATCCTCAGATATTGGACAGTTTGGAATGAACACACCTGCTTATTTTTGTTTATCGCTTGCACAAGATTTGACTAATTCAATTGATGATCAACCTTTTGTTAATTTGAATATATACCCCAACCCTGTTAATAATATATTAAATATTTATTCTGAAGCTCCTATTCAATCAATTCAATTGATTGCAATGGACGGAAGAACAGTCGCAAATTTTGACCAAACAGTATTATCTAGTGATTATTCATTCGATGTTTCTAGTTTTGTGCCAGGTATTTATTTTGCTAAAGTATACACAAGTAATGGATCAGTTGTATCAAAATTCATAAAACAATGAGAATAGGGGCTTTACTGGTCATTTTTATAAAAATACTAACTTATGCTCAATTTGACGGGCCTGGAGGAGAGTCAGGAAGTAAATCCATTTCTAAAGATAATTCATCCATAATTGGTTGGGCTTCAGCAGCTCAACTAGTTCGTGGACCTATCCAAATTAACGATTCTGCTCTAGGCATAGCCTCGGTGGGAACAGAAGCCAGTGCTATAGGGCCATATGATGGAGATGTTGTTAGTCTAGGCGATGGGGGATCTGTTGTCCTTACTTTTGATCAACCTATCATAAATCGTGAAGGCTATGACTTCGCCACTTTTGAGAATGGTTTTCAAGTAGGATTCTCTTATTACTTGGAGCTTGCTCATGTGGAAGTAAGTAATGATGGAAAAGAGTTTAAACGTTTTCCTAGTGAAAGTTTGACAGACACTAGTTATCAGACCAATAACTTTAGTTATACTGATCCATATCAATTATACAATTTTGCGGGTAAGCACCAAGCCCCTTATGGTACTTTATTTGATATTGGTGAATTGAGTTTTGATACCATCAAATATGTGAAATTGATCGATGTAGTTGGTAGTGTGAATGATAGTTTTGGAACACGAGATAGCAAAGGTCAAATAATCAATGACCCTTTTCCTAGTCCTTATGAAAGTTGTGGTTTTGATCTAGATGCTGTTGCTATAGTGAATGGTGAGTTGCTAAATACTCAAAGACTGACATTGCAAGGTATTAACGTTTATCCGACACTAGTTGGGCAAAATAAACCAATTCATATTGATGCTCCGGTGCTTTCCAAAATTTCAGTATTGGACATACAAGGAAGAAAAATTGACTTTACGAGAAATCAAGATGGAGTTAGTATTTCATCTAATGGTAATTATTTTTTACAAATAACTCATCAAGGTAAAACATATTCAAAAAAGATTTGCGTAAGATAGTCGCTATAGCATTTGCTTTTGTAGCTTTAATGGGTTGTAATGATGACAATCCGAAACCAGCTATTTCCCTTCTACAGTCGGATATTTTGATTGCAAATCAAGGTAATTTTGGTTGGGGAGAGGGAACATTATCTACATATAATCCAAACACGAAAACAGTCCAAAATGACGTGTTTAAGACCATCAATAATCAAAGTCTAGGAAATGTATTTCAATCCATTACCAAAATTAATGGACTGTATTATTTTGTAATAAATAACTCTGGAAAGATTATTATTACCGATTCTACTTTTTCTCGAATTGGTGAAATTGATGAGCTCATTTCTCCACGTTACATATATCCCGTGACTGAAACGAAAGCATATATTACGGATTTGTATGCTGATGCCATTTCGGTAGTTGATTTAACAATCAATGAGGTTATAAAATCCATTCCTGTAAATGGTTGGTCTGAAAAAGGAGTTAAAAAAGGCTCTATTTTTTGGTTTGTAGCTTCGGAGTCTAATAAAATATATGGTGTAGATATTCGTTCGGATGATATTGTTGATAGTTTGGATGTGGGCAATTCTCCTGAATCAATTATTTCTGATAATAGTAATCGTATATGGGTACTATGCAGAGGTAATGAAGATTTGAAGCCTGTCTTAATGCGAATTGATGCAACTAATGAGTTTGTGGAATATCAAATTGAGCTTGATAAAACACCAACATGTTTAGTATTTGATTCATCAAACGATGTCATTTATTATATTAGTGGAGGTATATGGTCATTGAATACCAATGATATGATCCCAAATTTAGTGCATGAAGGTCATAATAAGACATTTTATTGTTTAGATGTTGACCCCAAAAATGGCGATTTATACTCTTCTGATGCAGTGGATTTTGTGAGTAGTAGTTCCATTCTAAGATTTGACAAACAAGGCAATTTAATCGATCAGTTTTATGCTGGAATAATCACTGGAGATTTCTTTTTTCAGTAGGATATTGGTTAGTAGATTATCTTCGCATCTTTGATTGGATTTAAGAACATATACGCATTAGCTAAACCCTACGCAGCCAGGGTAGTCCAATTCTTTAGTTTTAATTTACTGACTTCATTGTTTAACGTGGTTAGTATTGCCATGATTATTCCTTTCCTTGAGTTGATTTTTTATGGCGATAAGTCCCAAGTGGATGTCGTTGAATTTTCATCAGATCCTAGTTCTTGGATGGCATATTTCAATTATCTAATGGGTGCCAAAATAAATGAACTTGGTCAGCAATCAGCCCTAATTTATTTTTCTATAGGAATAGTGGTAGCATTCTTCTTGAAAAATCTTGCTCTTTATTTAGCATTCTATAATCTTGCCTATGTAAGGAGTGGTGTTGTTAGGGATATTCGTGAGCAGATTTATAATCACTTGTTGCGACTTCCTTTAAGTTATTTCAATAAAGAAAAGAGGGGAGATACGATGTCTCGATTCACAAATGACGTCAAAGAAGTAGAATGGAGTCTTCTTGGTGTGGTAGAAATGTATTTTAAACATCCATTAGCCATTTTTATTCCATTGTTAGTATTATTTGTGATGAGCTATCAATTGACATTATTTGTAATCATTGTTTTACCCTTAAGTGGTTTTTTAATAAGTAGGGTGGGTAAAAAATTAAAGAATGCTGCACAGGCTGGACAAGAAAAACTTTCTGAGGTGTTGTCTCATCTTGAAGAGAGTTTACATGGCATCAAAATCATCAAGGCCTTTAGTGCCTCACAAGATAAGCAAGAAAAATTCAAGGATTTAAATGATGATCATTTCAGACAAATGGTCCGTCTAAACCGAAAAGAGCTTTTAGCTTCACCGTTAAGTGAGTTCATGGCTAGTATTGTATTAAGTAGTATATTAATCTACAGTGGAAGTCTCATTTTATCGGATAATTCCTCACTACCTCCATCAGTTCTTATTGGATACATTGCTATATTTTCACAACTTATTCCACCTGCAAAGGCGATATCGGAATCCTTTTTTAGATTAAAAAAAGGGGCAGCCTCTATGGGAAGAATCAATGAAATTTTATTAAGTAATCAAGAAATAGATAGCCAGGGGTATAAAAATAGTTCATTTGAGAATAACATAAAACTTACTGATGTATCCTTTGGATATGGTGATACGCTTGTATTAAAAAATATAAATTTAGAAATTAAAAAAGGCGAGACGGTTGCGTTAGTTGGTCCTTCGGGTGGAGGTAAATCCACATTGGTAGATTTAATCCCACGTTTTCACGAACTGAATGCAGGAACAATTACGATTGATGGAAAAGACATATCCAAAATAAATTTATCATCACTTCGAAGTTTAATGGGTATCGTTACACAAGATGCTATTCTTTTCAATGATACTGCAGCTAATAACATAAAAATGGGAGATCATTACATGTCCGGTGATCAGTTATTAGAGGCAGCAAAAATTGCGAATGCCCATAGTTTTATTAAAAATTTAGATAAAGGATACAATACAAATTTGGGTGAGAAGGGAACAAACTTGAGCGGAGGTCAACGACAACGAATGAGCATTGCACGAGCAGTAGCCAAAGAGCCCCCCTTATTGATTCTTGATGAAGCCACAAGTGCATTAGACACAGAAAGTGAGAAGATGGTTCAAGATGCATTAAAAAAAATAATGCAAAACAGGACAAGCATAGTTATTGCACATCGTTTGAGTACGATTCAAAAGGCCAATAAAATTGTGGTTTTAGATAAAGGTGAAATTGCAGAAAGAGGAACTCACAACGAACTGTTATCTCAAAATGGAATCTACAAAAAGTTAGTAGACTTACAGACATTCAGCTAGAATAAAAATAAATTAAAAACTTATCCAATTGCCTCATTGAGATTAGTAGGTAAAAATATGTAATATTGCCCCAATATTTAAGAAAAAGATGAGTCATACGATTAAACCCGGAGTTGCAACAGGAGATGAAGTACAAGCGATTTTTGCATATGCAAAAGAGAAAGGTTTTGCATTACCTGCTGTAAATGTTACCAGTTCAAGTACTGTTAATTCAGTAATGGAAACTGCTGCTAAATTGAATTCACCTGTAATTATACAATTCAGTAATGGAGGAGCACAATTTTTTGCAGGGAAAGGATTAAGTAACGAAAACCAAGAAGCTGCAATTAAAGGTGGTGTAGCTGGAGCGAAACACGTTCATGAGCTTGCAGAGGCCTATGGAGCTGCTGTTATCCTTCATACAGATCATGCTGCGAAAAAATTATTACCTTGGATTGATGGTTTACTCGATGCAAGTGAAAAACATTTTGCGGAAACAGGTAAGCCTCTGTACAGCTCTCACATGATTGATTTATCTGAGGAGTCAATTGAAGAGAATATAGAAATTTGCAAGACTTATCTTGAGCGAATGAGTAAGATGGGAATGACTTTGGAGATTGAGTTGGGAATTACTGGTGGTGAGGAAGATGGTGTAGATAATACAGATGTTGATAGTAGTAAGCTATATACTCAACCTAGTGAAGTTGCATACGCATATGAAGAGCTGCTGAAAGTAAGTCCAAAATTCACAATTGCAGCTGCTTTTGGTAATGTTCACGGAGTTTACAAGCCTGGTAATGTGAAATTAACACCAATCATTTTAAAGAATTCACAAGACTTTATACAGGAAAATTATAATACTGGTCACAATCCAATTGATTTTGTATTCCATGGTGGTTCAGGTTCTACTTTAGAGGAAATTCGTGAAGGTATATCGTATGGGGTGATTAAGATGAATATTGACACAGATTTACAATATGCATTTACAGAGGGAGTAAGGGATTACATTCTTGATAAAAAAGATTATTTAGCTGCTCAAATTGGTAATCCAGATGGGGCAGATCAACCCAATAAAAAATATTACGACCCTCGTAAGTGGGTGAGAGAGGGAGAGCTGACTTTTATCAGTAGATTAGAACAAGCATTTGCTGATCTGAACAATGTGAATTCATTATAGTCAGGTAGCACAAAATATGAAAAGAATCCTCCACATTTTGTGGGGGATTTTTTTATTGATTAGCTGGATAAAGCACCAATTAAATCGTATTTTGTTAGGATGTGTATGGTGCCACTTAATTCGCGTACTAGTACTGCTGGATTTTCTTTGTTAATCAGTTTAGATACCGTTTCTATATTTTCTGATGCTTCGATTACAGGAAACGCTTTTTGCATGATATTAACTATTTTATTTGAGGATAGTTCTGGGTTTTTGAGTAGCTGAGATAGCAAGTGATTGTCATTAATAGATCCAACAAATTCACCATGATTATTTTTTACAGGAAGTTGCGATATCCCATGTTTTTCCATAAGTTGAAATGCTACATTCACATCGTCTGTGTCTAAAACAGTTAACATAGGAAGGTGTTTATGAGTGGATATCATGTCCTCGGCTGTTTTAGGTTTAGCATCCAAGAATCCCCGCTCTTTCATCCATTCGTCATTGAATGCTTTACCCATATATCGGGTTGCATGATCGTGAAAGAGTACAACAACTATATTAGAGGGTTTGAGCATGTGAGCACATTGTAGGATGCCTTTTACAGCACTACCTGCACTATTTCCAGCAAGTATTCCTTCTTCTCTAGCTATTTTTCTTTGCCAAAGTAATCCATCTTTATCGGTGACTTTTTCAAAGTGATCAATAGTGTCAAAATTGACACATTTTGGGAGAATGTCCTCGCCTATACCTTCTGTGATGTATGGGTATATCTCTTTATCGTCAAATTCACCAGTTTCATGATACTTTTTAAAAACAGATCCATAGGTGTCAATACCCCAACATTGGATATCGGGATTTTTTTCTTTTAGATATTTTCCTACTCCACTTATTGTTCCACCTGTACCTACACCAACAACAAAGTGGGTGATTTTACCTTCAGTTTGTTCCCAAATTTCAGGTCCTGTAGTCTCATAATGAGCTTGAACATTACTTGGGTTATCATATTGATTTACATACCATGCATTTGGAATTTCGCTGCCTAATCTTTTGGATACGGAGTAATAGGATCTGGAATCATCGGGATCAACATCAGTAGGACATACGATTACCTCAGCACCTACAGATTTGAGAGCATCCACTTTTTCTTTACTTTGTTTATCGGTAGTTACAAAAATGCATTTGTACCCTTTGACCACAGCTGCAATGGCTAGTCCCATTCCAGTATTTCCACTGGTACCTTCAACGATTGTTCCGCCCGGTTTTAGTCGTCCATCTGCTTCAGCATCCTCAATCATTTTTAGTGCCATTCGGTCCTTTACAGAGTTTCCTGGGTTGGTAGATTCAACCTTGGCTAAAACAGTACATGGAAGATCCGCTACAATTTTATTTAATTTTACCAATGGAGTATTACCAATTGTTTCTAAAATGTTTTTGTGATACATTACTTCAAATGTAAGGAAGAGCGGGATTATATTCTCTAGTCGAATACAGATTGTGGAGATAATTAATTTTTATACTATGCCCCTAAATCAGAATTGAATTAATTAAAATTATCAGTTCAATTTTCAATTGATAAGTTTATATTTGTAATGATTATGATTAATGAAAACAAAGTTCAAAAATTAAATAAGTTTTTAAAAAACAATGATCCTTTATCAATCATTGAAAAATCCTTGAAATTATCAGGGGATGCAATTTTAACTACTAACTTTAGATCTTACGAGGCATCTATTTTACATGCAGTATGCTCGGTCAAATATGATTTGCCAATTGTCTGGTGTGACACAGGATACAACACAAAGCAGACCTACATACATGCAGAATATTTAATAAGTTTACTTAATTTAAACATATTCTTATACGTTCCAAAACAAACAGTTGCTCATAGAGAAAGTACTATAGGAGTACCAAATATTGAGGATCCACAACACAAACTTTTTACCGAACAGGTTAAGTTGGAACCATTTAAGAGGGCTTTAGAGTATCATAAACCAAAGATATGGTTTACAAATTTGAGAAAAGGGCAAACGGATTACAGAGATAGTTTAGATATATTTAGTCTGACCAAGGAAGGTATTTTGAAAGTTTGCCCGTTCTATTACTGGACTGATAAAGATTTGGATTCTTACCTAGATAAAAATAATTTGCCAAATGAATTTAACTATGTTGATCCTACGAAATCTGTTCAAAATAGGGAGTGTGGGTTGCATTTTAAATAATCGAAATATTCGTTAAACATACATTTAAGAACTTATTTTATGAAGAAAGATTTATCTCACATAAATTCACTAGAGAATGAAGCAATTTTTATTTTAAGAGAGGTTGCAGCACAATTTGATAATCCTGTTTTATTATTTTCAGGAGGAAAAGATTCTATAACTCTTGTTAGGTTAGCAATAAAAGCATTTTATCCAGCTAAGATTCCATTTCCATTGATGCACATTGATACAGGGCACAACTTTGCAGAGACAATAGAATTTAGAAATCACCTATCAAATAAGTATGGTCTTAAGTTAATAGTAAAAAAAGTTCAAGATTCAATTGATGAAGGTAAAGTAGTTGAAGAGGTAGGCCCATACGCTAGTAGAAATATGCTTCAAACAGTAACACTTTTGGATGCGATAAATGAGTATAAATTTGATGCTTGCGTTGGAGGGGCTCGTCGTGATGAAGAAAAATCAAGAGCTAAGGAACGTATCTTTTCTGTGCGAGATAGTTTTGGCCAATGGGATGAAAAAAATCAACGTCCTGAGTTATTTGATATGTTGAATGGAAAAATAAAACACGGTCAAAATATGCGTGTGTTTCCTATTTCAAATTGGACAGAATTGGATGTTTGGTCATATATCCAAAAAGAAAAATTAGATATCCCATCAATATATTATGCTCATAAACGTAAAGTGTTTTATAGAGATGGAATGATTTGGTCTGCTCAAGATGGCATTGTATATAGAAATGATGACGAGGAAATTATTGAGGAAATTGTTCGCTTTAGAACAGTTGGTGATATGAGTTGTACTGCAGCAGTTTTATCAAACGCATCAACAATCTCTATGGTAATTGATGAAATTAAAACTTCGACTATTTCAGAACGTGGAGCAAGAATTGATGATAAGCGATCTGAGGCAGCTATGGAAAAACGTAAACAACAAGGATATTTTTGAATTAACTTACTTTAAAAGATTATGGAAGTATTAAAAATTGCAACTGCAGGAAGTGTAGATGACGGTAAAAGCACTTTGATAGGTAGAATATTATTCGACACAAAGTCATTAACATCAGACAAACTAGAAGCAATAAAAAAAACAAGCAAGAAAAAAGGTTATGGTTATTTAGACTTCTCTTTGGCAACAGATGGTTTAGTAGCTGAGAGAGAACAAGGCATAACTATTGATGTAGCTCACATCTATTTTTCTACTCTTAAAAAAAGTTATATAATCGCTGATACTCCGGGTCATGAGGAGTACACTCGTAATATGGTAACTGGGGCATCAACATCTCAATTATCAATTATTTTGATAGATGCCAGAAAAGGCATTGTTAGTCAAACATATCGACATTTTTTTATTAATAATTTACTTAGAATAAAAAATGTGATAGTAGCCATCAATAAAATGGATTTAGTTGACTTTTCAGAAAGTGTTTTTAATGAAATCAAATCAGATTTTCTAAGAATAAGCAATAAAAGGGATTTTAAGGAACAAAAAATTACGTTTATACCAATTAGTGCACTAAATGGAGACAATGTAGTTAGTAAATCAGATAATATGCCTTGGTTTGATGGATGTTCACTATTGAATTACTTAGAGAACGTCAAAGAAAAAGATATATTTAATAAGACTAATTCAAGGTTTCCCGTCCAATATGTTATTAGACCAAGAAATCAAGAATTTCATGATTTTAGGGGATATGCAGGTAAAGTATATGGTGGGAATTTAAGTGTTGGTGATGATATTGTAGTTCTTCCAAGCAATAAAAGAACTAAAATTAAAGGAATCTATTTTTTTAATGAAAAATATGATACAGCAACAAGGGGTTCTTCAGTATCCATTACATTAAATGATCAAATCAATATGAGTAGAGGTGACATGATTGTTAAAGCTGGAGATTTGCCTAGAATTTCTAATAAAATAAATGCAGTGATTTGTTGGATGGATGAAAAAAAATTAACAATCCATTCTAAATATATTTTACAGCACGGGGTTAATAGGGTTTTTGGTTTAGTAAATGAAATTTATCATAAAATAAATCCAGATTATTCTGGTATAGATTCAAACATTATATCAGTAGAAATGAATGATATCGCCAAAATATCGTTTGAGTTAAATAGTCCAATTTTTTTTGATGAATTTTTAAATCAAAGGGCTAATGGATCTTTTATTTTAATTGATGAACTATCAAATAATACTGTTGGAGTAGGTTTTATCCAGTGATGATAATTGTATCAATTATACGTTAATACTTTAATTATTGTTTATTGAGTTCTTTTGGAATTAGAGCTCACATTATTTAGTGTTTAAATTGGCAAAAAACTAAGTCATAAGAAATTATCGAAAATTATCAGAGATTTATCCATTTATCATAGGATTTAAGACTAAAAATGTGAGATTTGTCTCACTTATTAAATCATGAAAAAATTATATACACTTATTCTAGCTTTATTTATGCTTATGGGTAGTCAGTCTACACAAGCTGACGAGGGCATGTGGATTCCTGCTCTTCTTACAGATAACTATTCAGAAATGCAACGATTAGGTCTTGTTTTGACTCCTGATCAAATCTATGACATCAACAAGAGCAGTATGAAAGATGCAATAGTCCGTCTAGGTTCAGGATTTTGTACAGGAGAAGTAATTAGCAGCCAAGGGTTGATTTTGACAAACCATCATTGTGGTTATAGTGCCATTCAAAAATTAAGTACAACAACTGCAAATCACTTAAAGAATGGTTTCTGGGCTAAAACAAAAAAGGATGAATTGTCTGCAGGTTTTAGTGTATCATTTCTAGTTAAAATCGTTGATATTACCGATGATGTTTTAGCGGATGTTACTGATGAAAATAGAGGCAAACTTATTGCAGAGCATTCTTCAGCTGTTCGAAAAGAATTATCAGATTCCGGAGCTTATGCTGTAGACATCAAAGAAATGTTCAGTGGCAATAAATATTTCGCCTATGTTTATGAGACTTTTGGTGATGTTCGATTGGTAGGTACACCACCAGAATCTGTTGGAAAGTACGGTGGGGACACTGACAATTGGATGTGGCCAAGACATACTGGCGATTTCTCTATGTTTAGGGTTTATGCGTCTAAGGACAACAAAGCCACTAAAGACTATTCTGAAGATAATATTCCTTACACTCCAAAGCATCACTTACCAGTGAGCATGAAAGGTGTTGATAAAGGTGATTTTGCCATGATTTGGGGTTTCCCTGGGAGCACGGATCGCTACTTATCTTCTTTTGGTGTTAGAAACGCTACTGAAATAGATCAGCCAGCTCGTGTCAAGATTAGAAGAGCTAAACTTGATGTGTATGAAAAATACCAAAAAAGAGATGAAGCTGTTGATTTAATGTATGCTGCCAAGCATGCTCAGGTAGCTAATTATTGGAAGTATTTCATGGGACAAACTCGTGGTCTTAAACGTTTGGATATCGAGGGAAAGAAAAGAGGAGAGGAAGCCGCTTTTGACCAATGGGTCAATAGTGGAGACCAAGCTCGTAAAGAAAAATATGGTGATGTATTGTCTATGTATAAAGATGCTTATGCTGTATATGATGCTAAAAAACTGGCGGAGACCTATTGGATGGAAGCAATATATGGTATTGAGTTTACCAAGTATGGTTTTGGCTTTAGCCGATTATCATCCATGTATGCTATGCAAGCTGCAGAGAAAGATAAAGATAAAAAGGCACAAATGCAGTCTCAAATTGATGGTATGGTTCAACGAATCAAAGCATCAACTGAAGGCAACTTTAAAGATTATTATGCACCTATTGACCAGGAGGTAATGGTGGCGATGTTAGATTTCTATATGAACGACCTTTCGTCTGATATGAGACCTGCTGCATTCAATGATATGATCGCTAAATACAAAGGCAATACGATTGCAATGGCCAAAAAGTTATTTGAATGTTCGATTTTGGTGGATAAAGACCGAGCTGTAAAGTTTTTAGAGAATCCAAGTGCTAAGAAACTGAAAAAAGATATAGGCGTTAAGTTCTCAGGTATCATGCTCGACTTTTATTTGAATGGAATACGAGCCATGTTTGCAGAAGCAGATCAGAAAAGAGCAACGGCAGATCGTTTGTACAAAGCTGCATTATTCCAAATGCATCCAGACAAAGCATTTGCACCCGATGCGAATAGCTCTATGCGTTTTACATACGGACAAGTATTAGACTACTCACCAGGTGATGCTATGCAGTACAAACACTACACTACGATGAAAGGGGTAATCGAAAAATATCAACCTGGTGATGATGAATTTGATTTACCAACGGGATATCTCGATGTGGCTAAATCCAAAAATTATGGTGATTATGCAAAAGAGGGAGAAGATTTACGAATTTGTTTCCTGACAAATAACGATATCACTGGGGGTAATTCAGGAAGTCCTGTTATTAATGGTAATGGAGAGTTAATTGGGTTGGCCTTTGATGGAAACTGGGAGGCTATGAGTGGAGATATTGCTTTTGAACCTGAATTGCAACGTACCATATCAGTAGATATTCGATATGTGCTTTGGTGCATTGATAAGCTCGCAGGGGCAAAACACATTGTTGATGAAATGACACTAGCGAGGTAATATTTACCTAAATAAATTACAAAGACCCAATAACTGATGTTGTTGGGTCTTTTAGTTTTTATTAGAGTTTGGAAATGATACTTCCAAAATTGGACATATTGCTTCTAATTTTGGAACTGATGAATAGTGATTATTTGATTTTTTAGCTACTCATTCGTGGCATATAAAAGTTATATATTTTAAATCACTACTAATCATTGCAGGAGCTTCAGTTAATAAGTTTTTTGATTGCCTTACATGAAACTAAAATTAATTTATCGTAAGATTATATTCTTTATCGTACTTTCAATTGCTGTGTGGCTCGTATTCCTTGGGGTATATCAGTTCATACCGTTTGCCAAGGAGGATAATATTTATTCAGATTATGTTAATCCTTTGGTGTCAGCTATGATAATTGCAGGGGTAACCCTTAAGTTTTTCAGAATACCATGGAAGGAAGACTAAAAAAGATAGGATTATTTGCCTTATTATGGTTCTGTCCAACATTAATGCTGATTGGAGCATTTTATATTGGAAGTGATTTATTTAGTTGGATTGGTGGATATTATCAAGACATTACTGTTCCCATTATGATTGGACTATTTTTTGCAATCATAGAATACAGGAGAATTGCTCGTTACATTGAAGAAACCAAAAACTAAAATTGAACAGGTTAAATAACCTAGGGGTGCTATTTATGGCATCCCTTTTTATTGAATAAGCTCCAACGCTTCTTCAATCGTTTTTACGGGTAGCTTGCAAACACCCTTTTGACACACATAAATTAGAGTCTCATTGGCTTTGAAACGATTTTTGAACATAGGTAAATCAGAATCGGATGTGCTGAATAACACAAGCGTGTTGGGATGGAATGTTTGTCTGAATTTTGATGCCACTTCTTCTGCATTTTTTCCGATGATTACAACTTCATAAAACGGCTTTGAGATAGCTAAATGAGTTTTCGACCAATTGCTGTATTCACTGGGATAGGAGGCCATATTTGATTGAACTTTACCCACTAAATTTTCCGCTATTTCGATAAAACGACTATTGCCATAAATCAATCCAACATGTAGCAAGTTATTTGCCATTACAGAGTTGGTTGCGGGAATAACATTATCATGAACTTCAGTTGTTCTAACAATAAGTTCATTGGTTTCGTTGAAATAGAAAAGTTCTTTTTCAGCGTCGTAGAATTTATTCATTGCTATTTCAGTTAATCTTTTTGCTGTATTGATATAGGTCTCGTTACTTATAATCGAAAATGCATCGATACATGCCTTGATTAGAAAGGCATAATCTTCTAACATTCCTGGTATAGTTGATTGCCCATTTTTATAGCTATGCCAGAGATTTGAATCCTCCATTTGTATTTCTAGAATGGTATCTAAAGCTTGAATTGCCAATTTTTTGTAGTGTTCATTTTTGGTCGCTTTGTATGCGTCAACAAGTCCAGAAACCATCATACTATTCCAGGAGGTAAGACACTTGTCGTCTAAGCCTGGAGGAATGCGTTGAATTCTCCTCTCAAGTAATTTTTGATTAATATGGGTTATTTTTTCTTCTAATTCCTTTGTTGAGAGTTGAAATTCAGCTTTTATTTGGGCATCATCGATGTCTCTCAGGAGTATATTATTCTGGTGCTCCCACTGGCCTTTCTTATCAATTTCATAGTAAGATGCTGCCAAGTCAAAATTAGGTCCCAAGATAGTCTTAATATTATCTGATTTCCATACGTAATATTTCCCTTCTTCTCCCTCACTATCAGCATCCAGAGCAGAATAGAATAGTCCACTATTATCACGCATTTCTCGTTCAAGCCATTGAATAGTTTTATCCATTACTTGCTTAAATAAGGGATTCTTCGTTTTTTGATATGCCCTTGCATAAATGGTTAATAGTTGAGCATTGTCATACAGCATTTTCTCAAAATGGGGTACCTTCCATATTTTGTCTACACTATATCTTGAAAATCCACCACCTATTTGATCGAATATACCACCATAAGCCATTTTTGTTAATGAAATATCAATGAATTCGTCAATTGACTTATCCTCTGACCAGTGGGTGTATGAAATTAAAAAGTCATAATTGCTAGGCATCGGAAATTTGGGTGCTTTTTTCATGCCGCCGTTTTCATAATCCCAGTTGTTTTCCCAGCTATTTACCATCTCGTCCAATACATTGGGATCTAATTTTTGTGCAATTTGATCACTTATAGCTGTTTCTTGCAACTGAATACCACGTGTTAGTTTTTGAGCATATTCTTTGATTTTATCGAAATTGGATTGGTATTGATCTGAAATATTTTTAAGTAGTCTCAACCAATCTTTGGAGGGATAGTAGGTTCCTGCATGAAACGGCTCGCCTGTGGGTAATGTAAAGCAGTTAAGTGGCCAACCTCCACGACCAGTGATAATGTTGGCAGCAGTCATATAAATTTGATCCACATCGGGGCGTTCTTCTCGATCTACCTTGATACAATAAAAATGTTCGTTCATGTATTGAGCCACTTCTTCATTCTCAAAACTTTCGTGTTCCATTACATGACACCAATGGCAACTGCTATATCCGATGCTTATAAGCACGGGTTTATTTAATTTTTTAGCCTCAGATAGGTTTTCTGGATTCCATGCATGCCAATCAACTGGATTGTGTGCATGCTGAAGCAAATAAGGGCTTGTTTCTTTGATTAGTTGATTGGTATGTAAAGACATAGATTTATTTTGATTTTTTTGACCACAGGAGGAAAGTACCGAGACAATACTCAATATAGATAAAACATAGTTTTTCATCATTCGTAAAGACAAAGTTGCATATAAAATTTAATCAGTTATCATAACTATGATTTTTGTTATCTTTGAAACTCTATGATTAGACATTACTTTAATCTGTGTTTATTAGTTTTTTCAACTGTTATTTCATTCGGTCAATACACTAAGATTGGCAGTGGTGGCTTTGCAAGTGGGAATTTTGGTCCTTTGAGAACTGATACCTCTGCAGCTTATTACAGTCGATTTGCTTTTATATACCCAGAAGCAACACTTACTAATTTGAAACATGGGGATAGCATATCTGCGATATCTTTTTTTCATCGATCTTTTGATTCAATGCGAGGTAACTGTAATATGAAGATTTTTTTAAAGTCTACTAATCAGTCTGATTTTGGAGCAAATTCTTTGAATTGGTCTGCGGAGTCAAGAAATTCAACGATTAAGGTATTCGATGGAAATCCTAAAAATTTGATAAGCAACTCACCTCAAGAAGTTTTTTTTAAACTTGACAAGCCCTACGGTTGGGACACCACAGCTGGAAAAAGACATTTAGAGGTCCTCGTGGAGTATTCACAGAAGATGAACCAAGTTGGTACGATGAACTGGTTTGTTGAAAGTAGTTTTTATGTTCCAGGTTTTATCTCCGCAAATGAGAGTAAATACCTCTATGGATCGAGTACTAGTGGTATGGATAGTGTGACGACGTTTTCATCTACTATTCACCCAACATTGAAAATCTACCATCCAAGCAAATCTCTAGATTTAGAATTATCCAAATTATATAGCTTAGGCACAGTTCCGCTGTTGATGAAACAATCCGATAGTATTAAAGTATCGGTAAATAATGTAGGAAGGGATACAGTAGTTAATCATAAAGTATATCTTAAGGTGACAGGTGTGAATACGTTTACCGATAGTCTTACCGTTTCCAAAATAGCACCCTATAAAAGCCAAACGCTCTATTTTGATCATTACCAACCTAAATTTCAGGGTACAGAAACTATAAATATTGAGGTTGATGAGGATAGCAATTCGTTAAATAATGTCATTTCTAAAAGTCGTGTGGTTAATTATAACGTTTATTCTCATGCTGATCCGTTTAGGGGAAATACTGGGGGTATTGGATTTAATGGTAGTACAGGAGATTTTGTTGCTCGATTTTATGTGGAAGGTACGTCATATATCAACCAGATAAAATTGGACTTTAATTCTGTTGGCACGGAGTTTCAGTTAGGAGTTTGGGATGTGAATTCAGCTGGTTTGCCAGGTAAAGAACTTTTTATATCAGATACATCGCTCTCTGTGGCTGGAACATTTATCATGAATGTATTGCCACGAATTTCGGTGACGAATAGTTTTTATGTTGGAATTCGTCAAACATCGAATACTAATGTGGGCTTTAGTTATCAAAGTGAGGTCCCTGTAAGGCCGCATACCTTTTATTTTGCAGCACCTGCAGGTGACACCAGTTGGGTGTCTTTTTCTCCAGGTTTTGATTTTAATTTTAACATTCAGCCTCGATTACAAGTGGCTAATGATGTAGCTACCCTAGCTATCATAAGTCCTAAACCAGATTCATCTTATCAGTATGATGAGAAGGATTCGTTGGATATTGTAGCTCAATTTATTAATTATGGTTATCAAAATCAGTCTAATTTCCCTGTGGAAGTAAGGATATTAAATGGTTTTGGTCAATTGGAGTTTTCAAAGCAAAATGTGACCAGTATTGCAGCTGGAGATACCTCTATGGTAGTTTTTGGAAAAATTAGTAAATATAGAATAGGTGATTATACTCTAACTGCTTCGACCAAACTTTCTAGTGATAGTGTCACAGACAATGATTCTAAGACTGCAAAATTTTCATTTATAAAAGATCACGATGTTGCAGTAGATCAGATTTTTTCTCCAAGTAATGGGTCGCAATTTAATTTACAAAGAGATCCTGTTCAGATGGTCGTTAGGGCTATAAATTACGGGGTTAAGACTCAAAATAATTTGACAGTAAGAATGGAATTGGTTAATACGAATGGAAAGATTTTGATTACTCAAGATAAGGTGATTAATCTAACAGGTGGAGCTACTACAATCTTACCATTTGATACCATTTATTTACCAGATAATGGTAATTTAACCCTTCGAGCATTTACAATGCTTGCTATTGATAGTTTTCCAGAGAATGATACGTTAGGAGTTTCATTATTTTCTAGAAAGGTGGATGATGTAATGGCTTGGAATGTCGAAACTCCCAATGAGCGTTCCTATTTTTCAAAAGACACAACTATTGTACCTTATGTTAAGTACCGAAATGATGGGATTACTAACCAAGATTCTACATTAATATATTATCGTATCTTCGATAAAAATGGTTTATCTTTATTTTATGATAGTGCGTTTCAAGATGCTCCTTTTTTAACCGAGAAACAAGTATTTTTTAGTCCTATAAAATTAGATTCAGCGGGCACTTTTACTTTTCAAACTTGGGTATTTATAAAGGATGACCAAGTTCGATCAAATGATACCATTACTTCAAACTTTAACGTAATTAATGGTAACGACTTACAGATTTTAGGTGTCTACAGACCAAAATTAATGGTGTCGCAAGGTAGCCCATCCAGTCCATTGAGTGTTGTAATTCGTAATCATGGAAACTTAAGGGCAAGTAATTTGAAAATTATTGCAAATGTTGAGAACAATAAATCAGAGGTCATTATGAATGACTCACTTTATATAAAACTGAATAGACTAACCACAGATACTTTTGAATTTGGTGTATTGGATTTTAATGATGTGGGTGATTATTATGTGAAGGTTGTTAATCACTCTCAAGCTGAGGATAAACCTAATTATTTGGACGCATTAAATTACAATTATGCGGTGCGATACCAAAATGATATTAGCCTAGCCCAACATTTAATTCCTATATCTCAAGACACTTTAGAGTTAGATGAGATTGTATTTCCATCTGTACAAGTCATGAATAATGGTTTAGATACCTTCAATAATCTAGAGTTATGTGTTATTCTTAGAAATTCATCAAATGATGTTGTTTATAGAGATAGTTTTGATTTAAGTCAATTGCCACCCAATAGGGCGAGTAATTTTAATTCCATCCAACAATGGTCAACTAATATTTCTGGGGATTACACTATGCATTCATGGTTGAAATCATCAGATAATAATTCTCTTAATGATACACTAACAACCTCATTTATTGTTGTGAAAAGGAGGGATGCACTTATCGAGTCGATTGTATTTCCTAACAAAGATTTATACAAGCAACAACTTTATAAGCCTGTTGTTGTAATTAAAAACGATGGTTTAGATGATCTTTTAGGAGTTAACTTGTCCTGCATTGTGACTGTTGATGGTACAACCATTTACAAAAAGATTAAAATAATAGCTATTACTTCAGGTCAGTCCAAAATAGTCGAATTCGATAGTACATTATCCTATAATCAAGAGGCATTAGCACAAGCTTCATTTGTGATAGAGGCAAATAATGATCAAGTTCGTTGGAATGATTCATTGACAACATCATTCAGTTTTATTCGCGGACTAGGAGTTAGAGATTATGCTCACCCAGAAGTCGTTGTATATCCTAACCCTTTTGAAAATTATATTAAAATTACAGCTAATAATCCTATCTCCAACATTAGGCTGATTGATATGTTTGGAAGAGTCGTTTTTGAGGAAAATAACCTTAACTTATTAAACTCAAAATTTGACATGGATGTTCAAAAAGGAATGTATATTTTAGAGGTATACTCTGGAAATAAATGGTACAAGGTTCCAATTACAAAAGATTAATGAAACTGTGGATTAATTTAATTTGATAGTAGGTTACTTTATCTTAATAGGACTACCTTCCTTGTCATAAAGCTTAATTTTTACAGTACTATTGTCATCATTTAATGTAGTCTTAATATAGTGAACGGTTGAGGGGGTAATTCCTTTTTGTGTACCTACTTTTTTACGATATCTTAAGAATCCTAAGAATTTTTGGTTAACATAATAGGTCAAATCCATAGACTTAGCTGCTCCTGAAAAAATAACAACTTCTTTTGGATTCGAGTATAGAACATGTGGCCTAACTGTTTTTCTATCTAAATAATTTTGATATTCAAATGCGATATCAAATCGTGCGACACCGTAACCAATTATTGAGTCTGGTTTAGTGTTTTGATCTGCTGTTTGTCTAATAAGGTCATTTATTTCTTTTGGAGAGAGTTTAGGAAAAGCTTGTAGAAGGCATGCAACACCACCTGCAACAATAGGAGTTGAGAAACTTGTACCGTTTCCTTTATAATAAAACCCGCTTGGGCTAGCTACAGTAGTCCTAACGCCGAGGGCTACCACATCTGGTTTTATGGATTGATTCGCATTATAACCTTTACTGCTAAAGGGAGCTGGCGAACCATTTTTGTTAATTGCACCAACCGTTAAAACTTCTTCAACATCCGCCGGGAAGCCAATTTTCTGCCATTCGCTATTTCCTTGGTTTCCTGCACTATTAAGCACTATAATTCCCTTAGAAACAGCTGTTTTAGCACCGATACTTATGTAGGATGAATTACCATCTAATTGACGATGAGTGTAATTTAGATTTTGGTCGTCAAATTGGTTGTATCCTAATGATGATGTGATAATATCAACACCTAAGCTATCGGCAATTTCAGCAGCTTTACACCAGTTTAATTCCTCAATGGGATATTCACTCTTTCCGTTTTCTGTTTTAAATAAGGTGAGTTTAGCTAATGGTCCACTTCCGATAAATTTTCCTTTGTCATAAGCACCTAAAGCAGATGCACAAGCAGTACCATGTGTATCAAAATCACTTAGCGAGTTATCTAAGTTTACCAAATCATAGCCATATCTTAATTTTTCATTGGCTTGATGTCTTAGAAATCCGGGAATTTCTGTGATGTTTTTAAAGCCTGCATCAAAAACAGCGACACTTACGTTATTTCCATTAAAGCCTTTATTGTGTAAATGTAAAATCCCAATTTGTTTATTTTGTTGATATGACTTTCCATAGTCCTCTTCATTTAATCCGACTGTCTCCATTGAATTTACCTTTAGTTTTAGGATGGGCTGATGGAACTCAATAGGCTCTCTTTTACTGTTGGTATTAAATGTACCAACGTATTTTATTATTTTTATGAATGGGAAGCTATCCAATGACGCAATAAAAGTTTTAGAAGACTCTATAACAGCACCATTGGACCATTTTAAGGAGTATCTGATATTTACACTATCCAATCTGCTAAGAGCGGACAGATATTCTTTTTTAACTGGATAGTCAGTTGAATTTAATTGAATTTGATATTTATTTCTTCTATCGATAGCTTTCTTACTCAATATCTCTGTTGGGATATATGACGTGTCTTTATCGATGAATTGAACATAAAATGCATCGTTTGTATTTTGAGAAAAACTAAGATGAGATTTGATGATCAATAAAACAAAAAGGATACTACCAATTGGTTTGCAATAGGGTTTCTGTGTATTCAATTCCATCTTTATATTTTCCAGGTTGTGTTTCAATATCTTTAAATTGTCGTTGTATAAGCCCAATTCCACGAGCGTATATTTCTTCTTCAAATTGAGTGAATATGATATCTTGTCTATCTGCAATTTTAATTGTCACTGTCTTATCAAATACTGAATTATCAGTATAAAAGGGCTCATCTATCCGTATGTAGTATCCATATTGGGCATCTTGGTTGTTGAACATATTGATATCCCACCTTTTATTATTTTCCACAGGAAAGCTTAATTTTACCTTTTTAATATCAAAATCTGTTCTTTCTATACCGAAGTCATCCTCCTTTATAAAAGCATAATGGTGAAATCCCCAACTTAGACCATCATCATTGCTATGATCAATTTGTAAACGGTATGCCGTATCATTCTCTTGATCTAAAAATGAACTTTCAATGGATTCTTTTATCCAGTAATTTGTCGTGTCTGTTTGACTATTGAATGCATCATGGTTAAGCTCCAAACGATGATATATAATGTACTTACCGGTCTCTATCGGTGAGAGACTAATTTTCTTAGGAATTATTAATTCATCAGGTTTGCACCCCCAATAGGAAAGGGATATTAATGAAATTAAAATGATTAATAGGCGATTCAAATTATCTACTTTCAAGCTCTTTCTATACTGGAGATATTATCAAAAATAAATACCTGATCATAAGTATTTCACGAAAATAACAGATCCTATTGAGTAGAAGCTTTATTATGGTGATATTATTACATATTTTTGACCCACAAATGGCAACAATCATCGACGGCAAGGGTCTTGCTTTAACACTTAGAGGTAAAATCAAGGAAGAGGTGTTTCAATACAAAAATTCAGGGAATAGATCGCCACATCTTGCTGCCATATTAGTTGGAGATGATGGAGCAAGTAAGACTTATGTTAATTGTAAAGAAAGGGATTGTGACTTTGTTGGCTTTGATTCTACGGTCTATAGATTACCCTCAGAAACTACTGAAAATGACCTGTTAGCTCTGATTAAAAGTATTAATCTAAATGATAAAATTGACGGTTTAATTGTGCAGTTACCACTTCCTAAACATATGGATTCTGCAAAAGTTACGGATTCTATTGATCCTAAGATTGATGTTGATGGTTTTCATACAATCAATGTAGGTCGATTGACTAAAAATGAAGATACCTATATTAGTGCAACTCCATTTGGTGTAATGATGATGTTAGAAGAATATGGCATTGAAACTAAAGGTAAGCATTGTGTAGTGATAGGAAGGAGTAATATCGTTGGAAGACCTATGAGTATATTGATGAGTAGAGGTGGTTATCCTGGGGAGTCAACAGTTACTATTTGCCACCGACATACGCAAGACCTAAAATCTCATACATTAATGGCTGATATTGTCATTATAGCTATTGGTAAACCCCATTTTCTGAGGGGTGATATGATCAAGGATGGTGCAGTTGTTGTTGATGTTGGAATTACTCGTGTAGATGCAGATAACGCTAAAGGATATGAGTTAAGAGGAGATGCTCACTATGATGAACTCGTTGATAAATGCTCTGCAATTACGCCTGTACCTGGAGGTGTAGGTCCAATGACCAGATATGGTCTGCTTCATAATACGCTCAAGAGCTATAAAAGAAAATTAAATTTATGACGAGCTTTCCAATCATGGAATATTTTTACTCCATTCAGGGTGAAGGAGTTTTTGTTGGTCAACCCTCTTTTTTCATTCGAATGGGTGGTTGTGATGTAGGATGCGTGTGGTGTGATGTTAAAGATAGTTGGGATGCAGATAAACATCCTAAAATATCGATAGATTCTTTACTTGAAGAAGCTAAAAAATATCCAAGCAGGTTAGTAATTATAACAGGAGGAGAGCCTGCAATGTATGATTTGACCGAGTTAACTAAAAAGTTTAAAGAGGCAGGATATCGAGTTCATATTGAGACTAGTGGTGCATATCCTTTAGTTGGAGAGTTTGATTGGATTACATTTTCACCTAAAAAATTTAAAAAACCTTTGGAAGACGTTGCGAAGATGGCCAATGAGTTAAAGATTGTTGTATTCAACAAGAGTGACATTAAATGGGCTGAAGAACACCAAAAATTGGTTTCGTCAGATTGTAAATTATTTTTACAGCCCGAATGGGATAAGCGAAAAATTTCTGAAAAAATTGTTTTTAACTATATTTTAACAAACCCCAATTGGTTTGTGAGTCTGCAAACTCATAAATATTTGGGTGTAGACTAGTTTAGTTTTAGTCCTATTATCTCTGAATATTTATTTTACGAGTCAATTGGTTAATGCCATCGTCGAAGTGAAGTAGATAATTTCCTTCATAAACTGTTTGAACATCGTAATATGTTATGGTACTCCCTGGAGGTATTGATGTCGAGCTTATTTTCTTACCATTCATATCTGATAGTGTAATCTGAACATTATTTCTATTTAATCCACCAAGTTGTATGGCTATCAGGTCTGACGCTGGATTAGGAAATACAGTTATTTTAGTATGATTAAGAATACTAATATTATTAGTTGTAGGTATGTAAACAGTCGTTTCTGCATCTACTGAAGAAACATTTCTTCGTTCGAAATTTCCATAGAAATAAGGACCTACTGCGTAGGGGTAAGCAGAATTCCAATCTCCATCAACGGTACAAAAGTAAGCATAGGTTCCTTCTGGGTATTCTGGAGTTATGCAAAATCGACCATTGTGTTCATCGAGGACATCTTCTTGTGGACTCGCATTAAATCCGTAGTCTTCTCTAAAGTAACCCAGAAAGTATGTTGCATCAATCGATGGACCGTCATCAACGTCTGTTCCATCATGATGGTGTGTTCTCTCAGTTATATTCCTAAGTTGATAACCTGACTTTATTCTAGTAATTCCACCAGTTCCATCATTGTTTGCATACCCATAAGCTCCATAGATAGGATATCCGTCATATGCAAATCCGATAAGCGGAGAATGCTTAGTGCTATCAATAGCATATAAACCTTCAGCATCATAGATATTACAAATATCTGAGATAACCTCTAAGTCAAGCTTGAAGGCTGAAGGGTTTTGATGGTGATGATAATTTCCCATTGCGGGATGTCCTTTAGCACAGTCAAATCCCTCTTTTTCTGCAGGTATAGCATCACGATTCCAAGCCATACTTGCGTTTGGTCCTCCCGGACATCTCGGGTTACCCGGACCACCACACAGTGCGTTCGTTTGAGGATTCCATGCCACACCATCTCGGTAATCAAATAAGGCTACACCATTTATGAATAAACCAATATTTCCTCCCACAGTAGCATCAAGTTCGCTTGTGTTTTGTGAAGGATTCAAAGGTATTTTGTAAATACCATTTTGGTTTTCAGCATTACTTGGATTCCTATCATTAAAAGGACCCGTTGGATAGGAGGGAATACCAGTAGCTGTGACGTACACAAAATCATCAGAATATTCCACCTTTTGACAGTTGACTAGAATGTTGTTTTCGGTAAGTGAAGGGTTACCTTTTGGGTAATATGTGCCAGTTTTTGTTGTATTTTGAAGCCAAGATGTGATTGCTGGATTAAGTTGAGCTTTTACGATAGTGCTTATTAGAACACATAATATGATAGTTGTATTTCTCATTTTATTTAACTTTTAATTTTAGACGTTATTAATTACTAATTTCCCTTGGTTGAAGTAATATTTTTCTTGGAAATTTATTTTGAGGATTAAAAATGAAATCTCTGTCGTTCAATGTTATTAAAAAAGATATTAAATCTGATTTATCATTTGAAGATAGCAAAATTTTATGATCAAGTTCTTTTGAAATGTATTTATACTCTTTGTTGACACTGGTGTAATGATTTATTACGGAACTCAATTTCTTAAATCGACCATCATGCATATAGGGATAGGTGTATCCAATATTTCGTAATGTTGGCACTTTAAATTTCATACTATCTTTGGATATTTTGGTGATATTGAATCTTCCTAAATCCATCGATTGACTATCTATACTAAGACCATTATTCTCGAATTTGTAATTTGTGAACAGGGGTTCAGTGTGGCATGAATTGCAGTGTTTTAAAAATAGCTTATAGCCCTTATTTTCTTGGACAGAAAATGTGTCCTCACTCTGCCGCACTTTATCATATTTACTATTATCCGAAATTAGAGTAAGTTGAAACTGAGTTAAGGCTTTAAGCATTCTTTGGCTATTAATAAGCGAATTACCATATGCTTTCTTAAATAATGGTGGGTATAATTTGTTGTTTTGAAGCTTGTCAATTACATTTTCTATTGATTCGGCCATTTCTCCAGGGTGCGTTATTGGAGCAAGTGCTTGCACATCCAAGTGATTAATTGCACCATCCCACATAAGTTCTTTTTGCCAAGCAAGATTAATAAGGGCAGGAGCATTCCGTTTTCCGATACTGTCATGGATTCCGTGACTTAGAGCATGGTCAGTGTGGGCAAAGCTATTATATGGAGAATGACAACTCGCACAAGAAATGGTATTATTAGCTGATAAAATTGGGTCATAAAATAGTGCCCTTCCTAGTTGTGTTAAATCATAAGTATTGCTTGAAAAGTTAAGTTCATAGTTAGGTTTTGGAAAATAGTTTGGGTAGTGCTTTGTTATATTTGAAGCAGCTATACATAGGAAAACTAGTGAGATAATTAGGCCATTTTTCATAAATCAGTAAAAAAGGATTCGGATAGTAGATCAGCGAATTTCATGGCAATGTTACAAGGACTCATGATTTTACTTTTTACGGCTAATATTTCTTGCAAGATAATGTCAATTGGAAGATATACCTTGTTGAATGTCATGGGCAAAGTTACTGTTCTATATGTGTTGAATGGGATAAGGTAACCTCCAATATGATACGTGAAAGGTTGTTTACTCTCTCCTTCAAGTTTAAGGTTAATATATCCACTTTGCCAAGTCCAATACATCCCATTTTGAGGGTCTAAATCACCAGTTAAAGCACCTTGATTATTAGTAGCACTATCAATACCTAATGAAAAAGATATTTTATTATATGATATGTTCGTTGGAGTTTGAATCGTAAGGGTTTCGGGGAATTCAGCATCCATCAGTTGATAGGATGGTTGCTCAAACATAATTTGAGAATCATTTAGTAATTTGACATGCCCAATATAGAATCGTATAGAGGTGATTTTTGTTTGATCGGAGTACGTTGAATCTAAAATTAATGGATTTGATTCATAAGTGGGTTCAAATTTGATGTGAGATTGTCCAAGTATATCGCTAAAAAAGAAGTTTATCCATAAAATGACTAAAAAACATCGTTTCATAATTTCTTACTTTTTTGGATGTTTTGCTCTTGTTTTTCTTTTAAAAAAAATTTTGTTCAAGTCCATGTTCTCTAGTTTTGAGGATTGATTTGGATCACACAATTTCTTGATTTCTCTAAAATGATTCATGTGAGTTTTTTCAATTTTTTTATGCAATAAAGCAATTTCGGAAATAACCAATTCTTCATTACTTAATAAGCTATCAACCTCTAATTGTGAAATTAATTTGTCCTTAGTTCTGTGTAATTGGTTATTTAACTTTCTGATAGATTTTTGGTGGTCTTTGATAAGCTTATCATAATGTGTAATTTGAGTTTCATTAAATTTTAGTTTTTCAATAATAAGTTGTCTTGGTTTGGTTTTTTGGTGTTTTGAATTTAGGAGAAATCCACCAGAAATTAGCAAAAGATTAGAGAATACTAGACCTGCAATAATCCATTTTAATATTTTTATTTTATTCATTATAAATCTGATTTTTATCGAGTTCTATATAGCTATTAGAATCATTTTCATTTTCTTTATGCTTTTGATGGTAATATACAATCGTACTAATATCAGCTACTAGGAATAGAATAAAAATTGCAGCCACTCTTCGAATATAAACTGCTGATATTTTTTTGTGCCTATTCGATTGGATATTCAATAAAATCCTTGAGGCAACATGCTTAGGTATTTCAACACTTTTAATCTGTTGCAGAAAATCGACATTCATATTTACTTTATAGACGTATTTTTTTTCATTTTCCTTCATTATTGATAAGCTTTGATAAATTATTTTTTCCTCGTTGATATAATGATTCCACTGATTTTACGGTGCAATGCATGATTATCGCAGTTTCTTTTTGAGTTTTATTTTCTATTTTTAACAGTATGATAGCAGTTTTTTGTCTTTCTGGTAGCTGATTTATTGCATCAAATATTTTTTTTACGGCTTCTTTTTGTTCTAAAATTACACCAGGATGGTCAAAATGTGAGAATTGAACTTTCTCCTTAGTTTGATTGTTTCTAATTGCATCAAAGAAAAATCTTCTTTTAATCCTTTTGCGGGATTTAATGAAATCTAATGATTTATTAATTGCAATTCTGTAAACCCAAGTTTTTATTGAAGATTTTTTCTGAAAAGAGTTTAAATTTTTGTAAATGGATAAAAATGTATCTTGCGTAATTTCTTGTGCATCTGCTTGATTTTGCACATATTGTAATGCTAAGTTGTAGACAATATTTTTATACTCGTTATATATTTTATCAAAATCCAATGACTACTAAGCTTAAAAAGTATTCGATCATTGAATATAATTTTGAGCAGCATTTAAACGGCTTACATTATGAGACCTGAGTGTTTGAACAGCTAAATTAAATTGGCCATTGACATAAGAATATCCACTTACTTCGTTGTTTGCGGATACATTTAAAAGGGATTCTTGAGTATTGTAAATATTTGTCATTCGATTATTCTCGAAAGAAGATTCAATGAAGAATTTGATGTAGTTTTTATAAATGGATTTATATTCACTATCTGCAATAATGAAACTAATTAGTGGCCAATTATTACCCACCTCAGTCATTTCAAATGAGAGTGAACCACCTCGTTTACCATTTTGAAAAGCTTCGTTATTATCCCATGTTATCCATTTTATCAGATCGTCATTGGGGTCATGGTATAGGTAGTAATTATGAGTCATTCTCCCGTAGGTGTCCCAATTTTGAATGGTGTTATTTACAGCAAGGTACTTCAAGAATCCATCCACATCAAAAACGCTTTCTAAATTCTTTTTCCATTCCTCTGGATTTGAACTTCTTGTGTCAGCATGTAGTAGGTCAAACATTTCTTGAATATCACTTCTATCATTAATTTCCTCATTGGTTTTTTGTTCGAAGTCATTCAAGGTAAATCCGTTGGTTGAAAATCTGGCACCATTGCCATCAGGTTTGTAGCAATTTCCATTTTTTGAACCGAACCAGTTTTTTAAAAAGGTATCAAAAACAATTTCAGTCATGGTATAAACCCCATAGTATTTGGATGTTCCTGTACCTTCATCGATATATACTTCATAAAAAGCTGTTCGAACAGCAGGTACGCCAAAGTTTCTAAATAAGTCTGCTGCAGACTTCTCTCGCATAAGTGAAGGGTCATTATAATTGCTACTCATGGATAATTCTTTAAAACCATAGAATCGTTGGTCTGCAATCTCTGGGTATTCATACTCCCACTTGTCGAAGTCAAATCTTAAAGGGAGTTTATTATTATTTGCCCTTATGGATGAATTGCCCTTGTATCTGATTCCTACGTGATTCCATGTTAGACCATTAAAATTGATTTCACATTCAAAGTAATCAGGATTTTCACTTGGGAAACCACCTGGGCCGCCACCGCCTCTTTTTTGTGATAGGTCAGTCTGCATATCCTGCCACTCTTGAGCAGTAAAAATAATATTTAGTCTGTTAATCTTTTCTTGGTTGAAAACAATGTCATAATTAGACTGAAAACCATTCGAATGACTTTCAGTTCCTTCTATGTCTTTTTCTTCATCAGGTATAAATATTTCCTTTTTGCAAGAAAATAACGCAATTGTTGTGAAACAAAATAGGATTGATTTTAGATTTTTCATTTGTTTTTCTTTTTAATCGTAAAATTATATTTAATCCCCAATATATTCGTTCTTTTTGGGTATTCTCCTTGAAGCTCATTTTCAGTTCTAATAAAGAGTCCAAGACTTCCTGTATCAAATTTATAGTTAGTACTCAAGGTATATCGCATTTTATAGAATCCGTCGTTATTTGTGATTCCGTTGAATGCTTCAGCAGAAAAAGTAGGATCCCACTTCCAATCTTTGATATTGTATGTTGAGCTTAATTTGAATCGAGTTGTTTTTTTAATTTCATCCGATGTTTTTTGGAGTTCGTCTTTATTCTGATAACGGATTCTAAATTTAAATAAGAATCGACTTATATCATGATTAAATTCCAAGTCTGTTTGCCATCTAAAATGGTTTTCCTTTCCTTGAATTTTACCCTGATCATCGTTTTCGGTGATTAGCCTTGAAGCAACAGCAATGTTCACAAAATCAGCTAGTTTGTAATCCAGTCCTAATTGTGTGAAATAGGCATTGAGTGTGGTCGAATTATCTTTTAGCCTGAGTTGTTGAGATAAATTTACCTTGAGGTTCTTTGTAGGCTTATACTTTAGGTTAATAGATGACCAAGATTCAAAGTCGCGAATAGTGTAGTAAGTTCCACTTTGAGCTGAGGCGTATGCAGGCAAAAAAACAACAACAAATAGAATTAGGGTGCAATTTATGATTTGCTTCATTACGGGGTTTTTAGGTATTTTATAGTTATTGAAGTTGTATCTTTCATGAAATCAATTTTTCCTATTTCAACTTCAGTTATTTTAAGTCCTGTCCTCTCTTCGAGATCTTGGACAAGTACATCATGCATTTCTGGTTTAATATTTTCAATCTTCTCATAAATGATGTTCTTACTTAGTGTATTCTCTCTAAACCATATTCTTTCAATGATGTATATTGTGGATACAATGATAATATTGGCACCAACAATTTCTGCATAACTCATTTTCTGGTTAGCAAGCGAGTTGATCACAGATACGCCAATAATCACGAATAAATAAGTCATCTCCTTTATAGGAACAGGATTAGTTCGATATCTAATAATACCAAATATGGCAAATAAGCCCAAAGCCATTCCGATGTCTAATTCGTATTTTTTAAGAGTAAAACACAGGAAAAATACGATTACACCAATCATGTAATAAGTGAATAAATAGTCTCTTTTTTTGACTGATTTATAGTATAGCCATTGAATAATAATGGTTAAGAAGATGGTGTTTAGAAAAAATCGAAAGACCATCTTAAAGAAGTCATCATCGAACAGCGGGATATTTAAGAATTCACTCATGAATTGGTTATTTTGGTTATTTTTTTGAATTTACTTTTAAAGCTATTTTGTTTCAAAGATGGGTAGTTTTTTGCCATACCCATGCAGTATTTACTTATTCTCATTGGTTGAATCCCCAGGTTTTTTAGTGACGCATGCACAGATGAGTGTCTATTATGCCTACTTTGTTTCAACTCAATGATTACTAAGTTTTCATCGAAAGGAATAGCATTATATGAAAGGTTAGTGTCAATAGTTACTCGTTCAGTCATTTTATTATTAACCAGTGTGAATCGATTAAATTGATTGTTAATTGATTTTTTGAGTGGGTAGTTTTTCCCAGTTAATTTATGGATAAACGATAGAGATTTTTCGTCTAGTTTTTCGTTAAGCGATTGGATAGCTATTCGACTTTTTTTTGTATTTCCTTTGTTTGATTTCTGTTTTACTTCTAAAAAAAATAGATTAGACTCTACATAGTTACGAATCCTAACTTTCACTCTGCTAGCCTTGCCATTGTGATGAAGAAGATACAAATTGGCGTTTGGTGTATCAAAATAATTGGACTTATAGGTCATCACTCGATTTTGATTGATTTCCAAAACCTTGTAATCATTATAAATATTATCAAGCAGTTGAGGAAGTTGGTCTGTATGGATAATAAACTTGGTGTCCACTCTTTTCATAAGTGATACAGAATCCATCTCATTTAAAGAAATAGATTTAAATTTATGTAAATTGAATTTGCTCAAGCGTTTTATCTATAGACTATATTTATAAGTTTAACCTTCGGATTTTATTTTTAATTATATCAGACTTAGAAAATGTAAAATAGCTACAACCAATGAAGATGGTAATCTTTAATTTCTAAGTCAATAGCAGCCTTTGTGACTCTTAAAGGTTTGAATGTATCAATCATTACAGCAAGTTCCTCTGTTGCAGATTTTCCAATACTAGCTTCTTGAGCACCTGGGGTAGGGCCATGGGGTATCCCTCCGGGGTGAAGACTCATTTGACCAGGTTCGACATGTCCCTTGCTCATAAATTGTCCATCAACATAATACATCACTTCATCGCTATCAATATTGCTATGCCAGTATGGTGCTGGAATACTAAGTGGATGGTAGTCAAACAATCGAGGTACAAAACTGCATATCACAAAATTGTGCCCTTCAAATGTCTGATGAATAGGTGGTGGCATATGAATTCTACCTGTAATGGGCTCAAAATCATGAATGCTAAAAATAAAAGGATAATGAAAACCATCCCACCCAATTAAACAAAATGGATGATATTTATAAGTGTATGGGTAGAGCTTATCTTCTTTTTTGGTTTTTATTAAAAATTCACCTTCCTTAATGATTGTTTCGAGGTTCTCAGGTTGTTTGATATCCCGTTCACAGTAAGGAGAATGTTCTAGCAATTGTCCAGTTTTACTGGAATATCTTTTGGGATATAATATAGGACTATGGCTCTCAATAATGAGAAGTTTGTTGTCTTCCGAGTCGAATTCCATTTGATAGATAACACCTCTTGGAATGATAATATAGTCACCATATTTAAACTTGAGTTGTCCATAGTTTGTTCTGCATGTCCCACTTCCTTGATGAACAAAAATTACCTCGTCACTATCGCCGTTTTTGTAGAAATAATCTTTCATGCTTTTACGAGGTCTAGACATACATATTTGAAGGTCATTGTTGGTCAATAATATTACACGACTGTCTAAAAAGTCATCTTGAGGTCCCACATCAAAGCTTTTGAAGCTTCGATGTAACATTTCCATATCTCCAACCACTTCAGGTTTTAGTGATGTTGGTTTATCTACTTTAAGAATAGCAGTAGGAGGGTAGTGGTGATATAAAAGACTATAGCTATTTGAGAATCCCTCGGTAGAAAATAGTTCCTCAGCATAAAGTTCACCGTCAGGTCTTCTAAATTGCGTATGTCTTTTTGGGGGTATTTGTCCTAGGCTGTGGTAGTGGGGCATAAGTAATGATATGATTCTTCAAATGTACATAATTGAAATTTGAGTTGAATTAATGCTTGATGTGATTTCTTTATAAATAATAACTTATGTATACATATAGCTAACTCATTCAATAGCTTACCTTTGCAGCTCAATGAAATTTACACTTCATTTTTTGATAGGGTTTTTAGCCATTGCAGGGATATTCACTACTGGATGTGATGGTTTAGGTATCCAATCTAAAAGTTTAACTAATGACACAACCCTTAGTCTTGAAGCGAGAGAGTGGAGTAAGAAAATAGACCAATCATCAGATGTACCAGAATACTACATGCAACGTGCAGAGGTATTAAACAAAGAAAAAAGGTATGATTTAGCTATTTTAGACTATCAACAAGCTATTGATTTGGAGCCAGACAATTGTGCAACTTATTACAAATTGGGTGATGCTTATTTTGCATCGGATCAGACTAGTAAAGCGTTAGAGCAGTATAAATTAGCAGAATCAACAAATCCCAATGATGTGAAAGCGGTCTATAAACATGCTCAGTTTTTATATTTTGTGAGACAGTTTGATAAAGGTAAAATCAAATTTGGTAAATTACTAAATTTAGATCCTGAACATGCCAAAGGTCATTTTTATAATGCTATGCTACACAAAGAAGCTGGGGATACAGCTCAGGCGATTTATTTTTTTAGAAAAACTATTGACTTACTTGGTGCTGATTACAACAGCAGTATGCAACTAGGCTCTATTTATGAAACTTTAAATGAATTCGATAAATCCATTGTGTTTTATCAACAAGCCATTAATACTGATCCCAAAAGTGACGAAGGATATTATGCCATTGGACTTATTTACCAAAAAATGGGTGATAACACGCTTGCAATGAAGAATTATCAAAAAGCCATTGATATTAATGCAGGGCACTATCTAGCATATTATAATGCAGGAAATATATTAGCTTCTGATGGTAACTATACCTCAGCTATAGATCATTTCGAAATATGTCTGCGGCTGAAAGAAGACTTTGCAAAAGCTTATAATCGTATTGGCCAATGTTTTGAGTTATTAAAAGTTAGTGACAAGGCAATTGAAAATTATCTAAAATGTTTGGAAATAGACCCTAATTTTGCATTCGCAAAAAACGGTCTTGTTCGTCTTGGTAAAATAGAATCAGCTAACTAACAAAATTTAAAATTGAATATTAAAATAACATTACCAGATGCTTCAATTAGAGAAGTTCCGCAGGGAACTTCCGCCCTAGATATAGCAAAAGGGATAAGTGAAGGACTTGCACGTGTCGTGATAAGTGCAAAGATTAATGGAGAAGTATGGGACTTGAATCGACCTATTACGAAAGATTCGACATTGAGTTTGTTGAAGTTTGATGATTTGGATGGAAAGAAAACATTTTGGCATAGTAGCTCTCATTTACTTGCAGAAGCACTCGAAGCGTTATACCCGGGGGTCAAATTAGGTATTGGTCCAGCAATTGATAATGGATTCTATTATGATGTAGATTTAGGTGATTATAAATTTTCGTCCAATGATTTTGAAAAAGTTGAGAAAAAGATGAAAGAGTTAGCAAGTCAAGCTAGCACTTTTGAACGAAAAGAAATCTCAAAATCAAAGGCCATTGAATATTTTAAGGAAAAAAGTGATCCATACAAATTAGAGTTGATTGATGGTTTAGAGGATGGTCAAATTACGTTTTACACACAAGGAAATTTTACAGATTTATGCCGTGGTCCCCACATACAAAATACATCTTCCATCAAAGCTATTAAGTTATTAAATGTAGCTGCGGCTTATTGGAGAGGTGACGAAAAAAATAAATCATTAACTAGAATTTATGGTGTTTCATTTCCAAAAGCAGGAATGCTCAAAGAGCATTTGAATCTATTGGAAGAAGCCAAAAAGCGTGATCATCGTAAGCTTGGTAAAGAATTAGAGCTGTTTATGTTTAGCGAAAAAGTAGGAGCAGGATTACCCCTTTGGCTTCCCAAAGGAACTGCTATTCGTGAACGTCTAGAAAATTTCATGAGACAAGCTCAAATAGAACGAGGATACCAACAAGTTGTTACTCCACATATTGGTCGTAAAGAATTGTATATGACTTCAGGTCATTACGAGAAGTATGGCGAGGATAGTTTTCAGCCGATAAAAACACCAAGTGAGGACGAGGAATTTCTTTTGAAACCAATGAATTGCCCTCATCACTGTGAAGTATTTAAGTTCAAGCCAAAAAGTTATAAGGAGTTGCCTCTTCGTATAGCAGAATTCGGCACGGTTTATCGTTACGAACAAAGTGGAGAACTTAATGGTCTTACTCGTGTGCGTGGCTTTACTCAAGATGATGCCCATATTTTTTGCACTCCAGATCAACTTAAGGAAGAGTTTTTAGATGTAATTGATTTGGTAATGCATGTTTTTGGAAAGTTAGGATTTAAAGATTTTACTGCTCAAATTTCACTTCGGGACCCCGAAAACAAGCAGAAATATATCGGAAGTGATGAGAATTGGGATAAGGCCGAACGGGCAATTATTGAAGCAACAGCCGAGCGTGATATGAAGACTGTAACTGAATACGGTGAAGCTGCTTTTTATG
>MDSX01001110.1_pt1 | contig 39965 bp, 31 predicted proteins | sample 811141 | NCBI WGS metagenome assembly MDSX01 (sample SAMN05326642, study PRJNA326480) | marine metagenome | isolation source: seawater | place: Atlantic Ocean: South East | collected 2010 | reverse complement strand
GTCGACGACGAGGAGATCGAAGAGGAGATCAGGCCGCAACCCACTTCAAAGTCGAAGGCAAAACCAAAGGCAAAGTCGGCGCCCTCTCAAAACGACGGCGCAGACGCGGCGGGTGGGCGAGTCGTTGAAGACCGGAGATACGGTATATACGACGCTCGGCGCTATCGTTCGGAGGCTGAAAACGACGCCGCCGAGGCTGCGGCGTCCAAGGGTGGTAAAGTGTCCGCAGCCAGTAAACGTAAAGCGCCGACGAGCTCGAGCGCGGCGGCACCCAAAAAGAGCGCCAAGCAGACTGTCAAGGTTGAAGACACTGAAATATGGTACGAACAGCCAAATGTCGCCAAAGCTGGTGCGGCGGTGATGCCAAAGAAATCGCAACAGTTTCGAGCGGCACCGCAGTCGGCTCCTGGATCCATTCCTTCGTGGCGACGCAAGCGAGCAGCGACTCGCGTCACCATCGGCCGTCCCGTCGCGGGCCCCACGTCTTGGGCCGCGATCGGGCAACACATTATAAAAGAGTAAAACAAAACTCACCCCGCGCGGTGAGATCAATAATCCCCGACGGATGTACTGTACGATCAGGTTACTACGCGTTACAAAACACTGTACGGCTACCTAGGCTAAACAAATTAACTCACGACGACGTCACGTCGACATCTCATCCCCCTGACCCCCGTTCGCGTTCGCGTTCGCGTCCGCGCCCTCCAGTTCCTTAAACTCCCACGCTCCTCGGCAAATCGGACACCTCGGCGCCTCCGCGTTGGCCCCGCTCAACCACTTCGTGATGCACTGCAAATGAAACGCGTGCCCGCACTTTCCCCACACCACCGGAGAATCGTCCCCTGGGAACTTCGCGTCCGGCGGGCACCCGTCGAAGGCGATGCGACATATGCCACACACGTCACCGACGTCGCCGGCGCCCCACGTCCACGCGCCGACGCCGTGCCAGGTTTTGACGTTCAAGATGAGACCGGTGGACGACGGCGTTGGCGCCGTTTCCGTCGTCGTTTCCGTCGTCGCCGCGCGCGATGACGCGGTTTCTGCGCGCGCGCGACGAGGACTCGAACGCGTTTCCACCATCACCCGCGCGAACCGCGCGAGATTCGCGCGTCGTCGTGTGGGGCGTCGCGATGACGACGGAAGTTGCACGAGCGCTGGCTGGTGCTTTTGAAATGTATACGTGTCGGAGTGTGATTACAAGACGCGTCCGCGACGCGGAGGAATGGCTCAAGCCGCGGGCGCGAAGCCGACGCGACGGTTGGCGTAGTCGAATTCAGTGTGGTACGGGCCCAAAAACACGTCGCCCAAGATCCAAAGCGGACCCGCGGGCTTCGGGATGTCCATGCCCATGAAACCGCTCACGCACTGCGCCTCGCCGTCTTGGTAGACTTTTAAGACGTATTGCTCGGGTGTGAGCTTGAAAGGGACGCCGCCGATGACGAATTCGACGTCGGGCATGTTTGGGATGTTGTCGCAATCCACGGACGCGGTGCCACCGACGCTAGGAACCATATCGCACACGCGCTTGACTTCGTTGACGATTATTTTCTCGGTGACGTTTTGCGCGAGCATGTCTTGCGCGTAATTGACGACGGTTTTGCACGCCGTGCACGCGATTTGGCCTTCAAACGAGCTTGAGGATTTACCAAGCTCACCTCGCGGTGGATGGCGTCCGTGATGATGCGGACCTCGACCGTGGCGACGCGGACCGCGGCGGCCGCGACGCTCGTGTTCGCGATGACCGCGGCGGCCATCTCCGTGGTCGTGGTCGTGGTCGTGGTCGTGGTCGTGGTCGTGTCCATCGTGGTCGTGTCCATCGTGATCGCCGTGGCGATGCAACAACTTTCGAGCGATGGCGAGATGCGAAGTAACATCATCGTCGTCATCGGCTTCCATCGCTTCCACTCCGTCGGCGTCGCACGCGCCGATGGAGGCGCAAATTTGCTCGCTCGAGTAGTTCTCGAGGTCTTCTACAAACTGTTCGGCGTACTGATCGATCAATAATCGGCACTCCTCGCCGATCATAGAGTGTGCGCCGATGTAGTCGTTAATCTTGTTTACGATCTCCGTCGGACCGGCGAGCAAGGACGTCCCCGTATCGGCGATGACTTGGCAACCGTCGTCGCCGTCGCACGCGCCCAACGAACGCCCGTCGACTTTGAAGTCGTCCATTTTGATTTGCCAGTACCCTTCACGCGTGACGGGGGCGTACGTGTGCTCGCCGATGAAGTGGTCGGGATCAGACCCGCCAAAAATGAGCTCGCCACCGACCTCGCTCGGCGTCCCATCCTTCGTCGACGTGCGGTTCAGCCAAAAGCTAAACATTTTATTTTCAACCAAGCCTTGCTCCATCATGTTGTAGAACACCGGCTTCACCTTGTCCACGGCGATGTTGTCGAACCCGAGACCAAGTATACCGTCGAACTTCGAAAACAAGAACGCGATCCCCGGCTCTTTCGTCGCTTCGGCGAAGTACTGCCCCTGGACGACCAAGTCGCCGACTTTGACTTCGTCCTTGGACAAAAATCCGCTCAACGAGCCGCTTCCGTACTGAATCGCAAACGGCGTCCCATCCGCCTCGTACGTCTCCGACGCTCGCGAATCGAACTTCGCGTGCAAGTCGCACGGAATCTGCAGAAATCCACACTTCGAGCTCGGCACCCAGAGGTTCGAGCTTCCGGTGTCGAAGACGACTTGGAACTTTTGTCGCGGGTTGCCGATTTCAATCTCCCCGTAATACTGCGCATCCATGTAATTGTGTACATCCACGCCCCCGCGCTTCGCCGCCGACCGTTCTTCATCGCTCGCGTCCATCGTCCCTTCTTTCGCGTCGTACCTCCTCCGCAATCGCTCCACGCTCGCCTCCGCGCGCGCGCGCCACGCCGCGCCGCCGTCCTCCGGCGCCTCTCTCTTCGTCATCCGCACGCGATGTAACTCGCTCCCGCGCGCCGGCGCGGCGAGCATCGCCATCGCGCTCACCATCGTCGCCTATTCGAGCGTTCGCGCGCGCGTTCGCGTCAGTCTTCGCGTCGCGCGCGCGTCGCGACGTCAGATTCGGGCGTCGCGCGGGCATTCGCGCGGTCGAATCTCGACGTCGCCGCGTCGCGCGAGACGACGCGCGCGACGCACCGCGACGGTCGCGCGCGCGCGGCGCGTCTGAGGCGGCATCGGTCGAGCGCCGCGATCGCGCGAGGCGATGAGTGACGAGACGCACGCGCGGACGGTGGTTGGATGACGGATGAAGAGTTTTTATTAAACACGGCGCCGACGCGACGGAACGCGGCGCGATTACCACGAATCTTGACGCGCGGGCGGTTGCGGGGCGTACCCGCCGGGGGGGTAGCCAGCGGGTGGCGCCGTGACGTACACGGTTTGCGGCGGCGCGGCGGCGCCGTAGCCGACGGGTTGCGGCGGCGCGGCGGATTCCGGTGGCGGTGGAACTTCGTCGTCCGGACCTAACGGCTTGGCGCCCTTGGGCGGGGTGTACGAGGCGAGAGAGACCAAAGCGGCTTCGAACTCGCCCGCGCACTCTTTTTTTATGACGCCCTGCAGCGTCTTGCCGTTGTATTCCTTTTCAAACTCCTTGCGCAAGATGGGCATCAATTCGTCCTTGTGCGTCATGAGCGCCATGAGACCGGTCTTGTTGGTGCTCGAGAACCAACCAGAGATGCACTTTCGGATACCGCGGGCGAGCGTGCGCGCCTTCGGAGAGATGCACGCCACGAGGGCGTCTTCGTAGTCGCCGCGGCAGTTTGAGCGGATGTCAGCGATGAGATCGCCACCGAAGTGTTCGGTGTATTTGGTGCGAATCGCCATCTTTTCTTCCTCCGTGCGATGAACGAGCATAGAAATGAGACCCCAATCGTCGTTGCCCCAGCCCGCCATCGCTTCGCCGAGGTAGATGGCGATTTGTTCCTCGCGCGGCGTCAGCAAACCCATGAGCGTTTCGCGGAACAGCTTGCTCTCAAACAAACCAGTGGTTTCGTTGCGAATGCGTTCGCGCAGCAACTCCCCGGTTTCGATCTTGTACGCTTCACGGAAGGCCTCGATCTGCTTGTGCGACTTGTTCGCCAAGAGGGCGATGACGGCGGCTTCGTCGGTGCCCATGCCTTCGACGGCGTTGCGCATGGCTCGCACGTCGGCGGAGTAATCGATATCGGCGTCATCGTTCACGTTCGCCGGGTGACGCTTCGCCAAGGCTTCGATTATTCGCTTGAAATCGCCCCTCACCTTCCACTCGCTTCCCACGGCGCGGATGAGATCCTTCTTGTAGATCCGAGAGTACGCCTCGCGCGTCGCGTCGAGTTGCTCGGGCGTCGCCGTCACCATCAAGCGAATAATAGCCTTGGTGTCCGTACCGAGACCAGCGACGGCGGAATTAATGACTTTCGCGTATGATTCACCCACGCCATCGCAACCGGCGAGCAAAAGCACGCGCTTAAACTTTCCGCTCGTCTCCGACAGCACGGCTTGTTCCATGGACTTTTCGTATCGCGACGAAAACGCCATTTGCAACGGCAAGATATCCTCCTCCGCGAGCGTGCACAGAATGGTGATCAGCGTCGCTTCATCCGTACCGAAACCCTTAATCGCTCGCATCACCGTCTGCGCCTCGAAATCCAATCGATCGCTCAACAACGACATCATGAAATCTTGCAAGTCCCCGTGCGTCTTCTCCTTCACGTCCGACTTCAAATCCCCGTACCCCATCATGTTGTACGTTTCCACGATCACGCGCTGAATGTAATCCATCCTCAACATCCCTCGCGGGTTCGAAAACACCGGCACGTTCAGCACGATCCGCTTCAGAATCTCTCGCGTATTCTCGCACGCGATTGCGTTCGCCAACTCCCACGCCGCGCGTCCGTCTCTATCCTGCGGGCACGGTCCGAAGTCCGCCCGCATCGTCGGTTCCGGCGCGCTCGAGCATACTATTCATCGCGCGTCGCGCGTCGCTTCGTCAGTCATCGCGTCATCGCGCGCTTTCGAGCGCATTTCGAGCGCATTCATCGATCCATCCATTCATCCATCCATCCATCCATCGATCCATCGATCGAACGCGCGTCGCGGTCGGCGCGTCATCGCGTCGCGATTCCGTCGTCGCGATCGGCGCGCGCGACGCACTCCCCATGGCGACCGATCGATCGGTCGCGTCGCGAAGTGCGCGCGGGTCGTCGACCGCGCGCGGCCGATGGCGACGGCGTCGCGCGCGGTGTGATTTCGCGACGCGACGCGCGACGGCGGCGGCGCGGCGCGACGCGTCGCGACGGCGGCGGCGCGACGCGACGCGCGAACGAACGAACGATCGCGCGCGCGCGACGACGACGCGGGACGACGACGCGGGACGACGCGGGACGACCGATGGGGACGCCGCGCGGGAAAAAGCGCAAGGCGACGAAACCGCTGTTCGCGTCGATGAAGTCGATGAAGCGCGCGCGAGCGGTGACGACGGAGTTTCACGGCGTCACGCGAGTGTTGGACGACGCGAAGGCGTCGAAAGAGGCGAAGGCGAGGGCGAAGGCGACGCTGGAAGCGATCGGGGGACGGGACGCGTATCAAGAGGCGAGCGCGCTGACGACGCGGAGACATCGAACGGCGAAGTGGACGTTTAGCGTGCTGACGAAAAAGAATCGACGACCGAAGCGCGGAGAGCGCGCGCTTAAGACTTTGGAGGTTGGGGCGATCAATACGGATTTGATGAGCGCGAAATTTTTAGACGTGCGCGCCATCGACGTCAAGTCGCGGCATCCGAAGATTGAACAGTTGGATTTTTTTGACATGCCCGTGGAGGCTGAATCGTACGACGTGATACACTCGAGCATGGTGGTGAATTGTGTGCCCACGGCGGAGCTCAGGGGGGAGATGATCGCGCGCACGGCGACGTTTTTACGTCCGAAAGGATTATTCTTTATGATGCTTCCGTTGCGTTGCGTCACGGCATCCACGCGCATGTCGCAAGAGAAGATGAGCCGTTTGCTTCGCGCGTGCGGTTTGCGCGTCGTCGAGCAAAAGCGCACGCCCAAAATTGTCTTTTATTGTTGCGAAAAGCTCGGCAAACCGACCGAGGCGTTGATCGGGAAAGACTTAGTCAAGCGAGACGCGCGCGAAGCCTTCGCGAAATCCGAGCGCGCCAAGGACGCCGGCGGCGATCCCTCGCACTTCGGCATCATCCTCAAGGACGAGCATTTGTGCGGGTATTAGGCGCGCCTTCGTTCGTCATTTTGTGATTGTATGTATCATGTGTATCGATCAGTGGCCCGAACGCCATCAGAGAACCGCGACGCCGCGACGCGACGCGCCACTGCGAGCCGCGGGCCGGGACGTCGCCGCGATGTCCCGCCCCCGCCGCGACGCCGTCCGCGGCGCGCGCGCGCTCGCGCCCGCCGTGGAAGACGCACCCGTGCGCACGCGCGACGACGCGCGATCGAGCGATTCGAGCGAGGACGAGGCCCGCGCGCGACGGCGCGATAAACATCTGACGACGCAAAAGTTTGTTGAATCCATCGCCAACGCCAAGGGCGCGTTATTAGCGGAAGACGTCGAAAGACTGTACGCCGCGCGGTGCGAAGAGGTGGCGCACGATGGACGCGATCAGAGCGACACGGAGAGCGACGCGAGCGAGGAGGAGAGGGGAAAGTGGTGGCCGCTGACGGCGGTGACGACGCCGAAGAGCGCGGCGGAGGCGTGCGCGGCGGAGGCGAAACGAGCGGAAGAGGAAGGTATCGTGCCCGAGGGAACGATGGCGACGTCGGAACTAATGATACATAATTGGTTGCATCTTTCGGAGTCGCTCACGCGGTGGCGACGCGCGGGGACGATGGTGTTGACGCCGCCGCCGGATGAGTTGCGATGTCACACGTGTAGAGACTTTGCCGCGGAGCCGTTGGTGAACGCGCAGGGGCGGTTGTTTTGCGCGCCTTGTGGACGCGAAAATGAGGGAGATGCGCGTGCGAAGCTTTTTGGGTTGGACGTACAGACGCAGATGCGCTTAGATGCGTTACCGGTTATGTGCTGCAACGTGGCGACGCCGCACGCGGGTGGGGACAATTTAGTGTGGAAAGTCGCCTTGGACGGCTGCCGAGCGGTTTCCACGCTGGGCAAAGTGCGCGCGCACGAGGAAACGTGCGAGTACACGCTTATGAGGTGCTCGTTGCCGGCAGAGAGCACGAACAAGGCAGAGAAATGCCACGCGGTGGTGCCGCGACGCACGATGGATTCGCACCGAGCGACGTGCGAATACAGGATTCAAAAGTGCGCCGACTGCGATCGATCGGTACAAGTGCGTAAGATGCGCGCACACGTGATGATTTGTGGTCAAATTGAAGTGCACTGTCCGTATAGACGGTGTAAGTGGCGCGGCGCTCGCGACGGCGTCGACGCGCACGTGGCAACAGAATGTTTGTTGCACCCCGTCGTGTGTCGACTCGAAGATTCGGAAACGCGAGAGACTTGCAAAGAGACGGTGCCGCGCGAACGCATCGCTCAGCACAGAGCGTCGTGTCAGTACCAACAACGACCGTGTGAATACTGCACTCGCGAAGTGAGCTTACGAAGAATGGGCGATCACAAGCTACGATGCAAAGCTAGGGAGTTTCAATGCCCACTGTGCCGGCGCATCATGCCCGCTGAGCAACGCGAATCACATGAAAAGACGACGTGCCCGATGATTGAGTCTGTGTGCGAGCACGCGCGGTTTGGATGCGATGTGAAGGTTCCAAAAGAGTACTATAGACAGCACGCCATAGAATGTTTCCCCGAACACGTCGCACACGTGGCGTTCGGCACAGATGGTGTCTCCGAATTCGTGAGCGCGCCGAGCGATGATCAAGTCGACGCTGTTGAGTTGTTGAAACGCATGCAACGCAACCGCGAAGCGATGCTCGCCGATTTCGCAAGTTTCGAAACAATGTGTCATAAGGTGTCGTGCAAACTCAATGCACGCGCCGAGCTATGTTCAACCGCATCTCACGCGGCGAAAGATGTGGAAGAAACCACAGCGGCGTTTGAGCGTCAAGCAGAACGCGAACGATGCGCGTCCGCGTTTGCGCTTCGAGAAAAGCACTCCCTTGACCGTGACGAGGATTACAACGACATGATCGTCTCCCGCAACCTCGTTGGTGCGCGAATAATCGACGAAATGCGTCGCTTCGACGAAACCACGGCGAAATTGCGTTTGAAATCCGAGGCGCTCTACGCCGCGCTCGACGAAAAGCGCGACTTCGCGACGCGCCGTCTCGAGGACGAGATCGACGCCCACACACCCGCCGCCGATCTCATCGCCGACGCAAAAGACGAAGCCACCAAATACGTCGCCACCGTCGACGCCGAGCGCCGCCGTCTCGCGGCGAGACTCATCGACATGAAATCGAACGTCTTTTCCGCCAAGATGTCCTTGGTCGAAAACGTCGAGCACCGCAAGCGGCGGAGCGAAACCCTTCGCGCGAAGCTCACCGCGTTCGCCCGCGGCGAGCGCTTCGTCGACGGCGACGGCGTTCACACCACCCATAGTTAGTGTAGCGTTAGGAATGCAGCCACCGCCAGCATTCGCCAAAGCGAGAGAACAAAAACGACACCGCAAAGTCCTTCTTCACACGCCGCCTCGGCCATGGCGCCGTCACCGTCGAATCTCGCCTCCATGGCGAAGATCGCGACGCACGAAAGCGTGTACCCTCCCGCGGAAGACTCCTTCCTCCTCGTCGACGCCCTCGCCGCGCTCTGGGACGACGAGCTCGCGCGCTCGCGTCCCAAACTCTGCATAGAGCTCGGTACTGGAAGCGGTTACATCGCGTGTTCCAACGCCCTGCTCGCGCGCGCGCACGGATGCGGCGACGTCACGCGCACGCGCGCGTCTGACATCAATCCCGACGCCGTCGCGGCGTGTCGATCGACGTGCGAGGCGCACGGGGTGAGCGGGACGGAGTGCGCGACGGCGCTCGGCGACTTGCTCGAACCGCACGCCGACGCGCTCGCCGACGCCGGTGGGTGCGATGTGCTCGTATTCAATCCACCATACGTCGTCACGCCGAGCGAAGAAGTGGGCGGGCGCGGCATCGAGGCCTCGTGGGCGGGCGGCGCGCGAGGGCGCGAGGTGCTCGACCGACTGTTGCCGAGCGTGCGAAGCGCGTTGGCGCCGAGAGGGATGTTTTTGTGCATTTTATTAGCGCAGAACGAGCCCGAGGAGGTGATGGAGATCATGCGTCGCGACGGTCTGCGATGTTCGCTCGTGAGCTCGTGTAACGCGGACGAGGAGGCGTTGTTCGTCTTGCGGTGCGACAGAGACGCGTGACGCGTCGCTCGCGCGCCGCGCGCGCAATCGTAGCGATAGACAGTAGCGGTAGCTCTCAATAGTACACTCAAATCTTAGAATCAAAAACGACGCGACGCCAGGTCACCTTCGCATCGCCGTCGCGCCGCCGTCGCCGCGCGCCTCTGCTATGGCGTCGAGCGCCGCCTGCTTCGTCGCCGCGTCCACAATCTTAATCCCCATCACCACCGCATTCTTTCGCAATTTCGCCTTCCCGACCGGCACGCCTCGAACCACCTTGTGCGTGTTCTTCCCCGCTCGCACCTTTCGCACCCCTCCCGCGAGGCGCAGGCTCTGCGCCTTGCGCACGTTTTTCGCCTCCAGCCTCGCCCTCCCCGCCGTCCCTCCCTTCCCTCCCGCGCCGTCCACCGCCATCGCGTCCGACGCCAGCGCCATCGCCGCCATCTTTCGCACCCGTCGCGCCTCTTTCTTCACCAGCGCCTCGCGCTCGACGCGCTTCGCGTGTTCGACGCGATTCGCCGCCGTCGTTCGGTTATTCTTTTTGCTCATGGCGGCGTCGTTTCGTCGCGTCGTTTCGTCGCGTCGTTCGCTCGCGTCGTTCGCTCGCGTCGTTCGCTCGTTCGCGCGGTCGCGCGGTCGCGCGGTCGCTCGTTCGCTCGCGTCGTTCGCTCGCGTCGCGCGGTCGCGTCGACGCGCGCGGCGAGGTCTGCGCGCGACGCGCGTATGCGCAAACAGTGCGAGCGTGCGGTCGGTCGGTCGCCGCGTCGACGCGATGTGATTTGAAATCCGCACACGCGCGCGCGCGACGACGGCGAACGACGGACGCGACGGACTCGCGATGACGGCGGTGAGCGACGAAGCGAACGATCGCGTCGCGTGGGCGAACGCGATGCGGCTGTGCGTCACGCGACGGGACGCGCTGAACGACGATGGATCGATAGACCAACAATTTTTTAAACCGAAGCGCGTGGTGTTCGAGACGCGCGCGAAGAAGTGGGGGGACGAGGAGCGCGCGAAACTGTACGAGGGGATCGAGACGTACGGGATACAGGAGTGGGGGACGATCAGGGAGAATTTGCTGCCGGATTGGGACACGCTGAACCTGAGGGTGAAGGCGGCGCGGTTGATGGGGACGCAGTCGCTGTCGAGGTATCCGAAAGGGTGGAAAGGGACGAAGGCCGAGGTCGAGGCGGAGTACGCGAAGCATAAGAAGATCGGTGAGGCGACGGGGTGCTGGAAGAACGGGCAGTTGGTGGAGGACGATAATGGCACGGCGGCCAAGTACATGGCGGAGCACGGTTTGTTGTAATCGAATGAATACTAAATGTTTGTTTCGATCGACGTCGTCGTCGTTAATCGGCGTCGAGCAGGGCTAAGGTGTCGGCTAAAAAGGATTTCTTTTTCGCCGTCGCATTTCGGGCGCGTTTTTGCGACGGTTGCGACTGCGATGGCTGCGATTTTCGCTGCGACGGTTGCGACGCGTCGCGTTTGCGACCGCGCCTTCGCGTTCGTTCCGTTTCGTCATCCGTGTTGTATTCGTCCTCGCTCTCGTCGCGGTCCTCGTCGACGTCTGCATCGACGCTTCGCTCGCCTTTGACCGCCACGAAACCGTCGACGTCGGGCTTCGAGTGTTCCAGTCTCGCGCTCGCCAGGTCAGCCTTCAACTCGTCGTTCTCCGCCCTCGCGGCTTCCAACTCTTCGGCCATTTTCCTCATGCCCTTCTTTTTCTCGTTTAAAAGCGATAGAAAGTTTTGCGCTAATCGCTCCTTCAACGCATCCATCTCTCGCAGCGCCGTTTCGCAGTTCTCATTCGCCCTTTCGCGCGCCTCGATCGCCCTCTTCCCGTCTCGCTCGGCGTTGAAGCGTCGTCGCGCCTCCATCTCCAACGCCTCCCCCAACGCCTCGTACGCGAATCCTCCATCACAAAACGCGTCGTCACTCTCCACGCGCCTCATACCGCACACACCCGTGCGAACGGCGCCGTAATTCTTCCCGTCGTTCGCCGTCTTCGCTCGCGTCGTCGCAAACTCGGCACCGTCGTCCAGCGTCGCCTCCGCCTCCGCCTCCCTAAACCGCCACACGAGCTCGTACTCGTCCCCGTTCTCCTCCGCGCGCTCGAACGTGAACGTGAACGCGCGTTCGACGCGTTCGCGTCGCGGATCGCCGAGCGCTGCGCGCGCGAATTCACCGAAACGTTCAAACGGCGCGCGTTGCAAATCCAATCTTCCGACAAAGGTTTTCCCGCTCGCGTCGCGCGCGGAGACGTCGATCGCGGACGTCGACGCGCGAGTGAGTATGCGAAAGGTTTCACCGCTCACCGCGCGCGATACGGAGGTGAGCGCGGGCGCGCGCGGGTCGTCGGCATCGGAACCGCGCTTCATGATGTGCGGCGGCGACCGCGCCGAGAAATCGGACATCGATACGACGGCGAACGACGCGCGGACGACGCTTGCGGAGGCGGGGAATGAATTATGACAATGTTTCGTTTCGCTCACGCGATGAAGACTATGAAGAAGCTAAAGAAGGAGATCAACACGGCGAAGATTTTTAGAATCAGCCACCGGTTGCTGCTCACCGTGTTCAAATACTTTAACAGCTGCGTTTGCGCGCTGTCGACGTTGGCCAGGGTGTCGTCGACGTTTTCGTCGATGCGAATGGCGAGTTCGCCCTGTTCGCTCACCATGGTGGCGAGCTGCTGGAAAATGCCGCCGAGCTCGGTGATGGTGCGCTCGACGTTCTGCAAAGCCTCCTGCCGCGAATCGGCGTAGGCGGTGTTTTGATTGTAAAGCTGCATTTGACCTTGCGTTTGCATCATCGGCGCCCCAGAAACGCCTGCGCCCGGCGCGCTCGGGCGCGGCACGAACGCGTTCGCGTTCCCCTGCAAGTTGCCGAATCCGCTCGCGCCTTCTCGCATGGCGCGCGAAAACGCGTCGTCGCCGAGGTAGTCCAACCCACCATCGAACGCGCTCGGTCCCGCGCTCGCGCCAAACATCGCCCTTCGTTCTTCTCCAGCCTTGATGTTCGCCTGTCTCGTCGTCAATGTCTCCTTAAACGTCTTCGTCGCCGTCGCCAGTCGATTCTTCAACGTATCCACCACCGTGACGCTGTGATCGCTCGCCGACTTATTCGCCTCCCCTCGCTCTCGCGTCCTCGCCGCCGCGCCCTGCAGTTCAACTATGGATTCATTCAGCGCTTGAATGTCGAGCTTGATCACCGCGCTCGTCTCCGCTATCTCTCTCGATTTATCGTCGTACAGCGACGACGACTTCGCGAGCTGATTGAGCCGTTCGAGCTTCAGCGACGTTCGATGAATTCCGTGCCCGATCGCCGACGCCATCTGATTCGCGTCGCGACGCATCGTTCACGCGTTCGTCGTCAGTCGCGCGTCCTCGAAACGCTCGTCCGCGCGCGTCGTCGCCGCGTCGTCCTTCGTCGCGCGTTCGCGCTCGAATAAACGATCGAGCGCACCTTGGCGAAATCGCTCGCGTTCCCTCCCCCCGCCGCCGTCTTCGCCCCCTCCGCGCCCACGGTCGACGTCCGATCGTCCGCGCTCGCGCTCGCGCCCATCGTCTTCCGCACGCGGTCCGCGACGGCGGCGAATTCGCGCGTTCGGTCGCGATTCGGCGGTCGCTGCAGCATCATGTCGATCGGCGCCTCTCGTCGCGCCTTTCGTCGCGCGCGCGCGCCTCGACGGCGTCGACCGCGCGCGCGCTTTTCGCGTCCCGCGTCGCGTCGCGCGGGCGTTCGCGCGCGTCGCGACGCGTCACCGAGTGCAGATTCGTCGTCGCGATCGGATTCGACGCCATCGCGCGACGCGACGAATGGCGACGGTGTCGCGCGCCGAGCGCGCGTACGTCGTCGCGGGCGTCGCGGCGCGCGCGCGAAACGACGGACGCGCGCTGGACGACCACCGCGCGTGCGCCGTGACGCTGCGCGCGGTGCCGAGCGCGAGCGGAAGCGCGGCGGTGGCGCTGGGGGACGGCGCGAACGCGACGCGGTGCGTCGTCGCGGTGCGCGCGGACGTGACGGCGGTGCGAGAGAGCGACGATGATCAGGATTGCGGACGCGTGGTCGTGCGCGTGGACGCGAGCGCGACGGTGAAGACGCGGGAGGGAGGGAACGAACGCGCGCGGGAGGAGGCGGCGGAAAACCTGGGGGCGACGTACGCGCGAGCGTTGGAATCCGTGCTCATCGGACGCGAAGCGGTGCGGAGACGCGAGGGAGAGGAAGCGGGAGATGAAGATGGGGCGATCGCGCGAGGGATGGGGAAGCGAGAGCAGTTCGGGATCGATTTGAAATCGTTGTGCGTGAAACCGGGGCGAGCGCGGTGGACGCTGACGGTGGACTGCGCGTGCGCGTGCGATCGAGGGTCGATGTTGGATGCGCTGAGCGTGGGCGTGCGAGCGGCGTTGGCGGATACGAAGATTCCGAAAGTCACGGTCGCGGGCGTGGGTGAGGATGGTGCGGGCGGGGAGTTGGAGATTGATGACGATCCCGAGGCGTGCTCGCGCGTGGACGTGTCGAGGTGCGGCGTGGTGGTGACGACGACGAAGATTGGAAGACACGGCGTCGTGGACGCGACGGAGGAGGAGGCGGCGTGTTCGGAGGCGACGATGAGCGTCGGTGTCGATCGTGAAGGGACGATTTGTGCCGAGTTTGGCGCGGGAGGGGAGAGTCTCGATCGAGGCACGGCGCAGGCAATGCGCAAGCTCGCGTGTAAAGTCGGCGTCGAGTTGATCGAACACATGGATGGGTATCTCGCGCGCGCGATCGCGGTGGACGTCGACGACGACGACGAGGGCGACGATCGCGTGCTCAAGGTGAAGATTCGTCGATGAACTCGAACGATGTGATATTAATATGTACGTAATACAACAACAATTTCGCGCCGAACGAACGAATTTAAGAAGTCATGGACGATGGGTCGTCCAAAACCGCGGCGTCAAAGTCGTGAAAGTCGTAGTCCGTGTCCAAGTCGTGCGGCGAAAAGTCAGCGGGGGCGCGGAAAACCTTCTCGGGCGAGTAGCCCCACAGATTCCTCACGTGCGACGTGTACAGGCACGCGTACCGCTCAACTTGAAACGCGAAACGAGAGTTCTGCGACCCGGCCTTCATGAGTTGACCCCAGACATAGTGAAACGACTTGTGATACTCGCGCATACCCTCGCGATGCGCGGTGCGCGCCGTCGCCGACAGTTGTCTCGCGCGTTCTAACTCCTCTTCGTTTGCTTTTGGGTCGGCGGCGTTCGCCGCGAGCCAGGCGTGACGCGCGACTTGATCGTCCAAAGAATCGCGCAGCGTGCGCAAACGCCTGAGCGCGTGCGGTTTTTCCTTCATGCGTTCCAGGCAGTCGATTTCGTGCGCGAGTTCGGGGACGACGAGCATCGTGCGCCAATCAATCTCTTTCTTCGCTCGCAAAATATCGCCATAAATGTGGTCGCCGACGTAAAGCAATCTCGAGCCAATCTCAATGCCGAGCATGGCGTGAAGGTGCGTGTACGAACCGCCTTGGTACACCCTCGCCGGACCTTTGCCCGTGGCGCGCAACCCGCTCGCGAGCGCTCGTTTGTACGTCGAATCCGACACGCTGCCGATTGGAGTCAATGGTGCGCCGTTGTCGGTGTTGTGCAAAAGCCCAGTCGCGGTGTCGACTTCGAATATCGTCGCCGAATCGTTAGCGAAGAAGCCTGGTTTCGCCGAGCCAGTCACAACGACGTCAAACAAGTTGAGCCATTCGAGATTTTTTTGGTCGCCAACGTTGTCGTCGATGAGATAATTCATGACGACGTTTGTGTAATCCCACAGAGAGTTCGTAAGCAAAAACACTTGTTTCTCGCTCGCTCGCAAAGCCTTTAGCAAAGGAACCAAGTCTGCGTCCTTCGTGATGTACTTGCTCGGATTTTCCGCCACGGCGTGCTTCAACGAGCCGTCTCTGTGACACAAGTCAACCGCCGCTCGTATCTCGTCGTACATTTGCATGAATGTCTTTCTCTCAAAAAACTCGCCATGCTTGCCCGAATCTTTCGCCTCCACGAGCTGGCTGAACAGGTAGGCCTCGCCCATGGAAAATAATGTGTCTAAAGCGCTAAATTCGGGACCGTCAAAACTTTGACGCTTGCTCGTCTCGCAATACGTCGCCAACCGTTCATCGGTGTCTAAAGCCGTGAATCCGTGATACGCCACCTTGACATAGTTGTGTCGATCCATCTTTAAAACGTTCCCTCTCTTCTTATCCACCACCAACCCGCGCACCATGTAATCCGGATCGAACTCGAACGACTCGAGCAACGCGCGCGGGTAGTTGTACGACTCGACCAGCTTTTTTTTAGTCTCTGAATACGACATCATCTCGAACGTCTCCGGCTTGTACATGGCCAACGTGTAGTCTATGTCGAATCCAATCGCGTTGATTCGTTTCATGTTCAGACTTCGATTGCAAAACACCTTTGTGGCGGCGCGTTCCGCTCGTTCGGCTTCGTTCGTCGTTGACCAATGCTTCAACTCTTGCGTCGCCGCCGCGTTCAAGTTCGACACGTGCGTCGCGCTCTTCGACGACTTCATCGCCATCTTTTCACCGCGACTTTCCTTCCCTCGCTCTCCCAGCGCGCGCGTCGTCGTCGCGTTCTGCCGTCCCGTCCGTCGTCGCGCCGCCGGCGACGCGACGGCGCCGTTCGCCGTCCAGGTTTGCCCTCCGCTCATTCCCAGCCCTCCGCGCGTCGCCCACGCCTGTCGTCCGCTCGCGCACGCCATGATCGACGACGAAGGCGTCGCGCCTCCCTGACGCGCGACCCGCGCCGCGATGACCGCGACGCGCGTCGTCATTTCGTATTTTCGCGTCGATTCACGAAACCGCCGCGCGTCTCGCGCTCGCGCTTTTCCTCTCGTCCGCCGCGCGCGCGCGCGCGCGCGCCCTCGGCGTCGGCGCCCGAGCGCGACGCGCGACCGAGCGCGCCGTCCGAGCGCGACGCGCGGCGAGCGGCGCGTTCGACGCGTCGGCGTCTTGAAATGTCGCGCGAAATGCGTCGAAATGCGTCGAAATGCGAAAACGCCGCGCGAAGCCGCGTCTTCACACCGCCGCGCGCGTCGTCGCCGACGGCCGAAACGCGCGCGATGATGCTCGCCGCGCGCGTCGCCGCGCGCGCGCGCGCCGACGGCGCGTCCGCGCGCGCGCGCGACGCGACGACGGAATCGCCGCTGCCACGTCGACGCGGTTTCGCCGTCGCGCGGCGCGCGCCCGACGCGACGACGCGCGCGACGCGCGCCGTGGACGGGACCGACGGCGCGCGGGCGCGCGTTTCGTCGCGCGCGAGCGCGCGGACGACGACGCGGGCGATCGCGGTGGGACCGGGACGGCGCGGCGGCGCGGGACGCTTATCCGCGCGGACGAAGGCGAACGCGGCGGCCGCGATGGCGATGCCCGCGCGCGAGAGCGGCGATGAAAACGCGTATTTTCGCGCCGGGGACGTGAGTCTGGACGGACCGATCCCGCCGCCGCCGCGAACGAGCGATCTGAGGGATGTGCTGCCGTATCTTTTCGCGGTGTCGCTGTCGCGGAGGGGCACGGCTTGGCGGTTGTGCGCGGCTTTGACGTTTTTAGTGATTCAGAAGAGCTTTGGATTGGCGGTGCCGGTGCTTTTTAAGGTTGCGGTAGATCATTGTACGGCGGCGGCGGCGGCGACGGGGATGGTGGCGACGGAAGCGGCCAAGGCGGCGGCGGCGGCGTTGGTGGTTTCGGGGTGCTTGAAGGCGATTAGCGGCGTCGCCACGGAGCTGAGGACGGTGATGTTTACCCCAGTGGCGCAAGCTTCGGGACGCAGGGTGGCGTTGGAGGTGTTTAATCACGTGTTAAACTTAGATTTGAGCTTTCACCTCGAGCGACGCACGGGGGCGCTGCAGAGAATCATCGATCGCGGCACGCGGTCGGTGAGCATGGTGTTTCGCGCCGTGGTGTTTACTTTTTTACCGACCGCGATGGAGCTCGCGCTGGTGTGCGGGTTGCTTTGGCACGCGTTTTCTTGGCACTTTGTCGTCATCGTCTTGACCACGTTCGTGGCGTACGTGTGGTGGACGATGCACATGACGGGCGTGAGCGCGGAGAAGAGAAAGTTGGCCAATCACATGGACGGTTTATCCACCGGCAAGGCGGTGGACGCGCTGTTGAACTACGAAACGGTGACGTTCTTCGGGAACGTAGAGTTAGAAAGTCAGCAGTACGACAAACTCCTGCGCGGCTACCACGAAGCTGCGCTCGGAAGCGAGCGAGCGTCGAGTCTTTTGAACGCCGGGCAGGCGGTTATTTTGGCGTGTGGGATGACGACAATTTTATCGTGCGCGGCGTTGGGGCTGTGGAAAGTAGATCCTGCGGGTGGATTGGCGTCTCGTGTGGGTGACTTGGTCATGGCAAACGGACTTTTACTTCAGCTTTGGGCGCCTCTGCAGTTTTTGGGTTTCTTCTATCGAGAATTGCGTCAGTCGCTCGTCGACATGGAGGCAATGTTCGACATCATGGCGACGGAAACGAAAATCCCCGACGGTGAAATCGCCTTGCCCGCGCACGCGGGCGGTGCAGATCTCGAGCTAGATAACGTGACGTTCCGATACGGCAACGGTCGCGACGTTCTCAAAGGCGTCTCTTTGAAACTCAAGCCGGGTGAATCCGTCGGCATCGTCGGCCCGAGCGGCTCTGGGAAGAGCACCTTGCTCCGACTCATTTTGCGCGTGTACGACGTATCGAGCGGGAAAATTTCCATCGATGGCTACGATGTGCGTGACTTGAAGATCGATTCTCTTCGTGACTCCGTCGCCGTGGTCCCTCAAGATACCGTGCTCTTCAACGACACGCTGGACCACAACATTCGCTACGGCAGACCGACGGCGAATGACGACGAGGTGGCCATGGCGGCGACGCGCGCGCGCTTGAACAAGACGATCGAACAGATGCCCAAGGGGCGAGAAACAATGGTTGGAGAGCGTGGTGTGAAGCTAAGCGGTGGCGAAAAGCAACGTGTGGCCATCGCGCGCGCGTTTTTGCGCGAACCGCGCATGCTAGTCGCCGATGAAGCGACGAGCGCGTTGGACACCGCGACCGAACAAGGCATCTTAGAGAGTCTCGAAGACGTGGCTCGCGGTCGTACTGCGGTTTTCGTCGCTCATCGTCTTTCCACCGTTCGATCTTGCGATCGCATCATCGTCATGGAACAAGGTAGAATTGTCGAGGAAGGCACGCACGCCGAGTTGCTCGACGGTACGAGTCGCGGCACAAAGATTGGCATGTACGCCGCCATGTGGAAGGCACAAGCACAGGAAGACGAGAAGGAAAGTTCAAGCGTCGTGAAGCCCGACGACATGGTTATGGTTTGAATCTCACCCGCTTTTCGCGAGTTAGTATTTTATTAGGAGCGCCGCGTTGATTGTTTTGTCATCGAAAGAATTCATATTTATTACCCCACTTTCGCGCGCCAGTAACCTCGTCCGTAAGCCGCGAACAACTCTTCCCCAACTTCCACGTCTTTCACCGCGCGCAGCGTCGCTCGACGTTGCGCCACATCTTTTTCGAATTTCACATTCGTCTCAAACGGCGTCCCCTCGGCGTCGTTGACGTACCGCGCCAAATACCCATAATGTCGTCTCGCATCTACGTGCACGTTGAAATGCATCGCCATGACGTACGCTTTCTCGTCATCTCCGAGCTTCAACGCCTCCGCCAAGCTCAAAACATCGCCTGAATACGTCGCCCGCTCGACGACGTCTCCCGTCGCTAACCGCCGCCGCGCGAACAATCCGTATCCAGCGCCCTCGATCGTCGACCGCGCGACGCGCGCGTCCCCGTCGAAGTCGTGCGACGACGTCACGCGCACGACGTCTTCGACCGCGACCGCGTCGGCGATATCCGGAGGCGCGCGCGCGCGATTGAACGATGTCCCGGGACGCTCCGGCATGAGCGCTCTCTCACTCGCGCGCGAACTTGGATTCAAACGCGCTGAGACACGCGGCGAAGGCGGTGAGCGGGCTCAGGGGATGCGCAAAGTCCAGAGTGAATAGGTCGTCATCGACGCGGCCGAACTGTAAGACGCCGCGCGTGAGAGTGCGGGACTCGGCGTCGGCTCGGGACGGCGCGCCCGCGGCGGCGAGCCCGCTGGAAACCAGTTGGAAGTTTTTCACGCTCGGACGCGTGACTCGGCCGTTGAAGTTTAAGACGTACGCCTGCGCGGATGGATTCCAGGTCGGGCGCGCGCTTTCGAGCTCGTGCGCGACGGCGTTCGGATCATCGACGTCGTCGCCGAGGAGCGACACGGAGAGCGCGCGCGGACCGCCGGCGCCCAGAACGTTGACGGCGTATCGAATGTTCGCCAGCGCGCGACGCGGTGGCCCTTGCTCTTCGTCGTCAGCTTCGTCGTCGAGATGTCGAGGCGCGCCCCACGCGCGCGGTCTGACACCGGAGTCTAACAACTCGAAGTGCGTGCCGATGAAATTCGCCTTGAGCTTGCCCACGTAGCTGGCGTGCGCCTCATTCACCGCACGCTCGGCGCCGTCGTCCCCGATGACGTAGTGCGTGCACTTCGACTTTTTACGCTTTCGCGCGACCAAGATGGGCACCGCGTCTCCCAGCGTCGCCGTCGTGGTCTCGCGTCCGTCCAAATACAGCACGTACGTCGGAAAGACGCCGAGCGGCCCGCGCTTGCGCAGCACGTGGCATCTCGCGTGCGTGCCGTCGTTCGGCAAAGCTTCGAGTGTGAATTTTCGCCTCGCGCGTGCGTCCGCCCACGGCGGCAACGGTGCCGGACACGACATCGGCGCGGCGACGTCGGGCGTCGCTCGCCGACGCGCTCCCGCGGATCTCGGCGCGGGCGGCGCGGACGGCGTCGGTCGACTCGACCGATCCTCACCATCGTCCTCGCCATCGACGAACCCGTCACCGTCGCCATCGATGCCATCGTCGTCCGCGGTCGGATGCACGGGCGCCGAATCCCGTCGCCGAACGAAGCTCGCCCGCGGCGTCGCCGGCGCTTCGCCCGTCCATCCTCGCTCGAGCGTCGCGCCGCCGCCGACCTCCGTCCCTCCGCTCTCGCCGCTCTCCCCTCGCGCGCGCGCCAGCGGTTTCATATACGAAGCCTCCGGCGCGCGCGCGCTTCCGACGCGCGCGTTCGCGCCGACGCGCGTCGCCATTCGCGTCGAACCGCTCGCTTAAAAATAGCTCTGGACACGAACCGTCTTTTGCGTCACGCCGCGTCGACGCCGACCTCGCGCGCGCGTCCGCGCGCCCGATCGCGCGGCGACGACGGCGCGCGATGCGACCGTTCGCGCGCGCGCGTTTCTCCGCGCGCGCGCCGCCGCGTCGCGCTCTGCGCGCCTCGGGACATCGCGCCCGCGCGCATCCGCACTCAACAACGCGCGCGATGAAAAACGACGAACTCAAGCGTCACGCGACGTACCTCCTCGCCTGGTGCGGCGTTATTCGCGCCTCGACGTACGTCATGCAGGCGCTCTTCGGCGCCGAGAGCGCGTAGAGCGCGCGCGCGGAGGGGCGCGAAGGCGCGGTGAGGCGCGAATGGTCGAGACGGAAGATCGCCGTCGGGCGACGACGCACGCGGCGCTGCGCACGAATCACGGCGCGTGCGGGGTGGAGAGTCGTCGCGCGCGCGGAGGGGCGCGCCGGGGGGTGGTGCTGGTGACGGAATACGAACACGAGGCGTCGAGAGGGCGACGGGTGGGCGGCGCGAGGGCGTACGGCGTCGAGCGCGCGACGGACGACGATGGCGGCGCCGTCGTTCGCGCGCGACAGGTGGGGCGGTACGCGGACGATGACGCGTCGAACGCGATCGGGGCGGTTTTCGAGGCGCGCTGGAGCGCGCGCGAGGGGGATTGGAATCGGTGCGCGTTCGCGGACGCCGACGGGTTTTTGACGCTGGCGCGCGCGGAGGACGTCGAGGGGAGTCGAGAGAGCGACGGCGAGGACGCGGGGTGGAGAATTGAGTTTCAGACGCTCGCGAAAGTGCACTGCGGCGGCGGTGGGCTCGGGATGGCGACGTGTTTGGATTGGCGATCCGACGGCGCGCTCGCGGCGAGCGCCGCCGATGGGAGTTTTCGAGTGATGCGCGAGGACGCGTCTGCGATCGAGATCGTGGATACCGTCGAGGGTGCACACGATTTAGAGATGTGGGCGATCGCGTTCGACGCGACTCGCGCGGACGTGCTGTACACGGGCGCGGATGATTGCGCTTTCAAGGCTTGGGATTTGCGCGACGCGTCGAGGGCGCAAATGGTCAATCGTAAGACGCACTGCGCCGGCGTGACGTGCGTCGTGCCGTCGCCGCGAGATGAAAATACCGTCGTCACGGGATCTTACGACGATCACGTGCGGTTGTGGGACGTCAGGTCGATGAAATCCCCCGTGAGCGAGCTGAACGTCGGCGGCGGCGCGTGGCGATGTCGATGGCATCCGACGCGAAACGCGCTCGCGTGCGCCGCCATGGGCGGTGGCGCCGTGCTCGTCGACGTCGACGACGCCAGCGGCGCACTCAAGGAGGTATTTACGTACGATGAACACGAGTCGATAGTTTACGGCGCGGATTGGGTGCAATTAGACGGCGACGACGATTCGTCAGACGTCCTCGTGACGTGTAGCTTTTACGACAAGAGCGTGCGGTGCTGGCACGTTTAATACATACGAATTACAACACAGTACAACCGGTGAGCGATTCGAATCAGCTCACGACGACGGCGACGCGCGCGGAGGATTCTTCTTCTCGGCGCTCCCCGTGAGCGACTTTTCTAGCTCATCTACGCGCTTCTTCACGCCGACGAATGTTTCCTTAAAAACGTTGGTCACGCGCGACGCGATGGACGCGGAACCATCGAGCGATACGTCCGCGAACGCTTCGCACGCATCATCCGTCGCCAGCGCCGGCGTCGCGCTCTCCGACGCGCTGCTCGTGGAAGCGCTCTTCTCGAGCTTCATCTGCGCGCGAACGTATTCGCGACTCGGCAGCTGCAACGCGTCCGCCCACCCCTTCGCGTATCCCGCTTCGTACTCCGCCCCAGTCGCGTTCAGGGCCTCACTCAGCGCCGTTTTCTCCGCGCAGATGTCCTTTTCGCGCGCTTCGCGCTCCGAAATCATCTCCTTCGCCCGCTTCTCCGCCATCCCCAGCGCCTCGACGACGTTTGCGCGTTCCCGCTCCGCGTCTCGTTCCATCGCTTCAATCTTTCGATGCGCCTCCTCCAACTCCCTTCGCGCGCTCTCGCGATCGCTCACGAGATTCAAAACCTCCCTCAACACCTGCCGCACCGCCGCCCGCTCGTCGCCGTCGTCCCCTGGCCCGATATTCAGCGCCTCTCGAATCGACCGCACCAACGATTCCCGCGCGCGCGTCGTCGCCTCCGTCTCCCCATCTCCCGACCTCTTTCGTCGCCGTTCGTCGTCCGCGCGTCGCCTCTCGCCCTTCCCCACGTCTTTTCGTCGCGCATCGTTCGTCGCGACGCGTTCCGCGCCCGTCATCTTCGCCAACCACTCCGCGCACCTCGCGCTCCCGCACGCCTCCGCGACATCCGCCGCCGTCTCCCCGTCCGAGTTCCTCAGCGTCAGGTACGCCCGCTCCGGCGGCGTCGACGCGAACACGCACCGCGACACGACTAATTTCGCGCATCGCAGCGCGTCGTTCGCGCAGCACAGGTGCAGGAGCGTGTTCCCGCGCGCGTCCACGATCGTGCACGGCGTCGTCGCGAGCGTCGCTCGCAGCGCGTCCTCGTCGTCCGTCGAGCACGCCTCGCACGCCTCGAGCGGCACGTCGCGCCGCGGCGGCATCGTCGCGCACGACGCGCGCGCGGTCGACGCGACGTCGCGCGCCGCGCTGTCGAGTCGAGTCGAATTCGAAACGGTGACGCTTCGCGCGCGCGTCACACGCGCGCGCTGCCGCCTCTCGCGACCGCGCGCGAACGCGCGCGATGCCGACGTCGAACCCGTTCGCGCGCGCCGACGCGTGGCGCGCGCACCCGCTGCTGAACAAACCGTGGTCGCGCGCGTTCCCGGGGCTCGCGCTCGGCGCCGGCGCGTTCGCCGTCTACGTCGCCGCGGACAAGGCGCGACGCGCCAAGGGCGCGAGATCGGACGCGGCGTGACGCGCGACGTCGATGGGCGCGGCGCGACGCGCGCGAGGGCGGCGCGGCGCGACGCGCGCGGCGATCGAGCGATCGCGACGAGGGTCGGCGAGGGTCGGCGAGGGTCGAGCGCGCGCGAGGGCGAGCGCGCGAGCGCGCGAGGGCGACGGCGACGGGTGTAATGCGAACGGTAACAACGCGATCTCGGATCTCGCGCGCGCGTCGATCGACGCGCGTCGCGTCGCGCGATATTTATAGCGCGCGCTAAAATTAGCGTTGAGCGCGACACAAATCGTCACAGCGCGAAGCGACGCGACGCGATGCGCGCGCTGGCGCGCGAGCGCGAGGCGCGACAGCTCGAGGCTCGAGAGCGCGAGCGATGGAATCGCGACGTGCGCGAGGCGCTGCGACGCGGGACGCGGGAGGAGGCGCTGCAGAGACGATTGGAGGCGCTCGACGCCGAGTTTGGTGACGACGCGGCGCGCGCGACGACGGCGGCGACGCGCGGCGACGCGACGGAAGGCGGTCGAGACGGCGCGCGGGACGATGCGATGCGACGGGCGTCGACGCTGGAGCGAGCGTCGAGGGCGAAGGCGAACGAGGAACGGCGGGCGAGTCGAGAGGCGTCGACGGCGGCGCGCGCGCTGGAGACGGACGCGCTGCGAGCGCTGCGAGCGAGGCTGTCGGCGATGGAGACGCACGCGATTCGAAATAACCAGATCGAGGAGAAGAAAGCGTTGGAAAAGTCGGAGATGGAGCGGCAGCGCGCGCTGGATGCGGAGATGGAACGCGAGAGATTGGAAGGGGTGGCGCGCGATGAGAGAGAGAGAGCGGCAAAGTTGGCAAAGAAAATCGCGGCGCGCGAGGCGCTCGACGCGCAGCACGCGGAGCGGGCGCTTCGCATGAGCAAACGAGCGATGGAGAAGGAGGACGAGCGACGGAAGATGGCGCAGTTAGTGAAAAAGATTGAGGCGGAAGATGAAGAGGAAAGACGAGAAGCCATCGCGAGAAGAGAGTGCGCGAAACGCGACGCGGCGAAGGCGCTGGAGGAGAAACGAGCGCGAGTCGCGCGCGAAGCTGAGGCGGTGAAGGCGTTGGAAGAGCAAATCATGCGACACGATGAGATGGTGGCGCGGCGAGAGGCGAAAGAGGAAGAAGAGAAGCGTAAAGAAGAGAAGCGTAAAGAACGCGCTCGCGTTTCCGTCGAGACTTCGCAGACGCGCGCCGCGCAAGAGCGCGCAGACTTTGACGAACTGATTTCGCGATTGCGATTTGAAGAATTTGAAGAGGCGTGTCGCGTGAAAGAAGCCGAAGAGCGCGAAAATGCTGCGCGAAGAACCGACGAGCAGCGTCGCGAATACGAAGCCGCCGTCGCCGCGCGAGAAGCGAGAGAGGCTCAAGCTTTGGAAGAAAAGAAACAATTTCAGCGAGATCTCGCCGCAAAGCTCGCTGAAGACGATCGCGTGGAGCAACTGAGCGCACAAAAGCGCCGCATGAAACTTCTCGAACACTCCAGAGAGGTGCGTCGTTTGGCGGAAGAAAAATTCGCCGAGCGCGAAGCTCGGCTCGAGCTCGAGCGCCGCGAACTCGACGCCTCTCGACGCGAGCGCGAAGCCATGGATGCGGCCATCGAACGCGAGCGCGAAAAGCTGCTCGCCGAATTTCACAACAAAACCGCCAGTCTCGCGTGATATAATGATAATTTCAGCGCGCAGCGCGCCGCGACTCTAAAAGCTCAACAACCGTTTAGCCTCAACGAGCGTTACGCGTCACGCTTACCGCACATCATGTCGTCCGTCCACCCGGCGCGCTTGATCTTCTGCGCCGAGCATGATCTCCCATCGATATGCGACGCGCAGAGTGTGACCCACGTCGTCTCCATCGGCTGGCCGCCGCCCGAAGACCCGACGCAGGTGCGAAAGTACACTTTTTGTCCCGAAGCTCTCGACTGACGCGCGACGGGTTTTGCGCCGCCAGGGACGCATCGACGCGTCGCGCACGCTCGTCGTGCCGCTTCCCGACGATGACCTGGCCGATCTCTTGGGCGTCGTGCCCGAGGCGACGACTTTTATTGAAACGGCGCTCGCGAGCGCGAGCTCGAGCGTCGTCGCCGTGCACTGTCACGCGGGCGAGTCGCGCTCGGCAGCCGTCGTCGCGGCGTATTTAATGCGCTTTGAACAATTAGAAATAGAACAGGCGATGGCGAGCGTGGAAGCGCGCGGGGGGGCACCTAACGAGGGATTTCAGGCGCAGTTGTCGTTGTGGGCGCAAATGGGGTGTCGCGTGTCGACGGCGAACGAGGCGTATAAATTGTGGTCCGTGGCGAAAGTCGCGCGCGAACGCGACGAGCGCGGGTACTTGGAATCGACGAGCGTGATGCGTGACCCCGGAGCGGCGGATGCGGTGGACGATCCCGAGGGAGGCGGTTGGCTCGCGTGTCGCAAATGTCGACGCCGGCTGGCGCGGTCGACGCACGTGTTGTGTCACGAACACGGCGAAGGCATCGACGCGTTTAGTTGGAAAGCACGACGTAAGGAAGGCTCACACGGCATAAATAGAGATTGTGCGGGTGCGAGGCAGTGCTCGTCGATGTTTCTCACGCCATTGAGCTGGATGAAAGGCATCGAAGATGGCGACGGCGGCGAGACGCGCGGGAAATTGTGCTGCCCGCAATGCGAGACGAAAATCGGCGCGTTTGACTGGGCGGGGATTCAGTGCTCGTGCGGCGCGTGGGTGTCGCCGGCGTTTCAGATTCAGTGCGCGAAGACGGACGCGTTTGGGATGTAGTCAGTAGATTTGTTTGTTCTTAAAACTGTACATGAAGCAGCGCTGCGAGTTTAAAAGTGAATGGAACCCATTCCCGGCGTCGCGGCCATCGCGGCTTCCTTGACAGCCTCAGAAACCGTCGGGTGCGAGTGGCACGTGCGCGCGATGTCTTCAGCCGTAGCGCCGTACTCCATGGCGAGCACGCACTCGGCGAGAAGTTCACCGGCACCGCCGGAAACGATGTGCGCGCCGAGAATCTTCCCGGTGGCCTTGTCGGTGAGGAATTTCACCACGCCTTCAGAATCGTCGTTGGCCCGCGCGCGAGAGTTGGCGGCGAGCGGAAACTTACCGACGATGTATTCGATGCCCATTTCTTTGACTTCCGCCTCAGTCTTCCCGACCCAAGCGACTTCGGGGTGGGTGTAAATGACGGAGGGGATCGTGTCGTAGTTGACGTGTCCCTTTTTACCGGCGATTTGCTCGACGACGGAGACGCCTTCTTCTTCAGCCTTGTGCGCCAGCATCGGACCCGCGACGATGTCACCGATCGCGAACACGCCCGGGACGTTGGTCTTGAAAGTGTGCGGTTCAATGACAATTTGACCCATCCTGTTCGTCTCCACGCCGACGTCTTCCAATCCGAGACCGTCGGTGAACGGACGGCGCCCGGTGGACACGAGCACGATATCAGCCTCGAGTTCGGTTTGCTCACCGCCCGCGGACGGTTCGAGGGTCAAAGCGACTCCACCTTCCGGTTTCTTGACCGCCTTGGTGACTTTAGTGGATAACTTAAAGTTGAATCCTTGCTTCTTGAGCGAGCGCTGAAACGTCGTGCGAATCTCGTCGTCGATCCCTGCGCCGCAAATTTTATCCGCAAATTCCACCACGGTGACTTTCGCCCCCAATCGGCTCCACACGCTGCCAAGTTCGAGTCCGATGACCCCGCCTCCGATAACAACCATGGTTTCCGGAACCTTTTTCAATTCCAGCGCCCCCGTGCTCGTGACGATGGTTTCCTCATCCGCATCCACCCCCGGCAACGCGCTCGGCACCGACCCAGTCGCCAGCACCACATTCTTCGTCTTAATCACCTCCGAGCTTCCGTCCTCCATCGTCACGTTCACTTCGTTCGCGCTCAAGAGCTTCCCCCACCCTTTCGCGTACGTCACCTTATTCTTCTTGAACAGTCCCTCGATGCCTTTGGTCAACCCCGTCACCGCTTTACTCTTGTGTCCCATCATCGTCTCCACGTCGATCGCGACCTCACCGCCGAACGTGATTCCGTGTTTCGCCATCCCATGTTTCGCTTCCTCGTACTTGTGGCTCGCGTTCAGCAGCGCTTTGCTCGGGATGCACCCGACGTTCAGGCACGTCCCGCCCAGGGTCCCTCGTCCCTCGACGCACGTCACCTTCAACCCGAGTTGCGCCGCCTTGATCGCGGCGACGTACCCTCCCGGCCCACCGCCGACGATGACGACGTCTTGCTCTTCGCCCGACGTCGCGAACGCGCGCGCGAGCGTCCTCGCGAGCGGTTTCCGAGGGGTGACGAGTTTACGAGGCGTCCCGATCGCGACGCTCGAAAACATCATTCGCGTCGGTTCCAGCGCGTGCGTCGATCGCGCGTCGCGGACGAGCGTCGCGGACGACGTGAGGACGCGTTTCGCGCATCGTCGCAGCATCGCGCGCGCGTCTCGGCGTCGGAAGAGCGCGTCGCGTCGCGGAATGACGACGACGGTTAGATAACGATGTCATCGCGAATCCTCATCGGCGCGTCACACGCCGCCGCGACGCGCTCTTCCGACGCGCGCGCGACGATGAAGCGCGCGACGAAACCCGCGCGCGTGGACGACGCGGACGTCGCGCGCGTCGTGCTGCGCTATCTCGAACGACAAGGGTACGAAGGCGCGAGAAAGGCGTTTTTAAAAGACGCGGCGACGACGCTCGGCGACGACGCGCCGCGCGGAGGGGGGAGAAAGACGAAGGATTTGAAGCGCGTGATCGATGAATACGTGCGGTTGAAGGACGCGGAGCATCGACGACGACATTGCACGGGAGTGGTGGGGAAGATGATGAAGGTGATCGACGACGCGCTGGCGGGACGCGAGTCGAAGTCGCGAGACGAAGGACGCGGACGGGGACGGAGAGGGACGAGAGACGACGCGAGCGGAGCGTCGGGGAGCGAGAGCGATGCGGTGGATGACGACGAAAGGTCGGAGTCGGAATCGGAGGAAATCGTGGAGAGGGAAATCGCGGCGACGAGACGAGCGGCGGATGCGGCGCCGGCGCCGGCGGGTTCGAATCGACGGAAAAAGGCGAGCGTGGCGCCGAAACGGTTCGTTCCCGGACGAGGGCCGACGGCGAACGGGAACGCGGTCGCGTCTACGAGTGGGGCGCGATCGATGCACGGGACGCCGAAACTGACGCCGTTGAGCGCGAAGGCGCCGCTCGGGTCGCTGCGTCCGTTTCACATGCCAGAGCTCGCCGACGGCGCGGCGCAAAAGAAGATGGCGGACGTCATCGTCGGCGCGCTCGGCGGTCGCGGTAAGGTGCAACTGTCGAAATACGGTGATCCAGCGAAGGGCGAACTCATCGACGAGGGCACGGTGGAGAACGTCATGCAATCCCTCATGGACGCCGACGACGAGCTGGGCGAATTTTTGTTCTCCATGATCGACGAGGTCGAGCGCGACGTCGCGCTTCGCGCCGTCGATGCGCAAGGCCCACCGGAGCACGCGTTCGGGTCACCTAGGAAAAAGTCGAAAAATTAGAGTCACAGTCACCGTCGCGTCGAAACCATCGACGCGCCGCAGCGAATAGCGCGTTTGTAAAAACAACTTAGACGCGGCGGCGCCCGAGCGCCGCCCAGACGACGAGAACCACACATTCCCGCGCTCGAGCGACGAGACTCGATGTCGAACGCGCGTTCGCGTGCGACGCGCCGACGTGCGACGTGGTATGTGACCTTGTTCGCGTGCGCATCCGCGTTTGCGTGCGTCGCGTCGCGCGTGCGCGGCGTCGAAGCGTCGACAACCTATGAGTTCATCCACTACGCTCGAAACGACTTTTACGGCGCTCTGGACGTCGCACGAGACGCCAATAGCACGATCATCGCGAAGAAGTACCGTAAACTCGCCCTGAGCTTGCACCCGGACAAACTGCCGAAGGAGATGGACCGTGCGCAGCGCCAAAAGGCGAAGAAACATTTTGAAGTCATCGCCGAGGCGAAGAAAATTTTGCTCGACGAGACGCTGCGGAAGGAGTACGACGACGTCATCGCGTCGTTGCCGAAGTTTGCGAGACCGAAATTTGGAAAGAGAAGCGCGTTTGATAAGGAGGAGGTGAAATTCAGCGCATGGTTGGTGATGACGGTGTTTACGGCGTTTTGTGTGTCGTTCGTTTCGGTGGCGCAGTACACTTCGAGAGCGGCGGACAAGCAATCGTTGATGCAGAGCGCCTTTTATTTGCAAAAGTTAAAGAGTAGGAATAAGAACTTACCAAAGCCCGATCGCGTGACGGCGGAGGAATATTTTGAAGAGTTTTTGGTGGAGTTTGGGCTGACGGATTTGACGGGATGGGAGCACACGACGGGTGGGAAGTTGCTCGCGAGACTGCGAGGACGCATTCCGGAGAACGAGACGGCGGAGACGACGGAGGCGACGGAGACGAGCGATGCTTCGACGTCGGCGTCGGCGTCAGCGTCGGGACGGGACGGCGAAGACGCGGTGACGTCTTTAAGGAGGCGAGGGAAAAAGAAAGGGAAGAACAAAGGACGGCGAGACGGTGGCTCGAGCGGAGGAGGCAGCGTCGATCGGCGCGCTGCGACGGCGCTCAAGCATCTTCGCTCGGAAGGCGAAGCGAGACGCATGATGTTTGGCGACTCGTACGATATCGAATAGCGCGGCACAGATGTGATAAATATTACAGCGATATCAATTCAAGACTTGAAAAACCTTCGTCAGGAGATAGATGACGGCGGCGACGAGACTCAACTGCAAGAGATCCGTCTTTGACGTGTCGTCTTGCTGGAAAAACTTCATCGGGTCGTTCGGGTCGACGTATATGTTACTATTTTCTTGGTCGTCCTCCGACGCGAACGATTTCGAAATCTCTCGAAACTTCTTCTTCGCCTCGTCCGCCACCTCCATGGCGTTGAGCGGCAACGCGTGCGCCTTTCGCGTCGACTCCAACAACGCCCCCGCCTGCGCATCCGTCCTCGCTGGATTCACCACCCATTGCTCTCTGTGTTCCAACACTCGCCCCGTGATCAAATTCATCTTATACGTCGCCGTCACGTCCACGCCGACTCTTCCGATGTCGTTCACCGCGTTCAACTCCCACTTCACCGTCGCGACGTCCAGCGACCCCTCCATCGATATCTCCGTCACCCTCGTCGTCACCTGCCTCAGATTATTCTCGATGTACGAGCAGTACCGCTTATACTTTTCGCTCCCCGCGAATCGCAGCGCGCCGTCGTCGTACGTCACGTCGGGCGAGTACGGCGCCGCGCTTCGATTCGTCCCTCGCGCCGCGTTGATGTCCTTAATCAACGACTTTAGCGTGTTCTCCACCGCGGGCGAGCTCTTGCACACGAAATCGTCGCACGGTTCCCTCAATCCATCCACGGACGCTCGAAATTCTTCGTCTCCCTCGCCGTTCGACGCGCGCGCGACGCGCGAACGCGCGAGACGCGCGATCATCGTTCGGCGATGATTCCCCGTCGCGCGCCGAGTTTTCGTCGACGTCGCGCGCGCCGACGGCGCGGACGCGCGCGAGGCCATCGCGCGCGCGACGCGAACGGTTCGTCGCGCTCTTTCGCGCGCTCGGAGCGTCGACGCTCGCCGGCTGACGCGCGCGGCGCGACGATGTGATCGCGTCGCGATGCGTCGACGCGTCCGCGTCAGCCGGCGAGGCGAGGCGCGACGCGCGCGAGGGGGAAGGCGCTCGCGAATTTAGTGTGCTTGTTACATGTGCGCTGCGGTCGAGCGCGATCATACGTACGACGTGGGCGGACGGCACTCGTCGCCGTCGATCAAATCGCACGGGAACACGTCCTTGGGCTCCGGATAGATGAGCTTCGCCTTGCCCGCGAGGTAGCGGTTCAACAGGGCGGTGGTGGACGGGTTGAAGCCGTCGCCGGGGGTCATGATTTCACCCTTGGTGCGCTTGCTGTTCATGGACGTGCGCACGCGGGAGGCGAGCACCTTGCCGAGCTCGACGCCCCATTGATCGAACGAGTTCAAGCCCCAGACGAAGCCTTGCGTCGCGACGCGGTGCTCGTAGAGCGACAAGAGCTGACCGGTGGTGTACGCGTTGAGCTCGGGGAGCAAAATGGATAACGACGGACGGTTACCGGTGAAAGTCTTATGCGGGATCAACGCATCCGGGCAAGATTCCGCACGAAGCTCGATGGCGGATTTCCCAACCGCGAGCGCGTCGGCTTGGGCGAAGAAGTTGCACATCAACTCGTCGTGGTTGGAGACGATTTCACCCTTCAAGTACACGCTTTGCTGCGATTTGATGATGCCGATGAAATCGCACGGAATCGTGCGACCTTGATGAATGAGCTGGTAGAAGGAGTGCTGACCATTCGTACCGGGCTCACCGAAATCAATCTCACCGGTTTCGTAATCGAGCGGGGTGCCGTCGATGGCGACGCCCTTACCGTTGGATTCCATCGCGACTTGCTGAATGTGCGGCGCGAGCTTGGCGAGCGCTTGCGTGTACGGCAAAATGGCGCGAGCCGGACAATCCAGGAAGCTGACGTTCCACACGGACAACATACCGAGCGTCAGCGGTAAGTTCTTCTCGAACGGCGCGTTGGCAAAGTGTTGATCCATCGACCACGCGCCCTTCAAGAATTGCTCCATCGTGTCGTAGCCGTACTGGAGCGAAAGCGGCAACATCCCCACGGCGCTGCACACGGAGTATCGCCCGCCAACCCAATCCCAGAAGGCGAAAGCGTTGTCAGGGTCGATGCCAAACTCTTCAACGAGCTTCAAGTTGGTCGAAATGGCCACCATGTGCTTTGACACCGCGGCTTCGCCGAGGGACGCGCGAATCCACGCGCGCACGGTGCGCGCGTTCAACATAGTCTCCGCCGTGGTGAACGTCTTCGAAACCACGATCACGAGCGTCGTTTCCGGATCCAAACCGTTTAACGAGCGAGCGACGTCGACCGGGTCGACGTTGGCCAAAAACCGAAGCTGACGCCCTCGCGCCTCGTCGGCGGCTTCCGGGTTCGTGCGCAACGACGTGTGCACGAAGAGCGGGCCGAGGAAAGATCCACCAATCCCGATCGCCACGACATCCTTCAACGGCTTACCCGTCTCCCCGACCCATTCCCCGTTGCGCACGCGCTCAGAAAAGTCCTTAATCTTATCCAAGACGTCGTGCACGTCCGGCACCACGTTTTTCCCGTCGACGTTGATCACCTTATCCTTCGGCGCCCGCGTCGCGACGTGCAAAACCGCCCGGTTCTCCGTGGAGTTGATCGCCTCCCCATTAAACATCGCATTGATCTTCTCCTTCACCCCCGCCGCGCGCGCGAGATCGTACAACTTCGTCATCGTATCGTGCGTCACTCGCTGTCTCGCAAAGTCGCAGTACACCCCGTCGCTCTCGATCACGAGCTCCTCGCATCGCTTCGCGTCCGCGATCAAATCTCTCAGATGCGTCTTATCGATCTCATTCGCGAAGTGTTCCTTCAGCGCTCGCCACTCCGCCGTCGTGCTTATCAGCGCCGTGCCGCCCTGCGTCCCCATCCGCGTCCATCGCGTCGCGCCTTCGTCAGTCTCCGCGTCTCGTCGTCCGCGCGCGTCGGTCCGCTCGTCTCGCGTCGCCGCGTCTCGTCGTCGTCGTCGCACCTTCACCGCCGTCGCCGCCGCCTGCGCGCTCGCCGGCGTCGCTCGCATCGCGAGTCTATCCTTAACGCGTCCGCTTCGCGTCTTTCGTTCGCGACTCACGCGCGCGATTCCTATCGTCGTCGTCGTCGTCGTCGTCGTCAGTCGATCCGTCGATCGTTCGTCTCGAGACGCCATCGTTTTCGCGTTTCGCGCGTCGTCCATCGCGCGTTCGAGGCGCGCGCGCGTCGCGTCGCGTTTGGTTTCGCGCGCGTCGCGCGCGTCGCGTCGCGTCGCGCACCTCCACCGCTCGCGACGAGCGCCGCGCGCATGGTCGGGCGCGATGTGGCGCGCGCGTCGGTCGCGCTCGGCCGTTCGTTTACGCGCATTCTATGTCCTTTATCGCTATGTAATGATTGACGTGCGTTTTAGTACTGTTCGTACTGTTTGTGCACACGGGAGAGATTTATCGAGGGTTCAGGGGCATCGCGTCGACGCGCGCGGCGCCAGGCGACGACGCGACGCGCGATGTCGACGGCGCGCGCGAGAGACGCGGCGGTCGTCGCGGTGCGGTCGCGCGGGGGGGTGGACCGTCGGCGACGACGCGACGCGCGAGGGCGACGACGCGGCGGCGCGAATGCGAATGCGAATGGGAACGGGACGACGACGACGACGACGACGATAGGGCGCGGGGCGCGCGTCGTCGTCGTCGGCGCGCGCGGTGGGGTCGGACAGGTGATCTGCGCGAAACTGCACGCGCGCGGGTACGACGTCGTGGCGGTGTCGAGAGGGCGCGGGACGGAGGAGACGACGACGACGGGGCCGCGAAGCGTCGGCGGCGTCGATTGTCGAGACGCGCGTTCGATCGAGGCGTCGGGCGCGTTCGACGGCGACGTCGAGGCGGTGGTGTGTTGTCTCGGGACGACGGCGTTTCCGAGCGCGCGATGGCGGGATGAGGATGGGAAGTTTACGAACGGGCCGGAGGCGACGGATTACGTCGGCGCGCGAAACGTCGTCGAGGCGACGAAGAAATTAGCGCCGAATTTGAAGCGATTCGTCTTCGTGTCCAGCGTGGGCGTTTTGAGAACGAACGTGATGCCGTTCGTCGTCTTGAACGCGTTCGGGGTGCTGAAGTGGAAGAGGAAGGGTGAGGAGTGCGTGGAGAATTCCGGGTTGCCGTATACGATTTTACGCCCCGGTCGACTCACCGACGGCCCGTACACGTCGTACGATTTAAACACCCTGCTCAAGGCGACGTCTGGCGCGCGTCGTGACGTGCAGATCGGCGGTGGCGACGACAAGCTGCTGCCCGAAGCGACGTCCAGGCTCGTCGTCGCCGAAGCCGCGTGCGCGGCGCTCGTGTGCGCGAGCGCCGCCGGTCGAGCGTACGAGCTCGGAAGCACCGAGGGCGGCGACGGCCCGCAGGACGACGTGCAGAAGTGGCAAAAACTCTTCGACTCGGTGTAGGCGTCATGTAACTCGTGCGAGCGCGTTGACTCGATCGAAATCGTACTCGGCTCGCGCGCTCGTCCGCACAACGCGACACCATGCGCGCGCGTCCATCGACGTCCGCGCCCGCGCGCGCCCTCGCACGCGCGCGCACGGCGTCGCAACGCGCGCGCGCGCGATCTCGAACGGCGCTCGGCCGACGGCGCTCGTTTTACGAGCAAGACGGCGCGGATTTCACCTCCGGGACATCGGCTGTCCCGGAGCTCACGCTCGCGAAACTTCGCATCGACGAGCGCGCCGTCGTCGGTCGCGGCGCCTTCTCCGAGTGCTTCCGCGGCACGTACGAGGATTCTGCGAACGTCGTCGCCAAGCGGTATCGCGTGGACGTGCGAGGCCGGGACGTGGAAAGCTTTTACGCGGACGAGCTCGAGAGCGCGCGAGCGCTGCGCGACTGCGACGGCGTCGCGCCCTTCATGGGCGCCGCCGGCGTCGGACAGTGGCTCGTGTGGGAAGACGTCGGACGAGTGACTTTAGAGGACGTTCTCGCGCGCGGCGATGGGCTGGCGCTGGCGAGTGAGACGTTTGGGGATTTGAGCGACGACGCGGCGGCGTTTCGATTTCTCGCGTCGACGCTCGCGCGAGCCGTGGCGTCGGTGCACGCGTTCGATATGATACACAGGGATGTGAAACCGGCGAATGTCATTTTATCCGACGCACGAAAGCGGACGTTGTTGTGCGACGTGGGGGCGTGCGCGGACGTGCAGACGGGTCGGAATATGGACGGCGCGGAGGCGATATTTGATCCGACGTACGGCGCTCCGGAGCAGTTTCGTAAAGTGGCGAGTTCGCCGCCGCTCGGTGGATTTCCGAGCATCGGTGGGTTGTTCGGGAGGAAGAAAAACGCCGAAGCGAGTTCCGCGAATGGTTTTACGCTCGAGCCGAGTGGAGAGCCACCGACGGTGTTGCTCGATGCGTACTCGCTCGGCGTCACGCTCCTCAGATGCGGCGTGCCGTCTCTTCGCGGGGAAAGCGCCATCGTGCGCGCGCGAAAGGATATTGACGCGTGCGGGGGAGATTTAGACCTTTGGCGTCGCGAGGTGTGCGTGCCAGGGGTGAATGATTTCACATTATTGGATGAATTGGGCGCGTGGGCGACGATCACGAGATTAGCCGCCGTCGATCCGAACGAGCGATTTAGCGTGCGCCGAGCGTTGGACGCGGATGAATTTCTTTCTAGCGCGTAATCAATTGAATAAAATATACTAGTTGCTGCGTTACTCGCTCAACTTACCCACAAAGCGAACAACGCGATGACGCTCGCGTTGAACGCCGCGTGCACCGCGATGGATGCTGCCAAGTTTCTCGTCCTCGCGTACACGATGCCCGTCGCCAACCCAACGGCGACGAGTTGCACCGTGTCGCCGACGCCGTGCTGGTGAATCAACGCGAAAATCAGCGCCGACACCCCGATGGCTGGGGTGGTGTCCATAAATTTCGTGAGCGACGGCAACATGTACCCGCGAAACACGGTCTCCTCAAAAATCGGCGCCAAAATCACCGTCGTGACGACGAGATTCGCGATTCCGTGAGGGCCCGCCGCGAACGCCTTTTCGATGACGTCTACGCTAGACGACCCATTCCCATCGCCTCCGCGTAATCCCGCGGCGTACAAAACCCACGTCACGAGCGCGACGCCTAAAAACGTGCCTAAAATCGCCCTTCCCGCCTCGCTCGCGCTCGCGCTCGCGCGTTCGTTTTGCGCCTTGGCCGCGGCGTCTCGCTTCCACTTCGACGCGTCGCGACCCGTCGCGTTGACCGCCGCATCGCTCGACGAGAACGCATCGTTAAACCACCCCAACGGCAGCGGCGCGAACTTCTTCACGCTCAGCGCCAAAATCCCCGCGCCGAGCGCGATTTGAATAATCTCCGCGTCTAGTAGAATATCCGCGAACGCGCTCGGGTCGTCGAACGCGCGTCGCAAATCCTCCGCCAGCGCCTCCGCGCTCTCGGGCGCGTCCCGCCCTTCCCGACTCGCCCTCGCCGCGTGCTCAACCATCGGCGCCAAGTACCCCGCCGCGTAGAAGCTCGCGTCCACGGCGAGCATCGTCGCCGCGAAGCGCGCGCCGCCGTGCGGGACGTCCCATCGCGGCCCCGCGCCGAGCCAATCCCGATCCGCGTCGTGCGCCACCAGCGGATCCGCGCGCCCGCGCGTCGCGTCGTCCGACGCCTCGTCGCGCGTCGATCGCGCTTCGCGCGTCGCCGCGCCGTCGCCGTCGCGCGCGCGCGTCCCCAGCGCCGCGTCCAGATTCGCCATCGTCGTCGTCTCGCGCGTCGGCGACGCCCTCGCCGCGCCTCGCGCGTCGTCCATCGACGCGCGCGCGCGACATCGATGGACGACGCGCCTCGCGCGCGTCGATGGACGTCCCGACGCGACGCGCGCGACGCCGCGCGCGCGCATCGCGCGATGGATGGATGGATGCGTCGCGCGATGTGACGCCGCACATCGCGCGCCGACGCGATAGGAACGCCGCGAACCGACGCGCGGTGAAAAATAAATCGCCGTCATGTCGAGCGCGGGCGCGCGATTGAACGTGACGCCGACGGTGACGACGCTCGCGGTGATCAAATCTCGGCTCGCGGGCGCGCAGCGCGGGCATCGATTGCTGAAGAAGAAGGCGGACGCGCTGACGCTGCGGTATCGCGGCATCCTGCGCGACATCGTCGAGGCGAAGCGTAAGCTGGCGACGTCGATGCGGGACGCGCACTTCGCGTGGACGCGGGCGAAGTACGCGGGGGGGGACGCGGTGAAGCACGCGGTGCTGGACGGCGTGGACCGGGCGAACGTGCGAGTGATGGCGCACGAGGATAACGTGGCGGGAGTGAAGATACCGAAGTTTACGTGCAGGAAGTGCGGGGCGGACGAACGGAGGATGGAGCTGACGGGATTGGCGCGGGGGGGGGCGCGCGTGCGAGAGGCGAAGGCGTCGTACGGCGAGGCGATTGGATTGTTGAGCGAATTAGCGAGCTTGCAGACGGCGTTCGTGACGCTGGACGAGGCGATAAAGACGACGAATCGACGGGTGAACGCGTTGGAGAATTACGTGACGCCGAGATTGCAGAACACGGTGAAATACATCTTGAGCGAGTTGGACGAACTCGAGCGGGAGGAGTTCTTTAGGTTGAAAAAGGTGCAGGCGAAGAAGAAGAAAGACATCGAGGAGACGGAGATGATGGAGGCGGAGGAAGAGAAACGGATCACGCAAGCCGTGGATGCGGAGTTGCGGGCGTTCGGGGACGTCATCGGAGGTGAGGGCGGACGCGGGGCGGGAGGGAATTTGATCGAAAGCGAGCACGACGAAGATTTGTTGTTTTAGATCGTCTCGTAAAATTTAGCGACGAAAGAATTGTTTATGAATGATGACCGCTACGTTGTTCACTAAAAGACTAGAGCGCCGGCAACTCGGCGTCGGCGAGGTCGGGTAGTGGAAATCGCAAAATCGCCGCCGCGCCCGTGATTTGCTCGAGCTGCTCCCCGCTCGCGTGCGCGGATGAAAAAATGTGCACGATTCCACCAGATTTCGTGACTTCTTCGGTGACACGCACCCACATTTTTCGTTGCGCGACGTTGCGCGTTCGAAACACCGTATCCGTGATCAAAAGCTTGTCGATGGCGTTCAGCTCGTGCGCCGCCATGACGTGCGCGGGACCGTAAAACGCGCGCGCGGGATCATTAGCGAGCATTTCGAAGAAGTCATCGAGCGCTTTCACTTCGCTCGCCGCTTTGGTATCGGAAATCAAAGCTCGAACCGTGGGGTTCTCCAAGACTTCACTCAGTGAGTGCACGTACGCGCTCGACGCGTGCGCCTTGATGACGCGACTGAAATTTGTTTGAAGCGTCTTCCAGTTCTTCCGCACGGCTTCGAGCTTCAAAAAGTCCGTGAACGTATCTTTCGTGAATCCCGGTCCCGCGATCACCAAACACTTCACCCTGTCGAAATCTACGTGTCTCTCGACGACGCTCGCGACGTTGCTAAAAAATTTCGTCTCCGCCTTTTCGTATCCCATCAAAGCCATCCCTCGCTTTCGAGGCATCGACGCCTCGATCTTCCCTTTCACGATCGTCTGCGTCGCTCCGACTAAAACTACGTTCGCTAAGCCATCGACGATGAGCACGGCGGCCAGATCCGCCGTCGCCGACGGATCCGCCGCCTCCTCTAACCGCCCGACGTCCACGCTATCCCACGCCGTCTTTTCAATCTTCACCGCCCGCCCGATCCCTATCTCCAGCGTGTGATACGCGTTCAGTTTCACCTCTTCGCATTCCGTTTTATTCTGTCCCTTGACCCTGATCGTCGCGCCTTCCGCGTCGTATTCCACGTCTTCGCAGCGCACGCGCAGCGTCAGCTTCACCACCTTGCTCGACGACTCCCTCAGCTCGCCCGCGTGCTCGTTCTTCAGCTTCCGCATCGTCGTGCACTCGACCTCGTCGTCGACGGCGATCAAATTATACGCGTGCCACACGTCGTCCGCGCTCTCGGGGACGAACTGCGCGCGCGTCGCGGGGCGTCAGTCTTCGTCTTCGTCTCGTCCCGCGCGGGCGCGGCGCGACGCGCGAGACGATCGGGACGGCGCCATTGCGTCGCGCGGACGCGCGCGATGACGGCTTCGCGCGCGCACCTTTATCCAACCCTTGGCGTTCTTCTCGAACGCGCGGCTGGTGATCTTCATCCCGCGGTGCGCGCGCGGCGCGGGAAGTGAAGTTGGAAGTGAAGTTGGAAGTGAAGTTGGTTGGCGCAGAGCGTTGGACGGTCGGACGATCGAACGATCGGACGCGCGCGCAGTCGAGCGCGTCGGTCGACGGCGCGGTGCGCGCGATTAAAATTACCCCGCGAGCGTCGCGCGCGGTGACGGGCGTCGACGCGCGAGATGACGTCCTGGGAGGTATCGCGCGCGACGATGTTAGGCGGCGCGCGGCGATATAAATAGCGGCGTCGGCTCGGGGACGGTTGATCGGACGACACACCTCGCTCGAGCGCGCGCGCGCGCGTTGGAGTCGTCGGTATATTTATTGATGATAAGGGCCGATCGTCGACGACGGTCGCGGCGGTGGAGTGCGCGGAATTTATGGAGGCTTCGTCTCGGCGTCGTCGCGACGGTTTACGTCTTCTCATTCGTAAGCGCGCGCGCTTTGGAAGCCGGAGCGCCGTGTTTTGCGGACTATCAATGCGATAGTGGAATTTGTGCGTCAGATGGTGTTCTTACAAATGCGCCGCCGCCGCCTGCGGCGGTGGCACTGCCGAATCCACCGCCGAATCCGCCGCCGAATCCGCCGCCCAGTCCACCATCGAATCCGCCGCCCAGTCCGCCGCCGAATCCACCGCCAAGTCCGCCGCCGAATCCGCCACTACCGCAATTTCCACCAACGCCTTCGGCGTCGCCACCAAATCCACCGCCGAATCCACCGCCGCCGAGTCCACCACCAAATCCACCGCCGAGTCCGCCACCAAATCCACCGCCCAGTCCACCATCGAATCCGCCGCCCAGTCCGCCGC